>Ga0315551_10000784_pt1 | contig 24969 bp, 27 predicted proteins | sample SalMarSW160290MG_FD_203678 | JGI IMG/M metagenome (GOLD analysis project Ga0315551, IMG submission 203678) | Salt marsh sediment microbial communities from the Plum Island Ecosystem LTER, Massachusetts, United States - Salt Marsh Sediment SW1602-90 ...
TGCCAGACGGGTCAGCCCATACATAAAGGCGTCCGGACTGGGAGGGCAGCCCTGCACATAGAGATCCACGGGCAGGATCTTATCCACCCCCTGGACGACACTGTAGATGTCGTACATTCCCCCGGAGTTGGCGCATGAGCCCAGGGAAACCACCCAGCGGGGTAGCATGAGTTGCTCATACATCCGCCTGACCACGGGAGCCATTTTTATGAACACGGTACCGGCGATGACCATCAGGTCCGCCTCCCTGGGGCTTCCCCGGATCACCTCGGCCCCGAAGCGGGCGATATCGAACCGACTGGTCAGGCTGGTGGCCATCTCCACGTAACAGCAGGATAAACCGAAGTTGAAGGGCCACAGCGAGTACTTTCTCCCCCAACCGAGGATCGCCTGCAAGGTAGTCAATAGGATTCCGCTTTGCCGCGGTGCTCCCGAGGGGAGTCCCCGCGTACCGATATCAGCGGCCGGAGAGGTGTATCGCCGTGAAAACATGCCCGTTATTCCTTTCTAACGATGAGCCTCTGTTCGCTGACGGGCAGTCCGCCAGTCCAACGCCCCGCTGCGCCACAGGTAGGCGAGAAGGATGAACAGGGGCAGCACGAACAGGGTCATGCTCGCATACCCCTTCCAACCCACCTGGCGAGCTGCAACGGCCCAGGAAAAGAGAAAAATGGATTCCACATCGAAGAGGACGAACAGTACCGCCACCAGGTAGTAGCTGGCGGGAAAGCGGGCAGGCAGAGTGCCTGTTGGAGCGATCCCGGACTCGTAGGGCTGCACCGTCGCCCTTTCCCTGTGCCGTTCTCCAATGAACAGGGAAAGGAAAAGCAAGCCGGGAATTGCGATTGCCAGGATGCCGAAGTACAGCAGGAGAGGCCACAGCATTTTACTCTACTCCTTTCGCACTCCTATTATAACCCAAGTAGACGCCGCGCGTGTACAATACGCCGCTGTTTCTTGATGAGAACGGCCTCCGTAAACTCTGATACGCCGGTTTTTGGCGGCAGCCGTCTTGAACCCGCCGTGCCCTCCCCGCCGGCGACACTCTGCCCTGTCAGCGTACAGCCGGGAAGTCCGGCCAGCCATAAACCAAACCGTCTATATTCGTTGTTTATTCGGGTTAGAAAAGCCGCCGCATCACTGCTCCGGGTGCTTTTTCTGCTCTCCCCGCTGCTTTTCCACGAGCTCTTTGAGCTGCCGCTCCATGGCATCGAAGGTTTCGCGGATCAGATGGGAGAGCCGTTCCGAGACGTATTCCTCCACAGGTCCCCTCTCGGCGACCAGCTCATGTCTGGGAGGCACGGTCACGTCGATCCGCACCCTGTAGGGATTGCCTCCGTCTTGATGCGCCTGCGCCTTTTCCACCACGATCCGGCAGCCATTGATGTAGCCGCAGACCCTCTCCAGCCTGTCGACTTTTTCCCGCAACAGGCGTTCCAGGTCCTCTGTTTTCTCTACTCCGCGAAATGTCAGCTCTAAAGGCAGATTCATGTCTCGCTCCCTCCTCAATTCAAATAGCTCTTGGTTCAACCCGGGCCTTGATCTCACACTGCACGACAAATTCCTTGCCGTGAAACGCCGGTCTGAATTTCCGCTTCGGTCTCACTGACCGACCTGCTCGCGCCGGGCTCTCGAATAGGCGTCGATAGTCACCGCAACCAGCAGTACGGCTCCGGTAATCATGAACCTCACCGAGGAGGCGAAGGCCAGCAGGTCCATGCCGTTTGCGATCGCGCCGATGATCAGGGCCCCGAGCAGGGCCGACCAGGTGCTGCCGCGCCCCCCGAAAAGGCTCGTCCCGCCGATAACGGCCGCCGCGATCGAGTTCAGCAGAACATCACCGCCGCCGGAGGACTGATTGACCGCAAACAAGCGCGACCCGGCGAGCACGCCTCCTGCGGCAGCCAGGGTGGAGCATAATGCGAATACCCAGATTCGAATGCGGTCGACATTGATGCCCGCCCGACGCGCTGCTTCTGCGCCGCCGCCGACTGCGAAGACATAGCGCCCGTATCTGGTGCGTTTTGTGAGGAAATTGAAAGCGATGATGATCGCCAGAAGGATCACGACCGCGGTAGGAACTCCCGTCACCGGCACGTTTCCCCGAGGGTTACGATTCACGCTCATGATCGCCACCGGCCCCAGCACCACTATGGCTATCACGATGCCCCGTAGTATCACGGCGAGTACGGATTGCGAGTGCAGACCTTGTCGGGACTTGCGCATCTGCAACCCGGCGCTGGCCAGCAAGAAGATCAGGACGGCTGCCGCCCCAATTGTCCAACCCACCCAGACGGGTAGCCTCGTATTGGCCAGGCCGACGATGAACACATCGTTCAGATTGATGGTTCCTGTACTGCCTAACACCCAAAGCAGCGCCCCCTGCCAACCCAGATATCCGGCCAGGGTCACTACAAAGGATGGTACATGAAGCCTGGTGATCCACCATCCTTGAAACAGTCCGATCAGAAAGCCTGCCAGCAGACTGAACAGCACGGCCGGGATTCCCGGAAGCCCGAGCTTTACGGAGAGGACTCCCATAAGACCGGCGCACAGACCGCTCACAGCCCCGACCGACAGGTCGATTTCACCGATCAGCAGCACGAGCACCACCCCTACCGCTATTGTACCTACCGAGGATATCTGCACCATCAGGTTGGTGAGGTTCAATGGGGTGAGGAAGTTGGGGTTTGCGATTTGGAACACGACCGCGATCAGAACCAGTCCCAGGAGCACCGGCAGGGAGCCGATATCTCCGTGGGCTAATCTTTGCAGGAGTTGCCGCAATAACCCGCCTTCACTCCCGCCTGTCTCCAGCTCAGATCGCTCTCTCTCTTTTACATTCATGATTAAACCATCCCAAGCATTAAAGTACGTCGTTCCGACTGCGGGGTTTGTTATCCGCTGGACCCGGTATCCGAGTCGATCTGGCCGTATTCCGCTCCGGTTATCGCCGCCACTACCTGCTCCGGGTTTGATCCGTGCGTATCGAATGTCGCCACTCGCCTACCCAAACGCAGCACAATGATCCGGTCGGAAACATCGAATACATCGACTAGATTGTGGCTGATCACGACGATCCCCAACCCTTTTTCACGGAGCCGGACGATCAGGTCTTTAACCTGCCGGGTCTGTTCCACCCCCAGGGCGGCTGTCGGCTCGTCGAGCAGTACCACCTTGGAGTTCCACATCACCGCCCGGGCAACGGCCACCGACTGTCGCTGGCCCCCGGAGAGCGTGGCAACGCGGGAGCGGAGGGAAGGAATGGTAACGTGAAGCTCCCGCACGAACTCGGTGGATTTCCGTTCCATCGCTACCTCATCGATCACTCCCAGCACTCCGGGTACCACGCTCCGGATCCGTTCCCTGCCGAGGTAGAGATTGGCAACCACATCCAGATTCTCACAGAGAGCCAGGTCTTGATACACCGTCTGAATTCCCAGGTTCGTCGCATCCCCCGGCGTGCTGACGGTGACCGCGCGACCTTCGAAGATGTACTGACCGCTGTCCGGCCGGTAGGTTCCGGATATGACTTTCACCAGCGTCGATTTCCCGGCACCGTTGTCACCGACCAGGCCGATCACCTCGTCAGTGAACACCTCGAAATCGACCTTCCAGAGGGCTTGAACAGCCCCGAAACGTTTGCTGATTCCTTGAAGCTGCAGAATCGGTTGCTTTTCTTCTTTGATCCTCGCCATTCTCTTTATCCATTTTCATCAAGTGCAGCCGGGACCCGGGGTCCCGGCTGCATCTCTGCATCCGAAAAGCGGGTATTGCTGACCCGCATCCAAAGATCCTGCCCGTGTTGCCCGTGAGGAGGGATGACTACTCCAACCCCGCGGCCTTGCAGGCGCCCGCGTACTCGCCGGTGCAGATCTGCTGTACCGTCCAGAAACCGTCCTTCACAACGGTACCTTTGATATTGTCCTTCGTAACGGCAATCGGGGTGAGCAGCACCGAAGGCACATCGATCTTGCCGTTTTTCACGGTCTTTCCGCCCGTCATGCTGCCGGGTACCGCTTTTTTCATGAGCAGATCATAGGCAAGCTCCGCCGCCGCTTCGGCCTCCGGCTTGATAGCCTTGTACACGGTCATGTACTGCTGACCGACGAGAATACGCTGAATTGCCGCCAGCTCGGCGTCCTGTCCGGTCACCGGAGGAATGGGATTGAGACCGGCAGCTTTCATCGCGGCTATCGCACCGCTGGCGGTCCCGTCATTGGCGCAGTACACGCCGTCCACTTTGTTGCCCAGTGCGGTAAGGGCCTGCTGCATCTCATTCTGGGCCTGATCCGGGCTCCAGTCCGGAGTATCGTACTCTTTGGCAATGACCAGCTTTCCGGATTTCACCAGTGGATCGAAAACACTATGCGCCCCCTGTTTGAACAGGCTGGCATTGTTGTCGGTCGGAGAACCGTTGATCATCACGATCACCGGTTTGGCGATCCCCATATTGTTGAGCTTGTCCACCAGGCTCGTGGCCTGCAGCTTGCCTACCTCCGTGTTGTCGAAGGAGATGTAGTAATTGACCCCACTGGAGTTCAGGATCAGGCGGTCATAGGCGATGACCGGAACACCCTGTGCCTTGGCCTTCTCGGCGATGACCGCAGCCGCGGCCGAATCGACCGGATCCAGCACGAGAACCTGGGCTCCATTGGTCAGGGCCGCTTCCGCCTGGGAAAGCTGGGTGTTCGCATTCTGGTTGGCGTTGCTGTAGATGATCTGTACATTCGGATCCAGCTCCTTCATCTTGGCCTCAAAATCGGGTCGATCCGCCGTCTCGTAGCGCGTGGTCTTGGTCTCCGGCAGCAGGAGCCCGATCTTGGCCGGGGCCGTACCGGTCATGGTGGTGGCTTTGGTCCCACCTGCGAATACCGCAGCAACCGATACGGTGAACATCATCAGAACGATGAGCACGGGAACATGGTTACGATTCATGGTTACCTCCAATTGGTATGAAAAATTTTGAGAACTCGGGCCAGGATCTTCAACAACTGAGGTCTTCCCCTTTCGACCTGCATCTCTGTTCCGCCGCTTGCTGATGGATTCACCAACTTCAGGTCGTAGCGGAACGGTCCACTTTATGTTCAACCATCAGCAATCTAGCAAAATTTCGATGAATCCCTTTACCCGGGAAATAACCTGTTTGGATTAGTTTGGATTCAAATAAGGATTACGGGATATCCAAGCCGAAGAAGTTCCAACCCCCGCATCGTATCATTGCGTTCTTGAAACGGTAGATTCCCTCTATCTGCCACGGTCGCTGCGCTTGCCTCGCCTCCGTATGGCGGCCAGCACGATTGCGCCGCATAGATTGATGGCAAGAGCGCCGACCGGACCCAGACCGACCGGACCATCGTTTTTGCGGAAAGCCTGGACCGTCAGCGCAATCGTAATCCCTATGAATACCGCCCCGAGAACGTTCGGATAAAAGGATTGCGCGGTTTGCGGCAGGCCGAGAAAATCCACAAGACGGGGGGAATAAGCCACCAGCACGACACCCAGCACCAGATTGACGGCAGCATCGATCAACAACAGCGCTCTTTTTTCCATCCTGTACCTCCGGGTTCGTTCCCTTCCACGGTTTGAACTCTCCTGCGATCCGGGCGGCTCCTCATCGGTCTTGGGGAATCCTCAACAGGCGAAGAGCCGCCCCCGCGCTCAACCCCTGGACCACGACGGCAAACACGACGATCACATAGGTGATCAACACGATTAGCTCACGCCGGGGCCCTGGGTGCAGGGAGAGGGCTAAAGCGATTGAAATCCCTCCGCGCAGGCCGCCCCAGGTAACGAACAGTCCGGTATGCCGCGGCAGGTGGTAGCGGCGCCTCAGCAGGGTGATCGGCAGACCGGCGGTGATCAGGCGGACCAGCAGGACAACTGGGATGAGAATCATGCCGAACACCACCGTGTCGACCCTGAAGCTGATCAGCAGGGATTCCAGACCGATGAGGACGAAGAGGACGGCATTGAGGAACTCCTCAACCAGCTGCCAGAAGATTTCGAGGTTTTTGCGGCTCGTTTCGGTCATAGCTCTTGTCTTTCCCTGGTTGCCGATGAGGATTCCGGCTACGACCATCGCCAGTGGTCCGGAGCTGTGAAGCGCCTGGGCCAGGGTATATCCGCCCATGACCAGAGCCAGGGTCATGAGGATCTCGAGAGGGTAGTTGTCCACCCGTTTCATGAACTGAAATACGATGAAACCCAGCAACAGACCCAGGGCAATCCCCCCGCCGGCCTCCCGGCCGAACAACAGGAGAATCTCGGGAGCCGAGGCGGGTTTCCCGGTGTCTCCGATCCGGGCGACCTCGAGGAGCACGGCGAACAGAACCACGGCGATGCCGTCGTTCAACAAAGATTCCCCGGCCATGGTCGTTTCGAGGCTTCTAGGCACCTTGTGCTGCTTGAACAGGTTCAGAACCGTGATCGGATCGGTGGGGGAGACGATTGCTCCGAATACCAGACAGTAGGCAAACGGCAGGGAGAACGCGAAAAACCTCAGCAGCAGCCAGCTTGCCGTTCCCACCAAAATTGTCGAAGCCGTAGTCGCCAGGAGAGCAAGCACGGCTATCGGCAGCAGGTGGTCGACCAGGGCTTCCAGATTGATCCTCAAAGCCCCGGCGAACAGCAGAAATCCGAGCATTCCACCCAAAAGAGTCCTCGAGAAGCGGAGCTTCTCCAACCAACCCCGGATCTCACGATCCACCACATGGGCCCACGGGCTGGCCCGCGCCAGCAGGACCAGCACCACGGACAATACCAGAGACATGATCATCAGGGCGATCGTCGGCGGAAGCTTGGAATAACGGTGATTCAAGTAGCTGAAAACTGCGGCCATTGTCACCACGATGGCCAGAATGGTAAACGTGTTCATTTCCCAGACAAAGGATGAACCGAGGCAACCCGGTAAACAATAACCCGAACAGGTTATTGTCAGCCTTTCAAGGGTTTAGGTATTCAGGTATCCGCCTTGTCGGGAATCTCCCCGGCTTTTTGCAGGCCGATTTTGGTAAGGATCGGGCCGACGATCTCGAAGACGATGCTCGTGGCGGTTACGGTGGTAATCACCGCAGTCCCTATGCTTGCACCCCACGCGCCCAGGGGCGTGAACTCCTGCTTCACGATCAGGGATAGGCCGATGGCCACTCCCGCCTGGGAGAGAATCCCCAACCCGAGATATTTCCGAATATTCGCCTCGGCCCGACCCAGAACAGACCCGATCCAGGCGCCGCCCATCAAGCCCGCCGCCCGGCTCACGATGTAGATTAAACCGACCAAGCCCAGGGAGGGCAGCAGGGCGATGTGCAGGCTCGCCCCGGCCAGGACGAAGAACAGGATAAACAACAGAGGCATGATTTCGGTGAGTTCCCCTCGGATCTTTTCCACCAGACCGCGTGGCCTTGTATTCACCACTACGAGGCCGAGGATCATGTTCGTCAGAATCAGGGACATGTGCAGGAATGAGCTGAGTCCGATCGTTATCAGAGCTACGGCGAAGGTGAGGACAAAGATGTCCCGTGGCTGTTCCAGCCTGCGCACGAGCAAACCATAAAAGAGCGCCGCGGCACCCCCCAAGAGAACACTCAGACCGACTTCCTTCAATGGAGTCGCCAGGACCAGCCAGGCGGATTGCTGCGCTCCCCCTGAGTCCTGCAGCAGGATGCTGCGGGCGATGGCTGCGGCAAAACCGAAGATGATGATTCCAAGCCCGTCATCGAATCCTACCACCGCGTACAGGGCTTTGGTCAGATTCCCCTGCGCGCGGTACTCCTGGATCACCGCCACGGTGCCCGCCGGTGCGCTGGCCGGCGCCACCGCACCGAAGATCAGGGACAGCGGAAGATCACGGGTCAACAGGTAAATACCGGCCGATACGGCGGCAAAAGCCAGAAAGGACTCGGCGAATATGATAAGGATCATGCCCCAACCAAGACGCTTCAGGGATGCCAGGTTGAGCTCCAATCCGATACTCAGCGCTACAAAGCCCAGAGCGATCTCGGTGATGAAGGAGAGGTCGACCTGGAGTTTTTCGTACAACACACCGAAGAGCGACGGCCCCAGGATCACCCCGATCAACATGAAGCCGATGATCGAGGGTAGACGGACGATCTTCATGCTCCGGCCCGCGTAAAATGCGAGCAGGGTCATTACCCCGACGAAGAGCAGAGTCGGCAGAGAGGCGCCTTCGAGCGTTTCATGTATGGTGTGCAGCCAGGACATTCAAGGCTCCAGGGTTCCGGATGAGTAGAAAAGATCCTGCGCGGCAACCATCAGCCCTGTTTGCTCCTCTCCCTCGTCCGCGATCGTGCTGATCCTGCGAATGACCTCGTTACACAGATCTTTGTCCACGACCGCGACCAGGATTCGGTTGAATCCGCGATGCTGCTCGGTCCAGTAGGCGGCGAACAGGGGCATCCGGTAGAGGTAGTCGCCTGCGTTCCGCGATTCCAGGATGTTCACGTTTCCGTGAGCTACAGCAGAGATCACCTGCAGAACTTCGTCGAAATAGTGCTCCCGCTGTACGAAGATGTGGAACAGGCAACGGTTTTTCTTCCTTCCAGTCTCGAAAATCTGGATCGTACCGAACAGCTCGTCGATGACATTCAGAATCCCCGATCTTTCCCGGGTCTGTGTGAACCGGGAAGAGGCCTCCGGATCCTTGAAAACTCTGGAAATGGCAGAGAGAAACTGGATGTGTTGATGTCGCGCCGAGGCCGGCCCCAGGATGAAGAAAAACACCGTGGTCTTTTGACCGTCCAGGGCCTGAAAATCGATTCCGCCGGGGATGACCAGCAGTCCGATTACGAACTCCGTCAAACCCTCCAGGGTGCAGTGGGGGATGGCAACGCCGTGAGCGAATCCGGTCGAACCTATCGCCTCCCGCTCCCGCAGGGAAGTATATATCTGTTCCTCCGAAAACCCCGCCAGCAGGTTCGACCGCTTCGCGATTCGGACTATTTCGGCAAGCACCTCCGTCTTGTCTCGGGCTTCGCTTCCGAGTTGAACGCATTCGGAACGGAAACTCTGCAAGAAGCTCATCGATTGTTCCTCCTCTGTTGAAACGTAGAGCCTTAAATTTTCCTGAACCTTTCAGGAACATTACAGTTGTGTAAGCCCCCGAGCGTCGCCTACCTTTATTTCAAATCCGTAATGATTGTGAAAGCATTCTGCAACATTCCGTCATTATAGTTATCGACACAGCCGAACAGGAGCTGGGATGGAAAGCCCTGGTATCACTGTTGAAAATATTCTCCGAGCTCTCTCGTGTTGTTCTGCTGACCGGGAGCATGACCGTCGACCAGACGGTCGAGGCTGCCGACATCGGTGTGGCGGCGGTTTTTATCAAACCCTTCAAGGAAGAGGAGCACAGCGTACGGATCCTCGACCTGTTGAACAGCATCCGCGGGGTAGTACCTTCCGACGGATGATTGGCTGGTATTTCCCATGGAAGCATGGAATATCTCACAACGCGGAGCTCAGCTTCGGTTGCCGTATGAAGAGCTCGCAGGCGAGTTGCAGCCCGGAAGCGCGGGGTTTCCCGCCGTGCTGACGGTAGGATATGAGCGTGTTTCTCTGCGCCTCCGCGTAGTGCATCGGGAGGGAGGGATCGTCGGAGTCGCGTTCGGCCACCTCGGGGCCGGCGGCAAAGTGTTGGAGTCGTTTTTTCGAGATTTGCGCACCCAGGCCTTCGGGGCCGGCAGGAATCATCGCAGATGGTGAGGCTGGCTCATACCGCCGTCAACCTGTTGTTTCTCGGTCCTTGGCTGTGGGTGATTGTGTCCACACTGATCTTCGTGGTCGTTCATTTTCTGACCAACCTAGTCGAGTATAGGATAGGGGTGTACAATGAAAAGGCGCGCTGAGGCACGCTCCGGGAACCACCGGATCGACGGAAGCACAATCCAGGCTGCCGAGGAAGTACTTTCCGGCATCAAGAAAAAAGGTCCCCTTGGCCGGCTGCTGCCCTTCATGGGACCGGCTTTTATAGCCGCGGTGGCCTACCTGGATCCGGGCAACTTCGCGACGAACATCCAGGGCGGTGCGGAGTTCGGCTACACATTGGTCTGGGTGATCGTGGCTTCCAACCTGATGGCAATGCTCCTCCAGACCCTGTCAGCCAAGCTGGGAATCGCTACGGGGAAAAATCTGGCCGAGCTCAGCCGCGAGCGTTTCCCCAGGCCCGTGTCCTTCGGCATGTGGGTGCTCATGGAAGCAGTGGCCATGGCCACGGATCTGGCGGAGTTCATTGGGGCGGCACTGGGCTTCCAGCTGCTCCTCGGCGTGCCGCTGTTGATCGGTGGGCTGCTTACCGCCGTGATTACTTTCCTGATCCTGGCGCTTGAGCGCTACGGATTCAGACCTCTGGAGGCGGTAATTACGGCCCTGATCGCCGTGATCGCCATCTGCTACCTGGTGGAAACCGTGCTGGACCGTCCCGACTGGGTATCGGTGATGCATCATGCGGTCGTACCGCGCTTTTCCGGGTCGGAGAGCGTGCTCCTGGCCGCCGGCATACTCGGTGCCACCGTCATGCCTCATGCCCTGTTCCTGCACTCGGCTCTGACCCAGGGCCGAATCCGGGTCAAGCGAGACGTTCAGCTTCGCCGTTTGCTGCGCTTCGAAATCGTAGACGTGATCGTGGCCATGGGCGTGGCCAGCCTGGTCAATGCGGCGATGCTGATTATGGCCGCCGCCACCTTCCACCGGACAGGGCTCACCCACATCGCCACCATCGAAGAGGCGTACCGAACCCTGCAGCCCCTGCTCGGGAGGGCCTCCAGCTGGGTCTTCGGGATCTCCCTGCTGGCCTCCGGGCTGTCCTCATCGACGGTGGGAACCAGCGCCGGGCAGGTGATCATGCAGGGTTTCGTACAGCGCCACATCCCGGTCTGGCTGCGCCGGGCAATCACGGTGGTGCCCTCCCTGATCGTCATCGCCACACACCTGGACCCGACCCGTACCCTGGTGATCAGTCAGGTAATCCTGAGCTTTGGGTTGCCTTTCGCCGTGGTTCCGCTGGTCCTGTTCACCGCTCAGCGCAAGGTGATGGGAGTATTGGTCAACAGGAGTTTGACAACGGTGCTCGCCGGCTGTGTAGCGGTTTTAATCGTGATGTTGAACGTCTACCTGCTCGTTCAGCTGATATCCGGAGGTGCCTGAGATGTTCCGACGACTCCTCGTTCCCTTGGACGGATCGCCTCTGGCGGAGAGCGTACTTCCCGCCGCATCGGTACTGGCTGACACCTTCCACGCGGAGCTGCTGCTTCTCCACGTTGTGGAGCAAGGGGCGCCGCGCAAGGTCCACGGCCAAAGGCATCTGGCCGGCGCTCAGGAGGCAGCGGCGTATCTGCAGGAGACTGCTCAGCGCATCGCCGGTTGGAAATCGGGGGTGACCGTCAACGTGCACGTGCACACCGAAACGGTACGGGACACGGCGGCCGGTATCGCCGGTCATGAAGAGGAGGTCCCCCTCGATCTGGTGATCATGAGCGTTCACGGCCGAGGCCGGACCGCCCGCCTGCTTTCCCGAGGTCTGGCGCAAGAGGTGCTAGCCCGCGGCACCACGCCGGTGCTGCTGCTTCACGCCGAGGATCCTCGGGTCGGCCAACGGTTCCCCTGCCGCTCCGTCCTGATCCCGGTGGACCCTGATGCAAGACACCGGCAATCCTTCAAAGGCGCCCTGGAATTCGTGCGGGATCTCGCTGCACCTGTCAAACTCGTCCTGGTGGTACCGACCCTTTCCACCCTACCGCCCAAGTCGGCGGCAAGCGGACGACTCATGCCGGGAACCGCCGACGCCCTCCTGGACATCTCCGCGGAGGGGGCAAAGTCGCTGTTGGCCGAACGCAGGGCTCAGGCCGAGCTCCTGGGTCTAAAGGCGTCCACCGACGTGCTCCGCGGTCACCCCGCCCGGGTCATTGTGAAAGCAGCGGGGCTTCTGGGCTCGGACCTCGTGATCCTGGGCACCCACGGCAGGTCGGGGATGGAGGCCTTCTGGGAGGGAAGCGTGGCTCACGGTGTTTACAGCCGCAGCTTGCTGCCCCTGCTGCTGATTCCAGAGGGAAGGCCTGGTTGATCGCCACCGACTCAACTCATCCGATACATCACAGAGCTGCGGTAAGGAAGCGAGGAGATTCCTTTCAGAACTGTAATCATCGCGTAATTTTCTTGTAAGTCGATCTGGGTACCCTGAATCCATGAAATTACAACGAATCGTATTTCTCATCGCGGCTGTTGCCGCGACAGCTTTGCTCGTCGGATGTGGCGGCGGAAGCGCCTGGGGCCAATCGATTCCCAGTGTCTCAGCCAAATCCACGAATGAGGGGTACCGTCTTGTCGACTACAAGGACTACACATTGAAGTGGCGCATCGACCAGGGACTGATCGACTTTTCGGTCAGCTACCCAACAACGGGTTGGGTCGGCATCGGTTTCAGCCCCTCCACGAAGATGAAGGACGCCAATATTATCATCGGCTACGTGACAAACGGACAGGGGACGGTCACCGATCAATTCGGCACAAGTGCCACCTATCACCGGCAAGATACCCAGCTGGGCGGAAAGAACAACCTGAGCGACACCTCTGGAACAGAGTTGAACGGGTTGACCACGATCCATTTCAAGATGCCCCTGGACTCCGGTGACGCAAACGACCGCCGGCTGACCCAGGGTGCGGCAACGACCGTCATCCTGGCTCACGGGCCCGACGGGGCGGATGACATTTCGACCTACCACGGGCAGGATGCACGCCTGACGTTGATCGTGGAGCTGTAGAAGGAGAGAGGCTTTGAGCCGATCCGAACCCTTGACGGGCGTGGAAACCGACCACTGCGGAGGGATACGTATTGGCGAAGCCCACAGGATCATCGAGCGGTTGCCCGAAGACACCAGCCTGCAGCGGTTGAATAAGATCGCCGCCGGTTTGCAGCTGCTGACCATTGCCGTCTGGACAATTGAGGGACGTGGTTCCCGGCAATCGGGCGGGCGGCGCGAACGCTCCCGAGGATAGATAAGAGGTGATGAAAAATACGCTCCTGAATCTATTCCAAGACGGCCTGGGGTATCATGGTTCGGATCAGATCTTTCGATCTGAGCAGCAGTGGTTGCGGCTGTTGCAGGAGTATCCGATTCTGGCCGGATTTTCCACTGCAGAGCTGGAGCAACTGCGCGGGCTGGCCGCGCGCTTCAACCAGGTCAAAAGATTCGAGGCGGCGGATGGCCTCGAGTTGAGCGGGTACATGAAAGCCGCAGTCTCACTGCAGGCCTGCTTACCGATCCTCAACCTGGGTTTGAAGTGGTATTCCAACTGGAAAACGATCGTGATCGTTCCGGCCGGCTTCAGCCAGAAGCAACGGAAGGTGGACAAAGCGGGGGTGGTCCACGAATGGAAAGAGGTGCACATAGGTGAATCCTGGATCAAAGGGCCGGCCGGCCCTGCATAGGGAAATGAGCGCGGAGCAATGGCGGGAAACGTTCAGTGAAGCCTACACGAACCTGGCCCGGCGCATGATCAGCGGACCGCCCTCTGCAATAGATGCCTATGCCCTGGAAAATCCCGGTGAGTTTTTCGCCGTTTTCAGCGAGATTTTCTTCGAGCGCCCCTCGAACATTCTGTTGGAATATCCCCGTGTGTATGATTTGCTGAAGGAGTTCTACCGCCACGATCCGGTTGGGAGACTGACTGCTTGAGCTTGCCCCGGCGGGTTGGCTGAGTGCGGTCCCGGCGGTGCGATGAACCATCTCCTGTCAGGCAGCGCGTATCCCCCGCCACAGGTAAACGATTCCGCCGCCCAGGCGTCGCACCCTTACCCGCTGAAGCCCTGCGCCATCCATGAGATGTCGTACCTCCTCGGGCCTCAGAAAGGCCAATACGGAGTCGTGGAGATAGCGATAGGTCTCGGGGGCGCCGGAAACGATGCCGCCGACTGCAGGCATGATCCGCCCCAGATAGAAGCGGTACAACCTGCCGGGGAAAGCAAGCTTCGGGGGTGAAAACTCCAACACCAGCAACGGCGCACCCGGCTTCAGAGTCCGCACCATCTCCACCAGCGCCTCTGCCCGGTCGGTGACGTTGCGCAGCCCAAAAGCCACTGCCGCAGCGTCGAAGCGACCATCTGCGAAGGGCAGCTGCAGAACGTTCCCCTCCAGAAGTTCGATTCGCCCCTCCAGCCTACGCCGTCTCAGCTTCGCCCGGCCCACCCGCAACATATTCTCCGAGAAGTCCACTCCCATAACCCGAACCGGCAGGCGCCTGGCAAAGGCGATGGCCAGGTCGGCGGTACCGCAGCAAGCGTCGAGGACCTCCCCCCGGGACTCCACCCCGGCGAAGCGTACCAGAACTTTTCGCCAGCGGCGGTCCAGGTTCAAACTGAAAAGGTGGTTCAGCAGGTCGTAGGTGCGTGCCGAGCGCTCGAAGATCCCGTGGGTCGTCGTTGCTCTTTTTTCGTTCATTGGTCCTTTGCCATCACCGGGGTCGATTGGAGTGACCCCGTATCCGGCGTCTGACTATACTACAATCGAGCCTCCCGAACGGCAGCGGCGCATCCGCGCACACCGATTCCCCCAATCCTACAGCTCCTTGATCATTTCCGCATTCACCTCGAGCTGTGCCTTCTCCTGCTTCTCCTGCTCGGCCAATGCCTCGAAAAAGGCTCGGGTTTCCTCATAGTCGGACACGTTGCGCGCCATATGTTCGTAGAAGCGGACCAGCTTTTCGTCAAACTCCAGGGCCATGTCGACGACCTGGGCGATGGATTGGTTTGGACCTACCTTTACGTCGTCGAAGCGGAGATCCTCGGGCACGTACTGAAACCAAACCCCTAGGATCCTGTTGCGCCGGTCTTCCTCGAAGCGAGCCAGGGAACGCTCGAAGAGCCTCTCGTGACGGCTCATGTATTCCAGGAGCATCGCCAGGCGTTTACTGTCTTTCGGGTCTTCGAGGCTGTGGTACAGCTCACTGAGACGGCGGCGGTAGTCCCTGACCAGTTCGAGGATTTCGGACACTGTCTTATACGGTTTCATCGACCCCTCTCTTCTCAAGACGGAAGCCCCCGCGGGCGCGCAACTTCACAGTCAGTATCCTACCGGGTGGCGGCGTTGTCAACAATCGAACTGCCGCCGGGGCCCGCATTCCCCTCTTCCGCCCGTCACAGCCACTGGCGGCGGGACTGAATGCCGGCCACGGTCTTCAGCGTTCGGCCAACAGCTGCGGGTGCTCCTTTGCGATGCGCTGCTGCTCCTCGTCGGCGTAAAAAATCACCGAGCGATATTGCGTACCGTGGATCCGGGAAGGATCGTAAACCACCCTGATCGATTCGGTATGCCCGGTTCTGCCGGTGCGGACAACCTCGTAGCGCGCGGTCGCCTGATCTCCACCGGAACAGCCGGAAACGACGTCCTCCACACCCCGGAGACGCTCAACTTCAGTAGCTTACTCACCGCTCGGGGCTCGAATGTGACCGGGCGCAGAAAAGCTGACTTATAAAATAATAATTAGCCGGCCAAAGGGGCTATAGCCTGTTAAGGGTACTGCAGTCCTGCAAGGATCGGCGCGAGATCCTCCGGAGTGAGGTGCCGCATTCCATAGAGGTCCGGATTCAACTCCCCCGGCCCAGTCTCAACAGGGGCAGGAGAACGATCCCCAGAAAATCCTGGAGAAAATGCATTGTCATCGGAGCGATCAGGTTGCCCCGCCACCTGTACACCAGGGCAAAGGACAACCCCAACGCACCCACGGTGATGACACCCGCCGCTCCTTCGTAGCCGTGGCCGAGGGAAAAAATAACCGAGGAAAGCACAGCGGCGGGCAGCCAGTGTTTGGTGACTCGCTGCAAACGGTTTATCAGATAACCTCGGAAAATCGTCTCCTCCGACACGGCCACGATCACGACCAGGGCTCCGGCCAGCAGGAACTCTCCGGCGCCGTTGGCTGCAAGGGCCGAGGGCAGCGGGGTGGCGGGAACGCTGAATCCGATCTTCTGCAGGGTCCGTTCGACCAAAGCTGTCAGGAAAAAAACCGGCACGAACAGAATCGCCCCGATCAGCACCTCGACGGCGGTGCCGGAGACCTTCCAGCCGATCTCGGTGAGCTTCTCGCCATTGCACCAGACGAAATAGAGTATCAGACAGACCAGGGAAAGGTCCCTCAAAATGCTGGAAACCGCAGTAACGACGAAGCTCATATCTCCCTGCTTCACCACCAGGAAGGACAGCGCCATGGACGGCACTATGAGAAAAAGAAACACGAGAACTTCGAATAAGTGTTTCCTGCGTTCTGAATTTACACGGCTGGATTGCCTCATGTCTGCAACTCCTCGGCCGAAGTCCTTCCTTCAACCCTGCATCGGGTGGCGGCCGGACGCGGCACGGTGAAAAAGAAGCAGCTGCCTTTGCCGGGTTCGCTTTCCACCCAGATCCTTCCGCCGTTTTTTTCCACCAGCTCTCGACACAGAATCAGCCCTAGGCCGTGGCCGCTTTCCCCCGCCGTACCCTCCTTGGAGAAATGCTTCTTGGTTTGGAACAGCTTTCGGCGGCTCTCCGGATCGAGCCCGGTCCCGGTATCCTTCACCGACAGGCGCACGAAATCACCCTGGATATCCGCTTCCAGACTCACCTCTCCACCCTGCGAGGTGAATTTGAGCGCATTGTTCAACAGATTACGCAGCACCGTCGACAGCATTTCCCGGTCGGCCAAGACGGCCAGCCGGGGCTCGATTCTAGAGCGCAGATCGATGCCTTTGGTCTCGGCTGAGCCGGAACACTGGGCAAGGTTCAATTCCACCAACTCCTGTAGATCCACCACCTGTGGTTGAAAAGCCGTGCCTTCGGTTTGCGCTCTCCCCCAGGCAAGCAGCGTTTCCATGAGCTCGAGGCTCTGATTGAGCGTCGACAGTATCCGCGAAGAAAACATCCTGCGATCTCTGTCATCCAGCTCATCGTAGCGATGCGCCATCAGCTCAGAGAACATCTTGACCCCGCCGATGGGATTGCGCAGATCGTGAGCTATGATCGAAACCAGCCTGTCCTTTGCCTTGTTGGCTTCCCGCAGCGATCGTTCTCTGGATAAAAGCTGCCGGCGTGCACTTTTGAGGTCCTCGATCATCTTCAGCTGGTTTTGAACCTGGATGACGATCAGTGCCTTGTAGGTCAGAAAGAAGGCGGCCAGCTTCAGATAGTGGCCGAGCAGATTGAACACCCCGTAGCTGAATATATACAATGTAAACAGGAGTTCACTGATAATGGTCAGTGCAATCGCCAGAGCCAATCGGATGCGCACCCGCCTCTCCGGGGCATCTCCGTGCGTCACCAGCAAAACAAGGGAGGCGGCCATCACGGACGAGATCACATATTCGCTGATGCGCTTGAACGGTGTAACCCCGACACCTTCCACGAAGCAGGTAGGGAACAGATCAAGCGGGAAGATCAGCACCAGCAGAAGAATCGAAGCTCCCCCGAATGCGGCGAAAATCAGCGTGAAGGAGATGGCTTTTCGCAAACGATAGCTGGCCACGAACAACAGGAGTGTCCCTGCCTGAATGAAGCGGGCGGCGATCCACAACTTGGTCGCGTGGTCACCGCCCTCGGGGAAAACACCCATGCCGTGGTAGGTCAACGTATGAAAAAGATCCAGAACCGCGGTGCACAGGTAGCCGATCCCTAGGTAGGTGAGGTTTCGGGTTTCCGGTGATTCCCGGGCACTCCAGGCGAGCATAAAGACTCCGGCGGCGATCACGATGCTGAAGATCTCCACCAGACTGTGGAAGAGCAGGTAGCTGTGCAGGCTGGCTACATAGAGGAGGCCTGCACTACCCGCAACTATCAATCCCGGACCCAGTGCCCTGGTTTGCACCATGAGTCATTATACATTCCCGCTGGAAAAAATACAGTTTACGCGCGGTGGTCCGGACAACTATCTCCTCCACCGTCGCGGGCTCTCGGTATGGACGGCCGGCCAACCCTTATCCGTTGCCGGCTCCGCCTGGCGATTGAACCTCTGCAGCGGCGCGCAACATGCCACGGGCCATCAAAACACAACCTGCGGTGATCAGAAGTCCGACTGCAATTCGAATTGGCTGGAAGAGTGGAGCCCCCTGAAGCTGCGGAATGTAGACCGAGAATCCAACCGCAATCGGAAGACCGCTCCATTTAGGCAATATCCTCGACTTCCAGACTGCCGTGGCGAGCACGATCATGGCAGCGGCGATCGTCAACAGCCCTGATCCGATGAAAATGAGCCCGGGCCCGAAGCGGACCGAGTTCACCAGAGGAAGCAGATCCGTGCTGTTTTGCGTGAAGGCCGCACGGCCGATAACCTGCAGCCCAAAGGTCTCGGCCCCAAAGAATGGAAGCGTCAGGCCGGTGCCGATCCAGCAAAGAATCAAGGCAAGGAAGGCGCGGGGTTCGAGCTCCGTCGGCCTTAACAGAAGATATACTCCAAGCAATCCCAAAGACAGCAGAATGAACCCTCCCATGCCCAGGGCGTGAGCTATCACCCACCGGGCCGAGGCGAACTGGGAAGCCCCTTCGAGCGTTGATTCATCAAAAAATGGTCGAATCACTGGAAACAGAGTAAGGAAGACACCGGAAAGAACCATAAATATAGCACCCAGGCGAGCGCGGGACACGCTACCGGATTTTTTCATAACAAACCTCCTGTCTTTTCAAGATCGCGCTTTTGAATTGCTCCGGCCTTTCCGGACCAGTGCACCCTTGAAATGCCCGCGGTATATCATGCCCGACACTCGGCCGACGATTTGACGGCTTTTCCTTTCCTCGGGGATTGGGCATGCTGTTGACCAATCCGAAACGACTGCCGATTTGACAATCCACTTTGGTAATATTACTGCAAAAGTAATATATAAGCCAAGTGCAACTCCGGCAATTCCTGCTTCAAACCTGGAGAATGGGTTGACTCTTGCCGCTGTTCACGGGCGTATCGAAGGGGCAAAGTTGATCTACAATCGATGGAGGGCATTGATACTGTTGGCGGTCACGCCGGTCCTGTCGACGTCGACCTGGTTCTCGGCCCCGGCGATAATCCCGCAATTACGAGGGGCCTGGGAGCTGTCTACCGCCTCGGCGGCCTGGCTGACGATCGCCGTTCAACTCGGGTTTGTCTGCGGGGCGTTGATATCCAGTTTGCTGAATCCGGCGGACGTCATGTCTCCCCGGCATGTAATTTTCATCGGAGCCTTCGGTGCGGCGATTGCCAATACGTTGTTGGCCGTGGCCGGCGGGGCGGCTCTCGGCATTCCTCTACGTTTTGCCACGGGATTCTTCCTTGCCGGGGTGTACCGCCCGGCATTCAAGCTCATGTCCACCTGGTTTCGGGAAGGTCGTGGGCTCGCCCTCGGCGTATTGGCCGCGGCGATCGTCGTCGGCAATGGAATGCCTCACCTCGTCAAGGGATTGGGCGGTTTGGATTGTTAACAGTCTCTCTGGCGAAGCGCAGGATCCCCAAGGCGGCCGAGGCGAGCAGAGCTGCACCGATGTAGAAGGGAAGATGGATGTCGAGGGCCCCGAGAAAGCCCGCAATCAACGGCCCCACGGCGATTCCCAGACCGAAGCCCATGGTCACGATGCTGGCCGTTCGCCCCTCCCGGCCAGGTTCGGAAAGGTCCCCCGCCATGGCGAAGGCGGGTGCTGCAATCGACGCCGCTCCCAACCCCTGGAGGAGCTGCAGGCCCACGAGGGCCGAAGTGGAGCCGGCGAAACTCAAGCCGACCGTCACCGGGGTCATCAACAGCAGCCCGACTACGATCAGCGGTTTTCGGCCGATCCGGTCGGAGAGTCTGCCCAGGGGGATTTGAAAGACCAGACGGCTTATCATCATGGCGCTGAAGGCAAAGCCGAAGGCGGAGGCGCTCTGGCCGATCCGGGAATTGATCTGGTTTTCCAGGGTGGTGATCATGCTGAAAGCAATGGCCATGGTCAATGTGGCGAATCCTGCGACAGCGATCGTCGGGCTGATGAGCGAAAGATCGATGATCCGGCTCTTGGAATTTGAGGGCGCCTCTGGAGGGTTATCCGCGTGGCCTCGGGATTCCACGTCCACCTCCGAGCCACCTACGCGGCGTGCCTGCGGGAGCCGTTTCCGCGACCGGGGATCATCATCCTTGACGAATCTCAGGACCATCAGGAATCCCAGGAAAATAAAGGCACCTCCTGTGAAGAACGAGGCGTTGAAGCTGAGGTGATCGTACATAAGACCGCCGAGGAGGGGCCCGATGGAAAAACCCGCCATCCTCAAGGTGGTGTACACCCCCATAGACGCGCCGCGGGATTCAGGGCGGGTATTCTTGGCCATAAGGGCGAGGGAAGCTGGAACGGTCAAGGCCAGCCCGACTCCCTGAAACCCACGCAGAAACAGGAGGTCGATAAAGCGGACGGCCAGGGCAAAGCCAAGGGTTGCCGCCGCCATCACAGCCAGACCGAACAGCACCAGGGGCTTCTGGCGGCCCAACCGATCGCCAACTCCCCCCATAACCGGCTGGAGCAAGGCGTTGATCAAGCCGTAAATGGAAATCAGGAGTCCCACGCGAACCACCGTCGGCAGCGACAGAACCGGTGCGGGCAGCCTGGCCACGAACAGGGGAATGACCACGAACAGGATGCTGTTGCCCAGGGCGTCGCCGAAGCGCGCAACAGCCAGGGCCAGAACCGTATCGTTTACCCCGAGTTTCTCCCGAAAGCTGCTCATGGATTAGAAGATACACCGGAGTGAGCCGGGGGCGTCCAATCCGGAGGTCTTGGATACCTTGCGCTCCCCCTTTCCCTTCAGCCACCAGGCAGCCGCAAACAGGACAAAGCTCAAGGCGGCGATCACGAGATAACTCCTGCCGTAGCCGCTCACGCCCCCGCCCAGGGAGGCGGCAACGGCACTCACCGCAGAGGCCCCAATCAGCTGGCCCACGCTCGTGTTGACGGCAAGCACCCCCTGGGCGGCGGAACGATCCTGAGGCCCCGCCTCTTGGAACATGATGTAGCGAAGCGGCGCCCCCAGCAGGGAGGACAGCCCCAGGCCGATGATCACCCCCGCGGTGATGAACAAAGCCAGCGAGCCGGCAGAGAAGCCCAGGAGCGACAGTCCGGCGGTGAGCAGGAGAGTTCCGCTGATGATCACCGGCTTGGCACCGATATGATCCAGCAGCCGTCCTGCCACCGGCGAGGCAAGGGCCGCTGCCAGGACGACCATGCCGGCCCAGTCGAATGCGGCCCGCTCGGAACCTCTCTGCCCGGGCAAAACCCGCAGACCGAGCACAGCTACGGCGGCGGTAACGGGGAGATTGATCAGGAACAGCCATTGCCAGCCAAAGCGCAGCAGTAGCCCCCCGAAGACCGGCCCGATGATGAAGGCCAGACCGAACACCGCCCCAATCAAGCCCAGGGCTCCGCCCCGTTTCTCCTCCGGAAAGGTGTCACCGACCACAGCGCTGGCAACCGGGAAAATGCCGCCGGCTCCGAAGCCCTGTATAGCGCGGCCGGCCAGCAGCACCTCGAAGCGCGGAGACAGGGCGACGGCCAGAGAACCGACGCCGAACAGCAGGACGTCTACCACGTAGATTTCACGGCGGCTGCGCCGATCGGCGAGCTTGGTCATCAGGGGCGTGCCCACCAAAAAGAACAGCACATACATGCTGAACACCCAGGACAGGGAGCGATCCCCGACGGAGAAGAAGCGCTGAATGGCCGGCAGAGCCGGTCCGACTACGGCGATATCCAGGGCCCCCATCAATACGCCGACGAACAGTACGGTGAGAATCCGGTTTCTGGTTTTTGCATCGTCGATCTGCATGGCTATGTCAACAAGGGTACTGATTATCAGTTCGGCTGGGCAACCGGCAGGGATAACCTGAACAGGTTATTTGCGACTCCGTCGAGAAGCGGTAGGTTTGCCACAAACAATGCCATCCGGCGAGAGGTGGACAATGAACACAATCACAAGAACCATTCGCGGTAGAACATGGGCCGGTGCCACAGCCGGCGTCGTGGCGGGGATCCTGCTCCTGTGCGCGCAGCTGCTCTCGGCTCAAAGCCGAAACCCAGAGCCGGAAACACTGCGGGCAACCCTTGAAAACGGCCTGCGGGTGGTGATCGTTCCCAACAGCCTGGCTCCGGTTGCGACCACGATGGTCAACTACCTGGTCGGCGCCAACGAAACTCCCGCAGGATTTCCCGGCATGGCTCACGCGGAGGAGCACATGATGTTCAGGGGCAGTCCCGGTCTGTCCGCGGATGAGCTGGCTGCGGTTACCGCGGCCATGGGCGGGAGCTTCAACGCCAACACCCAGCAGACCGTCACCCAGTACCACTTCACAGTGCCCTCGGAGGACCTGGACGTAGCCCTCCACATCGAATCCCTGCGCATGAGCGGCATCCTCGACACCGAAGAGCTTTGGCAGAAGGAGAGGGGGGCTATCGAACAGGAGGTGGCCCAGGACCTCTCCAATCCCGAGTATATCATGTTTACCCGCCTGCTCTCGGCTCTATTCAACGGAACGGTGTACGCCCACGACGCATTGGGAACGCGGCAGTCATTCGAACAGACGACCGCCGGGATGCTCAAAAACTTCTACGATTCCTGGTACGCACCCAACAACGCCATCCTGGTGGTGGTCGGCGACCTCGATCCCCCGGCGGTACTGAAGCGGGTGAAGGAGCTGTTCGGCCCGATCCGGGCGCGCAAGGTTCCCACGCATCCCGCCGTTCAATTCGGGCCCATAGAGCAGAAAGCGCTGGAGATGACCACTAGCCGTCCCTACGCCATGGAGCTGATCGCCTTCCGTCTGCCCGGGTCAGCCGATCCGGATTACCCGGCCACGCGGGTGCTGTCCGACGCACTCTCCAGCCGCCGCGGACCTCTGTACGAGCTGGTGGTGAAGGGGCAGGCCCTGTTTGCCGGATTCTCCCTGAATGAGATGCCGGCGGTCAGCCTCGGCTTTGTCGCAGCCGCTCTGCCGGCCGGCGGGGATACAGAGACCCTTCTGAAGACTCTTCGGCAGGTGATCTCCGACGTGCGGGAACGCGGCGTCGATCCCGACCTGGTGGCGGCCGCGGTCAGACGAGAAGTAGCCGCGGCGGAGTTTCAGAAGAACTCGATCCCGGGCCTGGCCATGGCCTGGTCTCAGGCACTGGCCGTCGACGGACTGCGCTCCCCCGAGGAGGCCGTCCGCGCCCTGGCCGCGGTAACCGCCGCGGAGGTGAACGCGGCGGCCGCACGCTACCTTGATCTGGAGCGGGCCGTGACCGCCGTGCTGACCCCGGAGCCTTCGGGGGCTCCGGTAGCGACCGAGGGATTTCAGGGTGGCGAGTCCTTCTCCTCCGTTCCCCACGGTCCGGTCACGCTGCCCGACTGGGCGGAGCAGGCGCTGAGCCGGCTTTCGCTTCCCGACTGGACGATCCATCCGGAGGTGACCACACTGGCCAACGGTCTGACCGTGATCGTCCAGCAGGAGACGATCAGCAACACGGTGAGCCTTTACGGCCATATCGAGGCCAATCCCTACCTGCAGACACCTGCCGGGCTGGAGGGGGTTGCCTCCCTCACCGACGACCTGTTCTCCTTCGGTACCACCTCCCTGGACCGGAGGGCGTTCCAGAAGGCCGTGGATGACATCGGTGCCTCGGTTTCCGCCGGTTCGGATTTCTCTCTCCACGTGCTAACCGACCAGTTCGAGCGGGGCGTCGAGCTTCTGGCTGACAACCAGCTACAGCCGGCCTTTCCCCGGGAGGCGTTCCGGATCCTCCAGCGTCAACAGGCTTCCGCGCTGGCCGGCCAACTGCAGAGCCCCGGCTACCTGGCGGGTCGGGCGCTGGATGAGGCTCTGCTGCCCGCCGGCGACCCCGCCCTCCGCCAGGCCACACCCGACACGATCGACGCCCTTACCCTGGAGGACGTGCGCAGCTACTACGAAACTGCTTTCAGACCGGATCTGACCACCATAGTGGTCGTGGGCAATATCAGCCCGCAGCTGGCCCGGCGCACGATTGACCGGTACTTTTCCTCCTGGCAGGCGCATGGGACCAAGCCAGAAGTGCTTCTGCCCCCCGTGCCGGCGAACGGACCGGCAAACCTGAACGTACCGGATTCGAGCCGTGTACAGGATGCCGTGACCCTGGCCGAAACCATTTCGCTCACACCGGACAACCCGGACCACTATGCCCTGGAGCTGGGAAACCACGTGCTCGGCGGGGCGTTCTACGCCACCCGGTTATACCGAGACCTGCGGGAAACCGAGGGTCTGGTGTATCATGTCTCCTCCGCCTTCGACTTCGGCAGGACCCGCTCCACCTACTCGGTTGAGTTCGCCTGCGCCCCGGAGAACGTTTCCCGTGTCAGAGGCATCGTGATCAGGAATCTGAGGGCCATGCAGTCCCAGCCGGTGAGCACTCCGGAGCTCCGCCAGGCCAAGGCCCTGCTGCTGAGGGAGATTCCCTTGAGCCAGGGCAGCATAGGCGGCATCGCCGGACAGCTTTTATATCTGGCCGGCCGCGACCTTCCCCTGGACGAGCCGCTCAGGGCTGCCAGAACCTACCTCTCCCTGACTGCGGCGGACGTGCAGAAGGCGTTCGCAGAGTGGCTCCGGGTCGCCGACCTGGTGCAGGTCGTTCGAGGGCCGAACCCGCAGTGATCGCCGCGGGAGCCTCTTCAGCGACTTCTCCGTATTTGTGCACGCTCAGGTGCTGCAGCTCTACGTGGGGCTGAAACTCCCTCAGCACCTTGTCTTCGGCCGGGGAGGATTTCTGATGGCCGGAAAGAAGCGGGAAACACTGTCCCAATCATCAACTAAGAGAGTTATCCGACCATCAACCTAAACAGCTTATTGTTCCCAAATTTTTTGGTTAGTTGTACTGTGAAAATACGATATCGGGCCGTCACGGCCCCACGAGCACATCATAACCCCTTTTTTTCCCTGAAATACTCCAAAGAGTTTATTGAGCCGATGCAGCCGGCACCGCATTATTTGAG
>Ga0315551_10000787_pt1 | contig 24878 bp, 25 predicted proteins | sample SalMarSW160290MG_FD_203678 | JGI IMG/M metagenome (GOLD analysis project Ga0315551, IMG submission 203678) | Salt marsh sediment microbial communities from the Plum Island Ecosystem LTER, Massachusetts, United States - Salt Marsh Sediment SW1602-90 ...
CCCAGCTCGGCCAGCTTGCCGACCTGGAGGGTGTTTCCGCCCCGAAGGGAACCCAGACCCTGGAAGGCCGCCAGGATCATCCGCAGCTCCGCCCCGTTGATCTCCGCGGTGGTGAACATCAGGATGAAAAAGGTCAGCAGCAGGGTGGTCATGTCCCCGTAGGTGACCATCCACTGCGGGGAGCCTTCCTCTACCCTTTTCTTTCTTCTTTTCGGATTCGGCATCGGCTTGCGCTCTACTCCCTGACCGCCTCCTGGCGAACCGCTTCTCTACGCAGCGGCGGCAGGAATGCGAGAAGTTTTTCCTCGAGAATGCGGGGGTTGTCTCCCGACTGGATGGAGAGAATCCCCTCGATCATGATCTCCTTCACCAGGCTCTCCGAGTCGTCCCGGTCCTCTAGCTTGCGTTTCACCGGCAGGAAGACCAAATAGCCCAGGACGGCTCCGTAGAGGGTAGTGATCAGGGCCGTGGACATTCCGATTCCGATTGCCGACTTGTCCTCGATCTGAGCCAGCATCGTAATCAACCCGATCAACGTGCCGATCATACCGAACGCCGGAGCCAACTTGCTCCAGTCGTCGAAGATCCCGATGCCGATGGCATGACGGGATTGAATCTGATTCAGCTCGTTGTAGAGGATGTTCTTGATGATATCCGGATCCGTTCCGTCGACGACCAGCTGGATCCCCTTCCGCAGGAACTCATCCTCCACCTCCTCCAGATCATCCTCCAACGCCAAGAGACCCTCCCGGCGGGCTTTTTCGGAAAAAGTTACCAGCTGACTGATGATCCGTTCCTCCTCGTAGATCGGGACGCGCAGGGTGAGGCGAAAGTAACGCATAATACCCAATACGCGGCTCAGGGGATTGGCCACCATCAAGGCACAGTAGGACCCGATAATCGTGATAAAAATAGAGGATAAGCTGACAAAGCCCCTGGCAGTTCCGCCGGTCCAGAAGATACCGGTAACCAGGGCGGCAAATCCCACCAGCAGGCCGACTACCGTCGCTAGATCCACACGCTACTCCTCGTTCTTAAACGCCCCTATGAGCTTTCGGTAGCTCACGATTCGCTCGAAAATTTGCTCATACGGCTCACGCACCACGAGCCGTTTGCCGGAGAGCATGACCAGAGTCGTATCGGGGTTGGACTCGATGTATTCGATCTGGTGAGGGTTTACATAGTAGGTCCTCCCGTCAAGTCTGCTCACCTCTATCATCTATTTCATCTAATTCCTTTACCGTTTCAATGTCAACAGTTCCTGGATCATCTGGTCCGAGGTGGTAATGGTCCGGGAGTTGGCCTGGAACCCTCTCTGGGTCACGATCATGTCAGTGAACTGTTCGGCCAGATCCACGTTGCTCATCTCCAGAGCTCCTGCAATGATTTTGCCCTTTCCCGCAATGCCGGCGGCATCGATGCGCGCTGCACCGGAGTTGTTCGACACCTCGTAGGTGTTTTCACCGGCCTTCTCCAGACCGCCGGGGTTGGTGAAGCCGGCCAGGGCGACCTGCCCGATAGCCCGATTGGTGCCGTTGGAGTACACGCCGGTGATCACTCCGCTCTGGTCGATCTTGAAGCTCTCCAGATAGCCCATGGGATACCCGTCCTGGATGATCGCCTTGGTCGAGCTCTTCTCGGCGAACTGGGTCACGGCGCTCCGGTAGCTTCCCACCTCTCCCAGATTGAGGGTGAACAGCTGACGGACCGCCACCTCCCCCGGAGGAATCGTTGCTTCCGGTACGTCGAAGCCCACCTGAACCTGGAGCGTTCCTTCGGCGATGGTGTCGCCCTGGGCGTCCAGTACGGCCGACAGAGAACCGAGGTTGTCGAAATCGATGAAGAACAGATTGTCCGCGTTGTTGGCCGCCCCGATTTCCGCCAAGGTGTTCGTTGGGACTTCGGCATCCGGATCCACGCGCACCTCGGCCTGCCAGCGGTTGGCTATTCCCACGACCCTGGTGAAATTGACCTGCAGCTGGTGCACATTGCCGAAGGAATCGTAGATATCAAAAGTGGTGGACCAGGTACCGTCCATAATCGTCTGGGGAGCGGCTCCAGCCGGAATTTCGGGAGTCCGCTTGTCCAAGTTACAAGCAAGTTCCACCTCAGTCGTGGCCGCCGCCGGATCCTTGTCTCCCACCGGGATGATCAGGTCTTGGATTGCGGCGGCGGGGTTGATCCTGGTGATTCCATCAATCGTGACCGCCTGCCAGCCCTGAACCCGAAGTCCGTTGGCGGGATCGACCAACAGGCCATCCTTGTCGATTCCAAACGATCCGTCCCGGGTGTAGAAGCTTTTCTCCCCGTCTTTCAGTATGAAGAACCCTTCACCCTGGACAGCCAGATCCGTCATCACGCCGGTTGTCTGCAGCGACCCTTGAGTATGGATCGTGTCGATCGAGGCGATGACCATCCCCAGGCCGACCTGCTTGGGATTGACCCCGCCCACCTCATCGGTGGGTTTGGCCGCGCCGGAGAGGGTTTGGGAGAGCATGTCCTGGAAGTTTACCCGCCCCTTCTTAAAGCCGGTCGTGTTGATGTTGGAGATGTTGTTTCCCAGAACATCCATTCGTATCTGGTGGTTCTGGAGACCGGAAACTCCGGAATAAAGCGAACGCATCATGGCCTTCTCTCCTTACTATTCCTTGACGCTCAAGATTTGTGACACATCGTAATATCGACCCTCTACCAGTATTTGCGGAAACTCACTACCTGTGATTTCCTCAACCCTCCCAGATACTTTATTGTCTCCAATGGCGATTTCAACCGTCTTTCCCAACAGCCCGATCGCCTGGCTCTTGGCCATAACCCCGAATACCTTGGCCAGCTCAGCACTCATATTGGTCATCTGTTCCAAGGTGGAAAACTGGGCCATCTGAGCCACGAACTCCTTGTCCTCCAACGGCGTGGTGGGATCCTGGTGGGTCAACTGGGTCATGAGGATTCGCAGGAAATCGTCCTTACCCAGGGTCTGACCCTGGCCGGCGGCCTCAGCGGGATTCAAACCCCGGTTGTAGTTCTCCACCTGCCTGGTCAGATTCACCAGATCATCTGCGGAAAGTAACGACGTAATATCCATAATCTTTTCTTCTTCCTTATTCAGGCAAAAATGCCGACTCTTCGCTACGCGAACAAGTTCACCAACTCGTAATCAGGCTTCATCTCCAGGAACAGCGGTATCACCTTATCGAACTCTTCAGTGCCGCCTGCCAACCAGCCTGTGGGTTGGCTTTGAACCTGCTCGTTGCCGCTCCAACTCCTCCGATGTCCAACGGAGACCTCCAAGTTGGTCTGATACCCCTCCAGCCGCAGGGCATTTTTCAGATTGTCCAGGCCGGATTCGACAAGCTCTTTGACACTATTATTGTCGACAACTATGCGGCCCTCTAAACTGCTTTCGCTCACAGCGAGTCGAATGCGAATGCTGCCCAGGTTATCCGGTTTCAACACCAGGCGGATCTCCCCGTTGCCGCCGCTTTTGAGAATAATGCCGGTTTGCTTGACAACCTCGGGAATGAAGCGTTGTTCGAAGTTCGTCGTCGCCTTGGCAGTGCGTACGCTTGCCTCGAGGGCCGGTGTCTGTGCTCTATCTTGAAACGGAGCCCGGAACAGGACCGAAACATCCCGTCCTTCAGATTCCGCGGCTCTCTCCATGGTGAGGGTAAAGGAGCTCTTTATCGAGCTCGGTTGTTCCTGGCTCTCCTTGGTCGCAGGCAGATCCTTCCTCAGATCCAGCACCACTATACTGGGCTTTTTCCCCACGTTTCGGGCCTCACCGATCTCCTGGTTTTTCACTTTTCCGCCGGCGTCGGTCTCCGGCGCTTGAGGGGTTGGCAGCCGTTTCTTTCCCGCTGTCGCGGCAACCGCGTCGAGTATCGTCTGTTCGCCGAACAGCTCGGTCAATCTGGCAAGAAGTTGCACGAGCCTATCCCGGCTCAGCTGCCGTTTTCCCGCAGCCGGTGCGGAATCGGTAGCGCCGGCAGAAGCCAGCAGGGCTTCCGTGTCGCGCCCGAGAGACTGGGCGTAGCGGAGCAGCTCTTTGGGGCTGATCTGCATCAACGCGCGGATCAGCTGCTGCTCGTTCAACCCGGCCAGCAACTCCCGGAGCGCTTTGAAAGGATCAGCCAGGGTTTTTTTGCCCTGTTTCGTGTTCCCCTGCTTCCCGAGTGATTTTTCAAGCCCAGAGCGGAGCGCTGCGCCGTTGCTGGCCTCTTGGGCCTTTTCCAGATTCCTGGCAAAACCTTCGGTCCCCTGCGCCGCCTTTCCGCCGTCTTTTTTTCCGCTTAAAAATTTGGCGGCTGGAGAAGGTGAGGCATCGGTCGAACCGTCAGCCTTCCCGGGCATCGGGGAGGCAAGATCCAATTGCATCAAAGCATCAACTCCCGGTCTTTCGTGACATTTTCCTCTGCAGTACCGCAGCCCGATCGGCGGGCATCAGGGACAGCCAGTAGGATACCAGAGAAAGCTCTCCGGTGGCTTGGGCTTGCTCCTCGGTCATACGAAAGATATCAATCACGTCCTGGTCTTCCATCTGCAGCAATATCTTGACTGCGTTTTCCGGCGGCATACCTACCAGATAATCCGAGTTCTGCTGCAGGTTTACTCTTCTATTTTCGAATGCCTGCAGACGTTCGTTAAACACTTTTTCCCGATCTTCGATCGTCGTTTCCCGCTCCTGCAACTGCTCGATCATCTGATTGATCTCCGCCCGGCTGGCTTCCAACTCCTGCTCCCAGGCGGTTAGCTCCTCGGAACGAATCGCCAGAGCTTCCAGCTGCTTGGCCATTCTCTCCTTTTCCAACAGCAGCGGGTCATCGGCATCCACCACGACCCTTTCCCCCCGGATCAGCGTGAACACCGGCGCCAGCAACCCTTTGGCATCCACGATTCCCAAGTAGTCAAACCACACCAACCCCCCCAACAAGAGAACGGCCACGAGGAGCAGAAGAATTACAATTCGAAAACCCGCTCCAACAGAACTGTAGTCCATCACGGCTCATTCCCCCCTCTTCTGGCTCTTCCTGACAAACCGGCTGGAGTTCATATCATCCACCGCCTTGAACTCCTCCAGCTTCCCCTGCCTGTAATAATCCGTCTCTCTCTTGCTTTTCAGTTTTTCCAGAACCTTCTTGTCCCGAGAGACCTCTTGATATTTCTGCTGCACCTCGCCACGATGCCGCGTTTTCTCCTCGAGCTCCTTTTGCAGCTTCCTCTGCTCCTGACCCAGCCGGTTGATATAGTGCTCCTTGTAGGTCAGCACGGATAGATCCAGTTCGCTTCCTTTCCTGCTGTCTATATAGAACGCTCCCCGGGCTGCCTCACCGGTCTCGGTGATCTTTCGCGTCAAGCGGGTACACAAACCCGAAACCACCGCCAACTTGGCCAACCACTGCCGCTCCCGATACGAGCGGATCTCAAGTAGTCGCTCGAGCCCGAAGTGAAACCGCCTCACTTCCCAACTCCTCCTCCGGGATCGGAACTCCGGCAATCTCTCCCATTCGGACGTAGCTTTCCTCCATCGGATGCTTCTCCTCGATAGCCTGAATGAGGAACTCGTTGATCTCCGGCATCTTGGCAATGGCCTGATCGATCTCGGGATTCGATCCTTCTACGTACGCGCCGACATTGATCAGGTCCTCCGCCTCCCGGTAGGTCGCCAGCATTCGGCGCAAAGATCCGGCGGCCTTTTTGATGTTCGGTCCTGTTACCTTTTCGGCTAATCTGGATACGGACTGTAAGACATCCACGGCGGGGTAGTGATTTCGCTGGGAGAGGTTGCGGGCAAGCACGATGTGTCCGTCCAGGATACCTCGAACCGCATCGGAGACCGGTTCATCCAGATCGTCCCCTTCGACCAAGACGGCGTAGAACCCCGTCACCGTTCCCTTGGGAGAGGTGCCGCAGCGCTCCAGCAGTTTCGGCAGCAGTGAGAACACCGAGGGGGTGAATCCTCTGTTTGCCGGGGGTTCGCCTACCGCAAGTCCGATCTCCCGCTGTGCCCGGGCAAAACGGGTCACCGAATCGAAGAGCAGCATGACGTCCTTGCCCTGATCGCGGAAATACTCGGCGATGGCCGTGGCCACGTAGGCGCCGCGGATCCGGGACAGGGGGGGTTTGTTCGAAGAGGCAACCACGACCACGGATCGTTCCAGGCCTTCCGGGCCCAGGTCGTTTTCGATAAAGTCCCGGACCTCCCGGCCGCGTTCGCCGATCAGGGCAATGACGCTCACATCCGCGGTGGTATTGCGGGCAATCATTCCCAGAAGAGTGGATTTGCCGATTCCGCTGCCGGAAAATATCCCGGCCCTCTGTCCTTTGCCCATCGTGACCAGGGCGTCAATGGAACGGATGCCGGTTCCGATCTTCTCTTCGATGCGAGGCCTGCGCAGCACATCCGGCGGAGATTGATGGATCGGATACCATACGGAAGAACCGATATCTCCTTTCCCGTCGATGGGCTTTCCCATGCCGTCCAGTACTCTCCCCAGCAGCTTTTCGGAGACGGGAATGGACAGCTGCTCGCCCATGGCAATGACCTTGCAGCCTACGGTGATGCCCTCCATCTCGTCGTAGGGCATGATCTGCACGGTCCTGTCCCGCAAGCCGACGACCTCAGCCCAGATGATACGACGGCTGTCCGGAAGCACGATCTGGCACAACTCTCCCACAACCGCGCGGGGGCCCCTGGACTCCACGATGAGTCCCCCCTGAACCCTCTGGACCACGCCGGAATACTTGATGGGATCGATTCTCTCTAAGGTAAAGGCGTATTTGTCGAATAGTCCCACTTTTTCCCTCCCTGAAAAATGGGTTAGGATTCCCGCCTCGCTAGCCGCTATCCCTCCCCTTTGGAACGGATCGGCGCCAGCTCGACTATCTTCTCTTCGATCTCGTGGAGCTGCGAAGAAATCCGGGCGTCAATCTGACCGAAATCGGTCTCTATGATGCATCCGCCCCGATCCACCGAGCTGTCCTCGAGAACGGTCACGGATTTGACGTTCTCCACCATCTTCATAAAGTCGTTAATATGCTCAGAGGTAAGCTCCACGTCGGCCAGGTTCACCCGAATGACCACGTCGCCGCGGCTCTTGAGCTTGCGCAGCGCCTGGACCACGTTGTTGATTACCACGTTGCGCTGGTTTTCGGAGATCACCTTGATCACCTTCTTGGCAATCAACAGAACCAGATTGATGACCTGGGTCTCCGACTCCTGAATGATCTCGTTTCTCTTGTCGATGGCCCCGGAGATGATTTTCTGAAGCGTCTCCGCCAGGCGCTCCACTTCCCCACGACCCTCCTGGAAACCCTCTTCCCTTCCGTCGGCGTGCCCTTTGGCGAAAGCTTCCTTTTCTTCCTTCTCGACCTTGGCTTGGATCTCCGCTTCCAGCTCTTCCGCTTTTTTCCTGGCATCCTCGACAATGCGCTTGGCTTCGTCCTCCGCTTCCTGTCGGATCTTCTGAGCCTGATTGTTTTTGCGTTTTACCTCGTCAAAGGCGGCTCGCTCCGCCTCTTTTTTGATCGACTCCGCCTCCGCTTGAGCCGCCTCGGTCAGTCGGGCTTTCTCCTCTTCCCAGTTCTTTTTAAACTCGTCAGCCTCCCGCCGCAGGTCTTCCAAGGTGGGTCCGGTATACTCTTCCAGGCTCTCGATCTGCTCAAAGCTCTCTTCCGGCTCTACTTGAGGAGGTTTTATAAACACTTTGCGGGACTGGTAGAGAATTTCATCCGCTCTAAAAACGTTCTTTGCCACGTGCACCTCGCCGCCGGCGCCGATTCGCCATCCATGGCTGCGCCGGCATTTCGACCTCCCTGTCTCAAACCACCAGTTCGTCCTCACCGGCCCGGGCGACCACGATTTCTCCCTGCTCCTCGAGCTTGCGGATAATCGAAACGATCCGCTGCTGGGATTCCTCGACATCCTTCAGGCGGATCGGCCCCATGTAGTCCATATCCTCTTTCAACAGGGTAGCGGCCCGCTTGCTCATATTCCGGAAGATCTTGTCCTGCACCTCCGAGTCCACTGCCTTCAGTGCCTTGGCCAGCTCCGTGGTGTCCACCTCCCGCAGCACCTTCTGTATGGCCCGGTCGTCCAGAAGCACGATATCCTCGAACACGAACATCCGCTTCTTGATATCCTCGGCCAGCTCCGGATCATCCTCTTCCAGCCGCTCGATGATCCCTTTCTCGGTGGAGCGATCCACCAGGTTGAGGATCTCCACGATGCTCTCCACCCCGCCGGCGGCGGTGTAGTCCTCCGAAGACAGGGTGGACAGCTTTTTCTCCAGCACCCGTTCGACCTCCCTTAAGATTTCCGGGGAGGTCCTGTCCATGGTGGCGATCCTCTTGGCCACGTCGGACTGCACCTCACTGGGCAGCGCGCCGAGGATCACCGATGCCTTGTTGGGCTCCAGGTAGGCCAGAATCAACGCGATGGTCTGGGGATGTTCCTGCTGAATGAAGTTGAGCAGGTGAGCCGGATCTGTTCTGCGGATGAAGTCGAAGGGACGCACCTGCAGGGAGCTGGTCAGACGGTTGATGATGTCTACGGCCTTCTGACTGCCTACGGATCTCTCCAGCAGCTCCCGGGCGTACTCGATACCGCCGGTGGAGATGAAGTCCTGAGCCATCATCAGCTCCTGGAACTCCATCAGCACCTGATCCCGATCCGCCGAGTCTATCGATTCGTTGCGGGCTATTTCGAAGGTCAGCTGCTCGATCTCATCATCCCGCAGGTGCTTGAAAATATCCGATGCGATATCATGTCCCAGGGTTATAATGAATATGGCTGCCTTCTGACGTCCTGTAAGCGCCTTTTTCGGTCCGCCGTGGCCTCTGAGTTTCTTCCCCGGCGGCGGTACCTGGACGGTAGCGCTTGCTTCCCTCTTTGCCATCTTCTACTCCTCCAACAGCCAGGTACGGATCAGCTGAGCCACGTCTTCGGGATGCTCCCGAGCCATGTTGATCGCATTCTCCTGCATCTCCATCCGAGCCCGTTCCTCGACGGATAGTTCGACCTCGGCACCCTCCTCCTCGGCTCTGCGCAGGGCCGCCTCGCGCATGGCCTGATGCTGCCGAGCCAGCTCTTCTTCCCGCAGCCGCCGTCTGCGCTCCAGCTCCTTTGCGATCAGCCGGTAGAGGATGGCGGCGAAAATGATCGCCCCGATGCCGATGATTACCGAGATGATCGTAGTGCGCATCTGCCGCTGACGGCGCAGTTGCTCATCCTCGGTTGCGAATTGGGCGGTCCTGTCGAAGGGGATATGCTCCACGGTTACCGAATCCCCCCGATCCCGATCGTAACCGACGGCATCCTTGATCAAGCTCTCAGCTTTACGCAGATCCTCCTCGCTGACCGGAGTGTACTCCCGCATGATACTGCCGTCGGGATTGAACTCCACCTGACCATCTTCATTGTATACCCTGCGCCACACTCCATCAATAGCCACGCCTGCGGTGATTCTATCGATGCTCCACGGGCTGCTCTCCTCATAGGTGCTTTTCTTGTTCACCACTTCGTTTTGAATCAGCGAGGATTGATCGTACTTGCCCACCAGATTCGAAAGATCCTTGTAGGCGGGAGGCGTCTGTCCCTCCTGACCCGGAGGGCCTTCCGGATTGAAACCCGTGCCCTCGAAATGCTCCTCCGTTACCTCTTTGGACAGGGTTATAGAGGGTACTACCTCGCTTTCGTCGAAGGGCGTGCGGGGGTTGTCCTTTTTCATGGTGACGGGGAAGTGCTCCTCCGTGTTCACCGTCTGCTTGCTCATGTCCAGGTTTATGTCCAGCTTGACGATCTCGACCCTGTCGAAGCTGAATATCGTGCGCAGTGCGGCCAGTATTTCCGCCTTGTACTGCTGCTCCAGCTCTTTCTTGGTTCTGAGCTCCCGACGAGCGATCTCGATCCGGTCCACGTCCTCCAGACCGGTGAAATCGTTCAGCTGGAGGCCGTTTTGATCGGTGATTACGATATTTTCATCCTTGAGCCCGGCCACGGCGAACTTGATGATCTTCACGATCCCCTCGATCTTCTTGCGGTTTTCCGCGATGTCGGAGCCCGGTTTTGGCGTGATGATCACCGAAGCGCTAACCGGATTCTGGTCCTCCTGGAAAAGTTCGCTCTTAGGCACCACCAGGGTCACACTGGCCGCATCCACATCGTCGAGGGCCAGGATGTGCTGCTCCAGGTTCCTGGTGAGGGCGCGCTGCAGGTTGACGTCCCGCTCGAAGTCCGTCAGGGTCCAGCGTTCCACATCGAAGATCGCCCAGGGATCCGTCCTGGGAGGAATCAGATCCTCCCGGATCAGGATTGCCCGGATCCGGCGAGCCGTGGTCTCGTCCTCCACGTAAATCATGTTCTCAGGGCTTACCTTGTAGGTCACCCCCTCTTCATCCAGGACCGTAACGATGCGGGCCAGGTTGTTCTCATCCGTGATCGGTGTGCCGATCAGCGTCACCATGGTCGGAGCCGAGCTGAACACGGCGATCAGGATGACCGCCAGAACCGCCACACCCACGATAGAAAACAGGATGACCTTCTGGGTAAGGCTCCACTTACCCCAAAGAGTCTTTAACTGATTGATTAGCTGTCTTAGCCACTCGTTCATTCTCCCCTCCCATTTTTGAACTCAACAGAAGCTGTTCTTTTTATCGAGTGTTGATAACCTCTTGATACGCCCGGATCGCCTTGTCCATGATCGCTTTGGTCATCGAAAGGGCCAGGTTGGCCTCGGCAATGGCCACGGTCACGTCGTGAATATCCACAGAATCCGGGTCCGTGAGCATCGACTCGGAGAGATCCATGGTCGTATGCTGAAGATCATTGACGTTGTTCAAGGCATCGAAAAATAGTTTGCCGAATCCGGATGTCGGAGTACCGACGGAAGCGGGATCCGAGACCCCCAACGTCGAAGCGGATCTCGAAGCCGCACCGGGTATCTGTCCCGCTGCGGCCGAACCGGCGATGTGGCGGGGATCGGTGCGCTGCAGCTCGATTACGTGTCCCTGAACCGACAATGGTGAGAGCAGATCCATCAATTACCTCCCGATCTCCAGAGCCTTGAGGAACATGCTCTTGCTTCCGTTCATGATGGCCACGTTCGCCTCGTAGGCCCTCGATGCGGAGATCATATCCACCATCTCATTCACGACGTTGACGTTCGGGTACTCCACGTAGCCCTGTCGCGGTCCGGATTGAATGGCGTCGGGGTGGGTCGGATCATACACCAACCGCACCTCGCCGTCGTAGTCCTTCTCCACGTTTACCACCCGTACCCCCCTGCCGATCTGTTCCTTCAGGAAGGCTGGTAAAAAGGGGCTTCGCCAGTACGGTTGTGAAACCCGGGGCCGGAATATCACCCGGCTGCGGCGAAACGGTCCGCCCTCGGTCGTACGGGTTGTATTCACGTTGGCGATGTTGTTGGCGATCACATCCAAACGAGTGCGCTGAGCCGTAAGCCCGGTAGCCGCCGTGTTAATCGTTGTAAACAGACCCATCTAATCCTCCCGCCTCGATATCGCTCTCATAGCTAGCGAAGCACCAGGTTCACCCGGCTGAACTCGCTGGAGATTGCCTGCGCCATGGTTTGATAGAGCAGCTGGTTCTCCAGAGCCAGCATGCCCTCCTCCTCGATATCCACGTTGTTTCCGTTGTTCTTCGCCGTGGTCAGGTAGTCCAGGACCAGACGCGGCCGGACCGTCCTGTAGTCGATCGGCTGATAAAAGGGGATGTGCCGGCTGTCGGTAACGAACTGCCGCGGCGGCCGTACCTTCTCGGAGTCCAGCGCCCTTTTCAGGGCGGACTCGAAGTTCAGCACGGTCCGCTTGAAATTCGGCGTCTCCGCATTGGCGATGTTGTTGGCGATCACATTGCGCCGCAGCACGGACACGTCCATTCCCCTTTTGAGCAGATCGATGGTTTTGTCGAAACGTCCTGCTAAAAGCATCACTCCTGCCCCTCCTCTCCTTATAGTTTCGGCCTTATACCGGGCCTTGATTAGAGGATGAAGCGGCTCAAATCCTGGTCTTCCACGATATCCTTCAATCTCTCATCCACGTAGTTCTCGGTAATGGTCACGGTCTGCCCCTGGATGTCGGTAGCCGTGAAGCTGACCTCTTCCAGCAGAGCTTCCATGATCGTATGCAGCCTGCGGGCGCCGATATTCTCCGTTCGGGAGTTCACCTCGCTGGCGATCTCGGCGATGCGCTTGATTGCCGTCTCATCGAACACCAACTCCACACTTTCGGTGCGCAGCAGTTCCTCGTACTGTTTGATCAGGGCGTTTCGGGGCTGAGTCAGGATTTTGATAAAATCCTCGCTGGTCAGAGCCTGCAACTCGACCCGCAGGGGAAAGCGGCCCTGAAGCTCCGGAATCAGATCCGAAGGCTTGCTCATGTGGAACGCTCCGGCTGCGATGAACAGGATATGGGAGGTGTCGATCATCCCGTAGCGGGTGTGCACCTTTGACCCCTCGACGATCGGCAGGATATCCCTCTGCACCCCTTCCCTGGACACATCCACCCCGCTGACGTTCTGTCGTGAGGCTATTTTGTCCAGCTCGTCGATGAACACGATCCCCATCTGCTCGGCCCGTTTGATCGCCTGCTCGGTGACCCGTTCCATGTCGATCAGCTTGTCCATCTCTTCGGCCAGGAGGATGTCCCGTGCCCGGGCTACCGTGGTCTTCTTGCGTTTTTTGCGCCCGCCGAAGATATTTCCCAGGTTGCCTATGTTCACGTCCAACTCTTCCAGGCTGGTTCCCGAAAAGATCTCTATAGCCGGAAACTGGCTGCTGGTGACATTCACCTCCACGGTCTTGTCCTCCAGCTCCCCGGCCCGGAGTTTCTCCCTGAACTTCTCCCGCGTGCTGGATGCGGTCGCAGGCCGTGCGGGGGTCGGAGCGGCTTCACTCGGCGCCGTGACCGGCGCCGCCGACGGCTCGACCCGCAGCGGCTGTGCTCCCGCTCCTCTGGGAGCGGCCGGGGGTTTGCCGATTCCCGGCAGCAGAAGGTCGAGCAGCGCTTCCTCGGCCCGCTTTTCAGCCTCCTCCCGCACCTGTTCCTGAAGCTCCGTTTTCACCACAGACACGGACACGGAGACCAGATCCCGGATCATGGACTCCACGTCCCGTCCCACGTAGCCCACCTCCGTATACTTGGTGGCCTCCACCTTGACGAACGGGGCTCCGCAGAGGCGGCTGAGCCGGCGGGCGATCTCGGTTTTTCCCACCCCGGTCGGGCCGATCATGATGATGTTCTTCGGGGCGACTTCATCCCGCATCTCTTCGGAAAGCCTCTGGCGCCGGGTTCGATTGCGCAGGGCAATGGCCACCGCTTTTTTGGCCTTGGTCTGCCCTACGATATATTTGTCCAGCTCCTCCACAATCTGCTTGGGGGTGAGCGAGTCTAGATCAATCTTCATGCCAATTCCTCTACGATGAGCTGCGAGTTCGTATAGATACAAATTTCCGAGGCGATCTTCAAGGATCTCTCCACGACCTCCCGGGCCGAAAAGGATCCCGTTTCCAGGAAAGCCCGGGCCGCGGCGTAGGCGAAGCTGCCTCCGGAACCGATGGCGATTACATCCTCCTCCGGATCCACCACATCCCCCGTGCCGGAGATGAGCAACATGTGTTTTCGGTCTGCAACCAGGAGCATCGCCTCCAGACGTCGCAGAATCCGATCCGTACGCCAATCCTTGGCCAGCTCTACTGCGGAGCGGCGCAGATCCCCCCCGTATTCCTTGATCTTGGCTTCGAAGCGTTCGAAGAGAGTAAAGGCATCCGCCGTGGCCCCGGCGAATCCTACCACGATCTTCCCGTCGTAGATCTTGCGGATCTTCCGAGCATTGGCCTTCATGATGGTGTTGCCGAAGGTCACCTGGCCGTCCCCCCCCATGGCCAGCTTGCCGTCCTTGCGAACCGATATAATCGTAGTGCCGTGCACTTTCTTCATTCTCCGTCCTCCCGGCGTTGTGAATCGTTTCCGCTCTTTGGGCGGGCTGCGGTGCGGCGCGCATGGGGGTGGGCTGAGCCGTACACCGCCTGAAGATGCTCCATATCCAGGTGGGTGTACACCTGGGTCGTGGACAGACTGGCATGTCCGAGAAGCTCTTGAACGACCCGGATGTCCGCCCCCTTCCGCAGTATGTGGGTGGCGAAACTGTGGCGGAAGGTGTGGGGAGTGGCCGGTTTGTCCAGGCCTGAACGCATCAGCCGGCGGTCGACGATGGTCTGGATTCCCCGAACCGACAGTCGCTGTCCCCGCCGGTTGATCAGCAGGGCTCTCCGGCCCTCGGCGTCGTCTCCCGACTTCAATGCCTTTCGCCGCAGCAGGTACTCCCGCAGCCGCTTCACGGCCGCCTGGCCGATGAATACCAGACGCTCCTTGTTCCCCTTGCCGAGAACCCGGAGGGTGCAACCCTTGAGGTCCAGATCCGCAAGGCTGGCCGAGGCCAGTTCCGACACCCGGCACCCCGTCGAATACAGCAACTCGAGGATCAGCAGGTCCCGCAGCTCCCAGAAATCCTGCGGCTGCCCGGTTGCAAGCAGCCGATCGATTTCCTCCTCGAACAGGAAGGCCGGCAGCTTGCCGCCCGTCTTTAGGCTCTTGATCGAGGCGAAGGGATTCCCCGCCTCTACGCCGACCCTTTCGAGAAAACGGTAGTACCCCCGAACGGCCGAGAGCACCCGATTGATCGAACGGGAAGACAGGTCCCGTCTGGACAGGTAGCCGACGAAGGATCTGGCGTTGCCCGCATCCACCTGCTCCGGGCTCATATCCTGATCCTCCAGAAATGCGAGGTACAGATCCAGGTCCCGACGATAGGCGGAAAGGGTGTTTGCAGACAGGTGACGCACGTGGTTCAAATACTGGAGGTAGCGCTCAAGCACTCTTGTCCTCCGATGCATGGGTGTGCAAATAGTCACAATCCGGATTGATACAGGCCTTGTACGCGCCTCTCTGCTTGTCCTCCTTGGCCACCAGGAACTGACCGCAGTGGGGACAGGTCGATCCGGTCGGCTTGTCGTAGGTCACGAAGTCGCACTCCGGATAGTTCGTGCAACCGTAAAACTCCCGCCCTCTGCCCTTCTGGCCTCTGCGGGCGACGATCTTGCCGTCGCAACCCGGGCGCGGACAATCGGCCAGGGGTACCGGCTTCGTGTTGCGGCACTCCGGGAATCCCGTGCAGGCGATGAAAAAACCGTAGCGTCCCAGTTTCTTCACCATGGGCCGGCCGCATTTTTCGCAAATCAGGTCGGTGGGCTCATCCAGGATACCCTTGATCGACTCCAGGGTCTCCATGACGTGATCCACCTGGGGCTTGAACTCACGGTAGAACTCCTCAACCACGTTCGCCCAGCTCTCGTTTCCGCCCTCGATATCGTCGAGACGTTTTTCCATCTCCGCGGTGAAGTTTTCATTCACCAGCTCGGAAAAATTCTCGGTCAGCAGGTTGTTTATGATTCTGCCCAACTGGGTAGCGGCCAGCTGCCGATTCCTGCGGACCACGTAGTAGCGGTCCAGCAGCACGGAGATGATCGGCGCATACGTAGACGGGCGGCCGATGCCCTTCTCCTCCAGGATTTTGATGATTGTCGCATCGGTGTAGCGCGCCGGTCCGGAGGTGAAATGCTGCTCCGGATGAAAGCGAAGTGCCTCCAGGATCTCGCCCGTTTCGAGCCGAGGCAGGGTCTTCTTGGTGTTTTTCGACGCCAGCACGCGCAAAACCTTCTGATACCCCGGTTCTACAACCGAGGTTGAACTGGCCCGGAACATCGCCTCCCCCGCCCGAGTATCCACCGTGGTGGTGGAGCTGCGTCCCGGCTTCATCTGTGATGATACAAAACGCTCCCAAATCATTGAGTAGAGCCTGAACTGATCCGCATAGAGGGAAGATTTGACATCCGCGGGGGTGTTGGCTACGTAGGTAGGTCGGATGGCCTCGTGGGCATCCTGGGCTCTGGCTCCGGAAGCGTAGACATTGGCCTTCTCCGGCAGCTCCTCGGGGTAGGTCGTGGCGATAAACTCCCTCACCTCCCCCAGAGCAACCGTAGAAACGCGGGTCGAGTCCGTGCGCATGTAGGTGATCAGTCCCACCCGGCCGGAACCGATGTCGATCCCCTCGTACAGAGCCTGAGCTATCCGCATGGTTTTTCGAGAGGTGAAGCCGAATCTGTTGGCCGCCTCCTGCTGAAGCTTGGAGGTGGTATAGGGAGCTCGCGGCCGGAGCGTTTTTTGTGTCTCCCTCACGTCGCTGACCCGAAACTCCTGACCGTGCAGTTCCGCTACGATCTTCAGACAGTCCGTCTGGGTTCTGAGATCACTCTTTTTACCGCCGTACTCGCTCAGCGCTGCCAGGAAGACGCTCTTGCCCCTGCGCAGCTCTACGTCCAAACTCCAGTACTCTTCGGGCACGAAGGATTCGATTTCCTGCTCCCGTTCACAGATCAGCCGCAACGCGACCGACTGAACCCGGCCCGCGGAAAGACCGTTCTTTACCTTCTTCCACAGGATCGGCGAGAGGTGGTACCCCACCAGCCTGTCGAGAATCCGGCGCGCCTTCTGAGCCTCCACCTTGGCCTCGTCGATCTCCCTGGCCTCGGTTACCGCCTCTCGAATGACTTGAGGGGTGATCTCATTGAAGACGATGCGCTTGATCGGCAGATCCGGCTTGACTTTGCGGATTGCATTCTTGAGGTGATAGGAGATCGCCTCCCCTTCCCGATCATTGTCGGAGGCCAGGAGGACCTCTGCGGATTTGCCCGCCGCTTTCTGCAAGCCCTTCAGGACCTTGGCCTTTCCGCGGATCGTGATGTACTCCGGCTGGAAACCGTTGTCCACATCGATGGCCAAACGGGATTTCGGCAGGTCGATGAGGTGTCCCATCGATGCTTCCACCGAATAGCCCGATCCCAGATACTTCTCGATGGTTCTGGCTTTGGCCGGGGATTCTACGATGATCAAGGTCCCTTTGTTGTTATTTCCCATCCACGTTTCTCTCAAATACTCTTCCGCTTCGACAGACTATACGCCCCGCCAACTCCGCCTCCAGGTTCCTGGCCAGCTGTACTCCCGGATTCCGGCAGCTCGACGCCTCCGCAGCCGGCTCTTCCCTGCCCGCCCCCCGCCGTTCCCATCCCCAGTCGCCGAGGATGTCGGCCGCACCGTCGATGATCGCGGCTCCCTGTTCGGCCAGGCGTCTCGAGCCCGTACCCCGTTCACCGGCCAGGCCGACACGGTGGACGGCCAGCTCCCGCCCCTGTTCCAGAGCGTAGTCGGCCGTAATCAATGCCCCGGAACGCGAAGGGGCCTGTACCACAACCGTCGTCCTGGCCAGGCCGCTGATTATCCGGTTCCGAGCGGGAAAATTACGAGCCAGCGGGGGATCTCCGGGAGGATATTCGCTGAGCAGGACCCCGCCGGCGGCAAGCAAGCTTCGCCCCACCTTGGCACTGGACCCGGGAAAGAGGATGTCCACACCATTGCCCAAAACGGCGATGCTCTTTCCTCCCGCGTCACAGCTTCCGCGGTGAGCCTCCGCATCGATGCCCCGTGCCAGCCCCGAAACGGTTGTCAAACCCAATCCTGCCAGTTCGAACGCCAGGGAATAGGAAATCTCCCTGGCCTGCCCGGTTGGATGGCGGGTGCCGACGATTGCCACCAGGGGATTGGACCAGTCAGGCATCTCCCCGCGGTGGTACAGCAGTAGCGGCGGATCGTAGATCTCCCTCAGTTGAGGCGGATAACCGCCTGACCAGTAAAAAGTGCATTGGAACCGTCCCCGAGTCAAGCCTTTTCGATCCCTGTCGGCCGCCTCCAAATACCGCTGCGCCGGCGCTCCGGGATCATCGAAGCGTCGCTGCAGAATCTGCTCCATATCGCGCCGGGACAGATCGGCAAACTGGTCTGTTTCGGGACAGAGAGCCATCACCCGGAACTTTTCCAAGGGCCGCAGGAAGGGAAGCCGGTTTACCGCCAAAGCCAACCGCTCACTGGGCGCCATACAGCTCCCTTTCCACCTGCTCTCTGCTCTCCAGGGCTTTCTCACGTGTTTGTTTCACGTCCGTGAGAGATTCGATCTCCCTGTACAGCTCTATGGCGTTCTCCAGTTTCCCGAGGCTGTAGTACACCCGTGCCAGCAGAAATCGTCCGTCGATCTCTTTACTCTCGACCGCCAGCAGCCGCTCCAACAGATCCTCAGCCTCCTCCGGACGACCCAGCTCAAAAACATAGAGCACGCTCAAACCATACAGGGCATCGGCATAGCTCGGATCCAGCGTGATGGCGCGACGATACAGCGCTTCGGATCTGTCCAGCCAGCGCTGCCGATCTTCACTGATCACCTGGGCTTTGCCCATTCGGGCCGCGCACACGGCGGAGTAGTAGAAAAGAATGGGATTCTCCGGCTGGATGGCGATGGCTTGCTCCAGGGCATCGTGGGCGGCTCCATACATGGCGCCCCGCATGTACTCTATGGCCAACATCTTGTAGTAGACTCCAAGCTCTCCGGTGGCATCGACGGTTCTGTCGACCTCCTTGTGGTAACGCCGTATTTCCCGCTCGATCTCCTCTACCCGCTGGATCGATACCTCCCGGTCCGCCCCGCCTTCCATCTCGACCAGCTGATCCGCCATGGCGTCCGCCCGGTCGGCCCGCGCGCAGCCGGACAGGGAACCGACCAGGGAGATGATCAGCATGCAGGCCGGGATCAGGGCGTTTCCCCCGACCGCGGAGACGGCTGGAGCTTTCATCGACTTCATCCCTGACTTTCCAATCTCTCTAACGCCCAAAATGATCCTCTCGATTCTAGCCCCGCGGGTGATAGCGTCTGTGCTGCTGGTGCAGCTGGCGCTCATCCACGTGGGTGTAGATTTGGGTCGTTCCGATGTCCGCATGACCGAGGAGGGTCTGTACCGCTCTGAGATCCGCTCCCCCCTGCAGCAGATGGGTGGCAAAGGAATGGCGCAGAGTGTGGATCTTTCCCTCCACCCCGGCCAGTGCGAGTATTTCTTTGAAGCGTTTCCACATCCCCTTTCGGGAAAGACGCTTGCCGCTGCGATTAATGAACAAGGCCCGCTCTTTTTTGTCTTTCAGAAGAGCGGGCCGAGCTTCTTCCAGATAGCGCCTCATCCAGAACAAGGCCTGTTCCCCCATTGGCACCAGGCGTTCCTTCGATCCCTTGCCGACAACCCGAAGCATCGACTCCTTCCCGTAGATGCGGTCCAGGGTCAGGGAAACTGCCTCGGAGACTCTCAAGCCGCAGGAATAGATCAGCTCGAAGAGGAAGCGATCCCTGATCCCAGCCGCTGTCGCGGTGTCGATGGCTTCCAGGATCGCCTCCACCTGCTCTAGAGTGTAGACCTCCGGAATCCGGCGGGAGCTCCGGGGCAACTCGAGATGAACGCTGGGGTTGTTCGGGATCATCTGCTGCCGGTGCGCAAAGGTGAAGAACGCCCGCAGGGCGCTCACCGCCTTGGCCGTGGTTTTCTGACTGATTCCCTGAAGCTGCCGGTGGATCAGATACTCGATCAGGTTGCCCACGGTGGTGGTCTCCAACTCCAGCTGCTCCTCGAGCGCGTAGCTCAAGAATTGCCGAGCCTCTTGAGCGTACACGGCGATCGTCGAGGCCGAAAGACGCAGCTCGGCAGTCAGGTAATCGGAGTAGATACGAAGCAGCTTCGAGCGTTCATCCATGGGCTTTCAGCCGGCCTAACCGTCCCCCTGCTGCAGGTACTTCTTCTCCCTGAGAATCGTCGGGACGTTCAAATCCGCTTCTTTGGAATTGCGGCCCACCAGAAAATCCCCGGGGCCTTTATTTGCGGACGAACCCGCAGGAGCGGCCGCTGATGCACCGGCAGCGGCCGTACCCGCGGCGGCCGCAGATACCCCCTTGCGCATCTTGATCCACTCGTCGTAGGAGATTATATCGCCCTTCTGTTCATCCTCCAGCTCCTCGTTTATCACGGATTTCTGCTTGCATCCGTTGAATCCGGTGGCGATCACCGTCACTTTTATCTGTTCGTTCATGGCTCCGTTGATGCTCGTCCCGGCGATGATCAGTGCTTCCTTGTCCGCGCTGGCGGTGATGATCTTCAGCACCTCCTCGAACTCGCTCAGGCACAGATCATTGCCGCCTGTCACACTGACCAGGATCGCCCGGGCGCCTTCGATCTTGGCATCTTCCAGCAGGGGATTGTTGATGGCATTGGTAGCGGCATCCACGGCGCGGTTGTCCCCGCCGCCGATTCCGATCCCCATCAGGGCATCCCCATTGCCCTTCATCACGGTCTTGACATCGGCAAAATCGATGTTGATCTCTCCGGGCTCCGTAATCAGATCGGAGATGCCCTGTACACCCTGCCGCAGAACGTCATCGGCCATGAGAAAAGCTTCTCGAATCGGGGTTCGCCGTTCCACGATCTTCAACAAGTACTGGTTGGGTATCACGATCAGCGTATCCACCTCGTCTCTGAGCCGGGCGATACCCTCCTCGGCCAGCTCCATCTTGCGTCGACCTTCAAAATCGAAGGGTTTGGTTACAACCGCCACGCTCAAAGAACCGAGCTCTCTGGCGATGCGGGCTACGATTGGCGCCGCCCCCGTGCCGGTCCCCCCGCCCATGCCGGCGGTGATAAACACCATATCCGCCCCTTTGAGGGTCTCCCGCAGCTTGTCCTCGTCCTCCAGGGCGGCCTTCTCGCCGATCTCGGGAATACCCCCGGCCCCGAGGCCGCCGGTCAGCTTCGTGCCCAGGGCCAGCTTGGATTGAGCCTTGGCCATCTGCAATGCCTGGAGGTCCGTGTTGGCGGCGATGAACTGGACGTTTTTCAGTCCCGTAGCGATCATGCGGTTCACCGCGTTGCTGCCGCCGCCGCCCACACCGATCACCTTGATCACGGTGAGGTTTCCCGACAGCTCCTCAGCAAATTCTATATTCATGTTCCCCTCCCACCAAAGTTATCGTATCATGAAGCCGCACGAGCGACTTATCAACTGTTACAAAACTTTTTTAAAAAAACTCTTTGAACCAGTTCCTCATCCGGTCCCATACGCTGGTGAAGGTTTTTTCACTGGAGCTGGTGTCCATATAAGCCACATCTCGTCTGGAAGCACCGGCAAGCACCAGCCCTACACCGGTGGCATAGATGGGATTGTGGTACTCCTCCACCAGCCCGCCCACCTTGATCGGATAGCCGATCCGGGCGGGCAGATTGAAGATCTCCGTTGCCAGTTCCGCTGTTCCCGACAGGAGGGATCCCCCGCCGGTGATGACCACCCCGCCGCCGAGAATATTGAGGTATCCCTTTCGATCGATCTGCTCCCGGATCATTCCCAGGATTTCCGCCATCCTCGGCTGGATGATCTCCACCAACTGGCTGCGCATGATCGTCCTCGGGGGGCGCCCTCCCACACCCGGGATGTGCACCTCCTCATCCTCCTGTACCAGCGGGGCATAACAGCACCCCGCCTCTTTTTTCAGGTGCTCTGCGGAATCCAGAGGGGTCTTCAGCATGATCGACACGTCATTGGTGACTTGATCTCCCCCTATGGAGAGCACCTCCGTATGGTATGGCGCGCCCTCCAGATGCAGCAGTACATCCGTTGTTCCCCCGCCCAGATCGACCAGCAGTACGCCCAGCTCTTTTTCGTCCTGGGTAAGTACGGCCTTTGAGGAGGCCAGAGGCTCCAAAACGATGTCATTGACTTTGAAACCCGCCCTGTTCACGCATCTGACGATATTTTGGGCGGAGGTCACGGCTCCGGTGATGATATGTACCTCCGCCTCCAGGCGCACACCGATCATTCCCATCGGGTTCTTGATCCCCCCCTGGTCATCCACGACGAACTCCTGGGGGATCACGTGCAGAACCTCTCTGTCCATGGGAATGACGATGGCTTTCGCAGCATCGATCACCCGATCCACATCTTCCCGGGTAATCTCCCGTCCCCGACCTGTAACCGCGACCACCCCGCGGGAGTTGATGCCCTCGATATGGCCTCCGGCTATTCCCGTATACACGGACTCCACCTCCCGGCCGGACATCATCTCCGCGGCCTCGACAGCCGCAGCAATCGAACGCACGGTAGTTTCGATGTTTATCACCACGCCCCGCCTCAAGCCCCGGGAGGGGGTGGTGCCGACCCCGATGATCTCCAGCTGGCCGCTGTCGTTGAACCCGCCAATGATGACGCAGACTTTTGTTGTCCCGATATCCAGTCCGACGATCAGATCTTCCGAAGCCACCGGTTAGTCCTCCTCCATCCTGTAAACAACCTCTCCGGTTCTCATATCCAGCTCCCTGACCCGGATCAGCAGTTGCTGCTTGGCCAGCAGATCCAGGATTACCACCGCGTTGCGTAACACCGCCGGATCCAATCCTCCGGCAAGCCGCAGCCGTACGGGGAATTGGACCGGATACAGAAGAATCTCGAGGTTTCCAGCAGCTTTCGGAATCAGGCGAAGCTCGGATATCAAGCGAAACAACCCCGGTTCCTCCTGCCGCAAACGATGGAGATCCTGCAGGATCGGTTGTACTTTTCCGGGAAGCTTGGCACCCACCTCGAGCTTCTTGAACTCTATCCCAGTGATCACCGGCAGATCCCACTCGCTCAAGGCGCTTCCGATCTCGAAGACCACCCCCTGATCGTCGATAGCCATCGGAATACTCGTTCCATCGGGAGTTGTGAAGAAAAGCATGGACAGGGGGATGCGTCCATAGAGGGTAATATGCAGGGCATCCGGAAAGATCTTCTCCACAGCCGCCTTGCGAACCATGGGCAGGTGCTCCAAAGAGTCGCGAATCCGGGCGGGATCGATTTTATAGTAGAAAGCGTTCTCCTCGGTGCCGGCAATCGCCAGGATCTCCTCTTTGCTCAAGCTCAGATCGCTTTTGATAACGATGTTGCGAACAGTCAGTCGTGGGGCGATGATGAAATGAAACACCAATTCCCCTACCAGGAAAAGAATCAAGCACATGACCAGAACCAGAAGAAAGCGGTTGAACAGCGATTCCCGGCTTCCTCTCCTGGAGGTCCCGGGTCGCTTGCCGTACTTGTCGAAGATCAGCGCTTCCGACATCCCGTTAGTCCCTCCATCCGGCATCAAGGCTCGATCCGGAATCCCTCTGCGTGTCCCCCGCGCCCTGACGGGAGAGATTTAACAACAGGCCTCCCATTATGAGGGTCATCAGCATGGAAGAACCGCCAGAGGAAAAGAGGGGCAGGGGGATGCCGGTCGCCGGGACCAGACCGATTGCTACGGCGATGTTGAGAAGAGCCTGCAGGGTAATCGTGCTGGTGATTCCGAAGGCAAGATAGCGGGTGAAGCTGTCCTTGCCTCTCAGAGCCAGTGAGTATCCCCGCCAGGCGAGCAGGGCGAACAGCAGAAGTACGAGCACAGCTCCTAGAAATCCGGCCTCTTCCCCTACCACGGCGTAGATGAAATCCGAGTGGGCTTCAGGGAGTCCTCCCAGTTTCTTAACTCCCCTGCCCAATCCCCTGCCCCAAAAACCGCCGCTGACGAAGGCGGTTTGAGCCGCAATCACTTGATAACCACTCCCGCTGGGATCGGCCAGCGGATTCAAAAAAGCCATGAGCCTGCGCACCCGATGGGCCTTGGTAAACAGAAGCATCCCCCCGACGGGGACGAAAAGCAGGCTCAAAAGAATAAAATAGATGATGCGCACCTGGGCGATGAGAAACATGGCCAGGGCGATCAAAAGGATAAAGAAAGCCGTTGAAAAGTCGTTTTGAAGGTAGATCAGGGTGACAAACAGTGAAACCACCAGGAGGGGCGGCAGCAACGAGTTGACGGGATCATTGATGCGATCCTGCTTCTTGCTGAAAATAGAGGCCAGGTACAGTACCACGGAAAACTTCACCACCTCCGAGGGTTCGAAGGATTGTCCGAACAGGAACAGCCAGCGGCGGGCACCCATGATCGGCTGCCCGATTCCCGGTACGAAGGTCAGGACCGTCAGAACCAACGCCGCCGCCACAACCAACGGCGTGCCCTGACGCAGGACAGCGAGGGGCAGATGAGCCGCGATTACCGCCGCTACGGCACCCAGGAGAACCCAGAGCAACTGACGTTTGAAGAAGTAGTAAGGGTCGGCAAACAGCCTCTCGGCGTAGTAGGCGGAGGCGGAAAAGAGAACGGACAAACCGATCCCGATCATTGCGATTAAAATGAGCAACAGTAGAGCATCCCCGCGTGGTTTACCAATTCTCTCCAAATCCGCAGCCCTCCTACTGAATCTTCAACGTGGACAGACTCAAGATCGCAAACAATCCTCCCAGGATCCAAAACCGTATCACTACCTTGGATTCGGACCAGCCCATCAGCTCGAAATGATGATGGAGGGGAGCCATTTTGAACACCCTCTTCCGGGTCAATTTAAAGGAAATCACCTGGATAACGACCGAGAGAACTTCGATCACAAACACCCCGCCCACAACGAACAGCAGGATCTCCTTCTTGATGATCAGGGCAATTACGCCGACCACCCCGCCCAGGGAGAGACTGCCGGTGTCACCCATCATGATTTCCGCAGGGTGAGCGTTGAACCAGAGAAAACCGACTGCCGCCCCGACCAGAGCCAAGCTGTAAACGCTGATCTCCCAGCTGCGCTGGATAAAGGGAATCTGAAGATAGGCGGCGTAGTCGGCACGTCCGGCCAGATAGGAGAGAACCGCGAAGGTGATGCCCACCATGATGACAAGACCGGTGGCCAGCCCGTCCAGACCGTCGGTCAGATTGATGGCATTGCTGAACCCCACCAGTATCAGCACGGCGAAGGGGATGTACCAGTAGGAGAGGTCCACGACGGGAGTCTTGACGAAGGGCACGTACAGGAGGGTGGTATGCTCGTTTCTGAAGT
>Ga0315551_10000789_pt1 | contig 24870 bp, 26 predicted proteins | sample SalMarSW160290MG_FD_203678 | JGI IMG/M metagenome (GOLD analysis project Ga0315551, IMG submission 203678) | Salt marsh sediment microbial communities from the Plum Island Ecosystem LTER, Massachusetts, United States - Salt Marsh Sediment SW1602-90 ...
CATGAGAGGTAAAATTCTAGACAGCGTCGCCGATGATCTTCTATCCATTCCACCCATTATCTTTAGAGAAGTCCGTAAAAAACTGCTCAGGACGGCACTCGTTGATATGGATGTGGATATTTCGCCAGTTCATGTCGGGATTATGAAACAGCTATCTGAAGCCGGGACCCTCCACGTTGCCGAAATAGGGGAGAGATTACATATAGCCAGGCCGCAGATGACCCACCTGATAGACAAGCTGGCAGACTTGGGAATAATAGAACGGCATACGGCTACAGCAGACAGAAGAATGGTTAATATTATGCTCACTGACAAAGGCAAAACCACCCTCGAGGAACATGATAGAAACATCAGAAAGGCAATGAGAGATACCCTCTCCGGCTTTACCGATAAAGAACTGGATGACTTATCGGATTCACTGAGGAAACTGCGGGATTTATTATCAAAATTATAGCGGGCGAAGTCTTATATATTTAGAAGGACATAATATTAGTCTGTGAATAACCAGAATCAAAGCGTGCTTGATGACAGTAGAATCGGGCGGCTACTGCTAAAACTATCACTACCCGCATTCTTAGGCATGTTCGTCATGACGCTATACAACGTGGTAGACACGATTTTTATCGGTCACTACATTGGCCCCCTTGGCATTGCCGGTCTTACCGTCGTGTTCCCGCTACAACTAATGGCAATAGGCATCGGAGAACTGTCGGGGATGGGGGGTGCCTCAATGGTTTCCAGGTTAATTGGAGCCGGCAAAATCCCCAGGGCTGAGCGCGCCATTGGTAACGCCATAACGGCTACCATTTTGATGGCATTCATAATAATGATAGTCGGCTTGGTCAATCCGGACTTCTGGCTCAGGCTTATTGGCTCATCAGAAACTATCCTGCCCTATGCCAGAGACTACATGACAATCATTCTCTTCGGTATGTTTTTCATGTCCTTCGCCATGGCATTAAACAACCTGATAAGAGCCGAAGGCAACGCCCGCATACCTATGATAGGCATGATAATTGGCGCCGTATTAAACATCATCCTTGATGCGGTATTTATCATATCGCTGGACATGGGAATAAGGGGGGCGGCGCTGGCCACCGTGATATCCCAGATGGTCTCCGTCATATACTTTATGAGGTATTATTTCTCCGGAAAGAGCTTCCTCAAAATCCACCCCAAGAACTTAATCCTTGAATGGGACATACTTAAACCAATTCTGGCCATAGGATCTGCATCCTTCGCCAGGATGATGGCCGGCAGCTTATCAGCTATTTTCGTCAATAGAACGCTCGTTGCCTACGGCGGTGACTATGCCATATCCGCCTTTGGCATCCTTCACCGCATAATGATGTTTGCCATCATGCCGGGGATAGTTATCGGTGCCGGGCTCCAGCCGATACTGGGCTTCAATTACGGGGCAAAACGCTATGATAAGGCACTGCAGGTAATAAAGCTAGCTATTGCTGCAGCAACAGCCTGCAGCGTTATAGTATTCCTGGTGCTCTATTTTGCCCCGGAACCATTCGTCCGCATTTTCACCACCGACGGCGAACTGATTGCTATGGCTTCTCATGCAGCCAAGCGTCTTTTCCTGGCTATGCCCATGATAGGCTTTATGTTCGTCGGTTCACTGGTCTTCCAGTCAATAGGCAAAGCTACACAGTCGTTCATCACGGCTGTATCGAGGCCATTCCTGTTCTTGATTCCCCTCATATTAATACTGCCCAGGTTTTTGCAACTGGACGGCGTCTGGTGGGCATTCCCCATAGCCGATGCTTTTACCGTCCTATTGACTCTTAGCCTCCTCATCCCCCAGATAAAAGAACTCCGAAGAATGCATTTACCGGGGGCAAAAGGTAAATTTACCGGTCAGCAGAACTTGGCTTGAGTAGCCTCAAGCAATAGCAATACAAGGCGCTGCCGGCAGATTCGCTTGACATTCCCAAAGTATGGGGGGTATCATTAATTGCCCAAGAAAAGTTTACAGGGCAGCTCAATATATTATTTTATGAGGTATTATGAGACCACTCGAGACTGATTTATCCATATTCAAGAAGTTTAAGAGGGATAGATGTTGATAACTATACCTTATAATTGTAACGCAGAACCTGCAGGAAATTGAATGGGTTCCTCCATCATATACAGAGGGGAGAGCAAAAACAATTTGAGAAATTAGTCAAAGATTATCAGAATCCTTAAACAAGTTTAGATAGAATAATTAACTAAAATTGTCAAGGAGGTAAAAATGATTGATAAAATCGAGATCGACGAGGCGAAGAGGAAGAGGATAATAGATAAGGCAGGTCATCTTGCGGATGAACTTGCCTTTAAATACTATGCCTGCGCCCCGGGCACTTTCGCAGGAATATGCGAAGGTTTTAAGTCTGAGGGTATAGAGCTGTTTTCGCCCGAAACACAGGAAGTATTGACCCGGGGAATGGTAGGACTCCAGGGTGGTATAGGCATAACTGGAGTCGGCACTTGCGGAGCTGTTAGCGCTGGTGCCTTTATTATAAGTTATGTGACTGGCATTACCAGCGAAGAGTTATCTAAAAATGTCAATCTTAATTATGCTATTGCTATTCCCGTCGTGACATACGTAGTCGATAGATTTGAGGAGGCATACGGCGCTATGGATTGTCTCAGATTACGCTATAATCGAGTTCAGAGGGCTTATGACCGCTGTGACCCCGATGCTAAGCTATATGAGACCCTTTTTGCTATGTACGAAAAGGAGAAGTGCGGCATAATGGCAGAAGATTACGAGGGGGGGCGCGACCAGGTGCCAGTTGTGCAAGGTGCGCGCTGGGCAGCAGAGGGAATTTGCGATTTGTTAGGGATGGATATGGAAGAGCGGAAGGAGATGCCAGCATTTGTACAGGACCTGGACCCCGCGATAATGGAGCCCAAGCTCAAGAAAGTGGTTGAGGCATTGAAAGAGCTGGATTTCGCCCGCCCCCACGAGAAGCTTTCTTACCGGGAGTACTGGGATTTCAAGCTTAAAGGGAAAAAGGGAGTAGAAGAGGGCAGACTGGGTTCAATAAACGCCCCAGAGAAGTGATAATACCGGGCTTCTTAAGAAAAGTCTTAAGGCTAGGGAGTCCTTAATGTGTAAGCCTGTTTTTGCTCTCGGTAAACCAGCTGAAAGATAAACTAGACCGTGGTGAATATCTGGCAGTACTGGATACCAGAGGCCAGGTAAATATATTTCTTAGGAGGTATGATGAGACCGCTTGAGACTGATTTATCTATCTTCAAGGAATTTAACTTCGAGAAGCCGCCTGTAGGTGTCAAGTTCCTTTTCGGTAGACCGGAAGGAATAAAGCAGCTGGACAAAGGACTTCCCCTGTGCGAGATGCTTAAGGAAGCCCACCAAAGTGAAGCCCCGTTTTACATGGCTAAAGAGAACGAGTCCTGTGTCGGCAAAATAGCCCTGGGAATGGAAGAAGTAAAACTCGTGGAAGCCGGGCTGGTGGGGCCTCCGCTGGGAATATACCAGGAGCCGCGGGCTAACAACCATCTCTATCAATATGCTGCCAAATTTAAACCGGGCGTCGTTAACTATGTCGCTTTCTCACCTATGGATAAACTGAACTTTGAGCCAGACCTCTTGATGCTTATGGCCACTGTCAAACAGGCAGAAGTCGTGATGAGGGCAAGCAGCTATGCCACCGGGGAGATGTGGGAAACCAGGGGAGTACCGGCACTTGCCTGCTCCTTCATGTACGTTTACCCGTTTCAAAGTGGCAAGATAAATTACACGGTTACCGGGCTGGCTTTTGGCGGCAGAGCCAAAGAAATATACCCGGAGGGATGGTTCCTGATGAGTATCCCCTATCAGGCTTTGCCCAATTTGATATACGGCCTCAAGGAAATGGACTGGGTTCCCCCGTCATATACCGAGGGAAGGGCAAAGTTCATGGAGCGAGAGGAAAAGCTGTTCGGGGAATTAATGGAAAAGTACAAGAATCCCTAAACAGCTATAAAGCTATTTCTATAAACCTGTTAGTTAGAAGACATCTGGGCAATTTCCAGGACTTTGGGGAAGGTTTGGGGCTAACTTAACCCGGAAACCAGAGCAAAATCCGCCGAAGTAGCTGGTCTTTAAAGCAAAAATCCCGGGATTTTACCCGGGGTGCGCAGGCTAATACCGCCTCAATTTGTAGCTAAGTTAGCGTCCCTGGCAGGATTCGAACCTGCGACCCGCTGCTTAGAAGGCAGCCGCTCTATCCAGCCTGAGCTACAGGGACAAGCTACCCATCACTCCAATTTAGCACGAGGTATCGGTAGAGGTCAAGATAACAACCCTCATTCAAGCTTTGCCCGAGGTTTTCCACAAACCATAGACAGCCAGAGCGCCCAAACCGACACCGGCAATTACCGCCCCCACCCAGCCCAGCAGGGAAAGGCAGGTAACAATTACCCCGGCAATGAGCACCCCGATAAAGATAGATAACATGGCGTGCTTGAACTTTAAGCCGAACAGGACCGCCGCCAGCGAACCCGTCCAGGCGCCGGTGACGGGCAGGGGAATGGCAACAAACAGGGCAAGCCCAATTCTTTCGTACCTCTCGATAATGCCCCCGCGTCTCCGGGTATAGGCAAAAAGCCACCGGAAAAAGCGGTCAAAAATGCTCACCCGGCTTGAAAACCGGACAATGGTGTTAAGGCACAATAGAATAATCGGCACCGGTATCAGATTGCCGATTATAGCCAGCAGAAAGGCATAATACCAGGAGAAATTAAACAGGTTTATGGCTACCGGTATAGCTCCGCGCAGCTCCAAAATAGGCAGCGCCGAGATAATAAGCACCACCAGCTCTTTAGAAAACCCCAGTCCTAGCAACTCTTCAGGGGACACGATTGCCCTTCACCATCATTTTCAGCCAATTTAACAAATAAATCACGCCAGCGTCAAACCATAGTTTGCTTACAGGGCTTTAGCCCGACAATTATTTACCGGTAACAGGGTGTTTGAAATGATAGGGAAACTGATAACCGGATGGGTAAGGATGAAAATGGGGGGCTGGGGCATCCGCGTCTTTCCTGTTCAAAAGACCAAGCAGCGGTATTTTTAGCCAACCCGCCTCAAAGGAGGTGAAAAAGGTGACATTCCAGTTTAATTTACTAAACAACCACCTCCCATTCTCCTTTACATATTCATTTTCATAATACCCCTGTACCCATTGCTGCCGGGGTATCCCGCCTACTATCATGGCTTCGGCGAGCCAGGTATTCCACCTCCCCTTGGCGGTTTTACCTGCAGGGTCTATATCAATTACATCCTGACTCATTAAGATAAGAATATTAATCCAATCGGCAACAATCTGCTCTCCTTCAGGGATGAGGTCGTTATCCCCAAAAAACGTCTTAACCCCTTCCTTGCCCAGAAACAAACCGGTGCTCTCTATCTCAACAGACTCGGTATTATCGGAGAATAAATCTACAACCTCCTGCCGCTGATGAGTATCCATGTAATAGCCGTATTTCTGCTGCAGGTCTTCTATTTCCTGGACATCCTCCAGGCTAACTATTTCTTTTTCTAATTCTTCCAGGTTCATAATTCACCAACTTTCTTTCCGTCTTCTGGTTAGGTCATTTACCGGCTACAGGATGTTCAAAGTGGAAAGGAACATGGTACCCAGAAGGGTAGGGGGAGTAAGCAGTAGGTGGCGCATCCGGCTTTATCACCTCATCCGGTCCGTTCTGGCCCACTACCGGAACCTTCAGCCATCCATCTTCATAGGGCGTACGGAAGGTCAGATTGAAATAGAGTTTCTTAAACTTCCACTTCCCATCCTCTTTTACATACTCATTTTCGTAGACGCCATGTATCCAGGTCTGCCTGAGTTCTCCTTCATGTAAAGAGATGATGGGCTTGGCCTCCATTCCCATACCGTACCACCGCCCTTTGGCCGTCTTGCCGCTGGGATCAACCGTAACCACCCCCTGAAACTGAAACATAATAGACAATATTCCCGGTCTTCGCGGTCTATTCGGGCCTCCGCCCAAAAGGTCTATAAAATATCTCTTTACCCCCTCTTTACCCCTGTAAACACCACGGTCCGCTTCCTCAACAGACGGGCTGTTATCAGAAAACAGGTCTACTATCTCTTGCCATTGGCCATAATCCTGATAGTAACCATAGATTTTTTGCAGTTTTTTTATCTGCCTGATATCATCCAGACAGGTAAGTCTTGCCTGTAGCTCCTCTAATGTAGCCATTTCAAACCTCCTTTTTCATTCTAAAATTAGAGCCTTTCGGTATGGCTAATTATATATCTACAGCAACTATGACACAACGTCTTATTTTATTAAAAAGCCTGCCAATCCCTTCTCGGGCAATTGCTAAATATCAGCCAAAATGCTAGTATGAAGGCGGTGTCCCCACTTGTCTGGTGAGCATTTCGGTAATGCCGAAGCTATTAGATAGAATAGATAATCCCTCAGATTTAAAAGGGCTGGCAAAGCAGGAGCTGGAACAGCTGGCTGCCGAAATAAGGCAGGAGCTGGTAGCCAGAGTAAGCGCCACCGGCGGTCATCTGGCTTCTAACCTCGGCGTAGTCGAGCTCACCATAGCTCTGCATCGGGTATTTGATAGCCCGCGGGACAAGATTGTCTGGGATGTGGGCCATCAAAGCTATGTCCACAAAATGCTCACCGGCCGCAGGCAGCGTTTTGACTCTCTCCGCCAGTACGGCGGCCTTTCCGGATTCACCTCCCGCAGTGAGAGTGAGCACGACCCGTTCGGTGCCGGCCACGCCAGCACCTCGATTTCAGCCGCCCTGGGTATAGCTATCGCCCGCGACCTAGCTGGCGACGACTACCACGTAGTCGCCGTTATCGGCGACGGGGCTATAACCGGCGGCATGGCTTTTGAGGCCATAAATCAGGTAGGGCACCTGGGCTCCGGCATCTGCGTAATCTTAAATGATAACGGGATGTCAATCTCACCTACCGTCGGCGGCATAGCCAAACTGCTCAACCGGGTACGGCTTGACTACCGCTACCAGTGGGCGGAAAAAAAGGGCGAAAGCTTAATGGACGCCCTCCCCCTGGGCAAAAAGCTGGTGCAGTTAGTCCAGTGGCTCCGGAGGGGATTCAAGGGGCTGATTATGCCCACCGTCCTCTGGGAAGAACTCGGTTTAACCTATATCGGCCCCATCGACGGGCACGATATTAACGCCCTGGAGACAGCCCTTGCCCAGGCACGGGACTACGCAAAGCCGACCTTCGTTCATATTATCACCACCAAGGGTAAAGGCTACCAGCCGGCTGAAGGTGACGCCGTCTACTTCCACGGCGTAGCCGCCGAAAATTCTACCTCCGGGACAATACCAAGCTACAGCGAGGTGTTCGCCCAGACTGTGCTCCAGCTGGCCAAGGAAAACCCCAAACTGGTGGCGATTACCCCGGCAATGCCCGAAGGGAACTGCCTCAGCATCGTTGAGGCGGAGTTCCCCAACCGCGTCTTTGATGTGGGCATCTGCGAACAGCACGCCGTTACCTTCGCCGCCGGGCTGGCGACCCAGGGCTTCAAGCCCGTCGTGGCTATATATTCCACCTTCCTGCAGCGCGCCTATGACCAGCTCATCCACGATGTCTGCCTCCAGGACCTGCCCGTCACCTTCGCCATTGACCGAAGCGGCATCGTTGGCGACGACGGCAAGACCCACCAGGGAACCTTTGATATCTCCTATCTAATGCCAATCCCCAACCTGATAATAGCCGCGCCCAAGGACGAAAACGAGCTTCAGCACCTGCTCTACACGGCGGTGCAGTCAAAGCACCCCATGGCGATAAGATACCCCCGCGGCTCTGGGGTAGGAGTAGAACTGGATAAGAAACTGCACCAGATTCCCGTAGGCAAAGGGGAGATATTAAGAAAGGGTAAAGACATCGCCATATTAGCCATAGGCACCACGGTGACTCCGGCCCTAGAAGCCGCCGGCAAGCTGGCTGAAAGGGGCATTGAGGCTACAGTGGTTAACGCCCGCTTCACCAAGCCGCTGGACGCCGAGCTTATAAAAGAACTGACCAGCGGCATAAAACGTTTAGTCACCGTCGAGGAGAACACCTTAAGCGGCGGTTTCGGCAACGCCGTAATCGACCTGCTGCAGCAATCCGGCATCAGGGATGTTCAGGTAAAGGTCATCGCCATCCCCGACGAATTTGTCGAGCAGGGCAGTCAGGCGCGGCTCCGGGCTAACTATGGTCTTGATACCGAAGGCATTGCCAGACAGGTTCTGGAACTATTTCCCAAAAGCCGCTTAAAGGAGATAAGGCTTTGAATATAACTAAAAGCCCGGCTAGAATATCAGGTGCTCCCTTTAACACCTGATATTTTGTTATTTCAAGCCATCAAGGGGAAGGATGAATAAATTGACCATCAGGGACATAGAGGTTGATAACAAGAAGGTTCTGGTAAGGGTTGACTTCAATGTTCCCCTGGATGCCAAGACGGGCGCCATCACCGATGACAGCCGTATCCGGGCAACTCTACCCACCATCAAATATCTCACCGACCGCAAGGCAAGGGTTATCCTGTGCTCCCATCTGGGACGACCTAAAGGTAAGGTGGTCAAGCAACTGCGCATGACAGTCGTCGCCCGGCGCCTGTCCCAAATTTTAGGCCAGACGATAAAGGTGGCTAACGACGGCATCGGCCCCGAAGTAGACAGGGCGGTGGGAAGCTTAAAGGGGGGGCAGGTTTTACTCCTGGAGAATATCCGCTTTCACCCTGAAGAGGAAGCCAACGACGCCGCCTTCGCTAAAAAGCTGGCACGTTTAGCCGATGTCTACGTAAACGATGCCTTCGGCGCCTGCCACCGGGCGCATGCTTCAATAGTAGGCGTAGCCCGCTACCTGCCGGCAGTAGCCGGGCTGCTGGTGGAGAAGGAAACCGAGATTCTGGAAGGTATCTTAGCCAACCCCCACCACCCCTTCGCCGAGCTTGCCGGCGGCGCCAAGGTGAGTGACAAGATAGGCGTTCTGGAAAACACCATGGACAAGGTGGACTATCTGCTAATCGGCGGCAGCATGGCGGCTACCTTCCTGAAGGCTAAAGGCTACAAGGTGGGCTTATCCCTGGTGGAGGACGACAAGCTGGATTTCGCCACCGGGCTGATGAAGGATGCGGCTCAGCGGGGGGTTAAGCTGATGCTGCCGGTGGACGTGGTTGTCGCCGATAAGCTCATTGCCGACGCTGAAACTAAGACGGTATCAATAGAAAATATACCGGCGGACTGGAGAATTGTCGATATCGGCCCCCAGACCATCAATAACTTTTCGGAAGAACTGCGCAAGTGCCGGACAATATTCTGGAACGGGCCGATGGGCATCTACGAGGTAGCCCGGTTCGCTAAAGGGACGCAGACCATGGCCAGGCTTCTGGCCGACCTCAGGGCTACTAAAATAATCGGCGGCGGCTCTACGGCGGAGGTAGTAACCGCCATGAAACTGGCTGATAAGATGACCTTCGTCTCTACCGGGGGTGGGGCTTCGCTCCGCTTTCTGGGCGGCGAAAAACTGCCCGGCATTGAGGTACTGCTCAACAGGGAGGGCTGATTACAATGGATAATCTAGAGCTAATCAGGGAAATTGCCACCCCTTCCCCCAGCAAAATCGTGCTTCTGGTTATAGACGGGCTGGGCGGGCTGCCCAACCCCAAGACGGGCAAGACCGAGCTGGAGACAGCCAAAACTCCCAATCTGGATAAGCTGGCAGCCGATAGTATCTGCGGGCTCATCGACCCGGTAAGCCCGGGGGTAACCCCCGGCAGCACTCCGGGGCACTTGGCTCTGTTCGGCTACGACCCGGTTAAATATAATATCGGCCGCGGGGTGGTAGCGGCGCTGGGCATAGACTTTGAACTGAAGCCGGATGACATAGCCGCCCGGGGCAATTTCTGCACCGTGGACAGCTCAGGGCTGATAACCGACCGCCGAGCCGGGCGCATTCCCACGGAAAAGTGCACCGAGCTTTGCCAGCTGCTCGATGAAATAAAGATAGAAGGGGTTAAGCTCTTCGTCCGCCCGGTCAGAGAGCACCGCTTTGCCGTGGTCTTCCGCGGGGAGAGGCTCTCCCCCGAAGTCAGCGACTCCGACCCACAGCAGACGGGGGTAGCGCCCAAGGCAGCTAAAGCCCTCAATCCGGCAGCTAACACAACTGCGGATATAGCTAATAATTTTATAAATCAAGCCAGAACAATTCTGGCTAAACACCAGCCGGCAAATATGGCAATCTTACGCGGCTTCTCCAGCCTGCCCACCATCCCTACCATGGATGATATCTATATACTAAAACCAGCCGCCATCGCCGCCTACCCCATGTACCGGGGGCTGGCAAAGCTGGTCGGTATGCAACTGCTCAAGACCGGCCCCACCATAACCGATGAATTTGATGCCCTGAAGCAAAACTACGCCGATTACGACTTCTTTTTCCTTCATATAAAAGGTACCGACTCCGCCGGCGAAGACGGCGATTTTGACCGCAAGGTCAATATATTAGAAGAAATTGATAAGGCTCTGCCCGCCCTGACCGGCCTCAAACCCGACGTCATCGTGGTCACCGGCGACCACTCCACGCCGGCTTTACTAAAGGGACACAGCTGGCACGCCGTGCCCATATTAATCTATTCTAAATGGTGCCGCGCCGACAGGGTAGGGGAGTTTTCTGAAACAGCGTGTACTATGGGCGGACTGAGCCGCTTCCCGGCGACACATATTATGCCTCTGGCAATGGCTAACGCTCTAAAGCTGGCTAAATTCGGGGCTTAGGGGGTTAAAATGCGCATCCCGATGATTGCGGGTAACTGGAAAATGAATACCACCGTGGCTGAGGCCGTGGCGCTGGTCAAAGAGATGCGCCCGGAACTGGACAAAATAGACAACGTGGATAAGGTAATCTGCCCGCCCTTCGTCTCCCTGGCTGCGGTAAAAGAGATACTGGCGGGAAGCTCGATAAAGCTGGGGGCGCAGAACCTGTACTTTGAGGAAAAGGGGGCTTTTACCGGGGAGATTTCGCCGCTGATGCTGGCTGAGCTCTGCCAGCTGGTCATTATCGGTCACTCCGAGCGGAGGCAGTATTTCAACGAGACGGTAGAGATGGTGGATAAAAAGGTAAGAGCGGCGTTTAAAGCAGGATTAAAGCCCATTCTATGTGTCGGCGAAACCCTTAAGGAAAACGAGGCGGGCAGGACCGAAGAGGTCTTAGCCGGGCAGCTAAGCTTAACTTCCAGCCAGGCGTACAGCCCCGGCGGCTTAACCATAGCCTACGAGCCAATCTGGGCTATCGGCACCGGGCGGGCGGCTACCGGCGAGCAGGCAAATAAAACTATCGGCTTTATCCGCCGGCATATCTTAATGCAACACGGCAAAGAAACTGCCCAGGCGGTGCGCATCCTCTACGGGGGCAGTGTCACTGCTACCAATATCGCCGAGTTCATCAACCAGTCGGAGATAGACGGCGCCCTGGTCGGTGGAGCCAGCCTCAAGGCAAAAGAATTCTTGAGCATAGTAGAGCAAACTTCCAGCTTTAAGCGGGGAAAATGAACCGTCTGCTGGCAGTAGTCGGCCCCACCGGCGTGGGTAAGAGCCGGCTGGCTCTCAGTCTGGCTAAAGCCCTTGACGGGGAGATAGTCAGCGCCGATAGCCGGCAGGTCTACCGCTATATGGATATCGGCACGGACAAACCCTCCCCCCGGGAGCGGGCATCAGCAACCCACCACCTCATTGACATCGTCAACCCCGATGAGGACTTCAGCCTGGCGCAATACCAGCAGCTTGCCTACAAAGCCATCAAAGACATAAATAAGCGTCAAAAGCCGGCGCTTCTGGTCGGCGGCAGCGGGCTGTACGTGTGGTCGGTGCTGGAAGGCTGGCAGATACCGGAGGTAGCCCCCGACCCCGAATTCAGGCGCCGCCTTGAGGAGAAAGCGGCCGGCGGGGGGGAGAAAGAACTTTATGAGGAGCTGGCACGACTTGACCCCCCAGCCGCGCAGAAGATTGACCCCCGCAACGTGCGCCGCACCATAAGGGCGCTTGAAGTCCACCGCAACGCCGAAGCACCCATCTCCCAAATGCAGGGTAAGAAAGCGCCGTCGTTCCAGACACGCATAATCGGCTTAACCGCCGAAAGGCAAGAGCTGTACCGCCGCATCGACCTGCGGGTGGACGAGATGATAAAGCGGGGCATGGTAGACGAGGTCAAGCAGCTAATAGAACGGGGCTATGACACCGGTCTGCCGGCAATGTCCGGTATCGGCTATAAGCAAATTGCCATGTATCTCAAAGGCGAACTGACCCTGGCGGATGCCGTCCGGCAGACCAAGTTTGAGACCCACCGGCTGGCCCGCCACCAGTATAGCTGGTTTAGGCTAAAAGATGTTAGAATAGGGTGGTTCGATATCCATAAGGAGAAAGAGGCCAAAATCTTAACCCGGCTTAAAAAGGACTATCAGGAGCAAATATGAACTTCACCAAGGTGCAGGGTTCCGGAAACGATTTCGTACTCTTGGAGGCTGACGAATCCAAGCGCGACTGGTCACGGCTGGTGATAGCCATGTGCGACCGCCACTTCGGCATCGGCGCCGACGGCCTGCTGCTGGTTTTACCTTCAAATAAGGCTGACTTCAGGATGCGCATGTTTGACCCGGACGGCTCCGAGGCTGAAGCCTGCGGCAACGGGTTAAGGTGCCTGGTCAAATACGTCCTGGAAAAGGGGCTGTTTAAGACAGCCGCTGGCCAGATGACGGTGGAAACACTGGCCGGCATCAGAAAGGTGAAGCTGGAGGGGACAGGGGGCAAGATAGCCAATATTGAGGTCAGCATGGGAGAGCCGAAATTCGCTGCCGGCGACATCCCGATGGTAATCGAGCCGGGCGGGGAGTTAGTTGACATAAAGAAAATGCTGGGCTATCCGGTAACAATAGAAAATACCAGCCTGCTTTTAAATCTGGTATCTATGGGCAACCCCCACGCCGTCTACTTATGGCAGCACCCGATATCCGAATTTCCCTTATCCCGGCTGGGGCCCAAGGTGGAAAACCTGCCCGTATTTCCCAACCGGATAAACTTCGAAGTCGCCCGGGTAGTCAGCCGCCAGAAAATAGAAGCCCGGGTGTGGGAGCGGGGGGCAGGGGAGACACTGGCCTGCGGCAGCGGCGCCTGTGCCATAGCCGTGGCTGCCCGGCTGCACGGACATATCGATAATAAAGTTGACATAAAATTACCGGGAGGCATACTCGGTGTGGAGTGGGACGGGACAGGGGAGGTATACTTAAGCGGTCCGGCTGAAATTGTATTTAATGGAGAATGGTCAGATGAAAATGTCAAAAAGAATTGAACATTTACCCCCTTATCTTTTTGCCGAAATCAGTAAAAAGATTGCCGAAAAAAAGGCTAAAGGCGAAGACGTAGTCAGCTTTGCTATAGGCGACCCCGATATCCCCACACCGCCCCATATCATAGAGAAGCTCTGCCAGGCGGCTAAAGAGCCGGCAAATCACCGCTACCCGGAAACTGAAGGCTTGCCCAGCCTGCGCCAGGCAATAGCCGACTGGTACCAGAAGCGCTTCGGGGTTACCCTGGACCCGGAAACAGAGGTGCTGCCCCTCATCGGCTCCAAGGAAGGCATCGCCCACATCGCCCTCTGCCTGATTGACTACCGCGACATCGCCCTGGTGCCCGACCCGGCTTACCCCGTTTACGCGGTAAGCACCACTCTGGCCGGCGGCAGCCCCTACTACCTGCCCCTTACCGAAGAAACCGACTTTCTGCCCGATTTCGGCGCCATACCGGAATACGCCCTCAAAGGTGCAAAGGTGCTCTGGCTAAGCTACCCCAATAACCCCACCGGAGCCGTGGCTGACCTCGACTTCTTCAATAAAGCGGTAGAACTGGCTCGCCAGCATGACTTCGTTATCTGCCATGACGGGCCCTATTCAGAGGTCGCCTTTGACGGCTATCAGCCGGTCAGCTTTATGCAGGCCAACGGAGCTAAAGAGGTAGGGGTTGAGTTTCACTCCCTGTCCAAGACCTATAATATGACCGGCTGGCGGATAGGCATGGTGGTAGGTAACGCTGAAGTCATCGATGCTTTAAAAAGGATTAAGTCAAACATAGATTCAGGCATTCCCCAGGCTATCCAGTATGCCGCCATCGAGGCTATGACCGGCCCACAGGCCTGCATACCGGAGCACAACGCCATCTACCAGAAACGCCGTGACCTGATTATCGAAGTACTCAATAATATCGGGCTTAAAGCCAAGCCCCCAAAGGCAACCCTTTATATATGGGCAAAAACCCCCCCGGACTTTAACTCGGTGAACTTTGCCAACGACCTGCTGGAAAAAGTCGGGGTAGTGGTTACCCCCGGGGTAGGCTACGGCCAGCAGGGCGAGAACTACATCAGGGTATCTTTAACCGTCCCCGATGCTGCCGTGGTCAAGGGCCTGTCCCGTATATCAGCCTGGCGCGACCCCAAGAGAAGACTGAAGGCGTATTTATAGTTTACATAATAAAAGGGGATTATCATTAGAGGCGCAATCGTTACCCGCCCTTCGCGGGAGAGGGCACTGCTGGTAGCCATAGGCGCTAAAGGCAGTGTCGATAGATGGCCGGCGGAAGACTCGCTGGACGAGCTGGCTCAGCTGGCGGCTACGGCCGGAGCCGATGTGGCCGGCAAAGTGGTACAGCGCCTGCCCCGGGCTTCCAAAACACACTATGTTGGCAAAGGTAAGCTGGAAGAACTAATAGCACTTAAAGCCGGCACCGGCTACAGCGTGGTAATCTTTGACGACGAGCTTTCGCCGCTCCAGCAGAGAAACCTGGAAGACGCCCTCCGGGTAAAGGTGATTGACCGTGCGGCCCTGATTCTGGATATCTTTGCCAAAAGGGCACATACCCGCGAGGGGCAGCTGCAGGTGGAACTGGCTCAGCACCAGTATCTTCTGCCGCGCCTGGCCGGGCAGTGGAGCCACCTGGAAAGGCTGGGGGGCGGCATCGGCACCAGGGGCCCCGGCGAAACCCAGCTCGAAACCGATAAACGCCTTCTCCAGAAAAAGATACACCGCCTCAAAAAACAGATTGACGACATAAGAAAGCACCGACAGCTTTACCGCCAGCAACGCCAGAAGACCGGCATACCCATAGTAGCCCTGGTCGGCTATACCAACGCTGGCAAGAGCACTCTGCTCAATGCCTTAAGCAAAGCCGATGTCTTTGTCGAAGACAAGCTCTTCGCCACTCTGGACCCCACCACCCGAAGGTTAACCCTCCCCGATAAAAGCGTGGTGTTGCTAACCGATACCGTCGGCTTTATCCGCAAACTTCCCCCCACCATCATCACCGCCTTTAAGGCGACCCTGGAGGAATTAACCGAGGCAAGCCTGCTGTTGCATATCGTTGACCTGACCTCCCGTAACGCGGCGGAGCAGTGCCAGGTGGTGGAAGATATCCTGGCTGACCTGGAACTTCAAGACAAGCCCCGGATTACGGCGCTGAACAAAATCGACCTGCTGCTGCCAGCCGGCAAACAATGGCATGAGGAGAGGGTGCTGAAATATCTTTCCGCCCGGGCCCCCGCCGATGAGGACACGGTTCTGGTGTCGGCGGTGCGGGGTTGGGGTCTGGGCAGGCTTTTGGAGCTGGTCGGCGGGGTGCTAAACCCCTCAAAACAGCCGGTCTAAAAATGACGCTCTCAAATCAAAATCTAGCCCCCTGAAAATTTTCCCGAATGGTTTGATACCTTGGCGGGCAGACGGGGCAATTAGCCCCCCTTTCATCCCCCCAGATTTCGGCTAATTTTTAACCCTTGTCAGGACGTGGGCTATCCGTCATAATAAAAACACCAAAAAAACTTTTTAGGAGATTTCGATGTCTTTAGAGGAACTGGAAAAAAGAGTCAGGATCCTGGAGGATATAGAGGCAATCAAAAAATTGCATAGAGAGTATGTCTATGCACTCGCCAGCCAGCAGTGGGAAGATATGCTGGACTGCTTTGCCGATGACGGTGTTGCTGATATCTGGACGCACGGACCGCGCCGGGGCAAGAAGGAAATTAAGGAGCTATTCAACGAGTTCAACGGCAAGATACTGCCGACCCACGGGCATCTGGTCACGCAACCTGTAATCAACGTTGATGGAGAAACAGCGGAGGGCCACTGGATTCTTTATCTCTTCTTACCCGGCCCAGAGGCAGAGTGGTTTCAGGGCAGGTACGACTGCAAGTACATAAAGGTAGACGGGAAGTGGAAATTCAGCTACCTGAAGTACACTCGCCCCTGGCCAGCTCTTGAAACAATCACCAGGAGCTCAGACTGATGTCTTTAGAGGAACTGCAAAAAAGAATCAGGGTCCTGGAAGACATAGAGGCGATAGAGAAGCTGCATAGAAAATATATCTTCAGCCTTTCCAGCCGCGCCTGGGATGATTTACTGGACTGTTTCGCCGAAGACGGTGTTGCCGATATTGGGCAGCACGGATTCCGCCAGGGCAAGAAGGAAATCAGGGAGCTTGTCTATGAGGACTTTGACAAGCTGGAGATAACACCCGGGCATCTGGCATGCCAGCCGGTTATATCTGTTGCCGGCGACAGGGCCAGCAGCTACTGGATATTGTATCTCTTCCCTCATGAAAAACCGATGAGATGGCTCCAGGGCAAACACGAGTTCGAATACGTCAGGATAGGCGGAGAGTGGAAGTTCAGCAAGGTAAAGTTCACACGCCCCTGGCCCCCCGTGCCCGAATAGGGCTTTATTTTTAAGGGATTTTAGTAAACCCACCCCCTTAATCCCCCTCCCTTAGAAAGGGAGGGGGAGAGTTTTTTTAAAAAGAAGGTGCGGAGCACCCTCTTAAACACCCCTATAAAACAGTAGGTGATAACTTTACATAATATATAGGGGAAAAAGCGTGGTATAATATTTTAAATAGCTTAATCAGGAGAAACTGGTATGACAACAAAAGTAAAATGTCCCGATTGCGGACAGATATTTACGGCGCGTAATCCTAAATCATCAATAATACTGATACCAAAACATCACCCCAAAGATATTTCAAAAGATATGTTCCCAAACTGGCGAGAATTATATTGCAAAGGCTCAGGCAAACCTGGTATTCCCGAGGCAGAATGGGAAGAAGTCGAGGAACTTGACTTAGGTGGCGAGTGATACTGGTTGTAATGGATTAGCCCCCTCATGCCTAATTTGCGTCGCACTATAATTGTTATGTCGAGCATATAGCTTCAGTGAGGCTAAAACCGCCCTTTTCCCCAAATCCCCTACCGGATAATAATTCCGGCATTAAACCAGTTGCAGCCAAAGAGAAAACAAACCCACTGTTAATGCGCCCAGGGCAAACGACGCCGTTGCCCAGACAACTTCTATGGTCGCCATATCCCGGAAGTGCCGGGCAAATTCCTCGTATCTCTCCATGAACTCGGTCATGGAATTCTTAAACTCCTCCAGGTTCGATGCTTTCTTGCCCACCTTCTTGGCGTCCCTGGCGACGCATCTAATAGCATCCTCAAGGGGTAACGACACCCAGCTGGCAATATCCCCGCCGCGCTGGGGCCACAGCCACCGGGCCGCTTTCTGGAAATGCCCCACTCTTTTCTGCATGCCCGTTTGCAGCGTTTGGGCTCTCTCGTCAATCTTGCACTTCTTGCCGTCCACCACCGCCACCGGTCCCTCCTCAAAATCATGTATAGCGTAATGGATGGCTCCCCGCGCCCCGTCACTCATCCAGGTCAGTCTCATCCAGACCAGATAGCGGAATACCCGGATAAGCCCGAAAAGCCCCAGGGCTGCACCAACCCCGAATATCACCCAGTACAATGCCAAACCCCTCCTCTATTTCTACCCCATTATACAATATATTTAGACCCTTGATTACCCCACTAACATTATGTAAACTAATTTAAGGGTAATAAAAAAGGAGGCTTTTTGAAAGAATCAATCGCATTTTGAGGAAAAATAGCTTCAAAAGTGGGCTCGGCAGGGTTCGAACCTGCGACCAATCGGTTATGAGCCGACCGCTCTACCGCTGAGCTACGAGCCCATAGCCATTTAAAAGCCGAATTTCTTAAGCTGCTTGTCCACCCTGGCTAAAAGTTCCTCGGGGCTGACCGGCTTTTCGATATAATCTTCGGCTTCCAGGGTGAAGCCCCGGCTCACTGGTATAGAGGCTTCGGCATGCTTTTCGGCGAAAGCCGTCAGCATCAGGGTCGGGATTCGGCTCAGTTGGGGGTCATTCTTAAGCTGCTCAGCAGCGGTAAAACCGTCTTTAATCGGCATTATCACGTCGAGGATGATAAGGTCGGGCTTACTTTCCTTAGCCTTGCGCAACCCCTCATCCCCGTTCTTAGCCACGATTACGTCATAGGGCTTGCTCTCCAGGACGGTCCTGGTTGACTCGACGAAATCGGCATCGTCGTCAACGAGCAGGATTTTAGCTCTCTTTTCCATCCGAATCACCCTTTCTAAGAACTTCCCCGCCGCTTAATCAGACTCCCTACCCTCTCCAGCAGGGTATCGGGGGATACCGGCTTCTCCACGTAGTCGTCCACGTCAAGCTCAAGCCCGGTCTCCAGCTCATAGCGGCGGCGGCTGGCTTCCTCTCTAACCGAGGTCAGAATCAGGATAGGTATATCCTTATACTTGGCCCACCTGGGGTCCTGAAGCTCCTTGCATACCGCAAACCCGTCCATCTTGGGCATCAGGAGGTCTAAAACCATCAGGTCGGGCTTCTCCGCCTTGAGGGTAGCCAACCCCTCCACCCCGTCCCGGGCGGTAACCACCTTATAGCCCTGAGAGTCCAGAATCATGCTTATCGCCTCCAGGATGTCAGGGTCGTCGTCAACTACCAGTATCTTGTGCGGCATGTCTCCTCCTTTGCCATTATAATATAGGTCTGGGCAATAATCCAGCCCGCTTGGCTATCTCGGAAACGATGTCCTCCCACCCCACCGCCATGATATGGACGCCGTGAACCCCCGGTATTTCCTTCATCTGTTCGATAAGCTCAACGGCTATAGTCGCCCCCTCCTCCTTGGCGTTAGCCGCCTGCTCCATACGGGTAACCACCTCATCGGGGACGCTAACCCCGGAAACATAGTCCCTCATGTAGCGCGCCATACCGGCCGACCTGATGGGTATCACCCCCGCCAGAATATGGGTCTTCCTGTCCAGTCCCTTGTCGACGGCCATCTCCATCCACCTGGCGAACTTGGCAACATCATAGACCGCCTGGGTCTGGATAAAGTCGGCTCCGGCTTTGACCTTCTTGGCTAACCGCGTCACCCGGAACTCAAAGGGGTCGGCATAGGGATTAGCCGCCGCCCCGATGTACATCGGCACCTCCCCAGATATATCCTCATCGCAGAGAAACTTCTTCTCGTCCCGCATTTTTTTAAGTGTCTGAATCAGCTGAATGGAATCGATGTCAAAGACGCTCTTGGCGGTGGGGTGATTGCCGAACTTCTGGTGGTCGCCGGAAAGGCACAGGAAATTGCCCACCCCCAGGGCGATAGCCCCCAGCACATCGCCCTGAATGGCTAAACGGTTGCGGTCCCGGCAGACTATCTGCATAACCGGGTCAACGCCCTGCTGCTTTAGCAACACGCTACCCGCCAGGCTGGACATTCTGACAATGGCGGTCTGATTATCGGTCACATTGGCGGCGTCACAGCAGTTGCGCAGCAGCTCGCCTTTCTTAAGTATCACCGCGGGGCTGGTCCCCTTAGGCGGCCCCGCCTCGGCGGTGACGGCAAACTTTCCGCTCGCTAAAACCTTCTCCAGGTTGGTTCCCGATTTCATCACCATCACCTCCGTTTGTTTTCAGCTTTCCTGGGCAGGGTAAAGGTAAACCGGCTCCCCTTACCCGTTTCCGGGCACGGGCTCTCCACCCATATCTTCCCCCCGTGAGCCTCCACAATCCTCCTGGTTATGGATAATCCCAGCCCCGTCCCCTTGGTCTCGACGTTACTGGCTCGGAAAAAGTCCTCAAATAGGCGGGGCAGGTCATCGGCAGGTATGCCGATGCCGGTATCGATAACCTCAACCTGCATCTCTTTAGCCCCCTCGCTTACCCGGATAGTCACCGAGCCTTCGGGGGTATAGTTGATAGCGTTACTCAACAGATTGGTCACCGCCTGCTGGAGCCGGGGGGCCGAGCCGTAAATCTTGGGCAAAGCCGTGGGCAGTTCCACCTCCAGCTTCAGCTTCTTTTCCCTGGCTGTCTCGCGCAAATCGCCGATAGAAGCCCTGATTACCTTGCCCAGAGAAATCAGCTTCATCTCCTCGACAATCTGCCCGGTCTCGATGCGGGGAATGTCCAGAAGGTCGCTGATAAGGTTCAAGAGCTCCTTGATGCGGAAGGTGCTCCTCTCCAGCATATTTCTCTGTTTATCGGTTATATCGCCGGAATAGCCGCCCAGCATTATCCACAAAAACCCCTGGATGGCGGTAAGCGGGGCTTTCAGGTCATGGGCGGCAATCCCCAGAAAGCGCAGGAACCGGTTCTTCTCCTCTTCCAGCTGGGCTATCTCGACGGAAGCCTGCTCCAACTCACCCGTCCTCTTTTTAAGCAGGCGCTGGCTTAAATTAACCACCGCCCGCTGGCTCTTTCTCAGCTCACCGGCAACCGAAGTCGCCATATAGGTGGCGGCAAAGAGGGCCGAGCCCAGAACGATAAGCACCACCAGGATATAGCTTTCTTGCTGGTATAGCGCCGGGTCGGCAAATCCGGCAAGATTGACATGGGGTATTACCCCGGCATACTCCAGCCCCACCAGCAGCATAACCGCAACAATCTTGGCCATAGCTAAAATATAAACTACCCTATAGTGAAGTATTACACTGGCTCCGATAATGTGAAGCACAAAATAGAAGATAAAGGGGTTTTCAATGCCCCCGGTAAAGTGGAGCAGCACAATGAATGCCAACAGGTCGAGCAGGAGGTGAACGGTGCCCCAGATTCTGGACTGGTGGATGGCCTGGCTGGTCGGCATTTTCCTCAGCCTTCTGGCCTGATATAAAAGCGCCAGATTGCACAGGGCGATAAAGAGGCAGACGGCGTAGGCGGCGGTGGTGGGGAAACCGATATAGAATATCCGGGACGCCACCAGGGTAGCAACAAGAATGCCCAGGATGGTAATCCACCTTACGGTGACAAACACCCTGAGCCACATCCGGAAGGCGGCTTTCTCAGGGTTGTCCAGCCCCACCTCCTCGGCCAGAAACTTCTTGTTCTTGCTGCCGGTACTCATCTAAAGCTACTGCTCCTGCTTTATTCGATAGTAAACCGCCGGGGTCCCCCCTCACGGCTGGTGCTCCAGTCCCGCAGGGGCGCTATCTCCTCCAGGGCATCCAACTGCCCAATGGCTTCCAGACGGTCGTAAATCAGCTGCCAGGCGCAGGGTATATCCGGCGATACCTCGCACTTGCCCTCCACCGAGCCGCCGCAGGGCCCGTTGAGCAGGCTCTTGGCGCACCTCACCAGCGGGCAGATACCCGCAGTGGTAGCTAAAACGCAGTTACCGCACTGCATACAGACCTCGATATAATGCCCCGGCGCCTCCTCCTTGCCGATGAACAGGGTATTCAGGGCGGGGTAGACCGGCTTATCGGAAAACATCGCCATCGTCTGCACACCGAAGGCGCAGGTGAGAGCCAGTATGGCATCAGCTTTATTAACCTCACCGGCCTGCTCCTCCAGGGCGTACTTGGTAAGCTCGTCGCAGGCAGTGGGCACCACCATCCATCCGGTAACCTTCCTGCCGTCCGCCTCCAGCTTCTCCTTCATCTCCATAACCTCGGACTTGCCGCCGGTATGGCAGATGGTGGCGCAGGTGCCGCAGCCGACAAGGTACACCTTTTTAGCTTTACCCAGCGACTCTACGATTTCTTCTATCGGTTTCTGCTCGGTTATTGTTATCATAGTCCACCCCTAACTAAAGGCGAATACGTTTATCATAGGCGCCTCTAAAATGTTGCAGGCTGTCCATCACCGGTATCGGCGCCGCCTGCCCCAGCCCGCACATGGAGGCAAGCATCATGGTGTCGGCAAGCTCCCCCAGCACGGTAATGTCCTTCTCCTGCCCCTCCCCTTTGGTAAACCTCTCCAGTATCCCGGCCATGGCTTCCGTCCCCTCCCGGCAGGGGGCGCACTTGCCGCAGGACTCCTCGGCAAGGAATTCTAAAGTCCGATAGACAATATCGATGATGTCCCGGCTCTTATCAAATACGGTAATGGCGCCGGCGCCCAGTATAGTCTCAAAAGAGAGCGGGCTGTCCAGCATATTAGCGGGTATAATCCTCCCCGTGGCGCCCCCCACCTGGACCGCCTGGACTTTTTTGGCTTTAGCCAATTCTTCAACCAACTCCTTAAGGCTGCTGCCCAGGACTAATTCATAGACACCGGCCTTACCCACATCCCCGCTCACCGAAAATACTTTAGTTCCCTTGCTTTTCTCCGTTCCCATCTTCCCGAACCACTCGGCCCCATTAAACATTATGCGGGGGATATTCATAAGGGTTTCTACATTATTAATAATGGTCGGCTTGCCCCACAGGCCGCTGGTCGGCGGGAAAGGCGGGCGGTAGCGGACTTCTCCCCGCTTCCCCTCGATGGAGTCCATCAGCGCCGACTCCTCGCCGCAGACGTAAGCGCCAGCGCCCAGCCTGACCTCAATATCAAGGTGCTTCAAAAACCCTTTCTTCTTCGCCTGGTCAATAGCCTTCTCCAGCAAATCGAGCAGGAAGCGGTACTCGGCGCGGAGGTAGATAAAGGCTTTTTTAGCCCCGACGGCATGCCCGGCTATAGCAATCCCCTCGATAAGGCTGAAGGGGTCATTCTCCAGTATATACCGGTCTTTAAATGTCCCAACCTCGCCCTCGTCAGCGTTGCATATAACGTATTTTTCGTCACCTTGAGCCTTCCGGGCTAAGTCCCACTTCAATCCGCAGGGAAAGCCCGCCCCTCCCCTGCCCCTCAACCCAGAGGCTTTTATCTCCTCCACCACCGCCTCGCCCGGCAGCTTCAGGGCTTTCTTCAGGGCTTTAAAGCCGTCTTTCTCTATATAGCTGGCTATGTCTTTAGGGTCGATAACCCCGCAGTTAGCCAGTACTACCCGTTTCTCCGGCACTAAAAAAAGCCTCCTGTTTATTTATACGCCTGTAAAATCTTTGATATCTTCTTCGGCGTCAGCTCACCGTGAACATCGTCATTTACCATCATCGCCGGCGCTTTATCACAGGCTCCGATGCAGTTGGTCAGCTCAAAAGAGAATTTACCGTCGGCGGTGGTCTCACCGGGCTCAATCCCGATTGCCTTCCGCACGCCGTCGATTATGGTCTGGGCATCTTTAAGATAACAGGGGAGGCTCTTGCAAATCCTTATTACATTCCGCCCCTGCGGCTTGATAGATAAGAAGGAGTAAAAAGTAGCCACCCCGTAGACCTCGCTTATGGAGAGCCCCAGGGCGGCGGCCAGCTCGGCGATAGTCTCTTGAGATAAATAACCAGACCTGCTTTGCGCGCGTTCCAGCAGCACCAGCAGGTCTCTCTTTGCTTGGCTCCGGGGTTTAGTTCCCTTGCCAATTTTGCTCATTAGCTTCAATCCTTGGAACTAGCTAATCAACTGGTTATAATCAACGGTTTTCCTCTTTTCACTTCTTTCGCTTCTCTCGGTTTGCCCAGCGCTCCCGTCGGGCAAAAAGAGATACATACACCGCAATCACGGCAAACTTCCTTATCTATGGGCTGGTCAGAATCGACCACCACCTTGGCGTCGAAACCGCGGTAGGCAACGGCGAACACGTTGTGACCGGCAACTTCTTTGCAGGCGCGGACGCAGCGGCGGCACATGATGCACTTGGTCAGGTCGCGGACGATATAGGGGCTGATATCCTCCATGGCATAGTAGTTCTTTCTTGTCTGAAAGCGGGGCAGCCCCACCTCCAGGTCGGCGGCAATCTTTCGCAGCTCGCAGATATTGGCTTTATCGCACATGTAGCAGGAGCCGCAGTGACTGGCAAGTAAAAGCTCGATTATCATCCTTCGGGTGGCTAAAACCTTATCGGAATGGGTTTGGATGACCATGCCCCCGGTGATGGGGGTATGACAGGAGCCGACCAGCGTCCGCGAGCCCTCCACCTCGACCACGCAGATACGGCAGGCGCCGAGTGGGGTCAAATCCTGGTGGTGGCAAAGGGTGGGAATATCGATGCCGTTTTCCAGCGCGGCCTCGAGGATGGTCATCCCCTCTTTAGCCTTAACCTGGCGTCCGTTTATTGTCGCCGTTATCTCAGCCATTTACTTTTTCTCAACCCTGACCGCGCAGACCTTGAACTCCGGTATCTTGGACACCGGGTCGAGGGCGGGATTGGTCAGCATATTGGCCGGGCTCTCGGCAAAGTGGAAGGTCATAAAGACCACCCCTGCCGGCGAAACCTCGGTCACTTTGGCTCTGGTGGTTACCTTCCCACGCCGGGAGATGACCTTAACCATGTCATCGTCGGCAATACCCAGCTTTGAGGCGTCTTCGGGGTTTATCTCCACCGTCCCCTCCCCTTTTAAGGCATTAAGCCCCGCCACCTTTCGGGTCATGGTGCCGGTGTGGAAGTGATACAGGCTGCGCCCGGTGGTCAGCACCAGCGGATAATTTTTATCGGGCAGCTCCATCGGCGGCTTGTACTCCAGGGGGATGAACCGCCCCTTCCCCCGGGTGAACTGCTGGGTGTGCAGTATGGGGGTACCGGGGTGCTCCGGGGTGGGGCAGGGCCACTGCAAACCGCCCTCTTCCAGCCGCCGGTAGCTGATGCCGCCGTAGCTGGGAGTGAGCAGGGCAATCTCGTCCATAATCTGGGCGGGAG
>Ga0315551_10000790_pt1 | contig 24867 bp, 32 predicted proteins | sample SalMarSW160290MG_FD_203678 | JGI IMG/M metagenome (GOLD analysis project Ga0315551, IMG submission 203678) | Salt marsh sediment microbial communities from the Plum Island Ecosystem LTER, Massachusetts, United States - Salt Marsh Sediment SW1602-90 ...
AATGAAAGATGAAAATAATCTGCATTAATTTCGATTGCCTTTCTAAGTCCAAAATCTATAGATTTATCAAGTATTTCTCTGTTCATATCCTTATTTTCTTTTTTTACATAACAATATTTACATCTAAGAGGACATTTTCTTGTTAACATTAATTGAAGAGTAAACTGCATATTATTCTATTGTTTATAAAAAATTTAAAATAATTAAGCTGGAGGTATACAACCGGAGTCACAACATGAAAAATGACTGCCATGACTGCTGTGGCTGCCGTGTGAGCCGTGGCTGCCGTGTGAGCCGTGGCTGCCGTGTGAACTGTGACTGCCGTGGGAACTGTGACTGCCGTGGGAACTGTGACTGCCGTGGGAACTGTGAGAACTGTGAGAAGCATGATGCCCATGTTCCCCAGTTATATCACCTGAACTCCAATAAACCTTAAAAGAATTTGTATGTGTAGCAGCAACCTCTGGTAATAAAGAAAGAATTGATGCTGTACCAAGAAATGCCCCTAAAGAAAGCATCTTATGTTTTGAAATTGATCCTTTTTCTTCTAATACAAAAGAGGAAATACTTTTTTTTATTTTTGGCAACAAATCTTGTATTTTACTTTTCATCTGAACATCATCTTTTTTTTAAAATTTTTTTTCTGACACCCATTTTAAAAATATTTTTCTATTGTCTGTAAATAACAACCTATGAAATATATTAGGTATAAGTTTCTTAAAAATCTTACATCTAAAGTCTTCAGCCAATTTTGGTATTATATTTCCTTGTGATTTGTATATATTGACAAGACATATACCACAAAAAGGAGAAAATGGACACGCATCACATAGAGTTGGATATTTAGAAGAAATATCTATCATTGCTTCTAATGTCTTATTATTAAAGATGTCGTCATAACTACTGGTTTTAACGTTTCCTAGTTTAAATTCTTCAAATATTTTTGCTTCATCACATGTAAAAATATTTCCTTTATGATCATACAAAAGTTGACCTATTCCTGCTCCACAAGGAGATTGTATATCAACAAACATTGGATCTCTTTTATTTAACATTTTTTTCAATAAAATATATGTCATAACTTCCATCATTCTTTCTCCTTTTTTATTTAATTCTATTATATGATCCAGTCCTGTATCAAAGAATTTCATATATTCTTCTGATGTATAACTTATTTTTTTCCATTCTGCATTAGCGAAACCTAAATTATTTAGAAATCTAAACCAAACATTTCTAAGACCTAATTTATTAAATTCATCAACAATCTCTTTTGGATAATCTAAAGAATATCTTGTTATTGTTGTCATGGCATTTAGGTTGATATCAGATTTGAATTCACTCTTTATTCTCTTAATCCAGTATACAACATCATCATATGTACCTTTACCATTAAGATATTTTCTATTTTTATCATGTAACTCTTTTGGACCATCTAGAGAAGTGGCAAGCCCCATTATTTTGTGTTTTTTCAAAAAATTTAATTTATCCTCATCCATTCTTGTCAAATTTGTGACTACATTAAATAGTATTTTTTTCTTTGCTTCTTTATTTTTTTCTTCTGCATACTCAATAATGAATTTTACCATATCAAAATTGAAAGAACAATCTCCACCTTGGAATTCTATTGAAAGTGTTTTTGCTGGCGATTTAAAAATAAAATCAACTATTTTTTTAGCTGTATCTTCATCCATATCATATCCTTTGGCGTCAAGTGGTTTTGCTACAGAATGACAATATATACATCTTTGGTTACATCTAAACGTTGGAATAACTATATGAAGCGATGGGCCATTAAACAAAAAATGATTTCTTTCTCTATATTTTTTAATAACATTTTTTATATTATTTTCTGTGAGAATAATTCCTTTTTCTTTAAGAACATTGAACAGATTCAAATCTTCTTTTACGCCATTTATCCTAAGTAATCTATATTCATCTTTATCAAGAAGAACCCATTCGCCATGATCTGTAGTAACTAAAAAATTATTATCATCAAAGCGAAATGTTCTATAAAAATTCGGTACACAATCTTCCATGAAATCTAGTCCTGAAAAACTTATTACCATTATAAACACCTATTTTTTATAAGATACAAAAGATAATTCAAAAATTCATAACCAATTATTTGTAAATCTGATATCTCTTGTTTTGGCTTTAAAATTATTTTTAATGTATTTTCTTTTTCCTCTGATTTTATATCAAATAATTTACTATAATCTTCAATTGCTTTTTCTAGTGCTTCATCTGGATAAAATTCGCTATTCAAAGTTATTTCTATTAAATTATTTTTTACTAGAACGCTTTGACTCATTTTTTTCATCTTTTCCAAAATCTTCTTTAAGTTTATCAGGAAGATCTAATCCTTCTGCTTTTTCTGGTGTCCATTGTTCAGATATACCTTCTGGGTCTTCTACAAAATCGATATCTTCATCATCAGATGTCTCTTCCACTCCTAAGTTTGTTCCGAGTGCCCGTTCAACAATAGTTTTTCTTATCTCAGTGTTTCTTGCCGCCTGAACAACATATACAGAATAATTCACAAGTTCATTATGAAATTTCAGTCCGATTTTTTCTAAATCATCTTTGTTCATATTTTCCTTTGCTTTCATACTTATTATTATTTCAGTCTCTGGATCACCGTCTATCATTACATATGCTTTATCTAAAAACATATAAGCTGCTGAGTAGATAACTTCCAATGGATATATTTTTGGATTTATAGAAAGTGTTATTTGGTTTTCTTTTTGTTCTATTTTTATTGATTTTGGTACTTCCATTAAATCACCTCATAATATTATTCAAATTAAAACTTAAATAAAAGTTCGTAACCATGAGACAAAACTACCATTAAATAATATAGTTAGAATATATCCTACCAATAAAAATATAGCAAATGGTTGTTTTTGATACACAAGAATATCATCAAATTTTATCTTATTATTTTTCTTTAATTTCTTAATTTTTTTAATGTCTTCCTTAGTAATTTCACCGAGTTCATGAATATACTTGTATTTTTTTTGTTGAAGTGTTTGTATAAGGCTTGATTGAAACAGATTCAATTTTTCTATCTTACCTTTTTTATTAACTATTCCCTCTGCTAATATCATACCTTCTTCAAGATTGTTTATTTTTACATTTTTTGTATAACTCTTAAAAGCAAGTCTCAAAATAAAGAATCTAAAGAATAGAAATAGAACAACTGTTATAGTAAAATTATATAAAAATGATATAGTGTAGATTTCTTTGTAATCAATTATTATTCTTATAATTGCAAGTAAAATAAAAAACATTTCTATTTTTGCTGTGAAGAAATGTATCAAGATTTCATATGCTATAAACATGAAAATTATATAGATTAGAAAGTTTGTTGGTATACCAAAAAAGCCAAATAATTTTGCTAAAAGAGATGCAAATCCTATAAAAATTACAGATATTATTAAAAAATTGTATGGCTTAAAAGTGTGTTTGAGTGATTCTTCTATAACTTTTCTTTTAGATCTTATTAATAAGAACGCTGTAATAAAAAGAAAAATCGGCACAAAAACATTTGTAAGATAATCTGTTATCAGAGAGGATCTTACATATAAAGATGTTGGAAGTATCAGACTCAGAGCAAAAAATAATTTTCCATCAGCAGCAGACCAAAGACCAAGATGCCAAAATAAAAAAGAAATGAAAAAAGAAAATATCATAAATTTTAGAAAGACAACTGTAAATATGCCAAAACTTAGTTGAAATAAGATTCCATAAATTATTAAAATAACTATATATTTATTTTTTATAAGACTTTTCTTGAAATCTTCATATGATATTATAAGACCTAATACAATTGGAAATAAAAATTCTAACATTGCTATATACCTGCCCATTCTTTTTTTAAATTAATACTTTCTAAACAAGAATTTACCAATCCATTATCTATTAAATTATAACACATAGTTTCATTTAAACTGATCCTAGCAATACAAAATGTTTTTATTTCATCATCTGGGATAGTTTCACATAAAGTAATATTGTTATTTATTTCAGCAACATCATTTATACAAAAATTCTTTTTTATAGGTTCACAAACAATTTTACAATCTTCTAATGTGGGATGTTCTGGAAGTTCTTCATATTTTATACAATTTTCTTGTTCTAAAATTGTAGTTTCAGTAAATGCGTCTTCTATTTCTTGCTTGGTTTCGATTCTTTTATTTGAAAAAAGAAAATAGACTGATAAAAAAATTATATCAATTTTTTTTAGTTTCATATTTTTCTCACTAATTTACCAGATACAGGTTTAAATTCCTCCCATCCGTAATGTTCCACATATTCTTTCCAAGGACCCTCACATATTAAATTATATTTACATTTTTTACATTTCTCAGATTTTGCCTTGCCCTTTTCTTTTCTCCATTTATCATAATTTTTAATAGTCATGCCTATGTCTATTACTTCTCCAGGAGGCATGAACCTTTCTGAACAATATTTTTCATATCCCCTCATAAAACAAAATGGAAATCCTTCAACCATCATTAATTTTCCTGATGGTTTTCCTACATCTAAGGCTCTATGAATAAATGGTTTTACATCAGATTTTCTTGGTACAACTTTATCAAAATTTTTTTCAGCATTTCCACATGGATGAACAAATGCTAATTGTAATTGATCAACATCTAAATTTATGAGTAATTTCACCAATTCTGGTAAATATCTATAATTAAATTTAGTAATAACAGAATTTGTCATAATATATTGGTCTAGTTCAACAAGATTTTTTATAGCCTGAACTGTTTGTTTAAAACTTCCTGGAGCTCTTGTTTGTATCTCATGTATTTCTGCTGTATGTCCATGTAATGCTGGAGAAAATTCAGTTGCACCAGCTTTTACCATTTGTTCAGCAAATCTCATATACGAAAGCATTCTTGCATTAGTTTGTATTTGTATATCATGATAACCTAAATCACTTGCATATTTCACCAATTCTAAAATGTCTTTTCTTACTGTTGGTTCACCACCCGTAAAAACTACCTGATTACATTTGTCTCTAATTCCTTCTTCAAGATCATTTTTTAGTTCTTCTGTTGTTTTTTCTTTTAGAGCTCTTTTATGAGCCTGTGCACAAAAAATACAATTATTATTACAACGAAATCCAACTTTAAGATCTAGCTTCTTAAATTCCATATAATCAATAAACTAATTATTTATTAAATTCTTAAAATTTCACATAATTCAATTATATTTTATCGTATCTACACCAACTATAAAATCAAAGTCCCCTAAAACTATAACATCATATTCTGTGCCAAGATAATTATATCTGATATAACTTAAAGTATCATTACTTCCAGCAGTATATTTTCCTTGTATTTCTATTGCTATATTTGCTAATGGATATTCATAACTTAAAAATGGATCCTGTGTTGTTTTAACAAGTATTTTTGCTCCTGAACTTGTTTCTTTTCTTATATTAGCATCTTCAGAGTCAATTGTCAAATTAGTGACCTGAACCCAAATTCCAGGAGATGATATCAAATCAACTTCAAAATTTCTTCCGCCTATATTGTTTGGATAATTGATATCCATAGCTGCTACTATAATTGTACTGGCATTTTCTGGTTCTGCTTTAACATCTTGTCCAGTATTATATAACTTTAAAATTGCTTCAGAAGTTTGAAGTGCTGTTTGTTTTAGCCCAGTATTTATGTTTCTTTCAAGAGTTTTGCTATAATAACTATATATCATAGAAGTTAGAAGAGACAATACAGTAAATCCAAATAGAATCAAAAACGTATATTCTACAAATTTTGACAATCCTTTCATAAATATTCTATGGATTTTCAGGTTAGTAAAATTTTTATTAAGGTAAATCAAATTCTAATTGATGATATGAAAAAAGGTATTTCTCCTTTAATAGCAGCAGTTATCCTAATAGCAGCTACTATGAGCATTGCGGGTATCCTATCTTATTGGGCCAGTAGCTTTGCAGAAGAGAAATTAAGAGAAACTGAAAATACTACAACTTCTGAACAAATGCAATGTATAGGTGCCAAATTTAGGATTTATTCTACTGGTACATATACTAATGAAACTGATGTTTTATATGTGATTCTTGAAAACCAAAGATCACTTGATTTAACTTTAAAAGAACTGTATTTATTTTATCCAGACGATCAATTTGAGACAATAAGTCTGAATGATACTTCATTAGAAAAAAATGTATTAAAACCATTTAATTTTACTATTACAACTGGCGATGATTTCTATAAAGGACAGATAAGATCAAATTGTCCTGATGTTAATGTAGATTTCACGCATAGTGAAGGAACTATAACACAGGTGTCTTAATGAAAAAAGGTATTAGTCCTTTTATTGCTGTTGTACTTTTAATAGCATTCACACTATCAGTTGCAGCAATAATGGGTGGCTGGATAACTAGCTTTACCAAATCGACATCAGAAACTGTTGAGGAAAGATCAGAAGAAAGAATTGAATGCGCTTATGGTGGTATTGCATTATATACTGTAGTATATAATTCTACATCAGGAAATATAACAGGATATATAGAAAATACAGATGTGATACCTTTAGGAAATATAGACTTGGAGGTTTTTTATTCTGATTCAACAAAACAAGAAATAGATTTGAATGCAGAATTGTCGCCTGGAGAAAAAGATAGTTTTGATCAATCAATAACTGGTAGTCCTGATAAACTTAGAGTATTTACAAATTGTTCTAATGTATATGATGAAGTTAGTTCTGGAGATATTTCTTCTGTCAGCTAAAGTGTACCAATAGTATACGTTACTATACCTACGACTAAGAGAAGTAGACTATGTTTTATCCCAGCAGATATTGCACCTTCAGACATTTTTCCAATAACCAAACCAGCAAATAATCCTTGTAAAATTATAAGATTTCTAAATATTGATTTATATTCTGTTGCCATGTCAGTTGCTGTTGTTGTTCCAAGTGTTAGTTCTTTTACTGATATATTGGATAAAGTGGGTACAAGAAATCTTTGTAAACCAATTATAACACCTAAAAACACAAAGAAAATTATATAACCTGACATTAATTGAGAATTGACATATAATTTTCTTTCTTCTCTTAATCTTTCTATTTCAATTGTTGTTGTAGAAATGGCTTCAAATACGTCTGTAAGATTTCCACCAAATCTATGACTTTCTATTACAGTCGAACCTATTCTTCCTATTAAAGGTGATTTAGTACTTCTTGTAAACTTAAGAAATGCTTTTCCAAATGGTATGCCCCATTGCAACTGGGCATTTAATCTTTTGATATATGGACTCAATTTTCCATAATCATTAGCAGATATAGAGTCTATCGCCAGAGGTAGAGTCATACCAGCTCTTACTGATTCTACTAAATCTCTCATAAATTGCGGGAATGAATCTTCTAATGCTCTTGTTTTGGCAATTGCTGTATATCTAACCAAAGCAATAGGAACAATAAACATTATAACAGATATTATAAGAACTGAAGAAAACAAACTGGTAACATCTCTTAAAAAAATAAAATCAAAAAGTATGATTAAAAATATGATTATTCCGTTTATTATTATTAATTTTTTCATTCTTTTGTCTATTTTCATTTATTACATCTCTACTTGTGTTATTTCTAAAAATATTACAAATCCTACATTAACTACTGGCACTAGTAAATAAATGCTCATTTTCATTAAATCTAAAATACCAAATCCACCTAATTCTGGCTGGATCATGTTCATAACTGAAAATAATGCAATTATAAATAATGGAGCCGCAATTAAAATTCCAGTATAAAATTCTGCGTATGCTGACAATTGCTGAATATATTTTTGTCTTTTGATCCTCCATGTAAACAAAGCCTGTTCTCCAGCATTTTTTAAATATAATTTTAGGTCACCACCACCTTCTATTGTGCTTACAAAACCTAGTAATAATTGTCTGAATTTTTCAGATGGAGTTCTTTTTGCAACTTCTCTCATAGCAGTCATAGGATCCATACCAAATGTGTCCATGTTTCTAACAACTTTTTTTAATTCATCTGCTAAAACTCCATATTCTTTAAATTCAGCCAACATCTTGAAAACAGCTGATGGTGGAATTCCAGATGCAGCAACAGAACCCATATGAGCTACAGCAAATGGGAGATTTGTTTCTATATCCTTTTTTCTATGCGCTACTTTTTGTGCTGGATAAAATATTCCAAATATAAAAATTACAACTGCTACTAAAACCGGTATAAATATAATTGAAAGTATTAACGAGAAAATATTCATTTTAATTATTGAAAATCCGATCAAACCAGTTAGAACAATCAAACTTGATATATAAGCTAAAAGTGTTGAAAGTACTACAACACAAGCATAATTTTTTACAGAAACCGATATTCCTGATTTTACTAAAGTCAATTCTAATGGCTTAAATATTTCTGGATATTTTTCATAAACAAAACTAAAATGTTTTATTGCTATTCTTTTAAAAAATACAGGTATCATCAAAATAAATTTGTTTTTATGGTTTAATTAAATTTGAGTTTATTTTCCAGCAACAACTTTGAATCCAAATAAACTCTCAACATCTATTTCTGTTCTTTTTTCTTCTTTTTCTTCAGGTTCTTCAGCTGGTTCTTCGGCTTGTTCTTCTGTTTTTTCTTCTTCAACTTCTTCTTTAGTAACTTCTTTTTCTTCTTCTATTTCTTTCTTTTCAGTTTCTTTTTTTTCAATTTTTATTTTTGTTGTTTCTGTTTTAGGCGCTTCTGGTAGTGGCTTTATAGTTCCAACTTGTTTTAATATATTCTCAGGATTTTTATAATATTCATTTATTGTTTTGGTAACATCAATATAATCTTCTATTCCTTTTTTAGTCATCCATTCTAGAATAGCTGCTCTTCTAGCTATTTCTTTCCATACTTCTTCTATTGTAGTTCCTTTATTGTGTGCTATCTTTTTCAAAAGATGACTATTTTTATTAAAAGTATATGTATCATGCTTTGGATCCCATTCTATTACTTTAAATGTTTCAGCATCCAAAGTAGCATGTTCTACATTTATAATTTCTTCAACTTCTTTGATTCTTCTTGCAGATTTTCCTTTTTCTTTTGCATGAATCATAATAACTATTGCATCCAAACTCTCTACCAAACTAGCTGATAGCTCTATAGGTGGTGTTGTTAATCTCTTAATAACAGTATCAACAGAACCTGCGTGGAATGTGCCTAATGATGGGTGGCCAGAACTCATACCCTGAAACATAACATATGCTTCCTTACCTCTAACTTCACCTACTATAACATAATCTGGGTTTTGTCTGAAAGATCCTTTTAGTAAATCAAATAAAGTTATTTCTCCGTATTTTTCTCCTGTTGGCATTGGTATTCCAAATCCCAATCTTGTAACAGATGGTATCCAGTGCTCGTGTGGTAATCTTAATTCTCTTGTATCTTCTATTGAGACAATTTTTGACTCTGGTGGAATAAACATACTTACAGTGTTTAGAAATGATGTTTTTCCAGTTGCTACTCCACCTGCGACTACAAGTGAAACTCCACTTTCGATTATATACCAGAAATAGGCCATTGTTAGTGGTGATACTGTTTTTAGATCTATCTGATCTACAGGAGAAAATGGTTTTTCTGTAAACTTTCTTATAGAAAATGTTGGCCCTCTTGTTGCTACATCTCCTGCTAATGTTGCATTTACTCTAGATCCATCTGGTAAAGTTCCGTCTAGAATTGGCTCTGCATAACTAACATATCTTCCACATCTTTCAGAAAGTTTTACAACAAATTCTCTTAAATCTTCTAATTTACTAAAAATAACATTTGATTTTATTGATCCATATCTTCTATGGACAATATATATTGGAATTTCTAAACCATCACATCCTATATCTTCAATATTAGGATCTTGTAGCAATGGCTCTATTTCATTAAGCCCTACAAAATTTCTATAGATATAGTACATTATTCTTGTATATTGCCCAGGGTTTAGTTTCATCCCCAATTCTTTCAATACTTTTTTTATTTGTTTTTCAAGATATTCTGTTGCTTTTCCTGATGCTTTTATTGATGTTAATCCAACTTCTATCAAATCAATCAAAGAATCAGAAATTTTATTTAATGTTTTTTTCTCGTCTTCAGAAAGTTCTGGTTCCTTAACAGTATATCTTAATTGTTTTATTTGATTGTCCCATTTGATATTAGCGTAAGCAAATGGTGGAATAAGCGGGTAATTCACATCTAATGTGTGTATATCTTTTGGGATTGATAGTTCTGTAAACTCTTTTATTTCACCTATCTCAAATCCTGGTAATTTTATTTCTTCTTTTTTTTCTTGCTCTATCTGCTGTTTTTTATCTTGGAGTTTTCTCCACAAAACTCCTCTTAACTGCTTTATATTTTCTACTGCCATGTTTATCATTTAAACATATGACTTTTTTTAACAGACTTTGATTTATCTATAATGTGGTAAAATCTTGCACACTTTGGACAAACTCTTATTTTTCTGCTAAATACATGAAGCATTCTCTTATCGATTTGTTTCCTTAATGTTGGGTCAGTTATTCTAAATCCTTGATATGTGACAAAAGTTTTCCATTTTGGGACTAATCTTCCGCACTTACCACATCTTACTGTTCCTTCACTCCCTCGTGTTTTTGTGTGCTTATAAGTTCTTTTATATGGTGCTGTTGATATTGGCAAAAAATCACCTTTTATAATAACATATTCTTTTCTTTAATTAAAAAGTTAAATTATTAAATCAATCTATTAAAATAGATAAAATGAAATTTGAATTTGTAGATGATCTAACATCTGATGTAATGTTCAAAGCATATGGAAATACATTAGGAGAATTAATAGAAAACTCTGGATTCGCATTATTTTCAGTAATGTGTGATATAAAAAAAGTTAAACTAGAAAAATCAGTAGTTATAGAAATTTCTGGTGAAAATGAGGAAGATCTTATTTATAACTGGCTTTCAGAATTACTAACACAGCAAGAACTAGAAAATATGTTTTTTTCAAAATTTGAAGTATTAAAACTAGAAAAAAATAAAGAATATAAATTAAGAGTAAAAGTTTTTGGACAAGAAATAAAAAATGAATTAATTTTAACTGTTGTAAAAGCAGTTACATATCATAAATTTTCAGTAGAAAAAAAAGATAAATGGATAGCAACTGTAGTTTTAGATGTGTGATATAATGAAAGAAGATATTAAAAAAATTAGTGATTATGTCTGGGAAATTCCAGCAAAATCAAGAGAAAAAATGCTAGTGCCAGCTAGAATATATGCAAGTAAAAAAATTATTGATGATGCTCAAGATGAAGCATTCGAGCAATTAACAAATGTTGCTTGCTTGCCTGGTGTTGTTAAATATGTTTGTGCAATGCCTGATATGCATTGGGGATATGGACTGCCAATGGGTTCTGTTGCTGCATTTGATGATAAAAATGGGGTCATATCAGCTGGCTGTACAGGTTTTGACATAAATTGTGGTATTCGTTTGATAAAGACAAATCTTACAATTGAACAAGTAAGACCAAAAATAAGACAATTAGTAGATATTCTTTTTAAAAATGTTCCATGCGGACTTGGGTCTAGTGGCAAACTAAAACTTTCTTTTGATCAATTAGATGAAGTTTTGGTTAAAGGCGCTGGATGGGCTGTTGAAAATGGTTATGCAGTAAAAGATGATTTGGACCATATGGAAGAAAACGGGTGTATGCCTGGTGCTGATGTAAATAAAGTTTCTGACAATGCAAAAAAAAGAGGACTACCTCAACTAGGAACATTAGGTGCTGGAAATCACTTTTTAGAAATTCAAGCAGTTGATAAAATATTCGAACCAGAAATAGCAAAAACATTTGGAATAGAAAAACAAGGCCAAATATTTATTATGTTGCACTGTGGTTCAAGAGGATTTGGACATCAAGTTGCAACAGATTATTTGAAAATTCATGAAAAAGCTGCAAATAAATATAATATTTGGTTGCCTGATAAACAATTGGTCTGTGCTCCTGTGAATAGTGAAGAAGGTCAAGATTATTATAAAGCAATGATATGTGCTGTGAATTATGCATTTTGCAACAGAACTGTTATGACAAAATGGGTTAGGGAATCATTTGAAAAAATATTTAATAAATCATGGGAAGAAATGGAAATGAAACTGATTTATGATGTTGCTCATAATATTTGTAAATTGGAAGAACATGAAATAGATGGTAAAAAAAGAAATTTATATGTTCATAGAAAAGGCGCAACCAGAGCTTTGCCTGCTGGACATAAATTAGTTCCTAAAGCGTATATGAATGTTGGACAACCAGTTTTAATAGCTGGAAGTATGGGAACTGCGTCATATGTTTTGGTTGGAACAGAAAAATCTTCAGAATCATTTTTCTCTACATGCCATGGTGCTGGCAGAGTTATGTCAAGAACAAAAGCGATCAAAAGTTTTTGGGGAGAAACTGTTAGAAAAAATTTAGAAAAAAAAGGAATTATAGCAAAATCCACTCATCCAAAAGTTTTGTCAGAAGAAGCTCCTGAAGCATACAAAGATGTTGATGAAGTTATAAGGAGTGTGGATGGTGCTGGTATATCTAAACCTGTTGCAAGAATGATTCCAATAGGAGTAGCTAAAGGTTAAGATACTCCTGTCATTTCTTGATATGCGTAATAAACTTGCGTTGGAGAATGATCTGCTGCTTTAAGTAATCCTCCTTGAGTCGGAGTTCTTTGGTAAACATAATCATCACATTCTTCAAATTTTATGTCGAAGCCACACCAATTAATAACATAAAAATAGAAAATTCTTTCGGCGCCAGCATCTATAAATCTCTGATACCAAGAAGATAATGCTTCTGCTTGTTCTTCTTCGCTTGGTTTATTTGGATTAGTTTCGGTTATCCATATCGGTTTATCATCCATGCCATGATCATCAAGTATATTTTTTGCTAAAGTCATAGTTTCTTCAAGATCTCCCCAATGATCGTATAGATGAAAATTAAAAATATCAAATTTATTCTCTATATTTGGAAAAGAGAATAGATCTTCAAGAAAATCTGGGGTACTTTTATTTTCGAATGCAAGTTGACTGAGTCCTCCAATTAATACTTTTGCACTTGGATCAATAGATTTTATAATTTCATATGATTTATTTAAAGTAATAAAATATTCTTCTGTACTTCCAAGCCAACTATTGAAATCTGGTTCATTTCTAATCTCCCAGTATCTAACTAATTTTTTTCCACCTTCTTGATATCCATAACGATTAACTACTTCAGTCAAGAAATTTTCCCAATCAGTTATATTTCCTGGTGGGCATGATACCCAATTATTTTCATTATTTACTCGACATTCTTCCTCAGCAGCCCAATATGGTGTAGGACCAACCAATGCAACAATACTAATATCATAATCTTCAATAGTGTTTAAAAAATCATCTGTCATTTCCCAGTTCCAAGAATCTGGTCCGTCTGGTTGAATAGCTGGCCAAGAAATAGAAGCTCTAACCCATTTGGCACCACTCTGAGCAATATTCTTTATTTGTTTTTCTAAATTATCTGGATCTGACCTATAAATATTAAGAGTTGAAATAGGTGTCATAGCATAGACTCCATAAGGAGAATCTTCTGGAGGAATTGTTGTGGTTGTTGTTGTACTAGTTGTTGTAGTGATTGTACTCGTAGTTAATGATGTAGTTGTTGTAGCAATTGTAGTTGTTGACAATGTAGTAGATGTGGAAGTTGTTGTTGAACTCGTTGTAGATGTTGTAGTTGTTGTTGAAAATGGTCCAACTTGTTCTTTATACAATACTACACCTACAAATGAAGAGATAGAAACTAAAATTATAATTGCAACTATCAACGATGCTTGTGCTTTCATAATAATTATTTAGTTTTGATTAAGATATTTTTTCATTTTAAGTGCATCAATCTCTAAAATCGGACTTTCAGAAATCAAAGTTATATTTAATTTTCTCTTTAGAATTTCTTTTGCTAATGGCTTATAAGGTGGATGTGAATTTATAGGAATATGTCTTCTTTCTCCTTTTTTTGAATATTCAATCCCTGAAAAATGACAATGTAAATGCTTGAATTTTTTAAATTTATCAAGAAGTTTTGGATAATCTATATGACCAATATTCCTGCTGTAAATATGCGCAAAATCTATGCAAAAAGAACATTTTGTGTCTTTTACTAATTTTAAGATTTCATCAACAGAACCAAAAACATTTACCTTACCAGTTGTCTCTGGAGCCAATTTAACTTTCCATTTTCTTTTTTTAATTGTTTTTTGCATATCCAAAATTTCTTGCTTAACAATATCATATGCTTGTTCAGGAGTTAGTTTTCCATAATATGCAGGATGAAATACAACTACATCTGCTCCCATTTTTGCTCCTCTTTCACAACTGTCTATAATTCTTTTCTTAGATGCCTGTACTTTTGCTTTGTCTTCTGAACAAAGGTTGATATAATATGGAGCATGAATTGATAATTTTACATTATATTTTTTTGCTGCCTCACCAACTTTTTCAGCCATATCTAAACCCATCTTCACTCCTCTAACGAACTCCACCTCCATTGCATTTAATTTTAGTCTAGAAACAGCTTTAACTCCATCTATACTATTGCATTCCTTACAACTACCAGGAATACCAGCTGTGCCTATATAGATTTTCATAAGAATAAGATAATATTAGAAAAATTTAAACAAATCTTAGAATTAATTCAGCTATAACAAGTGTTGTTACAAAAATTATCAAGTATTTTGGCTTGATTTTTATTTCATTTTTTAATTCGTCACCATATCTTGTAAGTCCAGCCATTCCAGTTGGCATCATTACTTTATCTTTCTTTCCCATTTTCTCACTTAATGATTTGTCATATAAAAATATAAAAGAGTGTGTTGGCTTTAGCCCATCTTCTGTTTTGATAGCATTCGTCTAAGCGCTTTTTCAGCTTGCATCTCATTAGAGTTTCCGATCCGTTTCATCCCTTCTGGCTATGTCAATTAATATCATTCTTCCACCAGTTGGGTATCGTTTCTGATATCGGAAATAGACTTCTCAGCCTCTCTTACGAGTTCTTCAATGGATGGAACTTCCTCACCTTTTCTTTGACAAAAAGGCGAAACTATCTAACCAACTCACTCAATCTTTTATTGAAGGAAATAGTATTTAAATGTTTCTCGGCTTGAATTTAATTATTTATTTTACTAATCTATAATTGGTTATATGGATTACAAAAAAATAGTTGAAAATGTCGGAAAAGAATACGCAGTGGCCACAGAAATATATAGAATAACGAAAATAGGGGGAAAAATTGCAACTTTCAGCAAATTAAAAGAAAATTTTAAAGGCGTTCTAACTCCCGCTCAAATAGATGATTGTCTGGATAGTTTAGATGATATTGGATTTTTAGAAAATGGTTATAAACAAGATGGTACCAGATGGGTACATGGGCATGAAATATCCGAAATTGCGGAAAATCGAATAGGAGAATTATATAAAATCCTCTACCAAGAAAATTAATTTTAAAACTTTATTTTTCTCCCATGAAATCTTCTAATTTATAATCAAATTTCTTTTTTCCTTTGGCTTTCATGATTTCTCTTGCTAATATCCAGAATATGAGAGCTAATGATTTCTTACCTTTATTATTGCATGGAATTATAAAATCTATATTTTTAGTCTCATTGAATGTATCACATAAAGCAACAACAGGTATTCTGCTATCGATAGATTCTTTTAATGCCTGATAATCTGTTAATGGATCAGTTAAAAGAACTGCGTCTGGCTCTATGAATCTCTTATAATTAGGATTTGTTAATGTTCCTGGCATGAATCTTCCTACTACATATTCACATCCAATTATTTCACAGAATTTTTTTATTGGCATGTGTGAATTTGTTTTTCTTCCAATAATCAATAATTTTTCTGCTTTTGATAAGAATTTTGATGCTATTGTTAATCTTTCATCCAAGAGTTTCAAATCCAAAACAGCTAATCCATCTTCTCTGACTTTATAAATGAATTTCTTCATATCTTTTGTTCTGGATTTCATTCCAATATGTATACCAGCAGACAAATATTCTTGTTGTGGTATTAAAAATTTTTCAGCCATGTTCTCACTTTATCAGAGAAATTTAAATATTTATCCTATATAAGTTAACTCATCCTTTTCTTTTGATGACTTTGGCACTTGTTGTGACATCATCTGTTTTATTGCTTTAGTCTGAACCTGTTGTATTTTGTCCATAAAACTTTCCATGTCTTTTACTTTTTCTTTTATTTTTGACATATCGATTTTTACATTTAATATTTTTGTTAAAACATTTAGAATTGCTTCTGCACTTCTTGGATCAGGTATTATAGGCATGCCAGATGTTTCTCCTAATAGACATAGACCATTCATGTCTCTATAAGTACACAAGCCTATAAACAAACCAGAAGCACCAACTATAGTTCCTACTTTAGATCCTGCATCAAAATCTATCCCATATTTTTTATATTTTTCAACTGTTTCTGGATCACTTGCTGCTCCTATTACTTTTGGTTTTTCATCTAAACTTTCAACACCAAGACCAGCTATAGTTATTATATCCTTAACGCCTAATCTTTCAAGAAAATCAAGAATAATTTCAACTATTTCATAATGTCCTGGCGGGTCAACACTCTGGCTATCACCAACTAAAATTATAATATCTCTTTGACCTTTTTTCTTTGCTTTCCAATAATAGAACTCGTTTTTTAAAACATGAACACATGAACTCTGATGCAGCAAAACAAAAGGCATAAAATGAGATGAGAATAAATCAGCAAATTTTACTGCTCCTAGTTCTTCAGCCAAATAACCAGCTGCTATTCTTCCAACATTTCCTACACCAGGCAATCCTTCAACAAAAATAGGATTCTTTAATTCTGGTAATTTTCTTGTCATTTTTATTTTTGTTTGTGGCATCATTTATTTCTCCTTTATTTCAAAATTTGCTTCTCCGTTTTTTATATTTTTGATTTCTGAGTTTAATTGGTTTTCGAATTGTTTCTGCATAATTTTAGGATTATCAGTTTCTATAGATATTTCATATTTTGGGGCGCTGATATATTTCACATTCATTTTATATTTTTTATTTAGATTTTGCAAGAAGTCTTTGATTTTTTCTATTCCATCTCCTGTAAAATATCTCAAATTTAGAACTGCTTTTATTTTGATTTTCTTTTGTATTATATTCTCTTTTGCTATTTTGTAAATCAAATCAATATACTCTTTTTTTATCTCTCTTCTTTCTAATATTTCTGGGGATTTAAATGCAGCTTCAAATGCTCTGAACATTTCACCGAATTTTTCTTGTAATTCATATCCTATTTTTTCATATGCTTGATCTAGAGAAATTTTCTTTTTCTTTGCGATAATTTCTAGCAATTTTTCTGCTCTTTGCTCTTTTTTGTATTCTTGTATTTTTCTTTCATTTTCTTTTTTTGATACACGTTTTAAACTCAGATTAATATGTCCTTTTTCTTCATCTATTCTCAAAACTTTAGCAACATATGTTTTGTTTGGCTTTATGAATTTTCTGATATCTCTGACCCATTTTCCAGATGATTCTGAAACATGAATCATTCCTTCTTTTCCAGGATATTCTTCTAATTTACATAATGCGGAATAAGGAGTAATACGAACAGTAGTTACAATAACTTTTTCTCCTGATGCTGGGAATCCTTTTCTTTTTACCATTTTTTATAACCTTGTTTTGATTTATAAGTTTTAAAAATGCGGAGGCTGAGATTCGAACTCAGGAACCCACTAAGGGAATAGGTCTTGAGCATCGACATCATTAAATCAGAGCTCAATGATTCTATCGCCGTTGACCACTTGGCTACCCCCGCAATAGTGCTCCCACCGGGATTTGAACCCAGGTCTATGGCTTACTTCTATAAAATCGAAAGGCCACTATCCTTGACCGGACTAGACTATGGGAGCATGTCTATAAATTTTATTTCATATATTTAATTCTTTTTTATGGGTCCATCCGGATTTGAACCGGAGATCTTCGCCACGTCAAGGCGACGTCCTTTGGTATAATATGTAAAACATATTATTTAACCAGCTAGACCATAGACCCAAGCGTCGGAGGAGGGATTTGAACCCTCATGTCCCGAAGGACACTGACTTAGCAGGCCAGCGCAATACCAGGTTATGCGACTCCGACATAAATAAACATATCAATTTAAATTATTAATTAATTAAAAGTTAATAAGATTATAGGTCTATTAATATTATACGGAGGTTTAAAATAATGCCAATAACAGTCAAAAACATTTCTGAAATGTTTGGGAAAGATGTTTTCACAGATAAAGGATATTATTGTGGAAAAGTTTCAGATGTAGAATTTGATTTGTCCAGATTTAAAGTAAGATCAATAGTAATATCAGCTATGAAAGGAACCTTCTTGGGAAGAATGATCAGTGGAAAAAAGGGCATTATAGTTCCATATCCAATGATCCAATCAATAGGCGATGTTGTAATTATAAAACATATAACAGCACCAGTTGAAGAAGGAGAAGAGTAGTGAAATACCCAAAGAAAACAAAAGAAATGAATTGGACAAAACTAGGAAATATGTATGTGATTTCTGATACTGAAACTAAAAAAACACATAATATAGATGCGGTTTCGTTTCTTGTTTGGATACAATGTGATGGAAAAACATCTCTTGAGGATATAGTTGATGTGTTTTCTGTTGATGGAAATAGAGATATAGTAAAGGCTGCTATAAGCGGAATACTAGAAAAACTAGAAGAAAAAAATCTTATAACCTGGATCTGATTATTTTAAATGTTGTAATGTTCTTGTTCCAGCAACTTCATAATAATTTATTTCCTGACCTGATTCTAATTTTCCTTTCATTTCATCAGGTATTTCCAATTCAAAAGTAGAATAATCTTCCAAATCCATTAATTGTACCTTGTCTTTCACTATAGCTAAAACTTGTGCTCTTTTTTTATTTAATATAGGAACATCAACCCTGGTGTCAGCTGGTTTTACTATACTTTTTCTTCTGCCATCAAATAATCCTATTCCATCTACCCTGCATTTTGCTCCTCCATGTTTTCCAGATTTTGATGAAGAAACACTAGCAACTCTGCATGGAACATCATCTATAAGAATATAACTTCCCTTTTTCAGGTTTTTTATAACAGCTGTAGTTTTTTCCAAATAATCACCTGGTTGCTAATTTTATGTCACTTGATTTTATAGTGACTCTTTTTGCATGCCTTGAAGCAGCTATCGCATCTCTTGCAATTTCTTCTCCTTTTTCAAGTATAGAATCTCTTAATTCTAATAATGCTGCATTAGAAACTCTTTTAGCTCCTACCTGTCTCATAATTTTTTCTAAAGGAGCTAATGGAAATTCTCTTACCATACTTTAATTTTGTTTGTGAGATATTTTAAGTTTTTAGTAGTTTTTTACAAAAGGTGGTCAACAATTTCAGCATTAACAGTTTTACGAACTCCACCTCTTTCATTAAGTGATTCTACTTGTATTTTTCTACCTAGATCAGTATATTCAATTGGTAAAATTGTGAAACCAACACATCTTTTAAGACTTGGTGAATAGACAGCTGATGTTACATGAACTTTCTCGTCATGAACAGATATCTCCTCGCCGTCTATGAGGATTCTATCTCCAGTTTTAACCATTCCTTTATCAACAATAAATCCTGTCATTTTTATATCAGTTCCGTTTTCTTTCTGTTTGATAAGATAGTCTCTTCCTAAGAAATCAATTTCTTCTCCATAAACATCTTTGAATTTAACAAATTTTTTCCAACCTACTTCAAAAGGAGTATTTTTTTGATTTGCTTCAGCCAGTACAAGACCAGCTAGTGTACGAAGTATGTCTCTAACAGCAAATCCTGATCTACAAATATTGTATTTCTTTCCATATTCTAAAACGTCCTTTAATACTTCCTCAGGATTATTTATATCATTATAATCAATAAAACATTCGAAATTAGTTAGTCCTGTATATCCTGTTTTTGAAAGAAGCACTTTATTACCATTTATTTCTCCAAAAGCAGCTTCAAAACGTTTCATACTCATAACATCAATACTAAATAATAAACTATCCAAGAGAAGAATTGATTTTGGTCCAACTAAAGTAAAAGATTTATAATTTTCACTTCTGTTTTCGACAACAACATCAAAATTTTTATTATATTTTTCAAAGTATTTTTCATATTTTATATCTTTTCCAGAATTACCAATAATAAGATATATTTCTGGCTTCAATTGATATAAAAGAGCTGCATCAAAGAAAGTGCCTTTTTCTGTCATTAAAGCTGTTATTTCTACATTTTTTTTATTATCTTTTTTTCCAATTGGAGATAATCGATATACATCATTACAAGTTAGTTTTTGTATTAAATCCGGTGCTTCTTTACCATAAACAAGGTACTCTATCAAATGACTCGTATTTGTGACACTAACATTTTTGATTGTATTCTGGTATTCCTTAAATACTCCACTTTTATACCACATAGGAACTGAGTTACAACCAAAATTACTCATATGTGCATTATAATTCATAATTTCTTCAAATGTCATTTTTTCAGTACCAAGAACATCAAATATAGTATCCATAACATAATTTAAAAATTCACACATTTATTTGAAAAAACAGAAAGATTTATAAACTCTGGTAACTATACATAAGTTTAAAAACATAAACCGAAAGGTTTAAATATGTTACTATATTTACTTATAAGTGATAATAATGATCGTTTCAAAAAAGATGAAATGCCCTGAATGTGGTGGAGACAGATTTATAGAAGATAAAGAACATGGAGAATTAGTCTGTGTTAAATGTGGTCTAGTTATGAAAGAGGAAATGATTGACAGAGGTCAAGAATGGAGAGCATTTGATTCTGAACAAATGTCAAGCAGAGCAAGATCTGGTGCACCATTAACATTCACAAAACACGATAAAGGTATGACAACTGAAATCGGAAAGGGATTAGGAGAATTATATAAAGTTCCTGAAAAGAAAAGAGCTCAATATTACAGACTTAAAAAATGGCATAAAAGATTAATTGAATCAAAAGATAGAAATCTTTCTTTTGCATTATCAGAATTACAAAGAATCATATCATTTTTGAATTTACCTCCTCAAGTTCATGAAAGAATAGCCAGATATTATGAAGAGGCTGTTGACAAAGGACTTGTAAGAGGAAGATCAATCGAATCTGTTATAGCAGCTTTGGTTTATGCAATTTCAAGACAATTTGACACTCCAAGAACTTTAGATGAAATAGCTGAAGTTTCTGGACTAGAAAAAAGAGAAATAGGAAGGACATACAGATATGTTTCAAGACAGCTTAAAATAAGAATTTTGCCTGCTGATCCAATAGATTTTGTACCAAGATTTTGTTCAATGCTTGGTTTGAGCGACAAAGTTCAAGCAAGATCTGTTGAAATACTAAAAAAAGCAAAGAAACTTGACATTATATCTGGTAAAGGCCCTACAGGAGTTGCTGCAGCTTCAATATACATTGCATGTGTTTTACTAGGAGAAAAAAGAACACAAAGAGAAGTTGCTACTATAGTTGATGTAACCGAAGTTACTATCAGAAATAGATATAAAGAACTCATCAATAAATTAGATTTAGAAAAAGAAATTGAAGAAAAGAACAAAGAAGAAGGAAAATAAATTATTCTTTTTTGAAATAATAATTTCTTATAAATTTTTTTAATCTTTCAAAATCTTCTTTAATATGTGGTTGTTTTAGCTTTAAGAACTCTTCAGGAGTAACCCATTTATATTCAAAAATATTTTCATTTTTAGCTGGATTTTTAGTTAAATCTATTTTATTACTCAAAGGTTTACAAAGATATGTTATACAAATAATTTGATCTCCACCGACAAATCCAAAAAAATACCAAACTCCAATTAATTTCTCAATTTTTATATCTAAAAATAGCTCTTCTTTAATTTCTCTTACTAAAGTTTTTTCAGGAGATGAACCAAACTCTATTTTTCCGCCAGGCAAATCAATTATATCTTTTCCTTTGCATTTTTCTTTAATTATTAAAAATTTTCCGTCTTTCTCTATCACAGCTTTTGTAGAACAATAAACTTTTCCTGTCATTAAATCATCCATTTTTCATATTTTTCTAACCAGTCTATTTTTCCAATTTTATAATTTCTTATTTTACCACTGATTATTTTTTTGATATCGTCTATGATTTGTTTTATAGTTTTTTTAGTTGTATCTATCTCATAAACATTCTTATTTTTTTCTAATGCTTCTGATGTTATAACACCTAATATTTCAGCTTCTAGATTCTCTTGTATTTTGAATTTGTTTGAATATTTTCTATCTAGTTTTCTTTTTAACTTCTGGGGATCACATCTAAGAACTATTACTAAATTTACTTTAAACAAATGGGAAACATGGCTGTCTAGGATAATATTATATTTTATTTTATTGATCTCTTTCTCAAGCTTTTCCATATCTAGGATTTTACATTGTCTTTTTCTGTCATAACCATCATATGCTTTTAATTTTTTTGCTAGTTCATTTATTTCTATATGTTTGAAATCCAGTTCTTTAGATAATCTTTTGGAAATAATCGTCTTTCCAACTGTTGAAATACCAGTAATTGCAATTTTCATATTCTTCATATATATGATAAGATATAAAGCTATTAATTATTTCAAAATCTAAAAGTAATAGTGATATTATGTTCGAGGTGTGGGCAGAAAAATACAGGCCAAAATCATTAAATGAAATGATAAATCAGAAACATGTAGTAGAAAGATTGAAAGCATTTGCAAAAGATAAAAATATTCCTCATTGTTTATTTTCCGGTAGGGCTGGTGTTGGTAAGACTGCATCTGCATTATCTCTTTCTAATGATTTATTTGGAAAAAAATGGAGACAAAATGTATTAGAATTGAATGCAAGTGATGAAAGAGGTATAGATGTTATAAGAAACAAAGTTAAGGATTTTGCAAGAACAAAATCTATTGACAACGCGTTCAAAATTATAATTCTGGATGAAGCAGATGCATTAACAAGAGATGCTCAACAAGCCTTAAGAAGAACAATGGAAAATTTCACAAGAACTGCAAGATTTATACTGATATGTAATTATTCTTCAAAAATAATTGAGCCAATACAGAGTAGGTGCAGTGTATTTAGGTTCAGATCTCTTTCTGATGATGATGTTAGAAAATATATTGAGAGAATAGCAAAAAGTGAGAACTTAGGCATTACAAAAGATGGTATAGATGCTATTATAAAGATTTCTGAAGGGGACTTGAGAAAGGTTTCAAATATATTACAGGCATCTTCAATTGCTAACAAAAAAATAAATGCTGATGTTGTATATGATGTTGCAAGCCAGGCAAAACCAAAAGATGTTTCTGAAATGTTAAACTTTGCATTAAAAGGTAATTTCGGTAATGCTAGAAAAAAATTGCATGATATTGTCTTGATTCAAGGATTATCAGGCGAAGACGTAATAAAAGAAGTTCATAAACAAATATTCTCTTTGGAAATTTCTGAGCAAGAAAAAATAAGACTAATAGACAAAACTGGTGAATATGACTTCAGAATAACTGAAGGTGGGTCTGCTTTAATTCAACTTGAGGCATTATTGGCTCAATTTCTAGCTGTAAATAAGTGAAATAATGTTAGTTGAAAAGTACAAACCAAAAAAAGTAAATGAAATAATCGGTCAAAATAAAGCAGTAGATATATTTCTAAGATGGGTCAAAACATGGAAAAAAGGAAAGAAAGCGTTATTATTTCATGGAAAACCAGGTACTGGAAAAACAGCATTAGTACAAGCATATGCTCTTGAAAATAATCTTGATTTTATAGAAATGAATGCATCTGATTTCAGAACAGCAGATCAGATAAAAGAAAATTTGGGTTCGTCCATAAAACAAAAATCATTATTCAAAAAAGGAAAAATATTTCTTATTGATGAAATAGATGGATTAGCAGGAAGACAAGATATAGGTGGAACAAAAGAAATAATCAGAATAATAAAAGAATCATCTTTTCCTATTATATTAACAGCAAATGATCCTTGGTCTATGAAATTAAGAAGTCTAAGACCTTATTGTCAATTAATACAGTTTGACAAAATAAATGTCTGGAACATAGCCAAACAATTAGAAAATATTTCCATAAAAGAAAATTTGAAAATCGATCAAGATGTAATAAGACAAATTGCAAAAACGTCTGAAGGTGATTTAAGATCTGCTATAAACGATTTAGAAATTCTAGCAACAGGAAAAACAAGAATTGAAAATAAAGACTTGGAATCTGTTGGATTCAGGGAAAAAGAAACAAACATTTTCGAAGTTATGAAAATTATTTTCAAAACAAATAATGTTGAAACTGCTGTAAATTCTATACAGAATGTAAGTAAAGCACCTGAGGAAATTCTGCTGTGGATAGAACAAAATATTTTAAATGAATATGAAAAACCAGAAGAAATAATTAAAGCATTTGAAGCATTATCAAGGGCCGATTTATTTCTAGGAAGAATTAAAAGAAGACAAAACTGGAAATTTAGAAAATATATGATTGATCTTATGACTGGTGGGGTTGCAGTCTCAAAAAACCAAATGTATAGGAAATTTTCAAGATATCAATATCCTGATGTAATAAAAAATCTTGGTAGAAGCAAGATGATGAGAAATAAACAAAAAGAAGAATTGTTAGAATTATCAAAAGAATTGCATTGTTCTACTAAAAAGATAAAGGAATTTTATTTACCTTATTTTAAGTTGTAGTTACACAATCAGTACCATTCCATTCATATCCTGTATCACAAGTATATTCACATATTCCAGATAT
>Ga0315551_10000791_pt1 | contig 24835 bp, 23 predicted proteins | sample SalMarSW160290MG_FD_203678 | JGI IMG/M metagenome (GOLD analysis project Ga0315551, IMG submission 203678) | Salt marsh sediment microbial communities from the Plum Island Ecosystem LTER, Massachusetts, United States - Salt Marsh Sediment SW1602-90 ...
TGGGCGGGCGGGTATGGGAAGAAAGACGCTGGGGGGCGGGGAGAAAAAACGGGGTAAAACCCCCTTGACATCGCCTGTTCCAGTTGTATAATCCGATTACAATCCAAATTGAAAGGGGGACACTAAAATGGCAAGTGATATGGAAAAGATGATGAGCGACTACCTGACAGCCTGGAACACACACGACGTGGAAAAGCTCCTGTCCTTTTTCACGGATGACTGCGTCTACAACTGCACGCCTATGGGAAAGGTAAGCCGGGGCAAGAATGAACTAAAAGACTTCCTCAGTAACACGTTCACTGAGTTCCCCGACTTTAAGATCGAGATGAAGTCCGGCTTCAACACCAGCGACCGTGGAGCCGGGGAGTGGGTTATGAGCGGCACCTTTGCCCATAGCAACATTCCCGAGATGCCGGCCACCGGCAAGAAATTCTCGGTACCAGGCGTCGGAATCAACGAGTATAGCGGAGGCAAGATAAGCCGGGTTACCAACTACTGGAATCTGGCCGCTTTCCTGCAGCAGGTAGGCCTCATGCCTCCACCGCCGCAGTAGGCGACTTTACCCCAGCCCTACCCTCTTCTTAACCTCAGCCAGAACCTTCTCCGCCGTCGGGCGGGCGCGGGCGGCGCCGTCGGCCAGGATAGAGTCGATGCGGGTGGGGTCGGCGGTAAGCTCCTTATAGCGTTCCTGGAGGGGGCGCAGGCCTTCAACGACCACCTCGGCTAAAGCCTTCTTGAAATCGCTGTAGCCCTTGCCCTCGAACTGCGCCTCTATCTCCTTCTGGCCCTGCCCGCTGAAGAGCTGATAGATGGTCAGCAGGTTAAAGATACCGGGGCGGCCTTCGTCGAAGCGTATCTCGCGGAGGGAATCCGTGGTCGCCCGCATTATCTTGGCGCGGATGGCATCGGGCGGGTCGAGGAGGTCAATGGCGTGGCCCGACGCGGTCTCGCTCTTGCTCATCTTCCTGGTGGGGTCGTCCAGCCCCATAATACGTGCGCCGACATCGGGAATAAGCGGCTCCGGCAGGACGAAGGTCTGGCCGTAGATATTATTGAACCGCTGCGCCACATCCCGGGCCAGCTCCACGTGCTGTTTCTGGTCCTCTCCCACCGGCACGACATCGGTGTTGTAGAGCAGGATATCGGCCGCCATCAGAGACGGGTAGTCAAAGAGGCCGACGCTCGCCTGCTCCTTGTGTCTGGCCGACTTCTCCTTGAACTGGGTCATGCGCTGCATCCAGCCCATCGGGATAAAGCAGTTCAGAATCCAGGCCAGCTCAGCATGAGCGCTGATGTGGGACTGTATGAAGAGGATAGAGCGCCCGGGGTCGATGCCGGAAGCCAGCAGCAGGCCGGTGACCTCGCGGATCCTGGACTTGAGTTCGGCGGGGTCCTGCTGAACGGTGATGGCGTGAAGGTCGACGATGCAGAAGACATTGTCGTATTCCTCCTGACTGGCCACCCAGTACTTGATAGCCCCCAGGTAGTTGCCGATCATGAGGGAACCCGTCGGCTGAATCCCGGAAAAAACGCGCTTTCTCATATAGCCTCCTGTATCAGCAAAGTTTAGCACAAAGGGGGAGAGCAGGACAAGGCGGGAGGGCTATGGGGAAGTTACGGAGAGTCTAAAAAGGTGAAACCTTTTGGGCGGGTGGGTATGGGAAGAAAAACAATATTTAAAAATGGGGTAGAACTTTTAAAAGCGGGGGCGGGGGGCTTATAATAGGGGTGACTTCTAGAGGGGGTAACAATGATAAGAAGCCTGGGAGACAAGACACCAAAAATAGCCGAATCCGCCTTCGTCAGCGAGGCCGCCTATATCATCGGGGACGTGGAAATCGGGGAGAACTCCAGCGTCTGGCCGGGGGCGGTAATCAGGGCCGACTTCGGCAGCATAAAAATCGGCGAAAATACCGCCGTCGAAGATAACTGCGTGATTCACTCGGGGACACCCTCCACAACCGACCACCGCGAGGAAGTAACCATCGGGGACAACGTGCACATCGGCCACGGGGCGGTGATAAACTGCCGCAAAATAGGCAACAAAGTGCTCATCGGGATGAACGCCACCATCCTGCACGACACCGAGATAGGCAACAACTGCATAATCGCCGCCGGCTGCCTGGTCAAGCAGGAAGCCAAAATACCCGACGGCTCCTTCGTGGCCGGCGTCCCGGGCAGGGTGATGGGCAAGGCGACCAAAGAGCAACTGTGGTGGGTGGAGGAGGCACCGGAAGGCTACAAGGAGCTAATCAAAAAGTACAAGGGGGAGGGGCGGTAAAGCCTTTACATCTTATCCGGGGCGGTCATGCCCATGAGGTGCAGCGTCCGCGCCAGCGCTATCTTGGCGGCGGCCACTAATTTAAGCCGCGCTTTTGATAAAGCCTCGTCATCGCCGACCACGCGGCACTGCTTGTAGAAACTGTGGAACACCGTTGCCAGCTCCTGGGCGTAGTAGGCCAGGTGGTGGGGCTCTAAAGTCTGCGTTACCATCTCGACCACCTCGGGCAGCAGCAGCATACTGCGGATTAGAGTTAACTCCGGCTCGGTGGTGAGCAGAGAGACATCGCCGCCGGCATAGTCAATCTTCCTATCTTCAGCCAGCCTGAGGATGCTGGCGATGCGGGCGTGGGCATACTGGACATAGTAGACCGGGTTATCCGCTGACTGCTTCTTGGCCAGCTCCAGATCAAAGTCCATCTGGCTATCGGCGGAGCGGGCGGCAAAGAAGAAGCGGCAGGCATCGGCGCCGACCTCGTCAATAAGCTCGCGCAGGGTGATGATATCGCCGCTGCGCTTGGAGACCTTGACCACCTCGCCGCCGCGGGACAGCGTAACCATCTGCGAGATTATCACCACCAGGCGCTCCGGTGAGATGCCTAGCGCCTGGACTACCGCCTTCATCCGGGAGATATGGCCCTGGTGGTCGGCGCCCCAGATATTGATTACCCTATCAAATTTTCTTTCGACGAACTTGTTATAGTGATAGGCGATATCGGTGGCGAAATATGTCGGCGAGCCGTCGCTGCGCACCACCACGTTGTCCTTATCCTCGCCCAGAGCGGTGGAGACGAACCAGGTGGCCTCTTCCCTCTCGGCGATATAGCCGCCATCGCGCAGGAGCGTCATCACCTTCTTATACTGCCCCTTATCAAAGAGGCTCTGCTCGCTGAACCAGAAGTCAAAGTTTATCCCCAGAAGCTCCAGGTCACCCTTAATCCAGGCTATCATTTTGCCCAGGCCTATTTTGCCAAGCTGCGGGACTGCCTTTTCCGGGGGCAGGGAGAGAAATTTATCGCCCTCTTCGGCGATGATATCTTTAGCCAGGTCGACGATATAGCCGCCCAGGTAGCCGTCGGCGGGCATTTCGGCGTCAACCTTCAAAGCCTGCTGGTAGCGGGCGTAGAGGGAACGGTAGAAAGCGTCCATCTGGCTGCCGGCATCGTTGACGTAGTACTCCTTTTCCACCCTATAGCCGGCCGCCGCCAGCGTGTTGGCCAGTGTGTTGCCCAGAATAGCGCCGCGCCCGTGGCCGACGTGGAGGGGGCCGGTGGGGTTAACGCTGACGAACTCGAGCTGCACCCGGCCTGCCTGACCTAAATCGATATTGCCGTATGAAGAGCCGGCGGAGAGGATAGCGTCCACCTGCCGGGTTAACCAGGCGTCCTTGAGGGTGAAATTGATAAAGCCCGGCGGCGCCACGGTGACGCTTTCAATTTCGGGGGCGGGGGGAATAAGCCCGACCAGAGCTTCGGCTATGGCCATGGGGCCGGTGCCGGTGGCCCGGCCCAGCTTCAGGGGCAGGCTCAAAGCGTAGTCGCCGTGGGCGGGGTTCTGGGGGTGCTCTATGGTAATCTCGGGCACCGCCACCGAGGGCAGCTTGCCCGCTTTCTGCGCCTTATCAGCCGCCTGTGACAGCAGCTCGATAATCCTCTGTTTAATCATCTATTTCGTTTCAGTTAAGATTCAACGAGAAACCTTATTATAGCACAAAGCTGTAAAAAAGAAAGGACGATAATCTTCCCGCCCTGACCCACCCTAAGAGGCTGTGCCTCTAAACTCTCCCAAAAGGAGGGGTGGGGGGACAAGGAGAGGATTCCCACTCAAAAGGGGTGGGGCGTATAACCCTCTTTAAAAGGGCGGAGGGCGGGAAAAGATATAAAACGGGGGGCGGGGCTTAGCTATTCGCCTTCGGGGGCCAGCCTGGCTATGCTGAACTGCGCACCCTGGGGCGTGTCCTGGCAGTCAATAACCATCCCGTCCAGCGCCTGGGCCAACTCGGCGCTGACGAACAAGACCTCGAACCCTTCGCTATCGACCACCTGGTCGCCATCTTTTTTCTTGTCCAGCGCCATGTCCAGCTGGTTGGGCCTGGCCGCCGAGGGAACCAGCCTGATAGCCAGCTCCGGGTCCTCCGTCTGTGCCTGGATAGCTTCCTTCAGTTTGGCCGCCGCCTGTGCCGTTACCGTCAGCATAATACTACCCTATTCACCTGCCTCCGCTGCTTTTACATTCGTCGCCCGGGGGCCTTTGGGCCCGGTGCCCATGTCGAACTCCACGCCAATGCCCTCTTCCATGGTATCAAAATCCAATCCGACTAAATCGGAGCGGTGGAAGAAGATCTCGCTGCCGTCTTCGGCGGTGATGAAACCGAAGCCCCTGTCCCGGATAAGCTTTTTCACTGTTCCTTTCAAATTACCTACCTCCTTTATTAAAACAAAAATCCTGCCGAGCCCCTCCGCAGGCTTGCAGGCTCTAACTAAGCGACTTCACTTTTAGCTAAACATCTTGGTTAACCCTATTCTACCAACTCACCGCGTTATATGCAATAGGCCGTTTGGCTAGGTATAGAAGCTGCCTAGGTTAACTCGGTGCCGGCCTGCCAGACGCGGGCCAGCTCTTCAGAGAGCAGTTTGTGCTCAGCCTGCTTTAAGCCCGGGTCCTGCTCAAAGAGCCTTATCGCCTCGGCGCGGGCTAATTCTAAAAGCTTAATATCGGAGAGCCTGGCCATGCGCAGGTCGGGCAGCCCGCTCTGGCGGGTGCCGAAGAATTCGCCGGGGCCGCGTAATTTAAGGTCTTCTTCGGCTAATTGAAAACCGTCCTGAATCTTCTCGATTAAGTCCAAACGCTGGCGGCCTATCTCCGAGGGGTTCTCGGCTAAAAGCATGCAGTAGCTCTGCTGGCTACCCCGCCCCACCCGGCCGCGGAACTGGTGCAGCTGGGATAAGCCGAAGCGGTCGGCGCTTTCCACCAGCATGACGGTGGCGTTGGGCACGTCAATGCCCACCTCCACCACCGGCGTCGACACCAGAACGTCCAGCTCACCGGAGCGGAACCTGTGCATGACCTTGTCCTTCTCCACCGCCGAAAGCCGCCCGTGAATCAGGCCCAGCTTAAGGTCGGGGAAGACCTCGCGGGATAAGCGCTCGTACTCGGCTACCGCCGCCCTGGCCTGAATGGCCTCCGACTCCTCCACCAGCGGGCAGATAATAAACGCCTGGCGGCCTTCGGCTACCTGCTTTTTCAAGAAGGCGTAGGCGCTGGCCCGCTGCGCCTGCTTGAGCCACCGGGTCTTGACCGACTGCCGGCCCGGGGGCAGCTCGTCGATGACCGAGAGGTCGAGGTCGCCGTAGAGGGTTAAAGCTAAAGTGCGGGGGATGGGGGTGGCCGTCATCACCAGCACGTGGGGGTTAAAGCCCTTCTGCCGCAGCGCCGAGCGCTGGGCGACGCCGAAGCGGTGCTGCTCGTCGACAACGACCAGACCCAGTTTATTGAAACCAACCTCCTTCTGAATGAGGGCGTGGGTGCCGATAATAATATCAATATCGCCGCCACCAACGCGCCGCTGGATGGCCTGCTTGCTGGCCTGAGATAAATCGCCGATAAGCAGCGCCAGAGTAAGCGGCTTGGATAAAAGCCCGGAAAAGCGGCGCAGGTTTTCTTCTTCTAATACCTCGCCGGCGTTTCTGGATAGTATTTCGCTGACGCTGGAGAAGTGCTGCTCGGCCAGAATCTCCGTCGGGGCCATGAAAGCCCCCTGGTAGCCGCTGGCCGCCGCCGCCAGCAGTGCCGCCGTGGCCACCACCGTCTTGCCGCTGCCGACCTCTCCCTGAAGCAGACGGGACATCGCCCTCGGCTTCTCTAAATCAGATAGTAATTCTTTAAGCACCTTCTGCTGGGCGGCGGTCAGCTCGAAGGGCAGGGATTTAATAAAAGCATCGAGCAGCCGTTTTTCAACGCTTACCGGGGTGCCCGGCTGGCTCTCCTGCCACTCGTGTTTTCTACCCAGTACGCCCAGCTGCAAGAGAAATAGCTCGTCGAAGGCGAGGCGAACTCTAGCGTCATTTTTGGCCGTTTCGTCCTCGGGGTAGTGCGCCTGAACGATGGCACGGGGTAATTCAACTAAATTGCAGCGTTTTCTTAAATTCAATGGTAAAAATTCGGCCACCTGCCCGGTGAACCGGTCGACCACCTGCTTCATCAGCTTCCTCACCTGGCGGGGCTTCAAGCCCTGAGTAAGCGAGTAGAGCGGCACCAGGCGCCCGGTATGGACCAGCTCCTTATCCTCCAGTAATTCCCACTCCGGCGACTCGAAGACGTGCCGCCCGCCGAATAATCTCACCCGGCCACTCAAGACAACACGGGCGTTGGTGGGCAGGCTCCTGGCAATATAGGGGTTGTTGAACCAGACCGCCCTGACGTTGCCCGTCTCGTCGCCGACGATGGCCTCGGTGCCGCGCCTGCCCCCCAGCCTGGTCACCTGCGCCTGCCAGACATTGGCGGTGATGGTCTGCTCCTCGCCCTCGCCAAGCTCGGAGATATAGTTGGTCCGGCTGTAGTCGAGGTGGCGGTGGGGGAAGAAATAGAGCAAATCCCGTATTGTGTTTACCCCCAGCTTTTTGAATTTGGCCGCCATAGCCGTGCTGACCCCCTGAAGCGAGGTGATTGGCAGGTCCAGAGACTGGCCGGTGGCCTTTGGCGCCGCCACGGTGCGGCGGCGGGGGGTAACGCCTTTCCTGGGGGCCGGTTTTTCGGCTGATTTTTCCTCTTTAGTCGATTCCAGAAAGGCGAAGATATCGGCTATCCATTTCTGGCGCTGCTGCTGATTTAAAGAGGCGTACCTGGGATCGTCAAGGCGGAGCCGGCGAAACTGGGTCATGAGGCGGGGGGTGGTTATCGAGGCGGCGGCCTGCGCCGCCCAGCGGCGCAGGAATTTATCCAGACCGCCGATGACCGCCGTATCGGCATAGCCCTTGGCCGACTCAAGCTCAAGAACCTTCAGCAGCGGCCCGACATTCAGCGCCAAAGGCTCACTCCCTGTCGCCCAATATGGCTACAGCGATAACATGAGGGCCGACATGAGTCCCCACCGCCGGGGTGACCTTGGTGCGGTAGATGCGCTCGGCGGGAAACTTGGAGTTTAACTGCTCGGCCAGCCTATCGGCCTCGACAGGGGTGGTGGCATCAGAGATAGCCATCTCTTCGATGTGGGCGTAGCCGCTGGCGAAGTTATAGAGGTGCTCTATCGCCTTAGAGCGGGAGTGCTCTCGGGCCACCGGGTAGGTCTCGCCGTCCTTTATGCAGAGAATGGGGTTTATCTTGAGCATCGAGCCCAGAAAAGCCCTGGCCCGGCCGATGCGCCCGCCTCTTCTCAGGTACTCCAGCGTATCGAAGGCGATGCGGATATCCGTCCTGGCCATATTCTTACCGGTCAAAGCTATTACCTCATCAAGGCTGGCACCATCCCTAGCAGCTTGAGCCGCGGTAATAACGAGCAGCCCCTGGGCCATCAGCGCCCAGTTGGAGTCGACTACCTCTACCCGGCATTTCTGTTTCATCAATTTCAGGCTCTGCCGGGCTACCTCGGGGATGGCGCTCAATTTATGGGAGATGGTGATGACGACGATTTCATCGGCCTTTTTAGCCACCTCGTCATAGGTCTGGGCGAAAGTTGGCGGGGTGGGCACCGAGGTGGTGGGGTGGTTCTTATTTTCGACCAGCCTCTGGTAGAACTGCTCGGTGGTCATGTCGATGCCATCGAGGTAGATGTCCTTGCCGAAACAGACCGGGACCGGGACTACGGTAATATCCAACTCCTTAACGATTGGGGCGGGAAGACCCGCCGAGCTATCGGTAATAATCTTAACCGTCATGGCTGCCCCCTATCTCCCAGTATCGCCACCAGCAGCAGGCCGGGGCCGGTATGAGTGCCGATTACCGGGGTCATCTTGGAGCGATAGATGCGCTCGGCGGGGAATATGGCGCCGAGACGCTCCACCAGCGCCCCGGCATCCTCCGGGCAGGCGGTATCGGCTACCGCCATCTCCTCAATATGAGCGTAGCCGGCGGCAAAATCATATAAGCGGTCTATCGCCCTGGCCCGAGAGCGGGTCCGGCCCGCCGGCTCAACCAGGCCGTCCTTAAGGGTGATGAGGGGGTTTATCTTGAGCATCGAGCCCAGAAAGGCCTGCGCCCGGCCGATGCGCCCGCCCTTCCTGAGGTATTCCAGGGTATCGAAGGCGGCCAGAAAACCGGAGCGGGGAATGTTCTTATTGGCCACCGCCATCACCTCAGCCAGTTTAGCCCCGTCCTTGGCGGCCATAGCCGCCTTCATCACAATAAATCCCTCGGCCATAGTCGCCGTCAGTGAGTCGATTACCTCCACCCGGCACTTCTTACTCATCTGCCCGACGGCCTGCGACGCCACTTCATGGGTGGCGCTCAAGCGGGAGGAAACGGCCACCACCACGATGGCATCGGCCTCCTCAGCCAGCTTATCATAGGCCTGAGAGTAGGCGTCCGGCGGCGGCACCGAGGTAGCCGGAAAGGCCGGGCTTGTGGGCAGCTTTTCGTAGAACTGGTCGGGGGTGAGGTCAACGCCGTCGCGGTAGGTCTCGGCGCCGAAGCGGAGCACCAGCGGAATAACGGTAATGCCCAGCTCCCGGGCCACCTCCGGTGGCAGGTCAGCCACGCTATCGGTAACAATTCTGACCGTCATCGCTAGTCTCTATCGCCCAGCACCGCCACCCCCATCACCCGGGGGCCGACGTGCGCTCCCACCGCCGGGCCGACCTTAGCCCGGTAGATGAACTCACCGGGGAACCTGGCCTCAAGCCGCTGGGCCAGCTCGTCGGCCTCATCGGGGGTGGTGGCATCCTCCACCCCCATCCCGTCAATCTTGGTAAAGCCGGCGGCGAAGTCATATAAGTGGTCTATTGCCTTCGCCCGCGAGTGCTCCCGGGCGAAGGGATAGGCCTCGCCGTTCCTGATGCCTAAAATGGGGTTGACCTTGAGCATCGTCCCCAGATAGGTCTTGGCCTTGCCGATGCGCCCGCCCCGCCTGAGATACTCCAAAGTGTCGAAAGCCATGCGGACATGCGCCCGGGGTATATTCTGGCGGGTTATATCCATCAACTTATCGAGCCTGGCCCCCTTTTTGGCGGCTTTAGCCGCGGCGATAACTATCAGCCCCTGGGCCAGAATCGCCGAAAGGGAATCAACCACCTCCACCCGGCACTTCTTGTCCATCCGCTCCTTGGCCAGCAGCGCCGTCTCGTAGCTGGCGCTGAGCCTATGGGAGCTGGTGATGACTAGAATATCCCCGGTCTCCTCGGCCAGCTTATTGTAACTATCGGCGTACCTGCCCAGCGAAGGCACGACGGTGGTGGGGAAAACCTTGCTGGCCGCCAGCTTATCGTAGAACTGCTCGGTGGTGAGGTCAACGCCATCGCGGTAGTTTATCCTGCCGAAGATAACATTTATCGGGATTACGGTAATATCCAGCTCCCGGGCGACTTCGGCGGGTATATCGCCCAGGCTATCGGTAATAACCTTGACCGTCATAATAAAACCACCCCTTACTCCACGGAAGCAATATAGTCATAGTGAGGCTGGCCGCCCTGGACCACCTCGACCTGAAGCTGGGGATAGCGCTCGCGAATGGCCGCCGCCGCCTTCTCCGCCTCGGTCTGCTTGGTGCCACCCCCGTAGTAGATAGTAACCACCTCGGCCTTATCCGGCTTTACCCTCTCCAGAGCCTGGTTAAGCGCCTCTTCGGTTTTATCGGCCACCGTCACCAAATCCCCATCCAGAAAGCCGATGGCCTGGTTCTTCTTGATGTCCAGCCGGCCCAGCCGGGTGGCCCTCACCGCCCGGGTAACCTCTATCGACCTTACCTCCGACTGCGCCTGGTACATACTGACGGCGTTAGTCTCCAGGTCAGCCTCATAATCAAAAGCCAGCAGCGCCGCCACCCCCTGCGGAATGGTCCTGGTGGGCACCACGTTAATCTTCTTGCCGGTCAGGGACGGCACCTGCTCGGCGGTAAGCACGATATTCTTGTTGTTGGGCAGGATGATAACCTTCTCCGAGGGCACCGCCTCCACCGCCTGCAGGAGGTCCTTAGTGCTGGGGTTCATCGTCTGCCCGCCGGGGACGATAATCGTCGTCCCCAGGCTGGTGAAAACCTGGGACAGGCCTTCCCCGGCGACCACCGCCACGATAGCCGTGTCCACCTCCGGCATCCGCTCCTTCTGCATCTCCAGAAAGTCGCGGTACTGCTCGTCCATATTGCGTATGTTAATCTGGTGCAAAGTCCCCAGCGGGTTAACGTAGTGCATAATCTCGCCAGGGTCTAAGGTATGAATGTGAACCCTGACCGCCGAGCCGTCGCCGATGACAATAACCGACTGACCCTTTTTCTCCAGCCGCTTCCTGAGCTTGTCCGGGTTAAGCTCGGCCCCCTTGATAACGAAATTGGTGCAGTAGCCGTAGGGAACCTCGTCCATAGCGCCCACCATCTGGGGCACCCTGGTGGTGAGGGGTATGCTGCTGGCCACCATCCAGGGGCGGCGCAGCTTTAACTGCTCCGTCTCGCCCTTGAGGTAGTGGAGGGCGCCCTCCAGAATGGTATAGAGACCCTGCCCCCCGGCATCGACCACCCCGGCGTCCTTTAATACCGGCAAAAGGGTGGGGGTATTGGCCACCGACTCCCTGGCGGCTTCCACGGTGGCCTCCATAACCGAGATTAAATCATCGCTGACATCAGCCGCGTGTTTCTCCGCCGCCTCGGCCGCCTCCCTGATTACGGTGAGAATCGTCCCCTCCACCGGGTTGCTCAGGCCGTTATAGGCCGTCTTGGACGCCTGCACTAAAGCCGCCACCAGGTCGGCGCCGGTTACTTCGTCCTTCTCATCCAGGCCCTGAGCTACGCCGTTCCAGATCTGCGACAAGATAACGCCGCTGTTGCCCCTGGCCCCCACCAGCGCCCCATGGGCTATCGCCCGGGCCACCCCCGCCGCGCTGTTAGCCGCCGCCTGATATGACTCTTCGATAGAGGAACGCATAGTGAGCAGCATATTAGTCCCGGTATCACCATCGGGGACGGGGAAAACGTTGAGGGCGTCAACATCGGCGGCGCTCTTCTCCAGCCAGCCGGTGGCGGCTATGAACATCTCCCGTAAATCTTTACCGCTGATGGAGTTAGCCTCGGCCATCTTACCTCATCCTTGCCACGGGGGGGCTGGCTGTGCTAATATTTATGGACGGAATTCTACCCTAAATCCGGCCATTAGTCAAAGGAGAAAACCATTGAAGTGCGATATCTGTGGCAAAACGCCCCAATTCGGTCATAACGTGAGCCACTCTAAAAGACGTACCAACCGCAACTGGATACCCAATATCCACCCGGTGACCATTACCGTCGAGGGCAAGCCCAGAAAGATGAACCTCTGCACCCGCTGCCTGCGCACCCAGCACAAGCTGGCTAAAGTAAGCTCTCCCGCAACTCCCTGAGGGCCTGGGCTACCGTCCGCCCCGAACCGAACACCGCCGCCCCAGCCACCAGCACCCTGGCCCCGGCCTTAACCACCCTGGGAGCCACCTCTACATTGATGCCGCCGTCTACTTCCAGTTCGGCGGGGAGGTTTTTTTCATCCAGTTCCGCCCGTAAACCGGCTATCTTGTCCAGCGTTGCCTCCATAAAAGGCTGGCCACCGTAGCCGGGATTGACCGTCATCACCAGCAGCAAATCAATCTCCGGCAGTATCCTGCTGACGGCGCTGGCCGGTGTTTCCGGGTTGAGGGAAACGCCCGCCCTGACCCCCAGAGCCTTGATTGACTTAACCACCTGCTTAATATCGGGGCAGGTCTCTATGTGTACGGTGATAATATCGGCGCCGGCCTGAGCGAACTGCTCTAACTGCTTTTCCGGCGTTTCAATCATGAGGTGGACATCGAGGGGGAGGCCGGTCCAGCGGCGGAGCGCCGCCACCACCGGGGCACCAATGGTTATGGGGGGGACGAACTGCCCGTCCATGACATCGACGTGGATATAGTCTGCGCCGGCGTTAGCCGCTTCGGCAACCTGTTCGCCGAGGCGGGCAAAGTCGGCGGAGAGGATGGAGGGGGCGAGCTTTACCTCCGGTTTAGCCACCCCTGTCTCCGATGGCTTTCCTGGCGGCGGCTAATGCCCTGGCTACCTGTTTGGGGGCGGTGCCGCCAGTAACATCGCGGGCGGCCAGTGAGGATTCAACAGTTATATCAAAGACGTCTTTTCCGAATAATTTGGAGAACTTTTTATACTCGGTGAGGGTGAGTTTGGACAGCGGTTTATCCTGCTCCACGGCGTAGCTCACCAGTTTGGCCACTATCTCGTGGGCGGGGCGGAAGGCCTGGCCTTTTTTGACCAGATAGTCGGCCAGGTCGGTGGCCAGAATATAGCCTTTCTCTAAAGCCTGCCTGGCGTTTTCCGGCTTTACCTTGAGCGTCTTGACCATGCCGGAAAAGACATCGAGCGTGGATAAGAGGGTGTCAACGGTATCGAAGAAGCCCTCTTTGTCCTCCTGCAAGTCCCTGTTATAGGCCAGGGGCAGCGCCTTCATGGTGGTGAGCAGCGCCATCAGGTTGCCGTAGACGCGCCCCGTCTTGCCCCGCGCCAGCTCGGCGACATCGGGGTTCTGCTTCTGGGGCATGATGCTGGAGCCGGTGGCATAGGCCTCGTCAAGCTCGATAAAGCCAAACTCGGCGGAAGACCAGAGAATAATCTCCTCGGCCAGGCGGGAGAGGTGCATCATGCAGAAGCTGGCCGCCGCTTCGTACTCCAAAACAAAGTCCCGGTCCGAGACGGCGTCCAGGCTGTTCCGGCTCACCTGGCTGAAGCCGAGCTCTTTGGCTAAAAATTCTCGGTCGACATTGTAGGCGACGCCGGCCAGGGCGCCGCTGCCCAGCGGCATGACATCGACGCGCTTGAGGCAGTCGATAAAGCGGGCGGTATCGCGCTGGAGCATCTCAAAGTAGGCCAGCAGGTGGTGCGCTAAAAGCACCGGCTGTGCCGTCTGGAGGTGGGTATAGCCGGGGACGATTACCTCTTTATTGGCCTCGGCCAGACCGACCAGCGCCTTCTGGAATTCGCCCAGTTCGACCAGGGTGTTGGCGACGGCGTCCCTGGCGAAGAGGCGCATATCCAGAGCCACCTGGTCGTTGCGGGAGCGGGCGGTGTGGAGCTTGCCCCCCACCTCGCCGACTTTCTCTATCAGGCGGGCTTCGATGTGCATATGGATATCTTCCAGCTCCGCCCTGAAGAGAAACTGGCCTAAAGCTATCTCCTCCTTGATGCCGTTCAGGCCGATGACGATGGTCTCCGCCTCCTTGTCCGGGATAATACCCTGTTTGGCCAGCATGCGGGCGTGGGCGATGCTGCCGGCGATATCGTAGGGGTAGAGGCGCCAGTCGTAGGGGATAGAGGCGGTGTACTGGTCCACTTTTTTATCGGCCGCCTTCTTAAAGCGGCCCCTTATCTGGCTCATTTTAGCCTTCCTTTTTCTTTTTGCCCTGCATCCGTGCCTGCGTGCGGGCGGGCAGTCCCCAGAGATGGATAAAGCCGACGGCGGCGCTCTGGTCGAAGATGTCCCCCTTGTCGTAGGTGGCCAGGTCATGGCGGTAGAGGGAGTAGGGGGACTTGCGGCCCACCACCGTGGCGCTGCCTTTTTGCAGCTTGAGCCTGACGGCGCCGGTGACGAAGCGCTGGGAGGACTCTACATATGCCGTCAGGTCTTCCCGGTAGCCGGTGAACCAGAGGCCGTCATAGACCAGGTCTGAATACTGGCTGGAGACAATCTGCTTGAAGCGGAGCTGCTCTTTGGACAGCGTCAGTGACTCCAGAGCCTGGTGCGCCTTAATGAGGAGGAGGGCGGCGGGGGCTTCATATACCTCGCGGGACTTGATGCCGGTTACCCTGTCTTCGATATGGTCAATGCGGCCTATGCCGTGCCTGCCGGCCAAGTCGTTGGCCTGCTGGATAAGGGTTAAGCCGTCCAGCTTGCCGCCGTTAAGCGACACCGGTATGCCCTTTTCAAAGCCAATCTCGACATACTCCGCCTTATCCGGGGTATCGGCAATTGATTTCACCCAGATGAAGGCGTCCTCGGGAGGCTCCGCCCAGGGGTCTTCCATGACACCGCACTCGATGCTGCGCCCCCACAGGTTCTGGTCTATGGAGTAGGGGCTTTCGGCGGTAACGGGGAGGGGGATATTACGGCTCTTGGCATATTCTATAGTTTCGTCACGGGTCATGCTCCAGTCGCGGGCCGGGGCTAATATCTTAAGGTCGGGGGCCAGCCCGGCCACGCTGACATCGAAGCGCACCTGGTCGTTGCCCTTGCCGGTGCAGCCGTGGGCCACCGACTTGGCCCCCTCTTTTAAAGCCGTTTCCACCAGTAATCTGGCCATCAGCGGGCGGGCCAGAGCCGTCGCCAGCGGATACCGCCCCTGATAGAGGGCATTGGCCTTGAGCGCCGGAAAGACGAACTCGTCGACGAAGGCCTTTCTGGCGTCGGCCACCACCGCCTTGACCGCGCCCAGTTTTAATGCCTTTTCCTTAATTTCGGGGAAGTCGGGCTCGTTGCCGACATCGACGCTGAAGGCGATAACCTCCAGGCCATGCTTCTCCTGCAGCCACTTGATGGCTACCGAGGTATCCACACCGCCGCTGTAAGCCAGCACTACTTTTTCAGCCATAGTAAATCCCCCCCTTGTGCTTCTTCACACTGCCTGGGTACCGAAATAATACCTTGCCGCCTCCAGGAGGCGTAACACCGGGCCTCCAACCACAATCTGGCCTATCTTGGCATCCCTCAATAGCTTTTCCATCTTGCCTTCTTTAGAATATCCATAAGAACCCATAAGCTCAACACACCGATTTAGAACCTTAGACCCGTATTCGCCGGCCACATTATCCATCACACTGGCTGCTACAAGTTGCTTATGATCCCAGGGCGGGCCGTATACTTCAGGATTGCCGAGGCGCTCCAACGTGTGCCAGAACGTCATCTCCGCGGCCAATATGTCAGAGGCTACCTGCCCAAGTTCATGGGCCATGGCACCGTGGTCCTTCATGGGCACACCGGCTATTTCACGGCTATCAACGTAGGCCTTAAGAATCTCATAGGCCCTTCTCATTATGCCAACGGTAAAGGAACTGGCAAAAGCGCGTCCTATTGTGCATTTGGCCAGCAAGGACTTTACCTCGTCCTCACCCTCATGGAGGAGGTTTTCCTTTGGTACCCTAGCATTTTCGAACCAAATTTCTCCGTTTGTATCAATCGCTGTGCCCATTTTCCGGTAAGGCTTGCCGGTCGAAACTCCAGGAACATCGGCGGGTACATATATCTGGGCAATATTATTGGGGAATTTTTCGCCTTCTATGGCACAGACTACAACAAACGCCTTTGCCTCTCTTGAAGCTGATGGCCACAGTTTTTCCCCGTTTATAACCCACTCATCCCCTTCTAACCGGGCCCTGGTCTTAGTCTGTGCCCCTTCAAGCCTCACGTCTTCCACCGCCCCCCCTCCATGGGGCTCAGTAATAGCACTACATACGATGAAAGGTTCTTTCCCTAACATACCATCTGCAATTTTTTTCATGACGGCTTCGTTAGGTGTGGGCAGCATTGTGGAGGCCACCGCCCAACCAGATATAAAGCCTGTTTCTGCCAGGCCGTGGTCACCCCTTGCTACCTCCATGACGATAGCACCTGTCTCTACCATCGACCGATCATCGTATCCACCGTATGGTGCTGGCACCTGTGCCGCTTGCAAACCTAAATCAATCCATAGCTCTTTAAAAAGATCCTCAACAATTGTGTGCTCTTTTCTTTCCGTCCAATCCCACAAATCATCAAACTCGTCTTCATGTGGCAGTACCTTCTCGTTTACAAACTTCCTTAAGGTCTCACAATACATCTTCACTTCGTCCCTGATAAGGTGGTCAGGTCTCAAGAACATATCCCTTGCCGTTATCTTTTCAGCCATTATTACACCTCTAGTCTTTCTAGTCTTTATTTCTTTATTTTATTATGCTATTTGAGTGCTAATCCTTTGTTTCATGATAGAGTCTACAGCTACAAGTACATAAAGGTCCTTCACCCCCTCTCAGCTACTACTGTTGTTTGCTTTCAACACCCAGTGCTTTATCCAGAATGGCTAAAGCCTCGTCGACCTCTTTCCTGCCGATAATAAGAGGCGGCATAAAGCGCAGGGCGTTGGGCTTTAACTTATTGACCAGCAGGCCCCGCTCCAGACAGTCCGTCACCAGTGACTGGGCGATTTCATCGCTAAACTCTATCGCCACCAGCAGCCCCCGCCCCCGAACATCGGTGATGGCGGGGTAGTTGGGCTTCATCTTTTCCAGCCTGTCAATAAGATAGCCCCCCACCTCTTTCACCCTGCCGGCGATATTATTATCGATAACAAATTTTACCGTGGCGTAGCCAGCGGCGCAGGCCAGGGGATTGCCGCCGAAGGTAGAGCCGTGCTCGCCGGGGACAAAGACCGAGGCCTTCTCCTTGGCCAGAATCGCCCCGATGGGCACTCCGCCGGCCAGACCCTTGGCCAGCGTCATTATATCAGGTTCAACGCCGTATTGCTCGTAGGCGAAGAGAGTCCCCGTCCTGCCCACGCCGGTCTGAATCTCGTCGAGAATAAGCAGGATGCCCTTCTGGTCGCACCATTTACGTATTGCGGGCAGGTAGCCTTCGTCGGGCAGGTTGACCCCACCCTCGCCCTGTATCGGCTCAATCATCACGGCGCAGGTGCGCTCGGTAGTCGCCGACTTTATTGCCTCTATATCGTTGAAGGGGACGTTGACGAAGCCGGTGGGGAGGGGGGGATAGGACTGCTGGAACTTGGGCTGGCCGGTTGCCGCCACCATGGCCAGCGTGCGCCCGTGAAATGAGCTGAGGGTGGTAATGACCTCGTAGGCACCATTTAAATTGAGCTGACCGTAGCGGCGGGCCAGCTTGACCGCCCCCTCGTTGGCCTCGGCGCCGCTGTTGCCGAAGAAGACCCTGTCCAGGCAGCTGTTTCCCACCAGAAGGCGGGCCAGCTGGAGCTGGGGGACGGTGTAGTACTGGTTTGAGGTCTGGATGAGCAGGTTGGCCTGCTCGGTGAGCGCCTTGGTCAGCGCCGGGTGGCAGTGCCCCAGAGTGGTCACCGCCCAGCCGCCGACAAAGTCCAGATACTCCCTGCCCTCGTCGTCCCAGACATAGGGCCCCTTGCCCCTGACCAGCGTCACGGGCAGGCGCTCGAAGGTCTGCATGTAGTATTTTTTCTCTAATTCCTGCCAGTTGGTCATTTTGTTTTCCTTATAGTTGTCCCACCGCCCTTGCCGTTAATATCGTCGAGGAGGGCGTGCGACTGCCTGCCGTCAACGATAATACAGGCCGCTGCACTGCCCGATAAAGCCCGGAGACACGCCTTAATCTTGGGAATCATCCCGCCCGACGCCGTGCCCGCCTCCATCAAAGCCTCGGCCTCGCCGGGGGAGAGATGAGAAAGCAGATTGCCGGAGTGGTCGGCAACACCGGCAACATCGGTCAGGAAGACCAGCTTCTCGGCGCCGATAGCGGCGGCAATCTCGCCGGCGACGATATCGGCGTTGATATTGAGCACGCGGGGGGCCTTCTCCGCCTTATCGGCGATGGCGATGGGGGCCACCACCGGTATATATCCGCCTTTAAGCAAAGCCTCCAGGGGGGCGGGGTTGATCTTAGCCACCTCGCCGACAAAGCCCAGCTCCTTATTTTTAAATCTGCCCTGAATCAAACCGCCGTCAACGCCGCTGATGCCGATGGCCAGGCCGCCGCGGGCGTTGATGTCGGCCACGATTTCCTTGTTGACCACCCCCACCAGCACCGAGACCACCACCTCCAAGGTGGTCTCGTCGGTGACACGCTCGCCGTTGATAAATTTAGTTTTAATGCCCCGCTTCTCCAGCCAGCTGGTTATCATCTTGCCGCCGCCGTGGACGATCACCAGCGACCTGCCCTGCTGCTGCATAGAGACGATATCGGCGATGGTGGTATCGTGGCTGCCCAGAGTGGCGCCGCCGATCTTGATTACGATTGCCTTGTCCAATTTACTCCCCATACTTTATGTCATGTATTTGCTGTTAATGGCTACGTATTCCTCGGAGAGGTCACAGCCCCAGGCGGTGGCCTGACCAGAGTCCAGATTTAGATTCACCCTTAAATCTACCTCTTTGCCCTCCAAAATCTGGCTTACCGCCCGCTTGCCGGATTTTAATGCCCGGCCTGCCCTGATTACCTGAATATCGCCCAAGTAAAGGTCAATCTTATCTTCATCCATCTCAGCCCCGCTGCGCCCCACCGCCGCCACCACCCGCCCCCAGTTGGGGTCGGCGCCGTGAATGGCCGCCTTGACCAGCGCCGAGCTTACCACCGCCCGCGCCGCCCGCCGAGCCTGTGCCGGGGTGGCGGCGCCGTTAACGGTCACTTCGATGAGCCTAGTCGCCCCCTCGCCATCGGCGGCAATAAGTTTAACCAGATAGATACAGACCCGCTCCAGCGCCTGCCGGAAGGCTTTAGCCTGCTGGCTGCCCGCTGATATCGGCTGGCCGCCGGCCTCCCCGTTAGCCAAAAGCAGCACCATATCGCTGGGGCTGACATCGCCGTCGATGGAAACCATATTAAACGAGGCGTCAACCGCTCGCTTCAGCGCATCCTGGAGAAAACCCCTGTCCACGGCGGCGTCGGTGGTGAGGAAGCAGAGCAGCGTGGCCATATCGGGGTGAATCATCCCCGAACCCTTGGCCACCCCGCCGATGGTAAATTCGCTATCACCTACTTTAACGCTGACCGCCGTCTCCTTGGGCACGGTATCGGTGGTCATCATCGCTTTAGCCAGCTGGCTACCGCCGTCGCGGGACATGATAATATTCTCCACCGCTGGCCGGATGCGCTTCATGGGAAGGGGCACACCGATAGTGCCGGTGCTGGCCACCAGAACCTCCTCGGCTTCAATGCCAATGCCCTCGGCCACCAGCGAGGCCACCTCGGCGGCATCAACCAGACCGTGCTCGCCGGTAAAAGAGTTGGAGCAGCCGCTGTTGACCACCACCGCCCCCGCCTGCCCTTTCTCCAGCCTCTGCCGGGTGAGAACTACCGGGGCCCCTTTAAGCCGGCTGGTGGTAAACACGCCCGCCGCCGCGCAGGGCGTCTCGGAAAAGAGGACGGCCAGGTCCAGCTTGCCGACGGCCTTCTCGTTTATCCCAGCGCTGACCGCACCGGCAAAAAACCCCTCGGGCGAGGTAACCGTGCCCCCGGGAACGGCCTTGATAACGGCTTTCATCACCCAAAATATAGCACACTGGCTTATCTATGACAATGAGAGGGATTTTAGGGGGAAATCCCCCCTCAGTCCCCCTTTACGAAAGGGGGAGGTTCAGCCTTGTTTTTAGAGGTCGTTTTGCTTCCCACCCTCCCACCCTCAAAGGCTGTGCCTTTAAAATTTTCTGAATGGGGGGATAAGGGGGACTCGCCTCCTCTCCCCTAGGGGGTGGGGGAAGAGATATGAAAAAGGTGAAACCTTTTGGGCGGGCGGGTATGGGAAGAAAGAGAACTGGTGGAAGCGGGGATGGGAAAAGAGGGGGGGTGGGTAAAAAGGGCTTTAGCCCTACCTTAAAGGGCGGCGGGCGGGATAAGATAAAAAATGGGGGTGGAGGCTACCCCTCCTTAGCCTTTTTCTGAAGCTCATAGAGCCGTGTGATGGCCTCCAGCGGGGTCATCGAGTCAATGTCCAGCTTCTCCAGTTCATCAAATAGCGGCGATTTCTGACCTAAAAGGGGAAGCTGCTGGGGCAGAGCTCCCTTACGGCGGCGTTTAACCGAGGCCTGCTTGCTGCCGTCCTCCAGCTCCTCTAAAACCTCGCGGGCGCGGTGCACCACCGTTTTGGGCAGGCCGGCTAATTTAGCCACGTGGATGCCGTAGCTCTTATCGACGCCGCCAGGGACAATTTTATATAAAAAGGTGACCTCTCCCCTTTCCTCGGCGACGGCGACATTGAAGTTCTTAACGCGGGGCAGGAAGTTGGCCAGCTCGACCAGCTCGTGGTAGTGGGTGGCGAAGAGGGTCTTGGCGCCAAGTTTGGGGTGGGAGTGGATGTATTCGGCGACGGCGCGGGCGATGGAAAGCCCGTCGTAGGTGCTGGTGCCGCGCCCGATTTCATCGAGGATAATCAGGGAGCGGGGGGTGGCATTGTTTAAGATATTGGCCGTCTCCACCATCTCCACCATAAAGGTTGACTGGCCGGCGGGCAGGTCTTCCCTGGCGCCGATGCGGGTGAAGATGCGGTCTACCAGGCCGATGGTGGCCGAGGCGGCGGGGACAAAGCTGCCGACCTGAGCCAGCAGGACAATTAAAGCCACCTGCCTCAGATAGGTTGACTTGCCCGACATATTGGGGCCGGTGAGGACGATAAGCTGGGCATCGTCGTTGGAGAGGAAACTGTCGTTAGGGACGAAGCTGCCCTCATCTAAAGTCCTCTCGACAACGGGGTGGCGCCCGCCGGAGATGTCTATGGTGTCTTCCGTGGTCAGGGTGGGGCGGACATAGCTGTGGCGGATGGCCACCTCGGCCAGCGCCGAGAAGGCGTCTATATCGGCTAAAGCCCCCGCCGATGCCGAGATGCGCCCGGACTCCGCACCCACCTGGCTACAGACCTGGCGGAAGAGCTGGGCCTCCAGTTCGGCGATTCTATCCTGGGCGTTAAGGATTAGAGACTCGTATTCCTTTAGTTCCGGGGTGAAGAAGCGCTCGCCGTTAACTAAAGTCTGCTTGCGGATATATTCCTGCGGAACCTGAGATAAATTGGGATTGGAGACCTCGATGTAGTAGCCGAAGACCCTGTTGAAGCCCACCTTGAGCGACTTAATCCCGGTCTTTTCCCTCTCGGTGCGCTCCAGATCGGCCAGATACTGCTTGGCGTTTTTAGAAGAGCTACGCAGGTTATCAAGCTCCTCGGAGAAGCCCTGGCGGATTACCCCGCCCTGGTCCAGGCTGCCCGGCGACTCCACGATGGCCTGAGATATTAAATCGACCACTTCGGGACAGGGCTTCAAGTCACTCTTAAGCCGGCCTGCCGGCTCCAGCACCTCGATAAGTTTAGGGATAATCTCAAGGCTGCGGCGGAGTGCTATAAGCTCGCGGGGGATGGCGATGCCGCTTTTTATGCGGTTAATCAGGCGCTCGCAGTCGGCGACCTCACCCAGCAGAGATATTACCCGGCTGCGCTCTAAGGTATTATCGGCAAACCACCCGATGGCGTCCTGCCGCTTATTCAGCTCTTTTATATCAAGCAGGGGCTGGCCCAGCCAGCGCCGGAGCAGCCTGCCCCCCATCGCCGTCCGGGTTAAATCAAGGCTGGAAAGCAATGAACCAGTGGCAGTCCCGGAGCGGCTGGACTGGAAAAGCTCCAGATTTCTCTGGGTCTGCACGTCCAGCGCCATGAAGGCATCGGCGGCATAGGTGGTAAGGTGGCTGAGCTGCCCCAGCACCCCCTTCTGCGTCTCCTCTATATAGTGGACGACGGCGCCGGCGGCCCTCACCGCCAGGGGCAGATGACCGCAGCCGTAGCCATCCAGGGTGGATACGCCGAAGTGGCCGAGCATGGTCTGGCGGGCAACATCAAGCTCAAACCAGTAGTCCTCGAGGCGGGTCAGCGAAGCCGCTAATCCCAAATCGGGTAGTTCGGCGCTCTCGGGAGCGATAATCTCCGAGGGCTTGAGCCTTTCCAGTTCGGGAACAAGGCGGTGGGGAGGCAGCCGGGTGGCGGCGAACTCGCTGGTGGTGATGTCAACGTAGGCCAGCCCCACCCCGTCCTCGCCGGGAACCAAGCTGACCAGATAGTTGTTGCTCTTGCTCTCCAGCAGGCCGGGCTCTACCACCGTCCCCGGTGTTACCAGCCGGACGACCTCCCGTTCAACCAGCCCTTTAGTTTCACCGGGTCTGGTCACCTGCTCGCAGATGGCAACTTTATAGCCGCGGCTGATGAGCCGGGCCAGGTAGTTATCCAGAGCGTGATAGGGAATGCCCGCCATGGGCACCTGGTGAGCCTTGCCCATACTCCGCGAGGTTAAAACAATCTCCAGCTCACGGGAAGTAAGCCTGGCGTCCTCGTCAAAGGTCTCGTAGAAATCGCCCAGGCGGAAAAGCACAATCGCCTGCGGGTACTGCTGCTTGATTTTGAGGTACTGGCGGCGGATGGGGGTGGAACCCTCTCTCATTACCTGATTATTCTACTAGAATTCGGGGCTAAAAAGAAGGGGCAGAAAACTATTGACACCCGCCGCTCGTCAGTATATTCTTTTATCTAAGCAAACCTCGAAGGAGATAAACAAATGGCCAAGACATCCGTAGGACTGGAAGAAAACGTTGCCGGGCTGCTGTGCTACGTGCTGGGATGGGTAAGCGGGATAGTCTTCCTTATCTTGGAGCCGAAAAACAAGTTCGTCCGCTACCACGCCATACAGTCGATTATCGTCTTCGGCGCCATTACCATCGTCAGCTTGATATTCGGCTGGATACCCGTCGCCGGGGTTGTCATCAGCACGCTCCTCGGTATACTGGCATTTATCCTCTGGATAGTGCTCATGGTTAAAGCCTACAGGGGGACAAGGTACAAGCTGCCCGTATCCGGCAATATGGCCGAAAAGTGGACAGGCTAAAGTTTAAGCCAACAGGCCGACCATAGCCGCCGCCTGCCGTAACACCTCCGGCAGCACCGCCTGAACACAACCAAATACGGAAACCAGCCAGGTGATAACGTCGGAGCCGCCTACCGCCCGCTCCAGCCAGTCGAAGATTGGGTAGGCGTGGAGCACCAGGGCGAAGACCACCATCCCGATAGCGGCATTGACCAGACCGAAGATGGCCCCGAGCACGCAGAAGTATAATCCACCAGGCCAGGCTTTCTTAAGCGCTCTGCCCGGTATGATAAAGGCAAAATACAGGATGATGCTTACCACCGCCATCATGATGAAGAAGGCGACGAAATTCTCCCAGTTCTCGCCGGGGATAAAAGACAGAATGCCGGCCAGCCCCTTATAGGAGACACCGGCGACGGGGATGGCAATAAGAGTCGCCAGCAGGGTAAATAGCTGCTTGACCGCTCCTTCCCTGAGCCCACCGAGAATGCTGAAAATAAGTGCCAGGGCGGCGATAATGCTAACCCAAATCATGGCTGCCTCCCCGTAATCATTGACCTATACCAGACCCTTCTTGCGGAAGTAGTGGATATAGCCCCTGACATTGCTCTGCAGCTCGTAGTCGTCAAGGGGGGCGTTAAACTGATTGCGCAGGTAGTCCCCGACATGGCTGATGATGGCCTTCTCGCTCTCCCCCGCCCGCAGGTCACTCAGGATAAAATCGCCGACCAGCCTGGAGTTATCCATAACCGTCTTAATCAGCCTCTCCGGCTCGTCGGCGACGGTGCCGTGAGAGTAGAAAATGAGCCTGGGCTTTAGCGCCCTTAAATTTTCCATGTCCTTTAGATAAAGCTCCATATCAAAGCTGGGCGGCGCCACCGCGGGGAGGGGGGGATAGCCGGGGCTGTAGATGAGGCCGAGCGATTCGCCGGAAAAAAGCCCCCCGGTTTTGGTATCAAAGATGGCGATATGGTGGGCGGCGTGGCCGGGGGTATTAATAATAAGAAGCTCGCGGCCGCCTAACGTAAGGCGGTCACCGTCACTCACTATCTTCAAGCGCGACTCGGGGACGGGCAGGATGGGGCCGAAAGTAGCCTCGAAGTCGTCGCCGAAGGCCATCCGGGTGCTGGCAATAAGCCTCGACGGCTCGATGATGTGCCTGGCCCCCTCCCGGTTGACCACTATCTTCGTGTCGGGAAAGACCTCGGCCAATCTGCCCGAGCCCCCGGCGTGGTCGAGGTGGATGTGGGTGGGGATGATATACTCGGGACTGGAAAGCCCTAATTCTTTGACCGCCTCCCGGATTTCGGGGACAAACACACCCGGACCCGGCTCGATAATAGCGCCGCCGCCGTCCTTGATAAAATAGACGGGGAAGGGTGTGCTAGCGCCACTAACCCACGTCTCCAGACGGTAGATACCATCGATAAGCTGCTCAACCTGCGCCATACTCCTGCACCTCAACTCGCTGGATAACATCGGTGAAACCCGCCGGGGGATGGCTACTTAAAGCCATAATTATGTTAATTTTACTAGAAATCCGTCTTAAAATAAAGGGATTCTCTAAAATTGGTTAAGAGAGCACAGGTGCAGTGAATTAGTACGAGCGGGGGGCGACAATAAAAAAATAATTTGGGGAAACAATTCAGGCGTGGCTCAAGCGTGGGAATTGTTTTTAGCGTTATGTTAAGCGGAGGCTAAGGGGGTGCTCAGGAGGGGGCTTTCAGCCCGCTTCCATTAAGGGCGGAGGGCGGTATTGGGCTGGTTTCCAGAGTGTGTTTTACTTCCCACCCTCCCACCCTACAGAAGTGACACTTCTATCAATTTTTTTGGGGGGGG
>Ga0315551_10000793_pt1 | contig 24768 bp, 19 predicted proteins | sample SalMarSW160290MG_FD_203678 | JGI IMG/M metagenome (GOLD analysis project Ga0315551, IMG submission 203678) | Salt marsh sediment microbial communities from the Plum Island Ecosystem LTER, Massachusetts, United States - Salt Marsh Sediment SW1602-90 ...
TATATAAATAAATACCTTCTTTATTATTATAAAGAAAATAAATAAAACCAGAATCAATCCCGGCAAGCCCAATTCAGATAAAAATTGCAGATAATAATTTCCACAATAATCGACAAGTGTCATCCGGTACTCAGCAATATTACTTTTTATATAATAATTAGGAAGCTCAATTACATAGGCTCCGACTCCCACTCCGGAAATAGGGTGGTCTTTAAACATATTAACAGCCTGCTCCCATAATACTCCTCTATCTCTGGAAACCATACCAATAGCGCTCCAATCCTTATTTCTTAATGCAGCATTAAGCCTACTAACAGCTAAATTAACTCTTTCCAATAAAATATTATATGAAGCCGTCTTTTCCAACAGTGATGGTGCAAAGTTTAAGATTGAAAATATTAAAACTATCAATATTGCTAATGTAAATAACCACAATAAAACCTTTTTATATCTTGCAGGTTTCCTAAATCTCATATTCAGCTTTTCTATAGCTTTCCACAGGCCTATGATTATAAATATTGCTATTGATACCAATAGTCCTATAAATGCAGTCCTTGAACCCGAAAAGGATATATTGATCAAGAAAAGTATGAGAAATAATCCTATAATCAATCTGACAAACCACTTTTTATAAAAAATAATAAGACCCACAAATACCGGGAAGATCATTAAAGAATAACTACCTAAAGAATTAGGGTCGGTAAGAGTAGCATTGATCCTATTCATCTCAACCCAAAAATTTATATTTCCAAAAAGTGGATTGAAAAAATATTGATAAAAGCCGACAAATACAGAAATCACGGTAGAAGATATAAGAATGATAATTGCTGTTATAACTTCTTTAATATTTTTTAAAGTATTGATAATAATAAAGAAAAATACAAATCCTATAATATAATTAAAAAGAAACTGTATAGTCCAAAATATTGATTTAGTAGAACCCACTTTATTAGCGTTCACATATAAATCATAATATCCATTGGTGATAAACGGATAGAAGTTGGTATACCTGTAAATAGCTATTAAACTTGAAATAGCAATCAATATGGCTAGTATTAAAGCAGCTCTATAAATTGGCATATTAAACAGTTTATTCTTATTATCTATGAATTGCCTGCTCTCATAGTTATTCTTAAAAACAGCTACTACGAAACCCAGGACTAATGAAAAAAATAAAAGCAATATAACTGAAATATCATTTACTCCAAGTATTTTAGAAAGTGAATTTAACAGCGGCAGGAGAAAAATAAAAACATATAACCCGATCTTTACCCTGTATATGGTCAGGATAAAAATTATGATATTCAAAGAATATATCAGGTAATCAAGTGTGCTGCTGCTGACAGTGTAAATTAATAAATACCTTTGATAAAAAAAACAAATTACAAATATCGAAAGAAAAATAAAATTGAATTTTAATATATCCTTACCATAAGGTCTGATATTTTCTCTCCTGGTTATTTAACAATTCCTTTCTCTTTAATATGAACCTTTACCCGACAATACTGTTGGAATAGTTTTTAGTAATATTCTCAGATCCAACCCCACAGACCAATTTTGAATATAATATAAATCCAACTTCACCATCTCTTCAAAAGTAAGATCACTCCTGCCGCTGACCTGCCATAATCCGGTCAAACCCTGTTTTATATTAAGCCTCTTTTTATACCAATCTTCATACTGTTCCGTTTCCTCCGGGATCGGGGGCCTCGGTCCTACCAGGCTGAGTTCACCCTTTAAAACATTTATAATTTGAGGGAATTCATCGATTGAAAATCTCCTAAGAAACCTTCCAATACTGGTTACGCGGGGATCTTTTTTCATCTTGAAAATTGGACCTCCTGTCCTGCTGTATTTTCTAAGTTCTTTTACCTTTTGTTCAGCATCCTTATACATTGTCCTGAATTTATACATATAAAATTCCTTAAAGTCTTTTGTGTATCTCTTTTGCCTGTAAAAAACAGGACCCTTAGAATTTACCTTAATTAAAATCGCTACTATTAAATATAGAGGAGTAAAAATTACAAATAAAACCGATCCTAAAATATAATCTATTAAATTTTTATATAATAAATTAATACCGTAAAATCCAATATTGGAAATATGAATTAATGGAATACCGCTTACATCCCTCATGCTCATTCTTCTAATAGAGAATTCAAAATAACCGGGAAACATCAATACTAATACGTCTAAACCTTTCAGCTCTTCCAATATATCCAGGATTTCAAAATATTTATACTTCTTGCTGGATATAATGATCCTCTGTATTTTGTTATTCAGCACAATCTCTTTCAGATTATCAAGACTTCCAAGAATCTTACAATCACTATATTTCGCCGCCTGAGCTTTAATAAATCCCCTATTATCAACATAACCTATTATATTGAAACTTTCTCCGGGATTCCTGTTAATAGTATTTTCAATCCTTTTAACATTACTATCCAGGCCTATAATCAAGGTATTGGAGTATAGCTTCAATTTTCCTATTAATCTCTGGGTTACAAATAGTATTAAGAACCTGCTTGCCACCAAAAATACCATACTTAGTATAAACAGCAGTAGCATATATATTCTGGAAAAGGTAAAGGCCTCGACTAAATAACCTACGACTATCAGTATCACTATATTTATACTGATCGCCTTAAATATCTTAAAATAATACCCTGAGCCTTTATATATGCCATCCCAGTCATAAAGTCTGTATAAGAAGAATATCAGTACTGCAGATATTATAAATATTATTGAATATAGTAAGTAATTGCCCTCGACTCCATAAGCAGAAACTATTTTTGCCGACTCGCCTGTATAAAACCTTATATAAAATGATAAAGACAATGCCAGTGCAAAAAAAACAATATCGCTTATCATCATAAAAATTCCGTATATCACTTTCCTTTTTATTCTGGTCGCATTCTTTAAAGCCTTTATGCACTCTACAAATCCAACTGATATTCTGGAGGCCGGGATAAGATAAATTGCTGCCCACTTCTTTAATATGATCCCCCCCAAAACCCTACCGGATAATAATAAAAAGGTGCTTAAAATAAAAAGAAGTAAAAGCCATCCCCTAGATAAAATAATGCCGACGATAAAATATCCGTAACCTGCAATTATAAGAATCCCCAGAATTATTGACAGGATTATCTCAAGGTAGTAATCGAAACCGCCGTAAGCATTTCTCAGGCTGTATAATTTAAATATATCAATAAATATTACTGCAATAATCACAAAAGCTATGGAGTAAAAAACATAACTGCTGCTGACAGTATAAGTTTCTTTACCCTCACCAAATAAAACAGTAAAAAATCTTAAATAATAAGATAAGAAACAGCTGAACGCTAGTAAAAAAAGGTCGATTATAATTGACAAAAAAGCATAAACTGCTCTATTCCTCAATCTAAAAAAATCTTCAGGTGAATATCTCATAATCTAATATGCTTTACACTTAAAAAATTTAAAAATATTCAAATACTTGCCATTATAGATTAAAAAATAAAATTTTAAAACCGGCTGCTTCTAAAGAAAATCCTCCTAAAGGAATCCTTAAAAACGAGACTTATGAACTTGGTATTATTGACCATATATTTCTTAAACAATCTTTTTGGTTCCTTATATATCCTGTATAACCATTCCAGACCGATTCTCTGCATCCATATCGGTGCCCTTCTAACAGTATTTGCGTAAAAATTAAAAGCTGCGCCGATCCCAAAAGCCATTTTTATATTCAGCCTATCTATGTTTTTATATATCCACTTCTCCTGCTTGGGTGCAGATATCCCGACCCACAGGATATCAGGCCTGCATTTATTGATAGTACTGACAACATAATCGTCATATTCGTCCGGAAAACTATCCATTATAGGGGGACAGATCGATCCTTTGACTGCTATATTGCTGAATTCTTTTTTTAACCTATGTTTTATCTTGCTTAAAACCGCATCACTTTTTCCCCCAAAAAAGAAATAAGAATAGTTTTTTTTACTGGCAAATTTTGAGAAGCCGTAAAAAAAATCATATCCTGAAATTCTTTCAGGAACCGGCTTCTTTAACAACCTGGAATACCATACCAGAGGCATCCCGTCAGCAACAACAATCCCGGCATCGTTCAGCACCTTTAAAAATGTTTTATCTTCACTTGCCTTGACTGCCTGATATGCATTTACGGTGCATATATAGAATTTACGGCTGCTGTCCACCATCTGACTGGCCTTGAGCAGAATATCCTCAAGCCTATCATTGTTTATGTTTATATTTAAAATCTTTACTTTATCTGATTTCATATACCAGGTAATAAATGGTGTATCCTTTTATATGTCGTATTTATAGATACTTTATCAATACAGGTAAGGGCAGGTATCTATAATCTTAATCCGTCCTCTTGCTGTCATTACTGCTGATGTTTCCTGTCCTTTTATTGTAATAATTAATAATAACCATAATAAAACCCATAATTATCCATAAGAAACTGCCCATATAAGGAACTTCCAGGACGACTTCCAGTAAACCCAAAACCAAAATATATATTATACAGCTGGCCAGGCCTGCAATAATTATCTTGATCCTTTCATCCAGGCAATTCCTCAAAAACCTGAAAACTTTTCTAAAAAAGCTCACGATTATCAAAATAAAGCTTCCCAGGCCCAAAAACCCTGACCTGTATAAAAAAGAAATCAAATAATTATGCGACTCAACCCAGCCTTCTCTTACACCAGTGGTCCAGCCAAGAGCAATTGTACTGTAGGAAAGAAATTTATTCCCGAACCCAAATCCCAGGACCGGTTTCGTTAAAACATCTCTGAACATCTCATTCCAGTTTATAAGCCTCCAGATAGTATTAAGGTTTGCATTTAACCTCCACCTTGTAGCTGACTCCGAACCGGAAAGATCCCCTAAAAATACATCAAATATTGACAGAAATTCTCTCTTTATTCTTATTAACAGATTAAGTGATGAACCAATATTATAAATATAAACAAACAAACCCACCAGTGTAATAATTATAACTGAAGACAGCAGAACTACATTAAAATTATGCAGTACTCTCTTTAATCCCGGTGTAATGCCTACGATTATCCAGAAAAATAGAAGGGCAGCTATCAGCGCGACCCAATCACCCCTGATACTATATAAAACTGCTACAGCCAGCAAAAAGATTATATCTATAAAAAAAACAATGGTGTAAACACTTTTTTTCATATACATCAAAAGGCTTACTTCGATTATCAGAAGAAGGGATATGTAAAAATAACCTGCTCCTCCCATCCCCTTAATCGTAAAACCTATGATTTTAAAAAAATTTATTCCGAAAATACTTATAAAGTATTTAGCTGCCATTAAATTTACCGAAATAAAAAACAGCCAGAAAATATATTTTAACTTCAGCAGCTTATCAGTATCACTCAAAATAAACATGGCCAGAAAATAAAAAATAGAATAGTAAAACAGTGCAGACTGTCTTAACACAAATTCTGAGTCTTCATATAAGAAAAGCCCGGTAAATAAAGAAATCAAAAAGATTAAAAAAAACAGCATAAATTCCAGTTTCAGAGGTACGTTTATAATCATTTTCCCTCCATCCAGCAGGACCTTTGACAGCAGCAGTACAGTTATGATTAAGATCACGAGTTCAGTGGTATAAACTGGAACGCCAAAATTTATATTTATCTTGGAAAATAATTTAGGAGAAATACTGTAACTTATTATTAAAAATAATATAAGAAAATAGCAAAAATTATTTACCAGCTTGCTAAATCTCAGCCTTAACATAAATACTCCGTAATACTATATAAAGTTTATAAAAATCAAATTTATGACCTATATTAGCCTCCAATAATATCCGAATCTCCTTATAATATAAAGGCAATTTATATTACTATTTACGGCTGCGTATTGCTTCATTAAAAACATCTATCAGGTTCTCTATATTTTTGATCAGTGTATATTTTCTTTCAAAACGCAGTCTCCCTGCTCTACCCATCCTTTCCATCTCAGCCGGGTTTCCTGCCAGGTAATTTATGGCATCAGCGATCTGGCGCGGGCTCTTTTTATTAACCAAAATACCCGTTTTTCCATTAATAATAGTCTCAGAAATTGCACCTACATCTTTGGTAGAAATTACGGGACATGCTGTTGCCATTGCTTCCAGAACTACATTGGGATGGCCTTCACTCCAAGAAGGCAGCACAAATATATCCGTATTCAGATAAAACTTTTCTTTATCTCCGCTCAAGACGAGCCCTTTAAATACAACCTGATTTCCAAGTCCGTTTGATTTAATATATTTAAATGCTCTTTCTTTTATCCCGGGTTTGTCTTCAGGCCAGGGTCCTCCAAATATAAATTTTATATCATTATTATTTTCAGTGACTATTTTTGCAGCTTCCATTAAATCAAAAATACCTTTAAACTCATACAAATTCCCCAGAAAACTTACAATCAGCTCCTTTTTGCCTTTAAAGCTTTTTTTTGAAACATCAGGATCAAAATCTGTACCATTTGGGACAACTTTGATGTCCCCGACCCATCTACTTAAAACTGGCTTTAACGAGCTCCCCAGTACTATGGCTGAATCAACTTTACTCAAAGTAAAATCGATAAACTTTTTTATGAACCAGTTGCTCCTATCATAAAATTTTTTGAAATAGCTGCTTCTTAAATGTATTACTATTTTTGCTCTGCTGAAGAACCTTGCAATTAAAATGAATATCCCATCCCTGAGATAAGCCAGATTCTGGGCTATCACCAGATAAACCAGATCGGGTTTCTTTCCAAGCACCATCCGGAACAAACTGCAAAAATTCTTAATGCTTAAAAGTATGTTTTTAAAATCTATCCTGCCTAAGTTTTTTAGATCCCTGTGGTCAGAGGTATCAAGATGATAAAGCCGGAAAATCTCTCCGATCTTTGAACTTAAAATTCTTGCATTGGAAATATTTGTCCCGTGATAAGGGGGAGGCACTGCACCCGCCAGTATAATTTTTTTCTTTTCCATTATATAAATTATAAAAAAACAATGACATTAAGATTGCAGATTTATTTTAAATCAATTAAATGATAACTTACAGAGATTTATTATCAGGTCCTGCTGATACGTTAACAGTACCTCCCGCCAGGCTGCAGCAATATGCAATATAGAACCATAGGATTGTATTGGTCTCCTGCCACTCAAAAATATTACCGCCTGCTCCGGAAAACAAATAGCTTATTATGTAAAAAATAGTTGCTGACATTATCACTTTGGAGCTGGATGGAATATCACCTGCTAGTTCATTTCTTAACCTTCTTATAACCAGAATATAAAAAGTTACTACGCCGAATATTCCTGCAAAACCTATTTCAGCAAGGCTTATGACATATTGAATATAGCCCCTTACTATATTATCCTTGACCCAGCTCCATCTCTTATAATCAAAAAACCTGCAGGTTTTGGAAAAAAATGTTCCGGGCCCGTCACCAAATATCAGCTTTATGGGGGTATCCAGAAGATCATTTAATACATATTTAAACTGAAGAATTCTTCCACCAAGTTCAGAAGACATCTGCTCCTCAATTAAACCTTTTATGTTTATAGCATAAATCCCGGTATAATTTATGACCAATCCGGCAATGACCGCAAGTAATATGACCGAAGCTGCTACTATCAGAAACATCTTTTTCCTGTACATCCTTATGATGATCAAATACAGAAATATAATAACAGGAGAAAGTATCAGCAGCGTCCTGAAGGAGATCACGATCAGCATCACTATCACCGCCAGTAGATATAGGATTCCCTTTATATTTATTTTCTTTTCATAAATAATTTTACTTAAATAATAACCCACAAAGAATATTAAAAACGAGCTTAATATATGGGCTCCGCTTCTTCCTATGGTCCCCCCGATCAGATCAGGGTAAAAAGTATTCGAAATTCTGGTACTAATGATCTGACCCACCGCAAATAATATCTGAAACACACCAAGCAGCAGTATAAAATTATGGACCCGTTCAAATATATACTTATTAAAGAAAACGACCAGGAAGAGGAAAAATAAAATATACTGGAAATAATCCCTGAAAGATACCAGAGCAATTATAAGCGGGATATTGTTTATGACTCCCGAAATCAATAAATAAATCAGGAAAATAAAGGGGAAAAGAAAAATAAAAATATAATCTCTTTTAACAGACAAGTTATTGATTAAAGCAAAGATAAGAGCAAATATGAATAAAATCATTAAAATAATGTCATCCACCAGATCTATTTCTTCAATGTTTATGACCTGTTTGACAAAACCCTGCACAAAGGTCAGGAAAATAAATAATACAGCCAGAGAAATTATTATTTTATTCTTTTTTTTCATAGTAAAATTCATAGTGCCTCCAGGATTTTCTTTACTCTGATATCCCATGTGTACTTACTTTCAACGTCATTTCTGGCATTCCGGCCTATTTTAGCTGCAAGGCTCTTATTACTGATTAAAACCCCAACTGCAGTTTTCCATTTCTCTATATCACCACAGGGAACTAGGACAGCATTATGTCCATCTCTTAATACCTCCTTTAGCGCAGCTAGGTCTGAAGCAATTATAGGCCTCCCGGTTGCCATATATTCAAACATTTTCAAAGGCGACATCCACTTAACTGTATTTCCTTTATTGCCGAAAACAGCAACTTCTTCCCGATAGGGCATAATAAGAATATCACAATTAGCCATTTCATCTGCTAAAATACTGTTTTTTACAAATCCTTCAAAATAAATATTTTTAATATTTTTAGTTCTCCTTCTCCAATAGTCCAGTAATTTTTCCACCCCACCCCATAAGTAGAAATCAATATGCGGCATTAAAACGGATAACTCTTCTATTATTTCGATACCCCTTCCTTTGAACAGATGCCCTCCATAGCCAACTCTTATCCTCCTGTACTTCCTGGTTTTTTTATTTACAAATATATTAATATCAACACCATCCGGTAATACACTGATCTTTCTCCTGTCAAATCCATATATCAAAAACTTCTTTTTTAGGTAATTTGATATGAGAATAAGTCTTAAAAAATATTTGCTTCTATAAATCCATCTGAAAAATACTCTATCCACTCTATCAATCAGATCACTGTGCATCTCTAAAATAAATTTTTTACGGCAGAGTGTAGCAAGCATTGCAGCTTCTATCTGCCTGGTATATACAATATCCACTTTTTTAAAAATGGTGTAAGCAACTGACAGCAAATAAAATAATGCAATACCCTTACCGGGTAATGAAAAAATCTTTTTTATTTTAAATCTCTTACCTATACAATAGAAATCAAACAAATCAATCTTTTTAAATAGACTTTTTAAACTTAAAGGTATCAGTAATGTGACTCCTACTCCCTGTTTAGAAAATGCCTCACATGTCTTCATGACCTGAATACTGTTGGCACTTCTGGAAGGCACCATCGAATTCGCTATATATATAATATTCATATTTATAATGCTCTATTTATTTATTTAAAATCTACTCCTCAATCCGAACACCATTATTTGCTAATCCCAATAGATATCTCAATACAGTATAAAACCTGAAATATATCTTTGGTCTGGCAATATCTGAATCTGTTTTCAGTCTTTTAATATTCACTAAATTTAATGACTCTGGAAATAATTTCTTTGCATCAACAGTTACATCTTGCATATTTTTTTCGACAAATGGAATTATCAATCTAATATCTGCTGGAGGAAAAGAAGACTTTATAGTTGGGAAAAATTTCCTCTTTGCAAAACGTAAACCTCTTATCCCAAAATCTATTAATGGAGAAAGTCTTGAATAATTATAATTTGGCTTAACCCTTCCATATTTTATATCCGATATTTCAGGAACTAGCTTTTCTGGAACATATTTAGAAAATCTACTATTTTTTTTGACCTCATATGGTAGACGCATTGCTATTCGAAGAAAATGCATATCCATATAAGGAAAATAAGTAAAAAAATCAGACATTTGAGAATAATGCCGGGACCCCCATGTTCTTGAAAATCTATTATATAAATTTGACCAGTCTACCAATTCATAGTCACTATAACCAGTATTATCAGGACTAGAACCCTCTATTATATATTTATCTAAATTTATAATAGCAGATCTTGCAGGTCCATAAAATTTATTGCTAACTCTCTTTAATAAACGTTTATTAATTCTTAAATAAAATCTCTTTACACCCTTAGTATAAGTAAGACTCCTATAATAAGTCCCCTTTACCAATTCTCCTCCATGCGAATTAATTTCTCCCTGAAATCCATATTTTTCAAGAGCTCTATGATAGAAGTAACTAAATAAATATGAATGTCTGGTCAAACCACCCGTTAATAATGATATTCTATCTATCTGGCTTATAACATCTTGATCTTTTATAATTGATTCTATTTCTTCATTAGGAATATGAATAAATGGTATCTTTAACCTATCTGATATGTTTCTTGATACAATTACATCTTTATGGCTAGAAAGACCAAAAGTTGATGTTTTCAATTTTTTTCTTACACTACTATAAGTAGCAGCAAAGGTTACACGGGAATCATACCCTCCAGTCAAAGATAATATAAAATTAAGTTTACTATTATAGGGATACTTGCAGGTATCTATATAAGCATTTATTGAATCATCAACTATTTTTGGATTATCATCTTTAAATAAAACATCTTCAAAATAGGATTTGATATTTATTTTTCCCACTCCTCCAATAGAATAGAAAGAATATGGAAAAAGAACATCTATTTCATTAAAAATGGATAAATCTCCTACAACATTACCATTTAATATAAAAGCAAAAATATGGTTCCAATTCACTGACAATGTTATCCCAGAACAAAAGGCTATAAAATCAAGACGGTCAGAATAAAAATCCACAAATGGTTTATGTATATGATAAACAGGTACTGAAGTTCCAGGGTCAGTGATTATCTCTATTAAATTACCTTTCTTTTGTCTTATAATTAACCAACTGCCATGGATATTTTCCAATATCTTTTCAGTACTGCTTAATAATGAACATCCCTCATTTAGAAAATACCGTCCATAAATCATTGTAACTTGATTATTTGAGTTATCAATAATCCTATAATCAGAATAGATTTTGCCAATATGCAATTCAGCTGAGTACTCTTCTCCCTGAAACAAATCGATATGTATCTCAAAAGCAGAATTGCAGATAGAAGGAATTGATACTTTTTTATCCTTATCGTGCACCACTAGTAAAAATGACATTATCATCACCCTTTTTCATTTAAAGTATTTTATTTTTTACTTTAATCATGATAAAAAATTTTTATAACTTCTAGAATTCTTCCTCACATATAAGTAATTTAGTAGTAATAAAACCAAGAAATATATAAAAGAGCTAACAATTGCGCCATAAATGCCCCAGATCGGTATTAATACAAAATACAATATTAGATTTAAACATATTGAAATTACCTGGTTTCTTATGATGATATTAATTTTATTTTTACCTACTAAAAATATCTGGATGATATTATTTATAAAAGAAATGGGTACTATCAACATATATATCTGAGCATACCTTACACTATCGGCATATTTTTCAGAGAAAAATAATATATACATTTTTGGTATAATAACTATTATTACAGCTACAAATAAAGATATGGACAATAAAGCAAAGAACATCGTCTTTTTTTCAAGTTTATAATTTTCATCCTTTGTCTTCTCAAACAACTTTGGTGTTATAACATTTAATATCTCTTTGATAAAAAATAAAAGCTTTGTATATATAACTACAGCAATTGAATATACAGCCAGCTCCACCGATCCTAAAAGTAGTCCAATAATTATTTTATCTACATTATTATATAGCAGACTGATAACAGATCTCGCAGTAAGCTTATAACCTTCTTTCCTCCACCCAGGAGCTTCCCTGCTGTTTTTTATTAATCTTCTGGTAATAAGAAAGTAAATAATGTTAAAAACCGAATGAACCAGTACATAAGATAAAATAATTAAAGTCAGGTTGTCCTTCTTTAAATAAATCACCAGTACTACTACTGCCAGGTTTATAACTGAGAATATGGATTTATAAATAAATATATTTTTAAATCTCTTTTTACCGACCAGAAAAGACTCCCATAAATCCATCCCATAAAGAAAAGGAAAAAAAACTGACACTGACATCAGTCCTATACCAACCGCTCTTGACTCATAATAAAAGAAATATACCCCGATTATCAGCAGCAAAGGTATTCCTATCAGACTGTATAGAAGTTTGAGAACAGATCCCCTTTTGTAGACCCCATCTTTGTTATGAGAAGTATATTTGATCACAGCAACATTTATACCCGGTATTGATATAAAAGTCAGAATGGATAATATTGAAAGTATAAACTGGAAATTACCAAAAATTTCCTTAGTCGCCAGTCTTGAAAAGGCAACAGTAAGAAGTATCCCGGTTACTAAAAAAACTGTCTGATCTAATAATCCCCAGAAGCTGTTTACAATCAAATATTTTACATTTACTTTTATTTTTTTACTTAACACAGTCAAAAATGAAGAAATCTTTTCTTTTATGTCATATTCCTTTCAATTAACTTCTTTTTATTAAAGGATTTAATACAATATACATCTGTCTTTTACCTTCATGTGCAGAATCAAAACAGATAATTTTTCCATCCCTGCTCCATCTGGGATGGAGATCACATCTGTACTCAAAGTCATATTTAAAAGGGGCAAAATATCTTCCCAATTCATACTTCTTGTCAGTGTATGTATCATAAAGTATAAGTCTTCTCATCCTCAACTTATCTGGATAAGTATCGGTTAAAATATATCTGCCGTCAGGAGAATAAGAGGGATGCCCGTCTTCATTCAGATTGTCCTTGCCAATTATTGTGTGCTTTTTACTTAAATCCGTAAATAAATAATAATGATCTCCCTCACAGCCAACCCTCGCCCATGACAGCAGCTGCTTGCTGTTTTTCCAGCAGCAGTGGGAGACCAATTGATCATCGGCCAGGCAGTAAATACCCTTCCCGTTTAAATCAGAAGTAAAAAGCCGGGAATATATTTTATTGTTTACATTCCATCTATGTATAAAAGAAAACCTCTCTCCGTCTGGATTAAACTCCAGATGATTAAACCAGTGGTTGGTATTCTCCATACCTGGATCTGGTTTAATTCCTGCTGCATCCTTTATAGACAGCAATAAACGAGCCCGGTTCCTTTCAACATCCATCATCCATATACCATCACCTGAGGGAATTTTCTCACTGGCAGTATTATCTTTTAGGTTTAAATAACCATAACCGGGCCGTAATCTGTGTAGCCTCGAGAAATTTAATGACAGGGCTCTTCTGCCGTCGCCGCTTACAGTGTAAATAGGTCTTCCCAGAACTGCAGTTTCTGCTGTTTTAATATTATAAATAACAGCCACATATCTCCCATTTATTATATTATTGTATATAATCCTGCTTTCAAAATCGGGACCAAGCCATTGAAGCATGCATCCCTGCTGTAAATTCCATATCTTAGTCTTGCCTATCATTGTAAACCTGTAGTTATTCTCAGTATCAATTAGACCAATGGCCGCTTCCTCATTAATTTTAGGATTCCTGCTGGCGCATTTAACCTCCAGCGTCAGAATATATCTGCCTGATCTGCACCAGGGAGATTTATCATAGTAACCAAAAAAATGCTCCCAAGAGCTCCCGCCGGTTATACACTGCTCAGTTACCATATTTTTACTGTAACTCTCCCTGCCGGAGAGTACTGCTAAAACATAGACAATCCTTCTTCTATAATAATTTGAAATTTTTATAAACGACGGATAATTCTTGAGCTTTGCTTTTATTAAGCTCTTTAATTTGCTCATTTACAACCCGGTGTATCTCTTTTACTTTTATCGATCAGCCTAAAACAGTAATCTCCAATATCCAAAATCTTAATCTGTGAAAAACTCTCTTTTGTTATTTCTTCTACTTTACTTGCGAACTTTATAATCTCAGTCATATTAAGTCCCGGAAACTTGTGTTTCTGATACCCGCCAAACAATCTCCTGCCTTTAAAAATACAATTGGTCATATTCTTTATTGACAGTAAAAACCTTAATAAGTCTAAATAAATTCTGCTGCCCAAATACCTGTCAATCTTCTTGGAATTTACTATTAAATCGCTGATGCTTTCAATCATCATATCTCCTGCCAATTTACCGTCTATCCCCGAAAGATTCTTTTTCAAGATAATCTCACGCTGCCTGTCCTCATCAGTTTCCCTGCCATTGGATCCATACCTTAATATACCATTTAGATAATCAATTAATCCTCTAACACTTGATATGTTCTTACCTAGTGAATTAGGCAGGGGAATATCAAATTCATCAGAAGTAACCGTCCTATAAGCAATTACAGGTCTACCTAAAAAGAATGCTTCAACCCCGGTTGTGCAACCATTCTGTATTACCGCCTTAGAAGCAAGAATCCAGGGTATAACATCTCCTTCATGGATCATAAACACATTATCAAGACCCTTTATACTCTTTTCCCAGACACCACGATTTTCTGATGGATGAGGCCTTACAATAATCTTATAATCCTTAAAATTACGGCTCAATTCCGGAATCATTTCAGTAAAGCTTTTAAATATATTTCCCATATGCTCGATTCTGTTTTTGTGAAAGATTTCATCTTCTGTGCTGACTATCATAAATTTATCTCTGAGAGCCTTTAAATAAAACTTAGTCCCGCTGTAATGATTACAGGGACCAAAACTTGAATTTATAAGTATAAAGGGACTATACTTTTTTTTAATCTTATATACCTCACTATCCAAAATTCCCAGATATTCAGGTCTCATTAAATCAAAACGTAAACTTCCGGTGGTTATTACTTTACTCTTTGCTTCAGGGACTTTCGATAGAATAGCGTCAGTTTGAACCTTTCCCCATGTAAAAAAAAGTGTAACATTTGAAAGAGTATCTCTTGATACACGATATTTTTTATAAACTTCTTCATTTAAAAAAACCAATCCCTCCTCGTCAAAGGCGACAACCCTGTGCCCCAGTTCCCTACATTTTTTAAAAAGTTTCTCATAATTTTTAACGATTCCAAAACCCATAAATATTCCCCTGGGTAGAAGAGGGAGCCTGCGAATTAAACCGTTCTTGCTGCCTATAATAACCCTAAAACCAGCTTTTGCCGACTTCAATGCTAACAATAATTTGGATTGCAGTTCTCTGACCTTTAACTCAACAGGAATATAAAACCATTTTTTATTCATATAAAATCCCGGTTATCTTAAAATCCAGTTAATAAAATTCAATTTACTTTTACTATAAATAAACTTCAGCCACGCAGAGATTCCATCAACTTTACAGCAATAAATTCCTCTGTTTCTCTCATAGATCTAAAAGTTACTCCCGCTATATGAGGAGTTAAAATGAAATTTCTTCCTTTTGTCAGCTTTAAAAATTTATTTAAATTGTTTATTTTTTTATTCTCATTTGAAATCACATCCAGTGCCACACCCTTAATTGATTTACTTTTAATTTTTTTTATTAGATAACCCTCATCTATTAATTCACCTCTCGAACCATTAATAAAAAATTTATTATCCAGCATATCAATATGGTGTTTATGAAATATTCTCTCACCCTCATATGAAGCACACAGTAAGATTATATCAGCAGAAGAAATAAGTTCTTCCACTGAATTAAGCTTGTTCGCTGAAAACTCTTCACTTACTTCCTGGTTCCTATCATAGAAAAATACATTAGCTCCGAAACATTCAAAATACTTTGCAAGTATTTTACCTACTCTCCCAAAGCCTATGATTCCTATTTTATTCTTGAATAGCTCTTCTCCAATATAATTATATCTATTCCATAACTTATTTTGCTCACTTAAAAAACATGTTTTATAATTTCGCAATAAAGCCAGAGTAAGCCCAAGTAAGTGTTCCGGTGTCGCCCTGATCTTATATAAGAAATCGCTCTCCCCTTTTAAAGAAACAACTTTGATGTTTCTTTTCCTTATTTCATTTAAATCTATATGAGTAAGACCTGTAGTCGGGGAACATATATATTTCAGCAGTGGAGCACTTTTAAAAAAAGAATTGTCAATATAGTACTTGAGCCTAATAAAAATTATTTCCTTATCCTGCAAAAAAGCTTTAATATCCTCCCCATCAAATAAAAAGACATCTCCAACTTCTCTTAAAATCTTGATTGCCTGTTCTGAAAAATATATAGGTTCTAATATTCCAATTTTTTTAGAATGCACTCCGCAACCTCCAAATCACTATAAGAATCTATATTTACAGATCTATCCTTTGGCATTTCGTATACTAAAGGTCTATCAGAAATGACTTTTTTATTCTTTCTTAAATAATCTACCCTTGTAATATATACTGCACCATTCCTGATATAGATTTTCTTAAAATTCTGTCTTCTAATACCTTTATTATGATCCTCGTTTAAAGGGACTGCAAAATAACCATCCTTTTTATACATAATAAGATCACTTAGCTTACTTTCTTCATAAGCTGTAATCAATGAATCAGCTGATTTTTTATTAAATAGATCTACAGCATTTATTATATCTTCATAACTTCTTAAAGGTGCTGTAGGCTGAAGAAGGATCACTGCATTAAAAAATATATTATTATTCTTGAAATAATCCAGAGCATGCAGTATAACATCAACAGACTTAGATTTATCTCTTGCCAGCTCTTTCGGTCTTATAAAAGGGACTTTGATGCCCAGTTTCTCTGCAATATGAGCGATTTCTTCGCTATCTGTGGATACAATAGCTTCATCGACTTTTTTTTCTTTTATTAATCTGACAGCAGGTTCAATGCTATATTGGATTAAAGGTTTACCGTGTATATTGACTATATTCTTCTTGGCAATACCCTTCGAACCACTTCTGGCAGGAATGATCACTAAAAACCCGCTATTCATTTAACTTTTAAACCCCCAAACAATAAATGCCTGGCCAAGAGTTCCATTGAGCAGACATTAAAGCAAAAAAATCTATAGAATAAAAGAAATCATTTGATTTGAATTCTCTACATCCATAGCAATCCAGTCTCTTTACAGCAATCTATTAAACTCCATTATAATAATAAAATATAAAACACTAATAGGCGATCCTCTTTTTTGGGGATATTTCCAATTTCGCCAGTAAATCAGCAATCCTCTTGCCTGATCTTCCATCTCCATATATCTTTTCACCGGGATAACGGCCGTTTCTCAAATGCTTGCTTATAGCATCAATGATCTCACCGCAGTCATAACCGACATTTATTACATTTTTTCCATACTCTCTCCCGGACTGCCTGCTGCCGATATTGACTGCAGGTACACCTAAAAAAGAGCACTCTCTTATAGCTACACTTGAGTTCCCGACTATTCCTTTACTGTTGTACAGCAGTCTTAAAAAGTCTTCGGGGGTAAAATTTTTAAAAAAGTGAATATTCTTGGGCTTTTCCAACTCTCTGAAAGATCTTATGCCCTTCGAGATCATATCCGAACCCGCATCAACATTGGGCCAAAACCAGAAGGTCTGTATCCCGATTTGCTTTACTGCTTCCAGAGTCTCTCTTATCTGCTGGCGCGCTTCCAGGTATTCAGTAGTCACAGGATGCTGCATTACTATTATGTAACCCCCCGACATATCGATCTCATATCCAACTCCTCCATATTTATCTGCAGGACTAAAATCCAGCTCCGGTTTTGACAATATATCCCTTGCTATATCAATTGAAGGGCACCCGGTCATAAATACTCTTGATCTTTCTTCTCCCATTTTTATTATGCGCTGCTCTGCTGCCTCAGAAGCAGCAAAATGATAATCCGCTAATTTGGTGACAGCATGTCTTATCTTCTCATCAATAGACCCGGATACTTCTCCTCCCTGTATATGCACAAGTGGTATGTTCATATTAACTGCTGCCAGAGCAGTTGACATTGTTTCATACCTATCAGCAACTGTAACAACAACATCAGGCTTCAAATTGTCAAAAACTGTTGCCAGTTCAATAAGACCAATACCAACAGTCTTTGCAGAGGTTACCGGATTTTCTCCTTCAATGACCATATAAACCCTGGCTGCAATATTAAAGTTATCTCTTTCAATCTCCTGAAATACATTCCCATATTTATCCAGAAGAGTCGAAGCAGCTAATACCAATTGAAGTTCTAAGTTAGAATTTTTTATAATTTCCCTTAAAACAGTCTTTATTCTTGAATAACTTGGCCTTGCAGTTATTACAACACAAATCTTACGTTTATTTTTGATATTTATCCTCCAGATCCTCTGTTTTTAATAAATCACCTTTAGAGACGTCTTTTGCCATTGTTTTACCTATATAATTTTCAATTTTATCAGGTGTAATACCCGTACCCGGCTTTACTGATGCCAGGTGACTCTCTTTCAATACTTCACCTTTATGTAACGATTTATTATACACAATACTCTTATTAAAAAGTTTTTTTACCTTTAAAGTATCCTTATATGATAAGTCCTTATCTACCGGATTTGAAAACATTTTTCTTATATAAGCAGCACCCTCCACCATATCCTTAAACTCAGCAGTGGTCAATGATGATGATACATCTGGACCGAAACACTCTCTACTCAGGACAATATGAGCTTCTATTATACTTGCACCTACTGCAACCGCCGCCAGTGCTGAATATATCTTCCCGGTATGGTCTGAAAGACCTATTGGACAACCGTACCGTTCCTTAAAAAAGGAAATAAGATTGATACCAGCTTTCTCAGGAGGACAGGGGTACATCGAGGTACATTGAAGAACTGCAAAATCTATTTTTTCTTTGTTCAAAATTCCTACTGCATTATCTATTTCCTTTAGATCACTCATTCCAGATGAAAGTAGAACAGGTAGACGGGTTCTGGCTATATGATTCAGAATAAATCTATTATTTACTTCCCCCGAAGCTACTTTCCAGGCAGATATTCCAATTCTTTCCAGTAATCCCACTGCCTCACTGGAAAATGGGGAACTTAAAAAAATCAGACCCTTTTCTTCAGCATGTCTCTTAAGCCCTTTCCATTGCTCCCGGGTAAACTCCATACGCTTCCAATAATCAAATCTTGTTTTATCCTGATAGCTGAAATTCACTCTCCACTGCTCCCTAAGTGAACTCTCAGCTTCAGCAATATGTGTCTGAAATTTTACTGCGTCTGCTCCTGTACTAGCAACCGCATCTATATATGCATGTGCCGTACCCAGACTGCCGTTATGGGCCTGTGCAATCTCACCAATTATAAAAACAGGCTGGCCTTTCCCTATTTTTCTGCCTTTAATTTTAATTACTTCTGAACTCAACTAAATATGCTCCTATCTTTAAATTATTGCTTCCTTTGATGACGTTTTTAATTATAGGTTTTTTCTGAACCAATTTACAGTAAGTTCCAGGCCTTTATCTACACTACATGCAACATCATAATCCAATATCTTTCCGGCTTTATTTATATCCGCCTCAGAGTGCTTTACATCACCTTTTCTCTCCTGTTTGTAAATGGGATTTGTTTTGTTTCCTGTATATTCTGCAATCTTTTTATATAAATCATTTATGCTTGTCCTATTACCGCATGCTATATTGAAGTTCTGCCCAAAAGCCTTTTTTCCTGACAGGACAGCCTTTATATTTGCTTCAATCACGTTATCAATATAAGTAAAATCCCTGGTCTGCTTACCGTCACCATATATCTCTACAGGTTTTCCTTTCAGCGAATTCTTGATAAATCTTGGGATTACCGCCGAATATATTGAGTCAGGATTCTGTCTTTTCCCGAATATATTAAAATATCTTAAACAGATCGTCCCCAGACCATACAGCTTGTAAAATAAACCGCAATAATATTCCGCAGTTAATTTAGTCACAGCATAAATCGACTTTGGATTTGGCGGCATCTCTTCACTTTTTGGTAGAACCTTAGAATCTCCATATACAGAAGACGAAGAAGCATAAACAAATATTTTAACTTTATTATCCAGAGAGGATTTTAAAAGATTAATGGTACCGTCAACATTGGCAGAATTTGAATCTAAAGGCTTATCAATCGATTTTTGAACAGAACCCAATGCAGCCTCATGAAATACTACATCAATATTTTTTGTTGATTTTAAGCAGTCGCTGTAATTTCTTATATCTCCTTCTATGAAATCAAATTTTTGCTTTTTATTTATTTTCGATGCTTCCAGGACCGCATCCTCCATATTTTCCTTAAAACCTGTTGCAAAATTGTCCAATCCCCTGACATATAAACCCTTTGCCAGAAAAAATTCTAACAAATTAGATCCAATAAAACCTGCAGCACCTGTTATTAAAACCTTTACCTTTTTATCGATCCCCAACTCATCAAGACCAGCCACTATAGCCTCCAATAATTAAAACCATGTTTTTCTACCGTATCCTTTTCAAAAATTCCCTTAATATCAAAAAGATAAGGCCTCCCCTTCTTTAATCTCACTTTCAGATCCTTTAAATCAATGTTTTTAAAACAATCATGTGCTACACAGAAAACAACTGCATCAGCATCCTTGATATCTTCATATTCTATAAGGTCTATATTATACTGGCTCTTTGCTTCTCTCCTATCGACAACCGGGTCGCATATATCCACATCAATACCGTACTGCACAAGATGATTATTAATATCGATGACTTTAGAATTTCTAATATCTCTGATATTTTCCTTAAACGATAGGCCAAATAGGATGATCTTTATTTTCCCTTTTATCCTCCCACTGTTTAAAATCCTCTTTAATATTTCATCACCAATGAAAAAAGCCATTTTATCATTTATATTTCTGCCAGCTAGAATAACTTCCGGACGATATCCTACCTCTTTTGCCTTAAATGTAAGATAATAGGGATCGACTCCGATGCAGTGACCACCTACCAGACCCGGATAAAAATCCAGGAAATTCCATTTCGTTTTTGCTGCTGACAGTACTTCCCTGGTGTCCAATCCCAATTTTGAAAAAATCACTGCGAACTCATTTACAAGTGCAATATTTAAATCCCTTTGTGTGTTCTCTATTACTTTTGCGGCTTCTGCAGTTCTAATATCTTTTGCCCTGTATACACCAGCTTTGATAATCTTCTCATAGACAGGTGCTATTATATTCAGCGAGTACTCATCCTGGGCAGCAACAACTTTGACTATGTTCTCTACATTATGGACTTTATCACCTGGATTCATCCTCTCGGGTGAATAACCGACCCAGAAATCTTCTAAATTGATCAGGCCTGACTCCTGTTCCAGTATAGGTATACAGATCTCTTCAGTCACACCGGGGTATACAGTTGATTCATATACAACAACAGAACCTTCTGTCATATTTCTTCCAACCAGCTCAGTTGCTCTTTTAACCATATACAGGTCCGGATTGTTATGCTTATCTATAGGGGTCGGCACAGCAATTATGAAAAAGTTAGCTTCCTTTAGGATCTTTTCATCCGATGATAACCTGCAGTTTAGTTTTTTTAATTCATTTTTATCTATTATGTCGTTAAAATCATCATCGTTATATAAGGATTCTATTTTCTTTTTACTGATATCAAATCCCGCTACATCAAAATACCTGCTTAAAGAAACCAGCAGCGGAATGCCTACATAACCCAGCCCTATAACTGCTATCTTCTTTCTTTTTTGTTCTAATTCCTCAAATAAACTAATTTTTATATCTGCTCCTTAACTCCTTAACACCATATTCCCGTTAAATCAGGGAACCAAAAACACAATGATATTGCATCCTAAACAACATTATTTTTCTTTTCATTAAACTTATTTTTATACCAATCTATTGTTTTTCTAAGCCCTTCGTCAAAATCCGTTTTTGCCCTGAACCCAAATTCCTTAAAAGCTTTAGATGTATCAAGACATCTTCTTGGCTGTCCGTCCGGCTTGGATTTATCCCATGATATTTTACCGTTAAACCCGATGATATCTTTTATTTTTACCGCCAGTTCCCTGATCGATATCTCAGATCCTGCACCTATATTAATCGGGTACGGCTTGTGGTACTTTTCGGTAGCCAGGACAATTGCTTCCGCGCAATCATCAACATATAGGAATTCCCTGGTAGCCTTTCCGGTACCCCACACTTCAACTTCACTTAAACCGTTGATTTTCGCCTGATAAAATTTCCTTATAAGTGCCGGTATGACATGGGAAGATTTAAGTTCAAAACTATCACCGGGACCATATAAATTTACAGGGAGTAAAAATATGGAGTTGAATCCATATTGGTCCCTGTAAGCCTGTGACTGGACCAGCAGCATCTTTTTTGCAAGCCCGTAAGGGGCATTTGTTTCCTCAGGATAACCATTCCACAGGTCTTCTTCCTTAAATGGAACTTCTGTAAACTTGGGGTATGAACATACAGTACCGATAGCAATGAATTTCTCTATATTATTAAGCCTGGCCAGTTCCATAAGTTGGACTCCCATAATTAAATTATCGTAAAAAAAACTGCCGGGATTCTCCCTATTAGCCCCTATACCCCCTACCACTGCAGCTAAATGGATCACTATATCACCACCTGCATCTTTATACATCCTGGCCACGGCTTCAATGTCCCTTAAATCATAATCAGATTTTTTAGGCACGAAAACACGGCAGCAATTCTTTTGTACAAGCCTGTCCACTACAAACTTTCCTAAAAAACCGTCCCCGCCTGTAACAATAACTTTTTTATTCTTTAATTCAATCATCCTTTAAAATTCTGCTTAACTTATAACCGATTTATCCAGCTCAGGCCTTAAGATTCCCTGCTGGTTTTATGACTTAAAAAAAAGTCCGCTGCTATTACTATTAACACTCCGGTTATTATACTGAAAACAATCGATGCAGCTATATTATAGATCAATAGATAATGCCTGTGATTAAAAACCGTATATGCAAGTTCAAGTATTAATATAAAAATCGTCGAACTTATAAACCACCACTTCCTCTTTATAAAAATCCTGATCACATTTTTAAGCTCTACTTTATCCTGTTTTAAAATACTTTCCTTGTTCACCATGATCTTAATACTCTTTAGAAAATTGTACTTGATTAAAACCCTGCAAAAAAGCTTACTTCTCTTAAATATAAGGTTCCCATAAATAGGGCCTTTCAAAAAATCCTTTTTCGCACTTTAAATCACCTATTTTTTTAATAAACCTTGCCGGATTTCCGGCATGGACCTCATCGGGCGGAACATCATCAACTACAACGGAACCAGCTCCCACTAGAGAATTCTTACCTATTCTTACCCCTGCTAAAATTGTGGAATTTGCTCCTATTTTTGCCAGATCCTCAATTATTACTCCACCCCTGCACTGCTTGTAATGAGGGCACTTCATGGGATGCGGGTCATCGATCAAAACAGTATTAGGCCCTATAAAGACATTTATTCCAATTTTTGCCATCTCAAGAAAACAGCCGGAATGAATCCTGGTACCATCACCTATAGAATTACCAAACTCTACAACAGAGCAGGTACCGATACTTACATTATCTCCAATTTCATTATCTTCCCTTATTGAAACATTCTGACCTGTTGAAAGAAAATCACCGATTTTACTGCCTAAATAAATTGTCGTAAAACTTCTTATAACAGCATTTTTCCCAATGACCAGTTTTAAATTGCTTCCACTCCTGTCCAACGGCTTTTTCCCCAAAACAACAAACGGACTGATGTCATGATTTTCTCCAATTGAAACATTTTCATAAATAATAATTCCATCTTTAAAATCCTCAGCCATTTAAGACAATGACCTCCCCGTCATTTTCAGACGATCTTTCAGCTGCCTCAACAGCTCTTACAACCCGCAGCCCGCAATATCCGTCCGTTCTCGGCTTAAAGTCATTCCTGACACTGTCAATAAAATGCTTTACAACCAGCTTTAAAGGTTCATCAGTTTTAAGAAACGGTGATATTATATTCCCTGTCCTGTAGGTCAATTGATATTCGCCAAAGTTTTCGGGATCTCTGATCAACTCAACTCCCTTATCAAATATCTTTATCTTTTCATCACCTTTGGTATCATCATACAGCAGCATCTTCTTTTTACCGACTATAATGGTCTCCCTGACCTTATTCGGTGATAACCAGCTTACATTTATATTAGCGATTATTCCAGATTTGAACCTGACATTTATAAATGCAACATCTTTTAATCCCTTCTTTATAAAAGAATTGCTGAAGGCAGATATCCTGCACGGGCTCTTATCCAACAATTTAAATAATATTGAAAAATCATGCGGCGCCAGATCCCAGATGACACTGATGTCTTTCTGGTGTATACCCAGATTGATCCTGCTCATCGATATAAAGTATATATCTCCCAAAATTCCACCTTTTACCAGTTCCTCCAACTTTTCAACAGCAGGACTGAATTCAAATGTATGACCGACCATTAACTTTACCGATCTTTCATCTGCCATACTTATAAGTATCTCTGCTTCCCTGGAATTTGTGGTCATCGGTTTTTCTATATAAACATTCTTATTTCTTTTAATAGCCTCGCTTGCCAGTTTAAAATGAGTGATCGGCGGGGTAGCTATAAAGATGCATTTTATATCTTCATTTTCTAATACCTTTCCATAATTTTCTTCCAGCTTTATCGTCTGAAATCTGCTCCCCATTTTCTTAAGTCTCGACCTGTCGATATCACAGCAGTAGATATCGCCGAGACCTTCCACTTCCATCACATTCCTTAATATATTGGGTCCCCAATATCCCAGTCCGACAATTGCAACTGAAAATTTATCCACTA
>Ga0315551_10000796_pt1 | contig 24750 bp, 24 predicted proteins | sample SalMarSW160290MG_FD_203678 | JGI IMG/M metagenome (GOLD analysis project Ga0315551, IMG submission 203678) | Salt marsh sediment microbial communities from the Plum Island Ecosystem LTER, Massachusetts, United States - Salt Marsh Sediment SW1602-90 ...
AAATGGGACCCTGGCTACTGCGGATATGGTCCCCAGCATGGCAACCAGTGCGATTTCCTTTGAACTTATAGCCGTAGCTTCAAACTCAAAGAAGAACGCTATGATAGCCAGGATAACTGGTTAGTCAATCACTATGCGGCCTTACTATCTGACGAAGTGTGCAGCACTAATCGGAAGCTGGAGATTCACTTATTAGCGTATAATTGCACTTATACGCTGGTATCCAGCCGGGGTGTGGCTTGTCGACAAAAGTGAGCAGCTGCTTACCACTAGGTTATTGGTTCGAATCCAGCTCGGGGAGCCAGTACCAACCATTGAGCTTTCCCCTGATTATAAGTCACCATTGCACGATTTTTGCGCTTGCATCGCTTCGCCTCTATTAATACGCAAAACTAATTATTTGTAAGCGTCTACAACATCTGTTATTTTAGAATCAGAGTAAAAACTCAAATGGAAGAAACATTTGCTGATATTGAAAAGGATATAGACAAAGCGTTTCGTGCACTACCCATTTTCAAACTTCCCTTGGATGTGGCTTTGATTGATTGCTTAACTGTATTTCAGCGCACCATGTTTGAAACAGTTGATATAAGAAGTTTTCTTCCTTTTGATGCGGCTATAGTACACTTCAAGGAAGCGCTGCAGATATTGGTTCCTGAATTATACAGGAATTGCCCCACACCAAGGCTGGCCAAATATCCTTTCAATACGCCAAGGGTGCTCGATGTAGCACAACAAGCCCTTATTTTCTGCACTCATTATTCTTCATTTATACATAGCTTTACCCTACATCATTATGGCTGGTTTGAAGGTCACATCAGCGACAATATTGTTTCATTTTCTTACCCGGAGGGATTCAATTTTGGGCTTGGGCAACTGAATCTTAGACTTCATATACATAGGGAAGAGAAAAAATTGCGCCAAGCAAGGGAAACAGTCCTTTACCCGCTATCAAATCCACCAGAAATAGTATTTAAAAAGCTAAGGGAGATGGTTCAAAGCAAGAGTAGATACATACTCCATTCAGTACCAGACGAAGTGCATACAGCACATCTGGAAATCATAAAGGCGGGAATGCCAGTGCCCACCATTGACTGTACCAGTAAAATAGGCAGTTATACTTTGGGGCAATACTATGACTTCTGGTGCGAGTTCGCTGCCCTAATGCTAGACCACTATTCTTTTTGCCGAGAGAGGAGTACTGTAGAAGATATTAATCAAGTAATTGCAGACAGCATCCTTTCATTCACTGTTGATGAGATAGTGACTTTAGTAACACGCCGTCTGGGGTTAGCTGCAGAGATTGTGAAAGATATGACTCGTGAAATGGTTCTTAACCTTAATGTTAAAAGACCTGATATCCTGATTCAGCCACTTCTCCCTTTACCACCAGATAAGGTACTCATAGCTCCTTCGCTTATATTTACAGCAAATTGGGAATTATGCTTGCTACGTAACTGGAGTCAGCGTTATCCTGATATATACAGTCGTACTATTGCCCAAAAGAAAAGCTCGCTTGCTAACGCCGTAGGTACTTTGTTCGACTCCCGCAGGTTTATTGTTGAAACCAATAGGAAGTTGAAGGATGAGCATGGAATCGAAGTCGGCGATGTTGATGTCGCGGTGTTTGACCCTCATGAAGGGTGTCTAGCATTATTTGAAGTCAAGTGGATACTCGAGGCTGATTCAGCACGAGAGTCGAAAGCTGCAGAAGACCAGATTCTAAAAGGTATCAAGCAAGTCAAGGACAACAAAGCCAGATTTGAATCAGATCCTCAACATTTCCTTGATAGCGTTTTTCGCCAGAGACGTTTACATGCCCCTGATATTAAGTGTGTGATAATAGCTTTAGTAGGAAATGGTGACATAGGAGGGGATCAATCCCAGCATGAAGGAGTCCCTGTATTTGACTATGACCTTACATCCGAAGTGATAAATGAATTGGAAGGATGCAGCATAGAAAAAATACTGTCATCAGTAAGTGAAAGGCACAATGCATTCGCAAAGGAGATAGCCCAGAAAGAATGTGTAATGAAGGTTAAAGCCGCCGGCTATCTTCTTCAACTACCAGGCTGGGGTGATACACAACCCGAGGATTCATATGAATCAGGTGAGCCTCCTAAGATATTCAGAACTGCTCCGTGCCCATGTGGTAGTGGGAGAAAATACAAGGATTGCTGTAAAAGAATAGAGCAATATTCAGACAACGCGCTGTAATGCTCAAAAGAATAATCTAATTAACCCTTTGCTTCAGCTACCTACCCTTCAACACGACCACCCAGTGTATATGCTGTACCAGCGAGGCAGAATATGGCTCTGAGCCAGTTCGGGATAATCAACTTACTATCCAAGTTTGACCAGAAAGGCTGTATAATTTACTTGATACGTGTAATAGCAGTTATACGCTACAGACTTTTATGGAACTTCTGAAATACATACTAGTGACCAAGATTGCTCCTTGTTCGAAGTCGAGGGTAAGGTAAAAAGGCCTAAAACTTCAAAGAAACAACCAATTTAGACCATCCCTGCAATATCTCTAACGTTGCGACACCTTACTCACTAATATTTATTCCAATTTTTGAACGGTCTTTGGGATAGCGTAAACAGCAGCGGTAAGCGGCTAAACCGAAGCTAAAACATACTTTTTTCATTTTGTCAAGATCCCCCTCCCCCTTCAGAGCAGATGCAATTTTTTTTAATTTTTTTTCGTGGTATTCTCTATCATCGGGCTCAAATTTCGAAGAAAGGAGGTGGAAAATATGGACTCAAGTCAACGCAATGAGCAAGGCAATATCCTACCACAACCTTCAACAACAGAGTCTGTTCCTTCAATGGAAGATCAAAACAGTCATCCAGACTCGTTCGAATCCAAAGGCACTTGTTTGGGCGAAAGCGATAATCCTCAAGTCAGACGGAGTCTAGCCGGAGATGCTATAAAGATAATAACTACGCTAGACAACGCAGCTATCGACTTAAAAGAACGCGCAGACGCATTCTTGTTTGGGTTCGACAACCGAAAAAAACGATAACTAAAAAACCTGATTAAATATCGCTTGGGCTCTTGGGGAGGTTAGGGGCAACAGCTTAATAAGCCGTTGCCCCTTCCCCCTTAGCAATTATCTAAGGGCGTTGAAGCCTGGAACGGGAGGTTGAAATATGAAAAGGGAAATACCGCGAATGGACAGCAAGCATTCTGAAGGCCAACAAACCGGCGTTACCTTTGAGGAAATAAAAAAATGGGTGGAATTGTGGCCGGATGTTCGTAAAAAAGTAGTTTCGAACCAAGAGGCATGCCAAGTGCTCTCGGGGCTGGGACTTCGATATCGGGACCCGCATACGATCCGGACCTACATTGAAAAGATGCTACCTCTAGTAAACACTGACGCAATATCAGCTGTTATTGATTTAATAAATTACCTTGAGTCTCGTATGCCCGTAAAGGAATTCATGCGGCTGGTAAGAGAAAAATTCCCTCTTGAAGAGCTGGCGCCGAAGTTTGCCGATTTAGCCGACGTTTTAATAAAAGAAGTGTCACCACCCGGTCAAGTATTACAAGCATTGGGTTCTATTCTGGCAGGCGGTTTTCCGTTTGACGGAGGGCGGGAGAAGAAATAGTATCGGCATCAAGAGCTTCAATCGCGCTTTTTAAATGCATTGGTGAAATGTCTAGGTAAACCGCGGTCGTGCTTAAATCAGCGTGCCCCAGGAGCTCTTGAATGACTCGAATGCTTACGCCCAATTCAACAAGTCGAGTTGCGAAGTAATGACGCAGGGTGTGGGGATGTATCCCTTCCAGGGCACAGGCTGCCGCCAGCTTTGTTATTATCCGATAAACTGACCTCTGGTTGAGGCCGTCAAACACAATTTCCCGCGAGCTCTTGCCGGCACATTGGCCACGCAACGGCACCATTAGTCTTTCTGCCAACGGTATCATCCTGTCTTTTCGCCCTTTGCCTTGCCTGACGAATAATAACCGCCGCTCAAAATCGATGTCGGAGACCCTAAGATTAAGTAGTTCCTGCTTACGCACGCCCGTGTAACAAAAGGTCAAAATCAAAGCCTTGTTTCTATCCTTGTGCCACTGCTTTTGGTGGTACAGCCCAATCTCGGCCTGGGCTATCAATGCTTCTATTTCTTCATGGCTATGATAGGGAGGCAATTCCCTGGGTTTGCGTAGTTTCACTTTGAACTGTATACCACGGAAGCTTAAAAACAATCTTAGTGCGTGGTAGTATAGCAGCACGGACCGGGGGCGATAACCTTTAGAGCGGAGATAAGCCAAATACTCCTGGGCGGTCGTGGCATCAGGCCGTCTGTTAATCAACCACTTCCGGTAGCTGTTGACTACCTCCCAGTATCTTGCTTTCGTCTTGGGGTCGAGGTCGCAAATAAAAAGGTGTTTGCGGTAAGCACTGAAGACATCTGCCATAACACCTTGAGTATAGAGGCCGTCTCCAGCAAGGGATACACAATCCCGCAAGCTAGGCTCTGCAAGGAGAGCCGTTTGGGGAGGAACTCCCGCCTTTTCTCCCTTCGCCAGGCGAGAGTAAAGAGACGCGGCAATAGCTTCCGCTAAAGCCGCGTCATCGGAGTGTGGGCCAAGCAAATCTATAAGCCGAGTTCTGTATCCTTCCCTCAGGAAGGACGGCGGCCATCTATCTAGCCCTGATGTCTCCATCAGGGTCAAGCGGCCAACCCGGGGACAGGCCGGGCGTCCTTATATCCCTCTATTTGGCCTTGCTCCGGATGGGGTTTACCCAGCCGACCGGTCTCCCGGTCGCTGGTGGGCTCTTACCCCACCATTTCACCCTTACCTCGCTTAACGCGGGGCGGTGTGTTTCTGTGGCACTTTCCGTAGGGTCACCCCTCCTGGGCGTTACCCAGCATCCTGCCCGGCGGAGCTCGGACTTTCCTCCCCGGAGTCCGGGGCGGCCACCCGGTTTACTTGACCCACTTATAGTCTAGTATCAGGGGTACCATTAGTCAACCGCTGAGTCCAGAGCCACGTTGCTCAGCCGGTCCGCCTCCGCATTCTGACGCCTCGGTATGGAGGCAATAGCAAAGCTCTGGAATGAAGACCGCAGTTCCCCGACCCTCTGATGCAGCGGTCGGAGCCCCGGGTTCTTCACGCGGTAGCGACCGTTTATCTGCCTTACGGCCAGTTCAGAATCGGATTTAATCTCGACGCTGGCGGCACCCAGACGGGCGGCCTCTTCAAGGCCAGCGATAATGGCCCGGTATTCTGCCTGGTTGTTGGTGGTCCTGCCGATACGTCTGGAAATGCGGGCCAGCACCCGGCCCTGCCCGTCTTTTATCACGACACCGATTGCGGCCGGACCGGGATTTCCCCGGGAGGCCCCATCAGTATATAAAACTGCTTTCTCGATTTTCATTCATCGCTCAGGGCAGGTACAGAATCCGACTGCAACTGCCGCACTGTACCAGAGCGCCACTTCTCGCCTGCTGCAGCTCGCTGGAGGGCAGGGATATACGGCAGCCGCGACATATCCCCTGCTCCACCCTGGCCACAGCGAAACCCTTGCTTTTCCTGAGTCCGTCGTAAAGCGCGACCACCTTTGCGTCGACTTCGGCAGACAGCGCCTGACGTTGCTGCTTCAGGCCATTCAGGCTGCCTTCCAGCGCCGCTTTCTCCTGCCGCAATTGTTCCTGCTCGTGCTGCCACGCCGCGGTGATTTCCTCCAGTTCCCGGCTCAGTGCCGCCACGCCAGCCTCAACTGATTCCACCCGGTCCATAATATCCAGGTCTTTCGTCTCCAGCTCATCGCGCTTGGCCTTCAGCAGCTCAACCTCATGCTGCAAGCTGGACAGTTCCTTTGGATTGTTAATCCGCCCGCTGTAGAGCTGGTCATCAACGTCTTTTATCTTGCTCGTCAGGTCGTCTATTTCTCCTTCGAGGGGACGCTGCTGATGCTGCAGTCCCGCCAGCTTTTCCTTCTCGGCACCCATCTTCTCTCGAACGGCGACAACCGCATCATCTTTGCCCAGCCGACCGACTACCTGTTCCAGCCTGCGCTCCTGGTCATCAATTTCAAGGTCGATTTCCTGCAGCTCATAGAGCTGCCTGACCACGCTCATAACAAAAATGCCCTTCTGGGATACTGGTACAAAGTATTGGTTTGTCTATTATGCGCTTGCTGAGAGAGCACATCAGGCTTTGCGCATCGCTTCCTGGATAAGCAAACCCCCGGCGTCAAAAGCCTTAAGGTTCTGCTCCCTTACCTTTGCCGGCGATTTCCCGGCCAGCACCTGCTGCACTTCCCGGCCATCGAAGAGCGGCGATACCTGGCAGAGCGCACCGACCATGACCACGTTGGTCAGCAGGCTGCCGCCAATCTGCCGCGCGCACTCGGTGGCCTTGATGGTGTAGCCCTTCTTTCCTGACTTCTTCAGCGCCGCCCGTATCTCACCATCCGTTGGGTAGGTATCCATCTCCATGTTGCAGAGAACCGTCGGCTCTTTGTAGTCGTTGAGCAGGTACATGCCGTCCCCGGCGAGCAATTCAAAGTTGCGCAGCATCTCGATAGTCTCAAACCCCATGAGGATATTCACCTTCCCGGCCGGGATGAGCGGCGAATAAATATCGGCATCGGAAATCCTCAGGTGCGATACCACGGACCCGCCGCGCTGGGCGGCGCCGATTGTCTCCACGGCAAAGACCTTATATCCCTTTTTGAGCAGGTATTCGGCAAGGATGCTTGAAGCAAACAGGTTGCCCTGTCCGCCAACGCCAGCAATCAGAATGTTCAACTCCATGTAATTGCTCCTCTCTTGCAGACCTCCACGCACATACCGCACTCAACGCAGGTGCCATAGTCAATGGCCGCCTTGCCCTCGCTGAAATGGATTGCCGGGCAGCCGAAGTAGGTGACGCATATCTTGCAGCCATTGCAGCGGTCCAGGTCGAGAACGACCTTGCGCGGGGTGAAACCGAGCTTGCCGGTACGCCTCGCCACCAGATAGCACGGCATGGTAGCCACGATGACCGAAACGCCCTTCTCCTTCACCGCCTTCTCCAGCGCTTCCTTTACCTGGGGGATGTCGTACGGATTGACCACCTGGGCGCTGGTGGCGCCAGCCGCGGTGGCAAGCCGGGCCACATCAATGGCCAGAACCGGCTCGCCATGAACGTCAACCTCACTGCCTGGATGCGGCTGGAAGCCGGTCATCGCCGTGGTCCGGTTATCGCAGACGATGGCCACCATATCCACCCCACTGTGAATGGCATTTAAAAGGCCAAGAACCCCGTTGTGGAAGAAGGTGGAATCGCCGATGATGGCAAATACCGGCCGGCCATAGCCGCTGTGAGCGATGCCCGAGGCCATGGGTATCGACGAGCCCATGCAGTAGATGGTCGACTGCAGTTCCAGCGGCGGAAACGAGCCAGCGTCATAGCAGCCGATATCTCCAGTGACAACGCCCTTGTATTTGTGCGCTGTCAGCTTCAGCGCGTGCAGCAGGCCACGGTACTGGCAGCCCACGCACTGGGTGCGCGTTCGTATCGGCACCTTCATTCCCAGCGGCGCCGTTTTCGGAACTTTCTTTTCCAGTTCCGGATAAAGCGTTGCCAGCGACTTCAGCACTATGGTTGCTGACAGCTCCCCTTCGCTGGGCAGGAACCCGCTCCTCCCCACCACCTCCACTTTCACTCCCTCGTCATAAAATAGCTGTTTCAATATACCTTCCACCACCGCCTCGCTGTCCTCATAAACGACCAGCCTGTCCATCTTTCTGGCGAACTGGAGCACCTTGTTCTTGGGCAGGGGCAGTGTTCCCAGCTTGAGCACGGGGAACTTCTTCCCCAGTATCTTTTCCGCCTCTTTGACAAAGGCGTAGCCGATGCCGCAGGCGACCAGCCCCGTCTTGCCCTCGCCGTCCTCGATATGGTTGAAGGGGCTGTCCTCCATGATTTTGGCCAGCACCGACTGTTTCTCGTTGAGCCAGCGGTGCCTGACCACCGGCCGCAGAATGCCGCCGGCCTTAACTTCCTTTACCGCGCTCATGATGAACCGCGAGCGGTCATCTTCGAAGTGCGGCTCCTTCGCCTCTTTAATATCTTCCATGCGTACCATGCTGCGCCCGTGACAGACGCGCGCCACCGGACGCATCACGAAGCACAGCTCCGTCTCCTCGGAAAGCTCAAAGGCCGCCTTCACCATGTCCTTGGCTTCCTGCGGACACCAGGGGTCAAATACCGGCAGATGGGCATCAAGACGGGTGATGATGCGGCTGTCCTCTTCGTTCTGCGATGATATGCCGCCGGGGTCATCCCCTGAAATCAGCACCAGTCCGCCGCGAACACCGGTGTAATTCAGGTGCATGAGAAAATCAAGGGCCACATTGGTCCCGTTATGCTTCATTACCGCCAGTGAGCGAGTATGGCACAGAGATGCGCCCATGCATATCTCCAGGGCCACCTTTTCGTTGATACACCACTCGGCATGAACATCAGGATATTTAGATATATATTCCAGCACCTCTGAGGCCGGGGTTCCCGGGTACCCTGCCACCACCTTCGCCCCCGCCTCAATCGCCCCCCTCCCCATCGCCTCATTGCCCATCAGATACTCTTGCTCGGTCATGAGCACCTCCACTAGTTTAAATTATCACCTGTCGGGAAATCTTCTATTCCTTCCGGGGGATGACCACTGCCTCGCCTTCCAGCACCACGGTGCCCTCCTGGTTACAACAGGTGGTCTTCAGGCGAACGCGGTTCCGCTCCGCTATCTTCTCCACCACTTCCACCTCCGCCTTAATGACGTCCCCGAACTTCACCGGCGCTCTGAATTTTATGGTCTGAGATACGTAAATGTTGCCGGGGCCGGGTAATTCCATGCCGAGCACGGCTGATATCAGGCTGGCGGTGAGCATACCGTGGGCAATCCGCTCGCCAAAAACCGTCTGCTCGGCATAGAACTTGTCCATATGTATCGGGTTTATATCCCCGGTTAGCTCAGCGAAGCGTATCACTTCCCGCTCCGTAATATGTTTGCTGATGCTGGCCCGGTCACCGATATTCAGCTGGTCTATCGTTTTTCCCTGCCGCATATTGCCCCTGATTAGCGAAAGAGCGCTGCCGATATAACCATGCGCTGGACTTCCGAGGTCCCCTCATAAATCTCGGTCAGCTTGGCATCGCGGAAGTAGCGCTGCATCGGCGAGTCCATCATATAGCCGTAGCCGCCGAACACCTGAATTCCCAGCGTGGATGCCCGCATTACCAGTTCCGTAGCGTATAGTTTGGCCATGGCTGCCTGCGTCCGGAACGGCTGCCCGCTATCCACCAGCCAGGCTGCCTGATAGGTGAGCAGTCGGGCCGCTTCCAGTTCGGTGTACATATCGGCCAGGCGCCAGCCAATCGCCTGGTAGGAAGCAATCGCCGCGCCGAACTGCTTGCGGTTCTTGGCATATTCAACAGCCCTCTCCAGAATGGCGCGGGTAACGCCCAGGGCCTGCGCCGCGATTCCTATCCGGCCGTGGTCAATCAATTCCAGAAAGATGCGCATGCCCCGTCCCTCATCACCGAGCCGGTTGGCCGCCGGCACGCGGCAGTCCTCAAGTACCTGGTCGGCATTGGTGGCGGCACGCATGCCCAGCTTATCATACTTCTTGCCCTTGCTGTATCCCGGCGTTTCCGCATCCACGAGAAATGCCGTCATGCCCCTCTCCCCCAGCTCCGGCACGCTGGCAAAGACCAGCACCATGTCACAGACATCGCCATTGGTGATGAATATCTTGGTGCCGTTGAGTATATAGCTGTCGCCGTCTCTGGCTGCGGTCATCTGCACATGGCTGACATCGCTGCCAGCCTCCGATTCGGTGATGGCCATAGCACCGACCTTTTCCCCTTTCACCAGCGCGGGCAGGAACTGCTGCTTCTGCTCATCGGTGCCGAATCGGTAAATCGGCGCCGCGCACAGGCACAGGTGCGCATCCAGAATATCGGCGGTAGAGGCACACGCCCGTGAGAGCTCCTCCATAGCAATGGCCACGGAAAGCTCGTCACCACCGCTGCCGCCGTACTCAGGAGGTATGCCCAGGCCGAGCAGCCCCATCTCCGCCATCATCTTGAAGTTATCCCGGGCAAACTCCTGCTTCCGGTCCAGCTCGTCGGCGGCCGGCTCCAGTTTCTCACTGGCGAAGTCCCTGACCGTGGTCTGGAGCATCCTGTGTTCTTCACCGAGCGCAAAGTCCATTGCTTCCTCCTTCAAAGGTCACCAGCCGCAATGCTAGAACAATCGTAAACCTAGCGCCATTGATTGTCAAGGAACGAGGCCGCTTGCCCGGCTTAAAAATGATGACAAAACTGGCTGGCCTGCTTTAGAACATTTGTGCTAATCTAATGATGTTACTTTGAATAGCGAGGGAAATGATGAAGCTCCTGAAACTGGCCGTGGAAAAAGGGCGGTGGGACCTTGCTGCCCACACCATTGTCCTGGCAGCTGCCCGGACTTTGAACAAAGGAGACAGGCCATATGGCATCCAGAACACGCCGAAAGCCAAACGCATTAAAGGCAAAGACCAGCGTTAAAGGCGGCTTTTATCAGAAAGCCCTTGATGAAGCCGAACGCCTCGATTTCGAGCTCGCGGCCGGCGTCAACGGCATTGACGACGAGATCGCCCTGCTGCGGGTGAAAATAAAGTCTATTCTGGGCGATGACCCGAAGAACGTCAGGCTTCTCGTGGAAGCCACCAATGCCCTGGAGAGGCTTGTGCGCACCAGATACAAAATCAGCAAAGAACAGAGGAAAGGATTGAAGGAGGCCATCGGCAATGTCCTCAGAGACGTCGCCCTCCCCCTCGGCATCGGCATCGCCACCACCATCAGCAAATAGACCCGCGGAAGGTGGGCTGGCGGCACGCAGGCTGCGCCCCTACCAGCGCGATATCGCCCTCGCCATACTGAACAGCGTCTTTGGCAGAAAAGGGCTCACTTTCTCCGTGGAAATCGCCCGACAGGGCGGGAAAAATGAGCTTTCCGCCCAGCTTGAGCTGCTCCTGCTGACGCTCTACATGGCGGAGCCGCAGAACCTGGTGAAATGCTCCCCCACTTTCAAGCCACAGACGGTTATCTCCATGACCCGTCTCAAGGACAGGCTGAATGAGGCCGGTTTCGATGGCATCTGGCGCGCCGAGCTGGGCTATATCATCAGGCTGGGCAATACCCGGGCCATGTTCCTTTCCGCCGATGAATCGGCCAACGTGGTGGGCAATACCGCCCATATCCTGCTGGAGGTGGACGAGTCGCAGGACGTCAGCAAGGAAAAATATAATAAAGAGTTCAAGCCGATGGGCGCCACCACCAACGTGACCACCGTGCACTACGGCACCACCTGGGATGACTCCACCCTGCTGGAAGAGGTGAAGCAGTCGAACTTAGAGCTGGAGAGAAGGGACGGCATCAAACGCCACTTCCGGTACGACTGGCAGGAAATCGCCCGGTACAACCCTGATTACCTCGCCTACGTTGAAGCGGAAAAAGAGCGGCTGGGGGAAAACCACCCGCTTTTTCTAACCCAGTATCGGCTTCAGCCTATCCGCAGCGGCGGTGGCTTCTTGGATGGGCAACAGCGTGCCCAGCTTTGCGGCGAGCATCACCGGAAACACCTTTATGAGCGCGGCCGGACCTGCGTCGCCGGCATTGACCTGTCCGGGGAAGCCGAAGAGGCCGAGGATGCCTTCCTCCGGGCCATAAAGCCGCGACAGGACTCCACAGTAGTCACCATCGGTGAGCTGGACTTCACCGCTGACAGTGAATCAGTGAAACAGCCAAGGGTGAAAATCGTGGAACATTACTGGTGGACGGGCCGAAAGCATGCCGAACTTTACCCCAAGCTGGTTGACATTCTTAAGAACGTATGGCACTGCCGCCGTATTGCGGTCGATGCCACCGGTGTTGGCGAGCCGGTGAGCTCTTTTCTGAGGCAGGCGCTGGGGTCGCGGGTCGTCCCCTTTACCTTCACCCAGAAGTCGAAATCGGAGCTTGGCTTCAACCTGCTGGCGGCGATTAACTCCGGGCGACTGAAAATGTACCGGAGCGACGGCTCCCCTGAGTATCGGGAGTTCTGGTTTGAGATGGAAAAAGCCAGGAGCCAGTACCGCCCCAACCAGACGATGAATTTTTACGTTGACCCCTCCCAGGGCCACGACGACTTCCTGATGAGCCTGGCATTAATGCTTGAGGCGGCCAACCAGTGCCAGCCACGCGGAGCTAGAGGTAGCCCACCATAATTTGGGCAATAAATAAGTTCCCCCTCTCCCGGTTAAGAAGAGGGGGAACTATATAGGGGGATTGAGGTCAGACCCCAGCTAGAGTGTATAGTAATAGGCGGTGCGGCGGCCCATCCAGTAACCGACGGCAAAGAGCACCAGCCCACCGAGGCCGAGCAGAGTGTATATGGCCCATGTTGGAAATGAGAAGGCTTTGCTGGCGTAGAACTTACCGGCTCCGGTCCACTCTCCCTCATTATCCATCGCATCGACGGCCCTGACCCGCCAGTAGTAAACGGCCTCTCGACCAGCCAGTGCCAGGGACTGCGCTTCCGACGTCGCATATTCTGATGAGGCCAGCCCTGTCTCCTCAAGCACAATGGAATCTTCGCCGAAATCGTCATCGGTCGCCACCTGGAGCGTATAGCTCACCGGCTCGGCCTCCGCGGTCACATTTTCCCAGTCAAATACCACCGGTGTTTTCACCTTCACGCCCATCTTGGGCAGGAGGGGGGTTGGAATCGGCGGCGGTACCACTTCTAAGGTAAATGTCACCTCGTCGGTGCTGGTGCCATCGCTGATGGTTATCGTATGCTCACCGGCCTTGGCCGATGGCACCTTTAACACGGCGACAAATATGCCACTGGCGTCAGCGGTAACCGTATCCAGAACCTTATTACCAAACTCGATGGTAACCATGCCACCGGCTTGAAATCCGGCGCCGGTGATGATAAGGTCGGAGCCGGCTTTGCCGCTCGTCGCGCTGACGTTTATCGCCGTTGACGGTGGCGGTGGTGTGGTTGTGGGTGGTTTCGGCTCCGCTGGCTGAGCCGGTTCCAACCCCGTTATGGTGAATTTGGCAGTGTCCAGGTTTCCATCGTCGTCCTCTGCCTCCACATCGTACACAATGCCTCCCTCCAGCTCCGGCACGGTAAAGGTGGTATCAAAGCTGCCAGCGGTATCGGTGGTATCGGTGGCCACGGCGGTAGCATCGAAATACACGACCACATCGCTCCTCCGGCCAAAGCCGGTGCCGCTCACCGAAATGTCAGCTCCGGCCTCTCCTGATGTCGGGTCGAGGACTATATCCGGTTCAACGGTGAACTCAACCTCCACCTCATTGCTGCCCACGGCAACTTTTATGGTGTGGGTATCGGCGGTGCTTTCCGGGATAAGAATGGTGCAGACGAAATCGCCATCACTATCAGTCTTGCTATCGCCGCTTTCAATATCCACATCTTCATCATCATAAGTAATGCTGATTTTCTCTTTGGCGGCGAATTCCGAACCACTGATTTCAACCTCGATGCCCACCGGACCTTCCTCCGGGTCAATGCTGAGCTCGCCGCCGATTACGGTGAACTCGGCCACCGCTCTGATTTTGGTAGCAACTGTCGGCGGTGAAACTGAGAGATAGTGACATAAATAGACATAGTAGGTGCCGGCAACCACATCTTCATAATCGTCCTCGTCCTCGCCATCGTCCAGCTCATCCGGAACGGTGAAGTCTTCCTCAAAGGCACCATCATAATCGAGCCAGAAGCCGTCTTTGATTATTTTATAGACGGTAACGTCGCTGTCAATGTCATCGACTGTCGAAGCTTCCTCACTGGAGAAATACAGAACCGCGTATTTGTCAGTGGAATCCGTACTCGCGTTGAAACCCTCGCCCACCACGGTAACCGTGCTGCCCACTGTCCCCTCTTCAGGTTCCAGCTCGATGAACCGGGTAGCTGCGGTCGCCGGTACCGCCATAACCAGCATGGCAATGACAATAACCAAACTGAAAATTTTCAACATTCTAGTATATCTCATATCATCCCCCTTTATATGTAACGTTAATTTGGTTATTTTGATAGGCAATATGCTGCCTGAATCTGGTCATTATGATTCGCTGTAAGCGGTTCTTCTTCCCAGCCAGAAGGCCAGAAAGCCAATTATTATCGCGCCGCAGGCGATCAGTATATAGAGGGCCCAGTTGGGCAGTGCCAGGTAAAAGCCCACATGGAAGGCACTGGGCGCCGACCATTCACCCTCGTTGCCGGCATCATCTACCGCTCTCACCCTCCAGTAGTAGGGAGCGTCTTTCTTCACCGCCGCCAGCTTCTCCTCCTCGGTTACGGTATATTCGGACTCAGTCAGCCCCTCTTTCTCCAGTACCAGCTCGGTGAAATCTTCCGCCGTAGCCACCTGAAAATGGTACGTCACGGGCAAGCTCAGGCTCGTGACATCCTCCCAGTCAAAGTATGCCTGTTCTTCTGCTTCGCCGCTGCTTTCTGGCAAGAGCAGTGCTGGTGCCGATGGTGCCAGCACCAGAAATGACCTGGGTGCTGACCACTCACTCTCATTCGCCGCTCCGTCAATTGCCTTTACTCTCCAGTAATACGGTGAGTCCTCTGTCACCGCCGCCAATGTCTCTTCATCACTCAGCGCATATTCAGATTCCGCCAGAGTTTTCTCCATAACCATGGTCGTAAAATCATCACCGGACGCTATCTGCAACTGGTAGCGCACCGGCAAACTCGGGTCGTCAGCGTCCTCCCAGTCAAAATGAGTCGCCGCCTTCGCTTCCCTCCCATTGTCCGGCGATACCAGCACCGGCACCGGGGGCGCTTCCGACTCAATTTCAAAGACAATCTGCCTGGTATTCACACCATCACTTAAGTTTATAACGTGTTCTCCGTGCTTGCTCGCTGGCACCTTGAAAACAATCTGGAAATCCCCCCTGCTATCAGCGGCGATAGTGGTCACCGCCACGCCATCGAACTCCATATCTATCGCCCCATCGGGTTCAAAGCCAGTGCCGCTGATGGTGAGTTCACTGCCAACGCTGGCTTCAGCCTGGTCAATGCCGGCGCCAGCAATGATGGTAAATTCGTGTTTTGCCGTATTTCTCTCTTCATCCTTGGCCGTAACATCGTAGGTGCCCGGGGTTGCCTGCGGCACATTGAAAGAGGCGGTTTCAAAAGTGCCGGTCTCATCGGTCTTGGCATAGGCCACTTCATCATACTGGAAGAAAACGGACACGTCGTCCTTGGAAGAAAAGCCGTTGCCACTGACCTCCAGGATACTCCCCACGGCTCCGGTGACCAGATTTAGGGTGATCTGTGGTATCACTTCGAACTTGAGTTTGTCGGAATCGCCTTTGGCATTCTCAACCATAATGACATGCGTTCCGGCGGTGCTGGCCGGGATATTAAAGCTGTAACTGAATTCCCCCGTGGATGACGCCGTCAACGTGCCCAGTATTTTGGTGTCATAACGTACCGTCACCACTTTATCGGCATTGAAGCCTTCGCCTTCCACTACCAGCTTGCTGCCTACCGGGCCCGACTTCCTGCTGAGGTCGATTCCAGGCTCCAGAACGGTAAACGTGTTTTCCGCCACTGTTGAGAACCTTGAACCAATCCTGTTTTTCACCTTGATGGTATAGTCTCCGGGCTCTGTATCTTCCGGTATATTGAGAGTAAACTCAAAACCGCCTGTTTCCGAGACCTCTATCGGGCTGGCGTCTATTTCCTCATTATCAAAATAGATGTAAAGCTCATCTCCCTTATAGGATTCAAAGTTCTCTCCGGTAACGGTAACCGCAGTCCCCACGGCACCATCCTCAGATGATAGATTAAGCTGTGGCGCTGCCATAACCGGGGTGCCTGATATAGTCATCAGCCACGCTGAAAGGAGAACAACCACCGCCACGATGCGAAAGACTTTACCGTACTTCATCGGCCAACCAAGCCTCTTTACCTTCAGAATGTCCTCTCAGTTCTCCTTTAGCCTATCAGCCTTTTCTTGGCACCGCGTCTGGGAACATAGGTGCCGGCAAAATTGTCCAGAATATCCCCGCTTATCAGCCACGTATTGTGAATCTTGACCGCTGGTATATCCCCCTGACGGCACAGCCGTTTAACCGTCTCCGGATGAATCTTGAGACGCCGGCTGGCCTCTATTACATTATAGTAATTATCAAAAGGTGCCATAATATTAACTATTACTTTGTCAAAACAATTATAATAGGAAAGAAAATTTTTGTCAACCCCTAGGCTCTTTTCTCATCGAGATATTCCTGCAGGATGAGGGCGGCGGCCACGGCATCATCCCTGACTTTGCGACCTTTCCCGGTCATTTTCATCAGCCTCTGCGCCGATACGGTGGTAAGGCGTTCATCCCGGTACTCGATGGGTATCTTCGTATGCTCGCTTAATCTCCGGACAAAATCCCGCACTTTCTCCGCCTGTGGACCGATACCGCCTTTCAAGGAAAGCGGCAGGCCAACCACGACCACTCCCACCTGGTTCTGGTCAATGATGTTGAGAATAGAGTTGATGTCTGACGGCTCGCCGGTGCGGTCGATAATGGTGAGCGGGCTGGCCAGTATGCCCTGAGGGTCGCTCATGGCCACCCCTATCCACCGGTCACCGATATCCAAACCCAAGCTGCGCGTCTTTGCCACCCCCGTAGCAACGAACTGTATTAAATCAGGCTTTTGGCCAGACGCAGGGCTTCGTCCAGCTTCTCCTTGTGCTTGCCGCCCGCCTGGGCCAGATTCGGCTTGCCGCCACCACCACCGCCGGCCACCTTGGCCACCTCTCTCACGATTTTGCCCGCGTCATAACCCCGTGAAACCAAGTCTTGAGTTACAGCGGCCAGAAATACGGGCCTTCCCTCGGATATAGTGCCCAGCACCAGGATGACGCTCTTCAGCTTATCACGGACGAAGTCGGCCATCTCCCGCAGTATCTCTATCCGCGATGAGGGTACTCTGGCAATGAGAACGTTTACGTCGTTTATCTTCTCAACCTGGCCGAGCAGTGACTCCACCCTCATTCTGGCCAGCTCTCTCTCCAGAGCCAGAACTTTTTTGCGTTCTTTGTCTCGTTCACTAATCAAGATATATGCTTTATCCATAACATTGTCTATTTCAGCGTCCAAATGTTCAGCAGTAGCCTGCAAATTTGCCAGACGTTTAGCAATATATGCCTCCGCCCCCCTCCCCGTCACCGCCTCAATGCGTCTCAGCCCGGCACCGATACTGCTCTCGGCGATAATCTGGAAGAACCCTATCTCCCCGGTTGAGCTGACGTGCGTGCCGCCGCACAGCTCCGAACTTATCGGCGGGTCGCCAACGCGCAGCACCCGGACTATATCACCGTATTTCTCATCAAACAGGGCGATGACGCCTTCTGATATCGCCTGCTTGTAGGGCACTTCCTCATCATAGACCGGCAGGTTCCGGCGGATTTGCTCGTTGACCAGATGCTGCACCGAATCTATCTCCTCCCTCAGCATGGCGTTCAGGTGGGAGAAATCAAAGCGGAAGGAATCCGGTGCCACCAGCGAGCCTCTCTGCTGCACATGCTCGCCGAGGACGCTCCGCAGTGCATTTTGCAGCAGGTGGGTGGCGGTATGGTTGCGGGCGATATCCAGACGCCTGGCTTCGTCAACCTCAGCCTCAACCTCATCGCCCACTGCCAGGCTGCCATCGCTGACTTTTCCCTGATGGACGATGATATCCGGTGGAATCCTGATGGTACCGGTTACGATAAACCGCCCGGACAGGCTGTGAATCTGGCCGGCATCGCCCACCTGACCACCCATCTCCCCGTAGAATGGCGTTGTTTCCAGAACAAGATTTGCGCTCCGGCCCTTGGCCACGGTGTCCACGGTACCGCCGCCAACCAGCAAATCTATAATCACCGAACGGTGTTTTAAATCGTGGTAGCCGACAAAGGGCGTTGTTTCGTAAGAACGTGAGAGCGAAGCCAGCTCCGATGCCGCCTTCTTACCAGAGGCAAAAAGCTCCGCCTTCCGTGCCCTTTCTCTCTGCCTCTCCATCTCTTTTTCAAAACCGGCTTCATCCACGGCGACGCCACGCTCGCGGGCAATCTCCCGGATAATCTCCAGGGGAAGACCGTGGGTATCATAGAACTTGAAAGCATCAGCCCCAGAAATGGTCTTTCCCACTTGCGTTGCTGCAGCTGGCGTTATGGTGGTCTTCGCCACTTGAGTCGCTCCAGCCGGAGTGTAACTCTCAAAAAGCTCTAAGCCAGTGCTGAGGGTCTCTTCGAACCTAGCCTCCTCAACCTCAATGAGCTTGAGGATAAAGCCCTGCCTTTCCTTTATCTCTGGATAGACATGTCCCATATGCGCGATGGTGATTCTGGCTATCTCAGTCAGGAACGGTTTGTCCAGCCCCAGTCTCCGCCCGAAGAGGGCCGCCCGGCGCAGCAGACGGCGCAGCACGTATCCCCGACCCTCGTTGCTGGGGATGACGCCATCGGCAATGAGGAAGGTGATGCCGCGTCCGTGCTCGGCGACCACCCGCATGGCAATATCAGTCTCTTTGTCAACCCCGTACCTCTTCCCACACAACGCTGATACACGTTCCAGTAACGGGGCAAACAGCTCGGTCTGATAGACCGATGTCTTGCCGGTGACCGCCGCCACCGTTCTCTCCAGCCCCATGCCGGTGTCAATATTGGGCTTGGGCAGCGGCGTCCGGCTCCCGTCTTCATCCTGATTGTACTGCGTGAAGACCAAGTTCCATATTTCGGAAAATCGACCGCACTCGCAGTTCGGTTTGCAGTCAGGTTTACCGCAGCCGGCCTCCTCACCGAAGTCGTAGTGCAGTTCGCTGCACGGACCGCATGGCCCCGTGTTGCCCGCCGGACCCCAGAAGTTGTCCTTCTCACCGAATCTCAGGATTTTATCTTCGGGCACACCGACATCCTTCCAGTACTGGAAAGACTCGTCATCATCGAGATATATCGTGGCCCAGAGCCGTTCCGGGGGCAGTTTCAGCCATTCGGTGACGAATTCCCAGGCCCAGGCAATGGCCTCTTTCTTGAAGTAGTCGCCGATGCTGAAGTTGCCCAGCATCTCAAAAAAAGTCAAATGACTGGCGTCGCCGACCGACTCGATGTCGGTCATGCGGAAGCACTTCTGGCACGAGGCAAGGCGGGGATTGGGCGGAACGGCCCTGCCCAGATAGTAGTCCTTGAACTGCACCATACCGGCACTGGTAAAGAGAAGGGTGGGGTCGCCGTGCGGGATGAGAGAGGAACTGGGGATGATATCATGCCCTTTCCCGGCAAAGAAATTCAAATAAGCGTCTCTTAATTCATCGCTGGTCATTGGTAACCCCGACGTAAGAACCGAACGAACGGTCGATTACTTGATTTTAGGTGTAAGGCATTGCCGCTGTCAAACGGCGGCTACTTTACACGAACCGTTGCCCCCTGGCACAGCTCGGCGATTAAAATATTGAGGGCAAGCTCGGCGTCGTACTTTCCCGTCTTTATGGCCAGGTCAGTCTCCAGAAGCCGATGGTATACCTCCTTCAGCCGCGCCGCTGTATAGCGGCTGGCCTGTTCCAGGGTACGACGCAGGATAAATGGGGAGGTCATTTCCAGCCGGCCCATGATTTCAGACTCGGACCGGCGCTGATTTTTCAGTTCTTTGGCCCGGACAATAAGCCGCGCCTGCCTGGTCAGCATGACCAGAATATAGGCCGGCGATGCCCCTTTCTGCATTAGCTGTTCCGCCAGCTTTTCGGCCACACCTCCCCGGAACTCGAGGATGGCATCCGCCAGCTCAAAGACGCTGGCCTCCTGAACGTAGCTCACCACCCGCCGGACATCATCGGCTTCAATCTGCCTGCCTCCGGTAAATAGAATCAGTTTGTCAATCTCACTGGCCATGACCCACAGGTTGCTGCCGATATATCTCTCCAGAAGCTGTGCCGCCTGAGCTGATATGCTGCCGCCTCGGCTGGTAACTCGTTTCTCCATCCATTGCATTAATTGGTCTTTTGCCAGCAACGGGAAGCTTTTCATCTTCGCCTTTCCCGAAAGCGAATTTAACAACGGGTTTTTGCCGCTTATCTTCCCGTCCACCAGCACCAGCACGGTGCTATCCGGCACCGCGACCAGATAGTCGGCCAGGGGCTGGTACTCATTGTGCCGACCGGACACACCGGCGTTCTTTCTTCGCCGCCCCGACCTGGCTCTGGGGTCAAAGCGCTCCAGCAGGCCCTGAATGATAACCAGGCGTTTCTCGGCGAGAAAGGGCATGGCCTCGGCCACGGTCCGGAGCTGGTCAATGGTCACCTGCGGCGCGTCCAGCACGGTGGTATTGGTGGCCAGAGCGGTCTCATCACCGATGGTGCTCTTTATCTCATTAAGCACCTGGCTCAATGAAAAATTATCTTCTCCATAAAGGACGTAGAGCAAACGCCCATCCCTCCGATACTTTTGGCCCCTCCATTCTACCATAACCGAAACTCCGGATGTTTATCACGAAGAATTGTAAAAATCCTATTGAGAAATTGCCCCGCAAAGAGTAGACTTTATATCAGTTAAACGATATCCGGTCGATATTGCTTAAACTAAGAGGTGCACCAATGTCAGAGAAACCTGATGAACTGAAGAAACTGGCCGAAATCGCTGCCGATATGAAACTACCGGCCGACCTGAGGATAAAAGCCATCCAACAGCTTGGAGTTATTTCCACCCATGATGCCTTGCTGGCCCTGCTGGACCTTGCCGCCAATGAGAACCTGGTGACCAAAGAACGAGACCTCGCCCTGAAGCAGGCCAGAGAAGTGATTAAAAAGACGAGCCCGCAGTAATCACCCTGTATCCGCTGATGTGCGGTTGGACGGATGAGTATTAACGTTGGCATCATCGGGCCGGGCAGAAGCGGCAAAACCACCATCTTCAATGCCCTGACCGGCGGTAAGGCTGAGGCCGGAAGCTTTGCCGGCGATGGCCTCGCCGCACATATCGGCGTGGCCAAGGTCCCCGAGCCACGCCTGAAAACGCTGGCTGACATGCTGCAGCCCAAACGCGTGGTTCCCGCCGAGGTGCATTATATTGACGTCGGTGCCTCCGTGAAGAGCCTGGTCGACGGCAAGGGTATTGGCGGCGAACTGCTCAATCACCTCAGCAATGCCGATGCGCTGATAAACGTGGTGCGGGCCTTCACCGATGAAAGCGTACCGCATCCAGAGGGCAGCCTTGAAGTCGAGCGCGACATCGCCACCATGAACCTGGAGCTCGTCTTTTCCGACATGGCCATCATCGAACGGAGGCTGGAGAGAATCGAGGTTTCTCTGAAAGGGGCCAAGCCGCCGGAGCGCCAGACCGCCCTCCACGAGCAGGAGACGTTAATAAAGTTGAAGGCGGAACTGGAAAAAGATACGCCCATACGGGCGTTATCGCTGGCGGCGGGCGATGCCCGGCTGCTCGCCGGCTATCAGTTCCTCACCGCCAAACCATTGCTCGTTGTGGTCAACATCGGAGAGGAGCAGCTGCCGGAAGCGGCAAACCTTGAGGCCGAATTAAACTCCCGCCATGCCCGAAACAGTTCCCGTATCATCGCCCTCTGCGGCAAACTGGAAATGGAGCTCGGCCAGCTTGATGAGCCGGAGGCCGCAGAGTTCCGCGCCGATTTCGGTCTGACTGAAGCAGGGCTCAACCGCGTAATCCAGCAGTCCTACGAATTGCTGGGGCTTATCTCCTTTTTCTCCACCGCCTCCGGTGAGGTGAAGGCCTGGTCCGTACCGCACGGCACCAGCGCGGCGAAAGCCGCCGGTAAAATCCACTCGGACATGGAACGGGGGTTCATCCGGGCCGAGGTCATCAGCTTCGATGACCTGGTCAGGTGCGGAGGTATATCGGAAGCGCGCAAACAGGGACTGCTCAGGCTGGAAGGAAAAGAGTACGCCGTCCAGGATGGCGATGTCATCACCTTCCTGTTTAACGTGTAGCACCGCTGCGGGGCGCTCTCAAATTGCCGGCGCCAGCCCGGCGCACAATCAGCTGCAGACTGTCCTGCCCCACCACCATCACCAGCTCCCCGGTATCAATATCCCCGTCAATTGACTTTGCCCCCCAGAGCTCGCCCTTTATCATGACATGACCTTCCGGGTTCAAAGTGCTTTTCGCCCTGCCTTTGCTGCCCACCATATTCGGCAGGCCGACCAGCGCCTGACGCCTCAGGATGCGGGTGACGAATAGGAAGTTGGCCATGGCAAAGACCGCCCAGAAGGCCATCACCGCCACCAGCGCCCAGACTGGCACCTTGATATCAAACTCCGGCAGCACCCAGCGCCATACGGCGTAGAGGGCAAACTCCTCCGCCAGTGTGCTGACAACCGCTATTATTAACCTTGCCGTGGTCATTTTCTTGTCCTGTTTTAATTATAGCAGGAGGGGGAGAGAGAAGGTAAATATTTTACCAACCACCACTGGGTAGAACCCGAGACATTATTGTCTTGACAAAAATGTATGAACTAGGTATAATATGTAAAATCCAACTGGGACGAGTAGTCTCGGACGGAAGATGAATTTAGAAAAGAGAGTTAAGAATTAGGCATAGTCTTGTGAAGGACTATGCCTTTGTATTTACAAAACGGATTAACAGTAGGCGGAGGGGAAGTCATTATGCAAAGAATACATTTCAACTTTGATTATAAGAAGGCTACTCAAGGGCTTAATCATTTTGCTTTGAAAGAAGGCGGGCAAATCAATAAGATGAAAGCCCTAAAATTGATTTATTTAGCAGACAGATATCATTTGAGGAAATATGGCCGACTTATAACAAACGATAGTTATTTTGCAATGAGCTATGGACCTGTTCCTTCGGGTGTAAAAGATATTGCGGAAGCAAGTGACTTCCTTGGCGAGAGTGAAAATAAATATTCTTCCCGCTTTGTCGAATCAATTGAAAACCTTACATTGAAATCTATAAACCCTGTTGATGACAGTGTGTTTTCCGAATCCGATATTGAGGCATTGACCTTTGCTTGGGAGAAGTTTGGACGTCTTGACCAGTTTAAACTAGCAGAGCTTACTCATTACTACCCTGAATGGGAGAAACATAAAAAGGCATTGGAATTAGATTCAAGAATCCAAATGAACCTAGAAGATTTCCTGAATGACTCTACAAGCAATATCGAAAAGTGTTACGAATTAACTGAACAAGATAGGAGTATACGTCGCGAGCAACTTGAAGAGCTGTTCCACATTGAATCCCTGTGGAGCTAGCATTGATTGAAATCCCACCCGAAATACGCATTAAAGCGACCATACGACTGGGTTCCGTTTATTACTTTCCAGAAGAAAGTTTTAAATCTTCAGAACCACACTATTTTATAGCTATCAACACAGATCCACATAGGGACACGGTTATCTTGCTTGTCTGTGCCTCATCTCAAATTGACAACGTCCGTAGGTATCGAAATACATGCCCAAGTGAAACAATAGTTGAAATAACACCTGCTCAATACGCCGGTTTTAAAGTAAATTCAATAATAGACTGCAATAATGTAATTGAAAAGAGTATAGACCAATTAATAGAAAAATTGGAACAAAATAAGCTTAAAATCAAAGAGGAAATGGATGCTTCTTTAGTACAAAAATTAAGAGAGGGAGCTATAAGAAGCCCCTTGATAGAACGCCGTATCAAGGAGCTACTGAAAGATTAGTTTCGCAAATCCCTACCAGGTCTGCACGGGTATTGACAAAATTTTAATTTAGTGGTATCATTAATCTTTGACTATGACCTCAGAGGGTTTATCCCCATTATATGTTTCCTTTCATTATAGGCATTAGTGCCACATGCCTCATTTGTTGAAGCAATAGATCAGGGATTTTGCGTCTTTTTTAAGGAGCAGGTACAGGTATGGTTTCTATTTTACCAGCGAGTGAGCCGACTATTCACCCCGTCCCCCGAAAATCTTACGCCACATTACCCCAGATCCTGGATGTCCCCAACCTGATTAAAGTCCAGCTAGACTCCTTCCAGCGCTTTCAGGAAGAGGGCCTCAAGCATCTACTGCACGAAATATCGCCGATTAAAACGCTGACCAGCAACAAGCTGGAACTCAGCTTCATCGGCTACGAGTTCCGCGAGCCACGTAACGGCCATTCCGAAGCGGAGTGCCGCGACCGCAATCTAACGTACTCAGCGCCCCTTTATGCCAGAGTACAACTGCTGATAAAGGAAACCGGTGAAATCAAAGAGCAGGACCTTTTCCTGGGCGACATACCGCTGATGACGGCCAAAGGCACCTTTATCACCAGCGGCGCCGAAAGAGTGGTGGTGAGCCAGCTCCTGCGCTCCCCGGGCGTTTATTTCACTGTCGGGGAAGATGTTTCTTCCGGCCGAGAGCTCTGCTTTGCCAAACTGATACCCACCCGCGGCGCCTGGCTGGAATTCGAGACCAGCAACCGCGACATTCTATCCGCCAAGATAGACGGCAAGCGGAAAATCCCCGTCACCACACTGCTCCGTGCCATCGGACAAGGCAGCGATGAACAGCTGCTTAATCTTTTCTCAAGCGATGATAACAGCCCCGAACATCAGTACATGGCCACCACCATTGAACGCGACCCGCTCATCAAAAATGAGGCTGAAGCCCTGCTCGATATCTACCGCAAGGTCAGGCCGGGAGAGCTGCCGAACCTGGACAACGCCCGAAAGCTGCTCCAGAACCTGTTCTTCGATTCACTGCGCTAC
>Ga0315551_10000802_pt1 | contig 24675 bp, 28 predicted proteins | sample SalMarSW160290MG_FD_203678 | JGI IMG/M metagenome (GOLD analysis project Ga0315551, IMG submission 203678) | Salt marsh sediment microbial communities from the Plum Island Ecosystem LTER, Massachusetts, United States - Salt Marsh Sediment SW1602-90 ...
GTATCTTTTTATTTTTGCCTGGCCGCCAGCCTGTTTGGCAGCTTCAGAGAGAACCTGCATAACAGTTTTGCTGTCATCCTTGACGAACTTCTGGTCTAAAAGACAGTTCTCTTCGAAAAACTTCTTCATCTTGCCCTCGACAATTTTGTCTATGATATTGGCAGGTTTATTTTTGACCTGCTCAGCGTAAATGGCTTTTTCCCGCTCGATTGTCTCAGGGCCAATACCATCTTTATCCAGAGCTAATGGCTTTGTCGCGGTAATGTGCATCGCTATATCAGCTGCGGTTTGTTTTAGCACATCTGCAGCGGCTGTCGTTTCGTCACTGGTATCAATCTGAACCATTGTGCCGACTTTTTGATTGAAGTGAATGTAAGCGCTTATAAGGCCGGGGCCATCGAGCTTGTATTTTGCGTAATCACCGACCTGTATCTTCTCGCCGGTCTTGCTGGCTATTTCAGTCAGAATATCGCCGAATTTTTTCCCATCAATGGTGGTTTCGAGGATATTTTCTGCGCCTTCGTCAGATGAACAGGCCAAGGCGTATTCTGCCAAGGCATCAGCAGCGGCTGCAAAATTACTGCTTTTAGCTACAAAATCCGTCTCACAGCAGAGAGTTACCAAGCAAGCTGTCTTTCCATCGTCGCTTGTCTTGCACACGACCAGACCCTCTGTGGTCTCTCGCTCTGCACGCTTGGCTAAGGTCGCAAGACCTTTCTTTCTGAGTATCGTCATAGCCTGGTCGATATCACCGGCTGCTTCCTGAAGCGCCATTTTGCAGTCCATCATTCCCTGTCCGCTCATTTTCCGGAGCTTAACCACCATCGAGGCTGAAATTTCCATCATCTTAAAAACCCCTAATTATGTGACTCGGTACTCGTGACCTGTATTTATTATTACGGCAACCGGCGGTTTCACCGCTGGTAAATACCAACCTTTTTTGCTTTTTATTATGTTTGTTGTTCAGCTTCTTTTGAGGCCGACTCTCCACTTTCTGCAGGTGTTTCTTCTGTGGCGCTGGCGGCCACAGTTTCTCCTTTAGGTTCCTCGGCGCGGGCCAGGGCTCTTTTCGAGCGAACCCGTTTCGGGTGCGGCGCCGGTTCCTGGCGGGCTGCGACCATCGTCTTGCCTGCCGCCACCGCATCAGCTAACTCGTTAAGTATCAGCTCAATCGCTCTGATGGAATCATCATTGGCAGCAATGGCCACATCCACGGCGTCAGGGTCCGAATCCGTATCGAGGATTCCAACCGTCGCAATCCCCAGCTTTTTGGCCTCACGCAAGGCAATATATTCTTTCTTTGCGTCAACCACAACAACAGCCCCCGGCAGACGAGACATATTCCGAATGCCCTGGAGGTTGCTTCTTATCTTTCTCATCTCGCGTTTTAGTCTCGATGCCTGCTTTTTACTCTCACTCTCAAACTCTCCATTTTCCTGCATAGCTTCCAATTCTTCCAGCCGCTGCAGCCGGGAACGTATAGTTCTAAAATTAGTGAGCGTACCGCCGAGCCATCGCTGCAAGACATAGTGCATTCCACATTTTTCCGCAACGACCTGAACGGCTTTCTGGGCCTGGCGCTTCGTGCCTACAAAAAGGACATCTTTACCGGAAGAGACAACCTCGGCAAGAAGCTTTCGAGCTATAAGCAAGCCACTTAAGGTTTTCTTGACGTCAATAATATGAATATTTCCACGCTTTGTGAAAATGAATGGGGCCATTTTGGGATTCCACCGGCTCACACCGTGCCCAAAATGCACCCCTGCATTGATCAGTTCACGAGTCAGATTTTTATCCACAAAAACCTCCAAATAATTTACAAACAGTCTATTTTGCCCACTGTAAACAAATGGCTAAGCTCCAAGATCTAATATAAATTACATACTGTGTCAAGAATTTTTGCTAAGTATAACAACATTTAGACCTTGTGCACTATTTTTCTTGAATTTTATCGGACAAGAATATATGTTTATCATAAACTTTATTTTTAAGGATGGTGACGCTGAAAAAGCCCATTTTCGAGAAATCTCCAACTTATCAGCGTGCAAAGGGTTTGAAATAAGGCAAAGGGATAGGTCTCTCTATTCATAATAATCCCATCAGGGGTTTAACCGGGATGGAGAAGATGAAGCTTGAAGCATCGCTAATAAACATTCTTCAGGTAGTATTGCTGTCATCAGCAGGTATTGTTTCTGCCGAGAATATCGACCCTTATGATGACGGCTCGCAATACGCATATGGTGAGAATATTGGCTGGATTAACTTTGAGCCGAATAAACCCGAACCCAATGTCGGCGCAACGGTAAGCGATAACAAATTGACCGGTTTCGTCTATGCTGAGAACATCGGCTGGATTCATTTTCGCTCCATCTACATCGTTGACTTCGATATGTTCGCCAATTTCGCGGTCGAGTGGCGGGAAACAGAAGTTGGGTTGGAGGCCGATTTATATGAAGATGGGAACGTCAATTGGCAAGATTTAAGAATTTTCACCGATTACTGGCTCGATGAGTGCCCGGCTGATTGGGGATTATGCCCGCCGAGCTATAAGGTTAAGACCTCCTGGACTGCCGGGCTGTGAAAAGTTGCTGTAAACATAACAATATAGTTTTATGGAGGAAACACAAATGGAACCGAAGGAAAGGGATGTCCTACTTATTGTTATTCTGGCTGCTCTGTTATTTACAGTTTTTGATTGTTTGACAGGAAAGGCCGGCAGTCTCGAACCCTACGCTGCCCCGCAGCCGACGATGGTGACCCTTGACCATATCAACACACAGATTGAAGAGCTGTCTTCACCTGTCAAAAAGGTGGTGCGAGGAGTAATTACATTTCCGAAGAATGAAACTACAGGGATAGATGACTTCTCACCATCGGTAGTTGATCCAAACCGCAGCGTTGTTCTGCTAAGCGATGCCGTTTCTTGCGAGCTCCCTACAACTGATGATAACGTTTGGATGTCTCGAACAGGTACATGTCTGTTCAGTCTGACCGATTCGGCAATCACTATACTGACAGAACCACACCCGGCTGTCAGGAACGTCAGCTACCAGATAATTGAATATAAATAAGGGGCAGAAAACGTGTGGCTTGCAATTTATGGCCGATTCACTTTTAGATTGCACCAAACGTGCCTGTTTCACAACTTACGAGTAGCAAGCTAATACCAAACTGTAATTATAATATTTGGCTCAGTCTTTTTGGCCTGTATTTCGCCTGTTATTATGTTGGTCCGTCTTATCGCAATGCCGGGATTCTCCTTCAGCCATTTGGTGATTTGCCCATCGAGAAACTCTATTGCACCCGGATGCAGCTTTGTAAAGAAGGTCTTTACGCCAGTGATTCGGTCTGCCCTGAGCGAAGTCGAAGGGTCGGAAGAAGACATTTGCTGCGCAGGTTTGCTTGTTACGGGCTTTGTTGGGCCAATCTTAGGTGCCTGCGTGGTTCCACTACCACCCAAATTCAATGGGGTATGCGAAACAGTTGTTTCGCTCGTATCACTGTCCAAAGGATTCGGTTTATTAAGGTTTTGAATGTCCTTGTTATTACTCCCAAAATTGTCCATAAGCTAACCTTCCAAGAAGAATTAGATTTTGATAATACAATATAGATATGCCATAATTAACCGTCAAATAGAAAAACTCAGTTTTTTGCTGTTTCATCAGTTTATGGCCAGAAAAAAACAAAAAAACGTTACTGTTGGGTTTATATCGCTGGGCTGTCCTAAAAACGTAGTCGATAGCGAGAGGATGTTAGCTGAAATCGCCCAGGCGGGCTTTTTGATAACCGCTGAGCCGGATAATGCCGACATTGTTGTCATCAACACCTGTGGCTTTATCGAACCGGCGAAGACCGAGGCCCTCGATACAATAAAACACACGGTGGGTTGCAAAGCCAGTGGAGGCGTTAAAAAAGTAATTGTTGCAGGGTGTCTGTCACAAAGATTAGGCCTGCAGCTTTTCAATCAAGCTGACGGCATCGATGCCATCGTCGGACTTGGAGAGCGAGATAACATCGCCCAAATAATTGAGAAAACAATTCTCTCCAATCAACCCGCAGCTTATCTGGGGCACTTACCTGAACAATGCAGCGACGATAGAAGCAGGTTGCTTATTACCCCGCACCATTGGGCTTACCTGAGAATCAGCGAGGGCTGTAATCACCGCTGCTCGTTCTGCACAATACCAGCAATCAAAGGACGATTTAGAAGCAAACCTCCGGAGCTTGTTCTGGCCGAAGCTGCTGAATTGGTCTGGGCAGGCGTAGTGGAATTAAACATAATCGCACAGGACAGCACATACTATGGTCACGATTCCGAGACAAAAAATGGTTTAAACAAATTGGTGAAGAAGCTCGAGAAGATTTCGGATATTCAGTGGATTCGATTAATGTATCTCTGGCCGGCTGGAATCACAGACGAGCTAATCGAAACAGTGGCGAAAAGTGAAAAAATCGCTCACTATCTCGATATTCCTATCCAGCACGTAAACAATAAGATATTAAAGGCAATGTACCGCCCTGACACAAAAGAGCGACTCCAACGGCTGATTGAGAAGCTGCGATGTGCTATACCTGATATTGTGATACGGACAACGCTGATAATCGGTTTTCCCGGCGAAACTGACCAGCAGTTCGCTGAGCTTTTGGAATTTATCAAGTGGGCAGAGTTTGATGCCCTTGGATGCTTTAAATTTTATCCCGAATCCGGAACCGACGCAGCCAAGATGGCCGCTCAGGTCCCTGACGAGGTAAAACAGCAACGGCTCGAAGAATTAATGTTAACCCAGCAGAAAATTGCCTTTGCCAAGAACAAAAGAAGAATCGGCAGCGAACTTACCTGCCTGGTCGATTCTGTTGACGGCAACGGAAATGGGCGGGGACGCTTTTACGGCCAGGCGCCTGATATCGACAGCGTCTGTATCATAAAGAACTGCCTTGAAAATACCGGTAAATTCATTAAAACGAGGGTCATCGGCACAAAAGACTACGATTTGGTTGTTAAGCAAGTTCAGTGCTGAATTATAAAAAAGCAGAGGTAACCCCTGTTAGAATTTTTCACTTTTTGGATTATATTATTGCTTGTTATAAAATTTCCAACAGGGTAAACTTTATGGTATGCTAAGACTCATTCCTAACATACTGACTTTAGGCCGGCTCGTTTTGACCATCATCTTCCTGATTATGATTCTGATATCACCACGGTATTACGCTGAGGGCGAACGCCCCTTCCCGGATTTTCTCGACTTCGCATTTATAATCTTTGTAATTGCCGGCGTGACTGACCTTGTGGATGGTGTAGCAGCCCGCAAGTTCAATGTGACCAGCAAGTTCGGACGAATGATTGACCCTCTGGCCGACAAGGTTCTGGTCTGTGGCGCATTCATTTGTTTTGCAATAATCGGCGAGCCGAGGCTTTTCAATTTTGGGCCAAAGACGCTGGCTGTTATTCAGTGGTCAGTAGCAGGTATTTTAATCCTGAGAGAGGCCTATGTAACAATACTGCGTCATATCGCGGAAGCTCGAGGCATTAATTTCGCCGCTACCATCTCGGGCAAGGTCAAGATGTGCATACAGTCTTTCACCATTGGTACCGTAGTTGTAAAGATGGCTCACGTACAAACCGCCATATGGGGATACTGGTTCACCACAGTTACCTTCGCTGTTATGATTATCGTTACTGTGGTCTCCGGGCTCTCGTCTCGGCGAAGGCTCGCCGAGCCGTAGCCGGAAAGGGCAACTCAACGAAGCTCCTGGAAAAAGGCAACTAACTAATCCTGACTATCGTCAGACAAGTACGAATCAATATATTCATCCGTAACATCGAGTGGATTTGAGTCTATTTTGCTGAAGATTTCTTCTTCCAGTTTGAAAATTAATGGGTCGACTTTGCTTGTGCTAATATCGCTTTGAGCTTGTTTCTTGTGTAAATGAGCGTTTCTTTTGTGAGCCTCCTCCAACCTTTCTTTCAGGGGCACAATCCTGTCGTGCATAATTCTTTTGTCAGCATAGTAAACAAGTTTTTCTTCCCACGTAGTTGGTTTTTCGTTTTCGTCGATGATGGCCATATACCTGTGTGTTTTTATGGTTGAAGCAAGCTCCGGATACTCCCCCCTCAGAAGCTCATATGCAATTTCTTCGTGGCAAAGGTCTTCGTATTCTGATTTCAATTGCCGCCATTTTGTTTTGTCCTGCCCTGCAATGGCATTATAATCCGATTCTCCGAAGTCGCAGGGTCGAGCAATATCGTGCAAAAGACAAGCCCTATCTGTAAGATTAACATCTACGAAGATACCTTTTTCTTTAAGTTTTTCTGCCAAAAAAACTGCTAATTTAGCCACAATAATACTGTGTTTTACAATATGCTCCGGTACACGATACTGTTTAAGCAGGTTAAGGCACTGTTTACGCGTTGGCAGTTTATATTTTTCCATTGATTAGCTCAGCCACCTTTTTACCGGATTTCAGCATGCCGCCGAAAATCGGCCCCATTCTCGGCAGATTATATACATCGCATACAGCCATACCGCAGACGAAAAGGCCCGGGAAAACTTCTCCTGTTTTTTCCACGACACCGGCTTCCGACGTTTCGACATTCATAAAATACTCCTGTAATTGTTGTGGGAACAGTTCCAGCTTACTTCTTTTCAGCATACCAACCAACTCAGCAGGGTGACCAGTGGCATCGACCGTGAATTTGGCACAGATGCAAAATGGGTCTACGTGCAGCCCGATTGTACGAACCGCCGCATTGTTAACAACTATACCCTGGACAGTTTCGTCCTTTAGAATTATGTCTTCAACCTCTGTCAGGTTGAATATCTCTGCTCCTGCTTGTTTGGCTTTGTAAGCTAATGCAGCGGCGAATTCTATTGCATCAGCTATGTACAGGTTCTCTTGTTTTTCCGTTGTAACACCGATTTCATCCAGGATGTCTTTATCTTCAAAGGTAACAATATTATAGCCGGCGGCTCCACCCCAGATACCACCACCTACGGAGAGCTTTTTTTCGATTATGGTTGCTTTGGTACCTGCTTTTGCCAGATAATAGCCAGCTGCAAGACCCGCTGGGCCGGCACCAACTATAACAACGTCATTCTCAAGATGCTCCATCAGTCTCTTGCAGTACTGCTCAATAATGACTCTGGAAATACTGGTCTCTATCATCTTTTTTTCCTTTCCTTTTTAAGTTAGTAAAAACTTAATCCTAAAATAAAAAGCACTCCCACAAAAGGAGTGCTTCTTTTTTCTTATCTGCCTCCCTTCGCAGGTCCTAACCTGATCAGGTTCAGAGGGTTATCTCAGCTTTCAGCCGTTCACTCGGCCTCCAGCACCCCTGGCTTATCCAAATTTTATAACACAGATTATATTACCACTGGCCAATTACACAAGGATTTTTTGACATTTTGCTATAAACATAGAAAGCATTCGTTAACATAATCGCTTTTTTCAACCAAACACTAACCATTAGTTTTTAAGGACGGTTTAACTTATGCTTGACAAAGGACTTACGTATCTTCATTTGCACAGCCAGTATTCGCTATCCTAAAAGTGATGTCTGGCTTGCCAAAAAAAACCGCCGCAGATAATTACTATCTTAACTGCGGCGGAGTTAGACCTTGAATCTCCTCGGACTAATATCCTGTCCTGTACTACTCTGCAAAGCATCGCTTCCGCCCCCCGTAGCGGAGCTACTGCGGAGGACAGGTCGCTGCAAAGTACGAGCTAAATTATCCCGCGTCTATTGCTCTTCTTCAATTTCCTTAAACGTCAGAACTTTCAACCACTTTTGGTTGTCTTTTTCAGAAACTATGCCCTCGACTTCAACTTCTGTGTATTCCATCTCCTTCCCAAGCTCCAAACCCTTCTCATCAAGTACAACGTTGTAGGTATCCTCGTCTGTGATCAATTGCACTGATATGATCACGTCGTTAGCGTCTCTGGCGACACTGACGAAGCCTTCCAATTTAACAGTTTTTCCCTCGGCCTCTTCCGCAAAACCGGTCGAAGCTAAAAATACTGTCGTTAGCATCACCAAAAACACGATGCTCATTCTTCGTTTTTTTGCTGACATTTCTATTTTCTCCTGCAGATATGATTAATAATTCCCCAGCTAAAAGCCACGCGCTTCATGCCCGGGAATCATATAGTTTCAATAAACACCCAACCGAACGTTTTTCCACAATAACTATTCGCTGCCATATACGGCTAAAGTCTGCTGCATCCTTGCAAAGCTTTAGACCTGTACGATAACACTCGTTATAAAATTAACGCGGAAGCATAGCTGATGACGTATCAAATGTCAACTGGAAATTCATAGTAGACAGCAATTTTTTTACCGCTTCCTTTTTTCATAGACCACCACAAAAACCACCCTTGACACGGTTAAACCCATCTCCTATTATAGCCATACAATCTTACTCTTATGGAACTGCTTAACCTATGGCAAATAAAGGATTTACGCACCTTCATTTACACAGTCAATATTCTCTGCTCGATGGAGCCGTAACGTTCGATGAATTGCTTAAGCGCTGTAAGAAGCTGGATATGGACACTGTGGCTGTAACCGACCACGGCAATATGTTCGGCGCTGTCGAATTCTACACAAAAGCAATCGCAGCCCATATAAAGCCAATCATTGGCATCGAGGCGTACATCGCTCCCGGCAGCAGGTTAGACAGGACAAAAACAACCATCTCCGACGCTGCATATCATTTGATACTTCTGGCAGAAAACAATATCGGCTACCAGAATCTGTTGAAGCTCGCCAGTATCGGCTACACGGAAGGCTTTTACTACCGACCCAGAATTGATAAAGAAATTCTGGCCGAGCTAAACGACGGCCTGATAGCTACGTCGGGCTGCCTTAAAGGTGAGATTGCAGTGAAACTTTCCAACAGTGATGAAAAAGCGGCAATGGCAGCCGTAGAAAGCTATCTGAAGATTTTCGGTCCTGACAGGTTTTTTATCGAGATACAAAAGCATGAAGATGATGAACCGAACACTCGGCAGGGTTTAATTGATATCGCAAAGAAGACGGGTCTGGGCCTGGTTGCGACCAACGACGTGCACTTTTTGCGGGCCGAGGACCACGAGGCGCACAACTGCCTCTGTGCGATAAGTACCGGCAAAAGGGCTGATGACCCTGACAGAATGACTTATCCGCCGGATATTTTCCTAAAAAGCCCTGAGCAAATGCGTGAGCTTTTCGCCGATACGAGCCAGGCCTGTGACAATACGCTGACAATCGCCAATCGCTGTAATGTCGAGATAGATTTAAAACATCGCCACGCACCTCACTTTGAGCCACAGGACGGCACAACAGCCGAGGATTTTCTTACGAAATTGTGCTATGAGGCAGCAAAGAAACGGTACGGCGAAATTACCAATGAAGTAAAAAACCGACTTGACAGAGAACTGCACGTAATCGAATCGAAGGGCTTTGCCAGTTATTTTCTTATTGTGTGGGACTTTTGTAAATTCGCACACGAAAACAATATTCCGATAGGCGCCAGAGGCAGCGGCGTAGGAACGCTCGTTGGATATTGCCTCGGACTGTGTGATATTGACCCCCTTCGATACGACCTTCTTTTCGAGCGGTTTATGGACCCGCAGCGCAATGAAATGCCCGATATCGATATCGACATTTGTCAGGCCCACCGAGCAGAAATCATCGACTACGTCCGCCGCAAATACGGCCAGGTAGCGCAGATAATAACCTTCGGGACAATGAAGGCCCGCGCGGTCATCCGTGATGTCTGCAGAGTGCTGGGAGTACCGTTGGCTGAAGCAGACAGGTTAGCCAAGCTCGTACCCTTCTCGCTTGATATGACACTTGATAAAGCGTTAAAGACCGAACCACAGTTAAGACAGGCTTACGAGCAAGACGAGTTAACAAAAAAAGTAATCGATATCTGTAAAAAGCTCGAAGGTCTCGCCCGCCACGCTTCGGTTCACGCCGCTGGTGTTGTCATTGCAGACGAGCCGCTGACAAATTTCATACCTCTTTATAAAGCGTCCGGCTCCGACGATATCATAACGCAGTATGAAGGGCCTATGGTTGAGAAAGTGGGCCTGTTAAAGATGGACTTTCTGGGGCTGAAGACCCTGAGCGTATTGGAGCGGGCACGCCAATTAGTCAAGGAACTTCATAGAATAGACATAGACCTGGAAAAACTCGACCTTGCAGACCCAAAGGTCTTTGAGCTTTTCTGCAGTGGTAAAACGAAAGGAGTTTTCCAGTTTGAGTCAGCTGGTATGCAGAACATGCTAATTAAGATAGAGCCGGACCGCATTGAAGACCTTATAGCAGCAAATGCCTTATATCGGCCGGGTCCTATGATACTCATCCAGGATTATATCGACCGAAAGCACGGCGCAAAGTGGAAGCTGCCGCACCCGATTATGGCTGAGACCCTAAACGAAACATATGGCATCATGGTCTATCAGGAGCAGGTGATGCGGATTTGCAATCGACTCGGCGATATACCGCTGCGAGAGGCATACACCCTGATTAAGGCAATAAGTAAAAAGAAAGCCAGAACTATTGCCAAGGAAAAGGAGAGATTTATAGCCGGCTGTGTCGATAAAGGTCTGTCCAGTCAGCAGGCCAAGCAGATTTTCGAACTTATCGAACGATTCGCCGGCTATGGTTTCAACAAGAGCCATTCAACCCGCTACGCCTTCATCGCATATCAAACTGCTTATATGAAAGCTCACTGGCCTATCGAATTTATGGCGGCTCTTTTAACCTATGAAATGGGTAATACCGACAAAGTCGTCGAATATATCGCCGAATGTGCTGAAATGGGTATAGAGGTGCGGGCACCAGATATCAATGAAAGTGGTGTCGATTTTACGCCGCTCTATGACGAGACAGATAGCAGCCAACTCGTCGGGGCGGAGCCCGCCGAAGCCCGAAAGAGAAAAGGAGTGATTCGTTTCGGGCTGGCTGCGGTTAAAGGTGTTGGAGGAAAGGCGGTCGAGCAAATTATCGCTGCTCGCGAAAAGGTCGGCAGATTCCAGAGTCTTTTTCACTTCTGCGAAAACGCGGATTTGCGAGCCGCCAACAAACAAGTGCTCGAGGCACTTATAAAGGCAGGCGCCTTCGATAAGCTTGGCGGCAACCGTGCGCAAATGATGGCAGGTCTTGAAAAAGCAATGGGATACGGTACAAGCCTGCAGACTGACAAACAGAATGGCCAGATGAGCTTCTTTAGTCAGATGGCAGGTGAGACCGATTATGCACAGGACCATCATAGCCTGCCCAATGTCGCTCCCTGGCCTGAGCCGCAGATGTTAGCTTATGAGAAACAGGTTCTCGGCTTTTACGTTACCAGTAATCCGTTGAGCCATCACGCCGAAATGATAAACCTTTATTCCACACATAACAGCTCTCAACTGGACCAGGCAAGCCAGAACAGGCAAATCGTTATCGGCGGAATGATAGCAAAGATAAGATATAACCTGACAAAGACCGGGCGAAACGCCGGCTCAAAAATGGCTGTCTTCACACTCGAAGATCTGCAGGGCCAGGCCGAAGTAGTGATGTTCCCCGACGTCCTGAATAGATACAGCCAGTCGTTGGTCCAGGATACGGTTGTTTTTGTAAAAGGAAAACTCGATTACAGAAGAGAAAGACCTAATATCCTGGCTGTGGAACTAATCAAATTAGACGAGGTCAGGGAAAAGTTAGCCGCAAAAGTAAGGATTCGGCTGGATGCTAAAGACGTTACTAAAGAGAAGGTTGCTATGATAAAGAGTATCTGCCAACACCATAGAGGAAAAAGCCCTGTTTATGTAGCGATAAGGACCGACAAAGGCAAGGTTTACGCCACAGCCGATAGAGAATTGAGCATCAATCCCGATGTGGACTTCTGCAGAAAAATGAGACAGCTCGTCGGCGAAGAAAACTTCCAGCTGACAAAATAGATATTTTCAAAGAGGAAATCAAAATTGGCAAACGAGGATTTGAAAAATAAGTTACGAAGCAAATTTATAGTTCTTGATGGCCCGGACGGCTGTGGAAAGAGTACCCAGGTGAGACTTTTAACTGAATGGCTCCAAAAGCAAGGCGTTCCCACCAGCAGCTTTCGCGACCCCGGTGATACACATATCGGTGAAAAAATCAGACAAATCCTGCTAAGCCCGGAACATATCGCAATGAGCACGCGAGCAGAGATGCTTCTGTATATGGCGGCAAGGGCACAGCTCTGGCAGGAAAAATTGGTGCCGGCATTGCGAAACAAGGAATGCGTTATCCTCGATAGATGGGTTTCAAGCACCTGCGCTTATCAGGGCAATGCCGGCGGTTTTGGAATGCGAAAAGTGATAAAACTAGCAACGGATTCCCTGGCAAGGCCCTGGCCCGATTTGACTATCATACTTGACGTCGATGTGAAGACCGGCTTTAAGCGGTTGCCGGGCAAGCCCGACAGGATAGAGGCTAAGGGCCGCGAATATCACAAAAAGGTCCGCGAGGGCTTTTTGGAGTTGGCCCGCCAAAGGGCAAACTTTGTGGTAGTCGATGCCAGCAGCAACATCGAGGCGGTTCACAAAAAAATAATAGAAGAAGTTAAAGGATTTTAGCCACGAAGACATAAAGAGAAAAAAAATGAACTAAAGTGCCTAAAGTGAGCTAAAGTAAAAAAATAATCCACAAGTTTAGGCACTTTACATTTCTTGGTGCCTTTGTGGCAAAAAATCTGTGTAATCTGTGGTTCATCTATATGTCACTTAAAAATATCTTTTGTCAAGATAGAACGATTGCGATTTTGCAGCGAGCCTTCGCTTCAGATAAGGTCCCGCACGCATATATTTTTTCCGGCCTAACTGGCGTCGGCAAATTCAAAACCGCCCGCGAATGGGCGAAGCTGCTGCTTTGTAAAAACCCCATAGAATACAGGAGACAGGAGACAGGAGACAACTGTGAACCACATGGGGTTCACAGCCATAAACCCAATGTGGTTTATGGAAGTCAGAACAGGGACAAGGAGCGAGAATCGAGAATCCAGTATCGCGCCGATAGTTGCGGTTCATGTCAATCCTGTCAATTATTCGAGGCCGACTCACATCCAGACTTCAACCACATTTATAAGGAATTGATACAATTTACAAAACAGGGCAAAGGCAGATATACACCTGTTGACCTACCGATAGATGTTGTTCGAGAATTTCTAATCGAAAAAGTGGCAACCAGACCTACCTTGTCACAAAGGAAAGTCTTTATCGTCAGCGAAGCTGAAAAACTAAACGCCGCTTCACAAAACTGTCTGTTAAAAGTGCTGGAAGAGCCGCCGAAATATTGCTGCATTATCCTGCTGTGCACCCGTCTGGAACGGTTGCTGCCAACCATCAAATCAAGATGTCAGATAATCCGTTTTGGCCCTGTAGAGGAAGGCAGGATAATCGAAAAGCTAAAAGAAACAGGCCTTGAAGAAAATCAAGCTCAATACTTCGCCCGTCTGGCTCAGGGCAGTATAGGCCAGGCCTGCCAGTGGGCACAGCTTGCCCTCCACGCGCACGGCGGACAAGCCCCTGCCGATGTAAATCTTTACAAAACAAAGAAAAAAGTGGTAACTTTTCTGGTCAGCAGCGAATTAGCCAATGCCCTGGACCTGGCTGGGGAGCTCCTGGACGAGAGTAAAAGAATTGCTGCCGCCTGGGGCGAGCTCGACAAGACCACCAGCAAAACCGATATCAATCGAAGAGCCCAAAAAACTCTCATCCAGATAATCATATCGGTCTTATATGATGTAATGAAAAGAAATGCTACACCGGAAAAAGACTTTATAAATTTCGACCAAAAAACAGAGATACAAAAGTTAGCCGAACGTTTTGACCCTGAACAGGCCGCGGAAAAAATCGCCGATTGCTACAAAACGCAGCGATGGATTGATTCGGCTGTCAATGAGAGACTTGTTTTCGAGCAGCTATTGTTAAACCTCGCCGGTTCTGATATAATGAAGGTTTAATAATCCAGCTTTGTACTGTTATTTGCTTAGGTAAATTAGATGGCAGAAACTTCAACAAAAAAGGTGAAGCAGGTCAAAAACAAAAAATATATGCTGGTTCGCTACGGCAGGATGAATACGCTTGGGTTCTTCGAGCACAACAAAACCAGAATACCCAAAGTTAACACCCGCGTAGTGGTAAAAACCGATAAAGGTCTTGAATTAGCACATCTCGTAGGCCGGCTCTCTGCATACAAGGGCGGACAATTCAGGTTGAGTGACGACCAGCTTAAAAAGTATTTTGATGACAACAATGTGGATTTCTCCTGTAAAGAGGCAGGTAAATTTGTGCGTTTCGCAAGCACAGAGGATATAAGCGAGGAGCGGCACCTGCGAAAGATTGCCGAAGAAGAGATGGAAACCTGTAAGCAATTCACCAAAGAACTGCACCTGCCAATGAAGATAGTTGACGCAGAACACATATTCGGCGGCGAACGCATTATTTTCTACTTTATGTCTGACGGCCGAGTCGATTTCCGTGAGCTGGTGAAAAAACTGGCACACGAATACCAGACGAGAATCGAAATGCATCAAATTGGTTCACGCGATGAGGCCAAAATACTTGGCGATGTCGAAACCTGCGGACAACAATGCTGCTGCCAAAGATTTCTCAAGCTCTTAAAGCCGGTCAATATGCGAATGGCCAAGATGCAAAAAGCGACCCTCGACCCTTCAAAAATATCCGGCTATTGCGGCAGATTGAAGTGCTGCCTGCGATACGAGGATAAAACTTACACAGAGCTTAAAAAAAACCTTCCCAAAAAGAACGCAAGGGTAAAAACCAAATACGGCGAGGGCAAAGTTGTCGACACACAGATATTGACTCAACTTGTTGTTGTCGAATATGAGAGTGGGGAAAAAGACGCCATCCCCGTTGATGCGCTTGAGATAATTTCCACTGCCGCAACCAAAAAGAAAGACTCTGACGATTCTGCGCCGGACACCAAGGATAACCAAGGCGGTACTCCGGAGGCCAGTGACCAGGACGACAAGAAAGACGAAAAGTAGTAATCATCAAGGAAGAACTATGCCGCGTAAAATTATTGTTACATCAGCTTTACCGTATGCAAATGGCCCGATACACATGGGGCACTTAGTAGAATATCTCCAGACCGATATTTGGGTGCGTTTCCAGAAAATGTGCGGCAACGAGTGCCTCTACTTTTGCGCCGATGACACTCACGGCACCCCCGTTATGATAAGTGCCCGGGCCGCCGGCATAACCGCCGAACAGCTAATCGAACGCATGTATATAGAGCACAAAGCAGACTTCGACAGCTTTTTCATAGAATGCGATAATTTTTACACAACACATTCACCGGAAAATAAAAGCTTTAGCGAGCTGTTCTTCAGCCGCCTAAACGAAGCCGGCTCAATCGTCAAACGAAATGTCGAACAGGCCTATTGCGAGAATTGCAAGATGTCCCTGCCCGATAGATACATCCGCGGCACCTGCCCCAGATGCGGCGCCGAGGACCAATACGGCGACTCCTGCGAAGTCTGTAGCGGAACATATCGCTCTACTGAGATGATTAACCCCCGCTGTGCAACCTGTTCCACTAAACCGGTTCGCAAAGAAAGTGAACACTACTTTTTCAAACTCTCCGATTACGAACAAAAACTCAAAGATCTCATCGCCAAAGGCTACATTCAGCAATCGGTGGCAAACAAACTCGACGAGTGGTTCAAAACGGGCCTGAAAGACTGGGACATCTCCAGAGACGGACCCTATTTCGGTTTCAAAATACCGGGGGAAGAAAATAAGTTTTTCTACGTCTGGCTGGACGCTCCTATCGGATATATGGCTTCTGCAAAGAACTACTGCGACAAAAACGGTTTGGATTTTGACAAGCTCTGGAATAGTCCAGAATACGAGCTTTATCACTTTATCGGCAAGGACATTACGTATTTTCATGCACTTTTCTGGCCTGCGATGCTCATCGGTGCCGGTTTCAAAACCGCCAACAAACTTTTCGTTCATGGCTTTTTAACTGTAAATGGCGAAAAAATGAGTAAATCTCGCGGGACATTTATTAAGGCGAACACCTACTCAAAACACCTGAATCCTGAATTCCTGCGATACTATTACGCAAGCAAGCTAACCGACAGTATCGATGACCTTGATTTGAATTTTGATGATTTTATAAACAAAACCAATTCCGACCTGGTCGGCAAATTCGCAAACCTCGCCTCTCGCTCCGGACCAATGCTGACAAAGAAACTGGATGGTCAACTTGGTCAGATAGATAGCCAGGGCAGAGAGTTAATCAACAAACTAACCACCGCAAAGGACCAAATCATCACGGATTACGAAAATCTTAAATTTGCTGCTGTGGTTCGCACAATTACTGCTTTAGCCGACGAGGCAAACCGATATGTCGAACAGAATCAGCCCTGGACAACGATAAAGACCGACTTGGAAAAAACACGAACAACCCTTACGACAATAATAAATGCCGTACACATCCTGACAATTTACTTAAAACCCATCCTGCCTAAGTATGCAGAAAAAGTGCAGGAATTCCTCAATGTCAATGAGCTAAAATTCTCAAATGTTGAAACGATATTGGAAAACCACAAAATAAACAATTTCCAGCGATTAGCTGAAAGAATTAATGAAGAACAGGTGAATGCAATGATAGAAGAAAGTAAAGAAACTCAAAGTCCTCAGCCGCCGAGTGCTGAAAAAATCCCAGTTGAACCATTCAAGCCCGAGTGTACAATCGATGACTTCGGTAAAATTGACCTGCGAATCGCTAAAGTTGTAAAGGCCGAATCCGTCGAAGGCGCAGATAAACTGCTGCGGCTGATTTTAGATGTAGGCGGCCCGCAAAAAACCTGTTTTGCAGCGATAGCCAAGGCCTATAAGCCCGAAGAGCTGACCGGCAAAATTGTAGTCTATCTGGCCAATTTAAAGCCCAGACAGATGAGGTTTGGCCTGTCTGAAGGTATGATTCTGGCAGCTGGGACCGGTGGAAAAGATATCTTTATGCTCTCGGCCGATGCCGGAGCAAAACCCGGACAGAGAGTTCTTTGATAGAAAGCCACAGATTTCACAGATTACACCGAATTAAACTAAGTCGAAATGGGTGAGTACAAATATAGGGAGTTGACCAGCGAGATTATCAATGCAGCACATACTGTTCATAATAAACTCGGCTATGGCTTTCTGGAAAAGATATATCATAATTCGCTGTTCATAGAGCTAAAGAAAAGGGGTTATCTAGTAGAATTTAAAAAACCTATGCAAGTCCGTTATGAAAATCAGGTCGTTGGAGATTTCTTCCCTGACCTTCTCGTTGAAAACAAAGTAGTTGTTGAGGTGAAAGCCATTGACAAATATGCCAATATTTTCGAGGCACAATTGCTTAATTATCTAAAAGCTACCGGTCATGATGTAGGCCTAATTATTAACTTTGGCCCATCCGTTGAGGTCAAGCGTATGGTTTTATAAAATAATTATAAATCTGGAAAATCTGTGTAATCTGTGGCAAAAATTAAGAATGAAAAAAAGTCTCGAACAAATTACCAGAGAGGATGGCCGATACAATCCTGAAGCGGTTAAGTTCGTCAGCTATACCATAAGCAAAATCACCTCTGAACATCACCACGTCGGTGGCCAGACGCTCTGCGAGGAACTGAAAAAATTGGCTGCCGAAAAATGGGGCAGGTTGGCAATGTCGGTGCTAAGTACCTGGGGCGTAAAAACCACTCGCGATTTTGGTGAAATCGTCTATTTGTTGATAAAGAACGAATGGCTGACTGCTCAGCCAACCGATTCAATCGATGATTTCAACGATGTTTACGATTTCAAAACCATCTTCAAAGACCAGTTCGAGTTCTAAAACGTGATTTGAGCCACTCGTCAGGGCTAAGCACAACGAGCTTTAAAACATCATTTGGGGCTGGTGAAATAATACTGCAGGCCGGACATTATCATATGTACGCCAATAGCGGCGATAAACAGGCACATCACTTTTGAAAATACCGTGCAGACCATCTTGCCGAGGAATTTGTGTATAGGCTCAATAAAACGCATTATAAGCCACAGTACCCCGAAGACCACAGCGATTGCAGCTACTGCCTTTGTCGGGCCGGAACTTTCAAGTGTTGTAAGACTCGTTACCATTGCGCCCGGCCCTGCCAGAAGTGGACATGCCAGCGGTACACAGCCAATCTCATAAGGGCTGAAGGTTCCTTTAACCTCCACGGAGCGTCGCAATACGCCGAATATCAAATGGTCGATGGCTATAATCAGCAGCAATATGCCCCCGGCCAGCTGCAAATCGGCCAACTGAATATGAAAAACACGATTCAATACCCAATTGCCGGCAAATGAAAATACCAAAAGAATAATCACGCCAACAGTTACAGCGGTGTTAAAGGCCTTTCGACTTTGGCCATTCGGTGTGTGCTCAGCAACACTGAGTAGTATAGGAATGTTTCCTATCGGGTCAACAATAGCAAATAAAGCTAAAATCGCTTCGATGTAAGACATATTTTATTAATCGTCTGACTCCGGATACAAAGTCCAGTTGATTTTTGATTCGAACTCCAATTTTATAACTACAATGCAAGCCCCAAATAAAGCATACCTTCTATGTCAAAATGCTCGTAAGGTGCAATTTCCTCAAATCCAAGAGATTTATAAAGCCGGGCTGCTTCGGCCATTCTACGATTGGTATTCAAACACATCGATTTGTACCCTATATTTCGTCCCTGCTCGATGACGGCCTTTGCAAGAGCTTTCGCTATGCCCAACCCACGATATTCGGGTCTGACAAATAGTCGCTTCATCTCACAAGCTCCATCACCAAAATCCCTCAGACCTACGCAACCTGCAGTTTTATCTTGATACTTGGCAAGCAATAAACATCCTTTTGGAGGATTGTAGTTGTCTGGCAACTGTGAGGCGATTTCTTCTTCGTAATTTTTGAAATACTCCTTAAATAAAGGCAGGCCGGAACGCTCGGCAAAGCATATCTTCAAAAAGTCAGCATATTCCCGCCACAGTATTCGAACCTGCTCAAGATTCTCACCTGTTTCAACTGGATAAATTTTCAGCATAACAAACACCCTAACCGATCACTTCCAATTCCCTTTCAAGGATTTGGAAAAACTCTTCTCTCGCATCCCTTTCTATCCAAGGCTTGTGCCCACAATTCTTCAGCAAAATAAACCGGAAGCTCTTTAGGGCAGCAGACAACGGCTTTTTAACCCCTTCAGCCGGATGTGGGTCATAGTCACCATGGATTGCCACCACCGGACACTGAATCTTACTTGTCAGAGCCATCCATTCTCCACTCTTTCTCATTTCCGCTGCCTCTGGCCACACACTTTGAAAAATGTCAGCTCGACAGTTAACCGCTTTAAACTCATCACTTACATCGCCTATTGGATTATATGCATCGGCTTTCGATAACAATATCCCTAATCGTAAAAGTATAGAGTTTTTGTCTTCTGTTGCAGCATCATCTAAAGCTCGAATTAGAGATTCGACCTCTGTTCTCCCTTTATCATCGAGGCGGCTTAACCGGGTTCCTTCAATAATTCCTCCAGCATACTTTGCTTCATAAGGGCCGCTTCCGATAAGGATTAGTTTTTTAACAATTTCAGGATAATCAGCAGCAACAATAAAGCTTAACCACGCTCCCCACGAAAAACCTACCAAAGTAACTGGAAGGTTCCCATTCTTCTCCAGAGCTGTTTTTAACTCCTTCACCTGTCCCCGCAGTGTCATTGCTGTCTGAATCGGCTCTAAAATGCCCCGGCTCGACGAAAGTTCAAGAGCTATCGTCGCCATCTCTCCGCTCGCACCTGGACCACCATGTACAACAGCGATAGAATAAGGTTCCTTACCATATTTTCTCAAGTCGTTCATACTTAGTATAGCAACTTCTCTATTACAAATACTCGCGAAAGATAAATAAATCTCACAATTCTTTTCTTCTTTGTTCCAGAAAGGCCTCAAAGCCGCATGATTCCCAGAAAGCTTTAGCTTCTCCGTTCTTAACTGTGTTGAATAATGTCACTTCTTCAACTTCTTGGCCTGAAAACCATTCTGTTATTTGCCTACACAATTCTTTCCCGATTCCTTTACGCCGATACGATGGCAAAACAGTTATAGTATTTATAACCCCTAATTTTTTATTCCCTTGTAAAGGCCCATTGTCTGTTATGCTTCCGGTAACTACCCCAACAATTTCTTTTTCGTTTTTTGCAATAAAAACCGCTTTGTCTCCTTCGGATAAAAATGCTGAAACGACCTTCTTATGCACTTCTCGATAATCATCCACCCACGAAAGCTCTGTATGTGAAGCTATAAGCTCATCAGCTAGCGGCCCTAATTTCTCTACTTCTAATTCAGTTGGAATCTCAATCTTTACCATTTGAATATTCACTCCAGCTTTAACTCCATAAAAACTACACCTTCTATTGGATTATAACGATATGGCTCGATTTTCTTAAATCCAAGAGACGCATACAACGCTTTAGCCGCATCATCAAATGTATCTATGCGCATGCACACATACCCAATTTTCTTTGCCTTTTCGATCACCTCTTTAGCTAAGGCCTTTCCTATCCCCCGCCCTCTCCATTCAGGCATAACAAACAATCTTTTCATCTCACATATATCATCGCCTATGTCTCTAAGGCCGACACAGCCAACTGGTAGCTCTCCATACATGGCAAGAAGCAAACATCCACTTGGCTCTGCAAACTCCGCTGGAAGATCCGCCAACTGTTTTCGAAAAGCTTGTAACTCCTGGCAAGATATCGACTTTTGACTCTCCCGCCATACAAGATATTCGCCAAGAATACTTCGCGCAATTTCAATATCATCATTAGTTTTAACTGGAAAAATTTTTAGCATGGTCTTTTAATCTCACAGCAAAAAGTTAGATATCTTCTACCAGGATTATTTTCACTGTATCTGTAAGAACTTTTCCTTTGTGCTTGTGTTCTTCACCTGCGGGAATAAAGACTCCGTCACCCTCGCTGAACATAAGCACTTTTTCGTCGAAGTCTATTTCCATCTGACCTTCCAGGACATACCCTATATGCCCCTTCGTGCACCAGTCAGGCTCAATAAATTCTTTAGTAAACTCTGCCAAACGCAGCTTTCTGCCGCCTTGCTGATAAGCCTTGAATCTAACACCTTCTGCCGGTGTTTCCCACGACTTTGAATCAAAATCTACTTTGTATTGTTCCATACGTAATGTTTCCCTCTTTTATCAGCCCAATTCTCTATGCCATATTTTTTGATTAATCGAAGATTATTTTTGAGCGTATCTCCGTGATAACCTGATAGTGGCTTAAGGAGTTCACATCCTTCAAAATCTGAGCATTCCCAGCAACCTTCCACTCCTTTCTCACGAGCACAGTCACGAATTTTACAATCCGGCTTGCCGCCATTCTCGCGACAGATCTTCCTGCACCTTAGTTCTATTAACGAAGATAATACTCTAACGAAAGTCTCGTAATCGTTAAGTACAGGATTTTCTTTTGCCTTTAGCCCCACGTATTTATCAAACTGCTGTTTTTGCAGTTCTTCTCTTAGCTTTTCTGCAGTATCAAATAATGGCTGATTGAAAGGTATACAATCGCCACAATATAGGCCACAATAAGCTGTGTATTTACTCTCCGCTTTCATCGTTAATATTCCCAATCCACACTTTATTGTTTCAGACCGCCTTTTAGAGCAGTTGACCTTTAGCAACCATTATGACTTTCCCGCCGACAAATACCTCAATCTTGCCGCTTTTTTCTTCCGCTCGTAAGTACAGCAATGAAGGCCTGCCGATTTCATAGCCCTGTTCAACCCGAACGTCGACCTGACTTTTTCCAAAGTACCGGTAGTTTGCTAAATATCCAGCTAAGCAGCCGTTTCCACTTCCTGTGGCAGGGTCCTCCGGTATGCCACAATAATCACAAAAGACTCGCACATTTAAGTTATTGTCTTGATTGTAAGTCTCGGGACAAAAGATGAGAATTGCCTTAGCTTGCGTTTTTTCAACCAGCTTGAAGTATTTGTCCCTGACCACACGAGAACATTTGACAGCATTTAAGGTTTTCAATGGCACGAGAATAAAGAACACACCCGTCGAAACCTCTTGAATCGGAAACCTTTCATCGATATCGCTTTTGTCAATGCCCAACACCTCTGAGACAGGCCCCGGCTCGATAGTCCGGCCGAAAATCGGCTCGATTTGCTTCATCCATAAAATACCCGGCTGCCGGCCGTCATAGTTAAACGTAACCGGAATCCGGCCGACCTTTAGATTCAGATTTACAGCTTTAACCGGCTTTTCAATAATCTGCTGCTGTATTACATAAGCTGTACCCAGCGTCGGATGGCCGGCAAAAGGCACTTCAACTTTCGGTGTGAAAATGCGAACATCATAACCACCATCTCGTGGCTCGTCGGACAAAATAAAAGTCGTCTCAGAATAATTCACCTCCTTGGTGATTTTTTGCATTTGACTATCCGAAAGTGCTCCTGCTTCTCGAACGACCGCAAGCTGATTGCCTGCATATTTTTCTTCAACAAACACATCCAGAATGTAAAAGATAAGTTTCTCCATTTTTATCTCCAATATATATTGTTATTGTTTGAACACATCCTCCATCACCTCAAGAGCAAATCTTGCAGATACGGTTGCAGGACCACCGCCCATCTCCATTCCGACTTCTACTGCTTCGAGAACCTCCTGCATTGAGGTCCCGGCTTTGGCAGCTTGTTCAATGTGCCACTGCATACAAGACTCGCAGTCGATCACAACAGAAATACCCACTGCTATCAGTTCTTTAGCTTTTCTGGGTAAAGCTCCGTCGGAAAAAGCTACTTTTTCCATCTCAAGAAATGCCTCATAGGTTTTGGATTTCAGAGAAGTCAATTTCTCGTGTACTTTCTTTCTTCTTTTAGATATTTCTTCCAACCGACTCATAATCCCGTTCCTTAAATTAACCTGACTGTTTTCCTGTCATACTTTCTATTTCAACCTTTATAATCCATATGTTCTCGACGGCATTTGCTGAATATTCAAAAGTGTCCTTTGAAAATTGTTGCATGATAATATCGAGCGCCTTGCGTTTCTGCTCGACATCCTTTATGAACACAGCTTTTCCGAAGCCGATAACGCTTTTGTATTTCATCCCCCAGTCACACGCCTTGTCAGCTTTTACAAGCTCATGGTTTATATCGACTTCGAAACAAACGTTGTTATTTTTTCTGAGGATGTCCAACTTTTTGCCTTGCCCGGCACAATGAAAATACAAAGCATTATCTTTATAGCCAAAGCAGAGCGGAACCACATAAGGCTGATTTGCTTCACACAAACCCAGTCTGCACACCGTGGCCCTGCTCAGTATATCCTCAATGGCAGCAATATCGTTTATTTGCTTGTCTTTTCTCTGCATAAATCACCCTCTCGCAAACACTTTCTTTCCTAACATGCCACTAAAAATCACTTTTTAATCCTCTGGCAAAAACCTTTATTTTCCCAGCACTGACAGCCATCACAATCTTAAAAACTTTATTGATTTCTTCGCTGGTTGCACCACATTGAATAGCTTCATTTATATGAAAATCGGCACAAGGTGTACAATTGACACACATACTCACAGCCGTGGCAATCAACTCAATGGTCTTCTTGTCAAGAACTCCATCCTGCTCTGATAAGAAATCGTCGGTGAAACTATTTAATTTACTGATCAGATTCGAATTTAGCTTTTCTTTCATTTTGATTCTCCTTTTTTTAAAACTCCCACAACTTTGCTTCGCCGTTCCATGAGAACGACATCTCTCCAAACGCCGTTCATCTGGCCAATACATTCACGACGGCCTACTTCTCGAAAGCCGCAGGTTTTACACAAAGCAATACTGGCTGCATTCCCAGGGAAAATTGCCCCTTGCAAAGTCCATATACACGCTCGTTCTGATTCCTCGATGACTGCTCGAAGTAGAGCTTTTCCTACACCTTGACCTCTGGCCGATGCCTTCACATATAAACTCACCTCAGCAACTCCAGAATAAACCGGCCTTTTTGAAACAGGGCTTAATGCCACCCATCCAATGATTTTTCCTTCGGTCTTAGCAATCAATCTGCAATCCCGTAAGTGAGTATTATCCCACTTTTGCCAATCAGGGACATCTGTCTCAAATGTTGCGTTGCCGGTAGCAATACCTTCCTGATAGATGCTCTTTACCGCAGGCCAGTCTTCATCTTTCATTTTCTCCACTATGAAATCCATAGTATTTTTCTCAGTTCAGGCCATGGAAACATTGTTTTTTTCAGACATTTTCCCTTTAACAGCTCATCGCATTGACACAGCAAAAGTCATATTAAAAATTTCAAAATAATTTCTTTGTAAAGTCCAACGGCCTTTTCTACGTCGCTGACGTTGATATATTCATCCGGCTTATGAGCAAGTTTCGGCTTGCCCGGGCCAAAAATCACCACCGGTGCGCCTAAAGAAGCAAAAAATGGCCCATCCGTAGTAAAGCCGACAGCTTTGGTTTCATTAGCTCGGACAGCAAAACAAAAATCCTTAACAAAATCACAATTATTGTCCGTTTCTAATGCACCCACTTCACGTATAACGGTAACCTCTGCATCGAATTTAGGATTTTTTTGTTTTAATTTCGCAATGACACCTTCGAAAT
>Ga0315551_10000804_pt1 | contig 24637 bp, 17 predicted proteins | sample SalMarSW160290MG_FD_203678 | JGI IMG/M metagenome (GOLD analysis project Ga0315551, IMG submission 203678) | Salt marsh sediment microbial communities from the Plum Island Ecosystem LTER, Massachusetts, United States - Salt Marsh Sediment SW1602-90 ...
GTTGGGACAGACCTGGAGCCGATGCAATAATGGCCCTGATTGCTTTGGAGCAGTCAAATACGTGGAAAAGCTACTGGGACCTGCGAAAACGGGCTGCATAGCCCTGCCAGAATATCTGGTCGCACCCGTCCAGATTAAGGATTGAATTTGCCTTTACCGGATTTTATTCTTACTATTTATTATGGACGGAATTTAGTATACTCACGTGGGCTACAGAAGAAACCTGTTGTTCTGAGCTTGATAAGCAAACTGAAGGTCTAAATTACCGGCCGTTGAAAGTTTGCAAATAATGGGGGAAAAAATGAGAACAAGAAAATATAAATCACACATAGTTTTTATTCTTACCTTAAGCCTGATATGGGTGATGCTGGCACAATCCCTTTATGCAAATTCACATTATGGCAGTGATAGCGTATTAGAGCTTTCAAGAACAGGCGGCTATGCCAAACTTTCAGATGCTAATGTTGATGACTTAGATTATTCTAAGGATTTTTCTGTGGAGGTTATTACTAAAATTGAGCCACACTTAGTTGGAGGTAGTTATGGAAGTTTTCTCCAAAAAGCGGGAAGCCAGGCTCTTTATAATTCTGCTCATTCTGGATTCGCAATAGGGATTTATTCTGGACAGTTTGAGAATTTTGGCAAGATAATACGTGCTAAAGTTGGGGATGGTACGAATCAGGCGGCTGAAGATTCTTATGATTTAGAGGGAGATGTTTACGCTGTTATGACTTGGGAATCTACAGCGAAAAAGTTAATTCTATATATCAACGGTGTTGAAGATGGAGATAGCGTCAATGCGGCAATCGTCCCAGCAAATATAGAGAATAGTTATGACTTACAGATTGGATTGAGCTTGAATGGGCTTAAAAAAGATGTTTTTATGGTGAGGCTATGGAACAGGGAATTATCTTCAAGTGAAGTTACTACACTTTATGATAATTATGAAAGTACTGGACAGCATACACGTCCAGCCGGATTCTCTGCTACAAACTTAGTTTCTGAATGGCTTATGGATTCAGAGAGTAATGGTAACGGGGATGCCGGAACAACTCATATTAAGGACAATGTTGGCACTAATCATTTAGAGTTAATCAGCGGTGCAGATATTTCTTTTGGTACGGGAGTATTAGCCTTATCTACTCCGGCAGATGAAGCAGCAGATGTGAATAAGGCAGTCACTCTTACGGCTACAGGAGGCAATGATACGATTGGTGGAGGAGTTGTAAATCCTCTGCATTATTATTTCCAGATTGATACAGTAAACACATTTGATTCAGCGAATCTAAAAGAATCGGGTTGGATAATTCATTACGGAGAATACGAACCAATCTTAAAACCAAGCACCTTATATTATTGGAGAGCTAAAGTTAAGGACTCTGCCGATACACCGGCTGAATCTGCCTATACTTCAATACGGTCTTTTACAACAGAAGGTCCAACTAATTGGTATGTGCGACCAGGGGTTTATTCTGGAGTAAGCTCCGGTACCACCGGTGCCGTGCCAATTCCAATACCAGGGACGTATGGTAATCAGGATGGAACTTCTTATGATAATGCTTGGAATGGCATAAGAGAAATTGTCTGGGGAGAAGATGGCGTAGAGGCAGGAGATAATTTGTATGTTTGTGACAATCATGATTATGATTCAGATATGAAACGTGATTCTTATTTGTCATATCAAGCACTGGAACATATAAGGAGTTCAGGTTTTTCCGAAGATTATCCTATCACTATAAGAATGGATTATGCAGGACATACTGGAACCCTTGATGGTTCAGACACGGGATACCGATTTAGCTTGGGAAGAAGTAAATATATCAAATTCTATAAGGGGTATTTTAACAGTTCAACAGTTGGAAAAGAAAGGATTGGAAATACTGTTACTGACGTACCAGTTTCAACACACATTGTTTTTGATAGCTGCACAATGATATACGGAGTAACTCACTGGCTTTACGCAGGACATGATTATTGGACATTCAGGAACAATGATATAAGCTATGCTGAAAATGGAATATATTCACTTGGTGCCGATACTTCCCTAAATGAACCAGATGAATGCGGTGATAAATGGGGGGCAAGCTATCTGTTGATAGAAAACAATACCATCACGCACATGGGAGTTGAGAGTTGGCCTGATGGGGATGCTCATGCAGTGGGGATTCAAGGAGGAAAAGGGCACATCATTCAAAGAAATTATACAGATGATACCGGGACTGCAATTGAATTTCATACAGAAGATTGGCCTATGAGGGATATGATTGTAAGATACAATCTTGTTAAGAATACCAGGGCTAACGGTTCTGGTGGGGGAGGGATAAAAGTTTCTGGATCGACGGATTGTGCTATTGGTTTAAGGACTGGCTTTGAGATTTATAATAATATCGTGATAAACACTGGCATCGGAAAGACAGAAAGTTATCAAGGTAAAGGTATATCCACTAATACCAAGGACTTCATAGAAATCTATAATAATATTATTATCAATACAGCAGGAGACTCTATTGGTTTTGGTGTTTATGATGGTTACCCTCCTCAGGGTAATGTTTATAACAATATCATCGTGAATCCTGGGGAGCGTTATATGGAGATACACGGTGATGGTGCTTTTGAGGACTGGAGCAATTTTCACTCTGACTATAACTTGTATTATCCTGCAACAAACTTTACTACAAACTTCTCTTTTGCACAGTCAATAGACAGAGATAATCATTCCATATTGGCTGACCCTTTGTTTGTTGACCCTGGGAATGGCAATTTTCATCTTTGGTCTGACTCTCCAGCAATAAACGCAGGAGTTGATGTTGGCTTAACTCAAGATTTTGGGGGAAATCCTATCCCCCAAGGCCCTGCCCCTGACATCGGTGTTTATGAATGTGTTCTGGATCCTGATAATCCGACCCCAGAACTCCAGACAATTGGTAATAAGTCTGTGAATGAAAATGTTACTTTGACATTTGAGATAAATGCCACCGACCCTGATGGTGAGCCGATAACATACTCGGTTCAGAGTATGCCGAGTGGGGCAACCTTCTCCAACCAGACGTTTAGCTGGACGCCAACCTATAACCAGGCTGGCAGCTACCAGGTAAGGTTTATTGCAAGCGATGGCAACTCGAATGATTCTGAGACAATTACCATCACAGTAAACAATGTTAACCGAGCCCCGGTACTCGGGCCAATCGGGAACCAGTCGGTTAATGAAAACGCCCTTCTGAGCTTTTCGGTGAGTGCGACCGATCCTGATGGCCAAGCAATAACGTACTCTGTAAGCGGCTTACCTGCCGGAGCTATATTTACCAGCCAGACGTTTACCTGGACGCCAAGTTATGACCAGGCTGGGGCCTATCCGGTTACGTTCACTTCAGACGATGGTCAGGCTCAGGATTCTCAGGCAATAACGATAACGGTAATCAACGTGAACCGAGCCCCCGTGCTCACTGCTATAGGTAATAGGACGGCTTATGCAGATGTCCTTTTAACCTTCACGATAGATGCAACTGATCCCGATGGTGATGCGATAACATATTCAGTGGGTACTCTACCCAGTGGTGCAGCATTTACAGGCCAGGACTTTAACTGGATGCCAAGCCAGAGCCAGGTGGGTAGTTATGCCGTCACTTTTACTGCAGGCGATGGGCAGCTGCAGGATTCTGAGATGGTTACTTTGACTGTCGACGTTGATAGTTTGGCACCGACCGTCACTAATTGCTCTCCCGCTGACGGCTCGATACAGGTGCCTTTGAACAACCTGATAACTCTAAATATTGCCGATGCCGGTATAGGTGTTGATGCCGATTCAGTGAAAATTAAGATTAGAGTCAACAATAATCCCAATATCAATACAGTTTACTTCGGTGACACGGACCACTATACGAGCCCGTATGGTGATTGCCGAAGGTTAGGTACGAAGGCTGAGTATAAATTCGTTTACCAACCGACGAGCGAAATGTTTTATTACGACCAGACGGTGACTATCACGGTAAATGCTACAGACCTTGCCGGAAATGTAATGGACGAGTATTCATATTCCTTCGCGACCGAGATGCATTCATTTGGCCAAAACAAGCAGGTCAATTCAGGCTTAACTAATAGTGATAGACCAGTAACGGTGTGTGATAGAAGCGGCAATATCTGGGCAGCCTGGCACGCAGGGTCAGTAGGTAACAGAGATATTTATATTAGCAAACTTGCAGCAGGAGAAGAAAACTTTGGTGGTACCGTTCAACTGACCGACAATATGACTGACCAGTGTAACCCTGCTGTTGCGTTGGATAGTAATGGCAAACTATATGTTGTATGGCAAGATAACAGGGAAGGAGACTGGGACATATACGTATCTACATCGGTTGACGGAATAAGCTGGTCCACTGAGACAAGGGTCAATGACCCGAATGATGGTAATCAGGTCAATCCTGCTATAGTGATTGACAGTCAGAATTATGCACACGTTGTCTGGCAGGACGACCGTGCAGATAATCAGGATATCTGTATAGCTACATCGAGCGATGGCTTTGTAACAAAAACGGTCTCACAAATCACCTCTGATAATTTCGACCAAGTCGAGCCGGCCGTTGCGGCAGACTCTGACAATACGATTTATGTGGTATGGACGGATGGGCGCAATGGCTCAAGCGACATTTACGGAGCGGCCTCGAGTAATCCCTGGACGAATGTGGCGATGGTAAGCAATACGAACAACCAATCGAGTCCGGCGATTGCCGCCGAATCCACAGGATCAATTTTACACTTACTGTGGGTCGATGATACTTCCGGAGACGATGACATATACTATGCATCATCGAATGGTTTGCCGGGCAGTCCTTTGACCGGCAGTAGTATTATCGATGATAGCTCCGGCGCCAACCAGCTAGACCCGACGATTGCAGTCACAGGCAGCACGGATAATAATTTGAAAGTTTTTGCCTGCTGGCAGGATTGGCGGAATACAGATACGGACCTGTACTTCGCTGAGCTAAGTTCCGGTTCCGGGACAAATATTTTCGTAGATGATGGTGGTTCAAGTGCAAACCAGGGCGAACCGGCAATAGGAATAAGTGAATATAACCATCCATATATCATGTGGGCTGATAGTAGAAGCACAGACACAGATATTTATTACGCCGGAAGCACTTTTATAGAACCTGTCGCACTGGCATCGGAACTTGTTACTGCTTCCGCTTCCAGCAGCACAACAGTGGGAACTGACCCCCAAGCCATAACCACCATAGACGATGTCTCCATCGTAGTGCCTGCGGGGGCATGTTCGTATGATGTAACTATTACACTAACAAAAATTGCGAATCTGCCAGAATTTGCCGCACCGTGTTTGGGCGGTTACGATTTTGGTCCCAGTGGAATTCAGTTTAGCCAGCCGGTTACGATCACAATACCATACGTTTTCTCAGGTTCGGAAGGCTTAGTGACGCCATGGTTCAGCACGCTCAGTGGGATGCTTAGTCAACAGGGGATAACAGATATCCAGGATATCCCAATATCTTCGTCTTTGCATGCTCTTTCATTCAAGACCACACACTTTACGGCATTCTTCCTATTCGGAGGAAGCGGCGCTGCTGCCGTTATTGTCGGCGGCGGTGGAGGCGGCGGTGGCTGTTCGGTCTCTTCCAGCGGTGAAGGTAATATTGTCGGGTATATGCTTCCGTATATTGTGTTGGCCGTGGTAATGGTAGTACTAAAAATGCGGGACGCACGAAATCGCAAAGCACGTAATATGACAACCGGGAAATATTAAAGATGGGCGATCAATCCGGCCAGCTAAGTATAAGTATTGCCAATTCACCGCCGACTGTCGAATCGGTTCCACTTTTCACCAAGGGATTAAAGCGATTCAATATTTTTCTGCTTACAGAAACAGCATTGGTAACGATTGCTTCAATCTTGGCAATTCGACTTTTGGCTGCAAGCTCCATCTCCAGAGCAGCATGGTTTGTGAGTCCTGGTATTTTAGTAGCTGCTGCACTTGTCCCAACAGCGATTCGAAGAGCTGAATTTCCGAAGATTGGTATTAATATCAGACAAATCGGCCCTACAGTTTTAGTAGTTTGCCGGACGTGTGTAGTGGTTTTTTCCGCTTTATTTGCTGGCTTGTGGTTGCTGAAATCCTTCGGATTGGGATTACCTTTGCAGCCTGTGCAGCCAAAGGAACAGGGCTGGATTAGCTGGTTATTTTATCAGTTTATGTATGTGGCCGTAGCTGAAGAAGTATTTTTCAGGGGTTATGTGCAAAACAATATCCTGAGGCTGACAAACCCAGGTAAGGATGGTCAATACCGCTTAGGGAAGTGGCTAAGTATAGTGCTGTCCGCTGCTTGCTTTGCAGTTGCCCATATTATAGTTTGGGGGCAGATAATATTGGTCTTTACATTTCTGCCGGGTATGATCTGTGGCTGGCTGTTTATCCGGAACAGGTCACTATTAGCGCCTATTTTATTTCACGGACTGGCTAATACCTGCTACTGCGTGATGGCAGCAGCGTTCATTTAAGCACCCCAATTAGCACAATTATCATTGTATAATCCTTCTAAGATCTGGGATTTGCGAACCACAAGACCTAAGGTGACAGGCTTAGTCACAGAGGGCCACGCTTTTGCTAAGTATTTATCTGACAAAGACATAACGCTCACTCTGACAATCGTAAATTGTCTTCAAATAAAGGCTATGGGTCATTTTTGGGTCGCTTTAACGTGAAGATGCATAGAGCAAGTGCCCTTAACGAATGCAACAAATAAGTCGGTGTGAAGGACTTGTCCCTACTGAAAATTATATCCGTGGCTGAGTAAGACGGTTTTTACAATCACTATAATACTCCCGGAAATTCAGGCAAGTATATAAGGTGGGAGCATAGTATATTGAAATCTGTAATGAAGGCAATTACATAATCACGAACAAAAGTCAGCGACATAAGGAAAAAAGTAAGTTCGCCCTGAAATCAAGAGCTACAGCAGGTGAAATAGACTTTACAACAGATCTCAACGAAGAACAAATAGTGGCAGGTTAGTGTGAGGCTACGAAATTACAGGCAGGCAATTTAGCTCTGAACCGACTTGATATTATGTATTTCAACCACTGAATCGAGCAAGTCTGTGTTTGTCAGATTCTTTTTGATGTAAAGACTTTTGATTCTTGCCAAGACCTCTGATGATTCTACCTTCCAGAAGAAATCAACGAGCTGCCTCAATGTCAGACTCTCCAGCCTTATTTCAACGATTGTCTCATAGTATTTCGGCTCAAGCTGCGATACTTGCTGCTTCATTGTCGCAACCTTTTTCACAAGGCCGCATTCTCGGATTAGTGATTCTAAGAAAGGCAGCAGCTCAAATTCTTTCTCTTGTGAAGCAACTTTCGTATGTAAATTGCTTAGACTGTCGCGAAGAAAGATATATTCATTGCTTCTGGCGCGAAGTTCTTGAAGCTCATCTTGTTTTTCCGATATGACACGAGTGAGTGTTTCTGTCCTCTCAATAGTAGGCTTGACCGCAAACGCAAATAGCAGCCAAGCTGATATAAGAACCACTACTGCGACAACGAGTAATTTTTCTCTATGTGTTAGGCGTATCATTTTTGCTCCGGTATTACTGAGGACACTACGATAGTAAAGTGCACAGTGCCGCTTTTAGGCTCTTGTTGCGGAGCCTGCACATCGACAAGTGCAAACCCAGGAATTTCCTCTAAAAGGCGCTGCCATTCGTACACTGATTTAAATGAATCGCAGGTTCCACTTAATCGAACAGATTCAGTGGTTATCAACAGGTCGTCAATTTTCACATTTCCCTGCGAAGGCGTGCTCAAAGTTATTCTGCGTAGAACCTCAAGCGGCCCTAAGTTGGTTGGAGAGAAAGGGGCAAAAAGCCGGTAATCCTCTCGCAAAGATTGCAGCCCCTGCTCTAATTGGGCAAGTGGGCTTACAATATTTTTTTCTTGCGGCAAAGCAGCTTGAAAAACTTGTGTGATTTCGTTCTTAATATGCGCGTATTTTCTTTCCAGATATGACAATCGCACAAATAGCCCAAGCAATGAGACAACGGCAATTGCAGCCATAAGTATCGCACAAGTTATGAACTCCTTTTTCCGGTCTAACGTTGGTTTTACATTAGCAGCATCGGCCTCGCGAAAGTTAATACCTGCTGTTCTGTCCGGTACCAACACCCTCAAAGCAAGACCCTTAGCAAGACTTATTTCAGTATCACCATCGCCCTGAGCGGAACATTCTACCTTTTCATAAGAATCAACGACGGTTGTTTGGCAAGGCAGGTTTGCTGCGATAGTCGCTTCAAGGTCATTAGAAACATTGCCTCTGCTTACGAGGTAGATTTTGGTGTCTTCCTGAATTGCCCTTTCAAATACTTTCTGCCACGTAATTTCTACTTCCCGTGACAACACCTCTTCAATCTGCTCTTGAGCTGAATCAACATTGTTGTCGGAGTTGGAAATAATCGGAATATTTCTAACGATTAAAATACTGTTGTTTTCGGTAACTGCTAAAGTAAGATAAGATTCATCTACATATGCAATGATGGCTTGACCGGTCATAATTTCGGGATGGTTGACCGCAATGGCGGAGTGAACCGCAAAGATAGCCGCCTCTACCAGATTAGGATGCATCTTCGCTTCGGCTAAGATGTTCATTCTTTCGTGCAGCGATGCTCTCTTAACCGCTGCCACAAGTACAGAATATTTATCACCTGACGGCTGACGGTACGAGCATACCTGAGCAACAATTTCATCCGGTTCTATTGGAAAATTGTGCTCTAATACGGACTGGGTTTGGAGATGCTCCTTTTCGCGTTTGGGGTCCCGCTTACTAAGTCCGCGGATTTGTTCCAGGCCGGTAACATCAGTTTCCAGATTTCGATAAAAAACGGCATCATTCGGCATCGAAATAGCCACATCCGCCCGCCGGTCAAACCCATATTTGCTCGTTAGTGACCTGAGTATCTCCGGCGCTGAGTCTGAGTCTCGTCGTGTTTGTATGCTAAAGACTTTTTCAATATTGAAGTGCTCACCTGTGCGCGAAACCTGCACCGCAAGCAAGCAGGAAGAACCGATATCTATGCCAATACACCGCTTAACCATTATCTTTTCTCTGGCTTCTTTTTAGACAATTACTGACACTATCCGTTTTTAGAGCTCTTTGTATAAAACCACCTCAACATTTTTGGTTTCCATATTTCTTTCAAGTATTGCAACTGTTGTACGGCTAAGATGGTCAACGTTTCCCTGTGATATGACATGATAGTATTGCTCTGTAGACCCGACGGTAGCTGTCTTCTTAATTGTATCGTAGATACTATCCGTAATGCCGGGGACATCCCGCAGTTCCGTGATACTGTCAAAGGGCTTAAATTCTCGTCGGTCAATAATCATTTGTGCCAAAACAACATCCATTTTTTCCGACAAACACTCAATTACCTGCCTTGAAACAGAATTAATATTAATTTCCCCATCGCCGTAAACCGTCACGTAATCACGGATGCGTTCGAAAACATCCTGTGTTATTCCTTTGACCAGTAAAAGCTCTTCGGTCGTATCAAGTGGAGCATTTTTACAACTGTAAGGGACTTGCAGCTTACTGTAGTAGCTTGACTCCGCTCCTAAATTTTCGTGCTGTATAAAAGGCAAGTTCGTAACCTGGTCATCACTGTCAGTCCAGTCAATAATTGAAGGCACCAGGCTGTAGCTGATATGAGAATGGCCGGTTTGCTCCCGGTTCAGCAAATCAATAAGCCGAAGTAGTTGTTCTGTTCTGGTTCGGTCCAGTTTGCCGTCTTTATCCTTGAGGAGGTTGATATTTAATCTGCTGTTTTCTTCAGCTATAGTTATCGAGCACTCTCCGTCACCAACAGCGAAGGTCTTTTCCCCTGAAATCAGGTCAAGTAATGTTCTGTTTGTATGAATATCGTTGGTATCCCTGATAATTGCAATTGCAATATTGAGTCCTGCTCTTGCAGAATTGAGCGCCTGCTCAGATTTTCGGAGGCCGTCAACCACATGCAGATTGGTGCGAGATTTGTAGTTGAAACCAAGCAGCAGGACGCTTAACAACATAACCATACAAAGGACAACAACTACTACAAAACCGTTTCGTCGCGGGTTCCCAAACGCAATATTTTGCGTTCGGGGGCTCTCTGATTTTGTTTGCTTTGGTTCCATTATTTGTTAACCGACACTAATGCACCAGTTCGAGTTTCTTTACCCTGATTTTTCCGGCAACATATATATACAATAGTACCATACTGATATTGCCGATGGTTTTCATCTTCCCAGGTAATATTGATTTTAACTGCGCCCGGCAGTTCCCGCTTGTCCTTAAAATCCCACTTGTCCAGCCATTGCTGTCCATCAAAGAATGCCAAATTGAGAGATTCGATGTCTTCTGCAATCGGCTGCCATTTTTTTTTCTGCGCCGCACTTTTTGTTGTTGAGGCGAATCTTCTCTGGCTTGAAAAAAGTAGGCCTTTACTTTTATCAAATTTGTAAGTGACTTCGAATAGCCCATTTGGCGGGTCCTGCTCCACCAAAAACCCATTTGTAGTTACCAGATGCAAGATTTCCCCGCTGGGCTCATCCGAGTTACCATTGAAATAGTTGATTTCACCTACAGGGTCTGCTTTTCCTTGTTGAGGAATTGATGTTTGGTATGTGTTCTTGTTAGCTTTCTTAGCATACGAACAACGTATTTGTCGAGTCATTTGCTCAAGCACTTTCCGTCCCTGTTGAGACAGGGTTATCTTGGATTTGTATACTTGAGTCGACTTTGATGTCGCAAAATAGCTGCCATATACCATGGAGACGATAGTAACGATTATCGCCATAGCCACGAGAATCTCGACCAGTGTAAAACCGCCTTTGCCGGAGTTACTACTCATTTCAACTCCCTGTCCGCAACGTAGGTTGACATTTGCAGGTGTTTGCTGCCAAGACCTTGTTTCCAGTTGACAACGACAGATATTTTTCGCAATCCGGCAATACCCGCCTTCTCCAATTGGGACAGCTTTAGGTCGGTAACCTCAGTTTTCCAGTCTAAGCACAAAGCATTTTTTCCCACAGTTCCGAAATTAGTTCCTTCTTTTGGGAAGCCGGCAGCCAGGGCCTCTGCGATTTTCTCATTCGCCAAAAAAACCGCCTGAGAGGTTATCTCCGCTTTGTCAACCATACTAATGCTTATAATATGCAGCCTGAGTAACGCCAGTAAAGAAATTGAGACGATAGCAAGAGCCACAATAACCTCTACGAAGGTGAATGCTCTTGCCTGTGTCTGCTCCCTTGCTTTGCGTCTATTTCCATTGGCCATATTACTCTTACTCATCAAGATTCCAACTCTCAACATCAGCATTGTCTCCCGTACCGCCGTCTTCGCCATCTTTGCCATAAGATTTCAGGTCATAGTCTCTGCTGTGCACTCCCGGAAAGATGTAGATGTATTTGTTGCCCCAGGGGTCGGATGGCACCTTATCAAGATAGCTGTCACTGTTATAACCTTTTATACCCGGGTCTGAGACCAGAGCTTCAAGACCTTCAGACGTAGTGGGAAACCGCCCCGTGTCGGTCTTAAATAAAGCCAATGCCGACTCGATATTACGTATATCAATTTTGGCCTTCATCCTCCGAGCCTGTTCGGGCCTATTTAATATCCTCGGCATAACGATGGTAGCGAGAAGCCCCAAAATCACGATTACAATCATAAGCTCAATCAAGGTAAATCCCGTTAGTCCTAAGGACTCCTTTCGGAGAAAACAACGTCTTACTTCTAACGGGGTAAAGCCTGATTTGCTTAATTGTCGTACCTTTCGTCTCATATTATCCGTACTCCATTATAAAGCCTGATTTATATCAAATATTGGCAGTAAAACGGCCAGTACGATAAAAGCCACAACTGCCCCCATAAAGAGAAGTATCACAGGTTCAAGCAGCGAGGTAAGCGTTTTCGTTGTAAGCTCCACCTCGCCGTCATACATATCGGCAATGTTTATAAGGCCGCCTTCTATGTCCCCGCTAATTTGACCTGTAGCAATGATATGAAAAACAATAGGGGGAAATAATCCGGTTCTTCTTATTGCATTCGCAATATTATCTCCCTTGCTGACCAAATCCTTTACAGAGTCTAAGGCACCTGCAATAAAGCTATTTTGAATTACCTGTTTTGCAATTTCCAGGGCGCTGAGTATCGGGATACCACTGATCAGAAGTATTCCTAACGTTCTAGTCAAACGGGCTATTTCCAATTTGAGAAAAAGTTTACCAAATACAGGCAGCTTTAATTTAGTGCGGTCCGCAAACAATCTGCCATTTTTAGTTGTATAGCCGGCTACGATTCCAAAAAAGGCTGCGCAAACCACGATGGCAATTAACACCAAATATGTCTTTATAAAAGTGCTTGTTGAGATAAGGAATCTCGTAGGCCAGGGAAGAGGCCTGTTCATTTCAATAAATATCGCTGTTATGCTGGGCACCACAACGGACATAAGAAATACGACCACTCCCACCGCGACGACAATCATCATTAACGGATAAGCAATAGCGGATTTGACCTTAGCTGCAAGATGCACGCGTTTTTCCAATATTTCCGTCAGGCGTAAGAGAACCTCTTCCAGGGTCCCGCTCGTTTCCCCTGCGGCCACCATGTTGACGAAAAGGCTTGAAAAAACATTGGGATGTTTACTGAGTGCGTCAGCCAGTGTGTTTCCCGAATTAACGTCGTTAGCAACTTGTTCAATAATCTTTGCAAGAGGATTGTCCTGGGCCCGAATTCCTTGCAACTGTTCGACTAACGCTGACAGAGCTGGTACAAGGGGCATACCGGCGCGCAGCAGCGTTGCAAGCTGACGTGCGACCCTGCAGACATCCTTCGTACGAATTCTTTTGAAAATGTCCCTTTCGTACCTTTTTTGCTGTGTATCAGCGCAACCACCACTGCCGGCTGCTTGATGCATCGGGGCTGACTTTTTGTCACTTAACAAATTGTATTCAACTACCGACACGTTCAGTCACTCCTGTTTTTGTTTGCACATAATCCTGTGTGACCCTGCAGACCTCTTCGAGAGTAGTTTCACCGTCCAAGGCCTTGCGCAATCCATCCTCTCGCAAGGTGCTCATGCCTTTTTCAATGGCGGCTTCTTTTATAATGTGTGAACCGAGCCGTTTGCTTATTAGCTCCTTGACGTCGTCATCAATAACTAACAGCTCGAATATTCCTGTTCTTCCCAGGTATCCCGTATCAAGACAATTCTCGCAGCCAAGTCCTTTGTAGAGCTGCCCCCTGATTGTGGAGGTTTTTTCAATTTCTGGCCACAGTGAAATCACCTGCTCGTCCGGGGTGTACGGTCTTTTGCACTCCGGACAGGTAACTCGCAGCAGCCGCTGTGCCATGACTGCAACGACCGATGATGAAATCATGTAAGGTTCAATTCCCATATCAATAAGCCGGGTTACGGCTGAGGCCGAATCATTTGTGTGCAGAGTGCTCAAAACCAGATGACCTGTAAGGGAGGCCTGGATTGCAATCTCAGCGGTTTCAACATCCCGAATCTCTCCTATCATAATTACATCGGGGTCCTGCCTGAGAATGTGGCGCAGACAGTTAGCAAATGTAAGATTTATCTTCGGCTTTATCTGCATCTGCCCAACACCGGGCAGTTGATACTCAATCGGGTCTTCAACTGTGAGGATGTTTCTTTCTTCACTGTTAAGCTCGCTCATGGCTGCATAAAGTGTGGTTGTCTTGCCGCTGCCCGTAGGTCCCGTGAGCAAAATTATACCGTGTGCTAATTTAATCAGATTTCTGAAGCGATTAAGTACCTCCGCGGAAAAGCCTATCTCATTCAAACCCAATTCACCGCTGCCCTTGTCCAGCAACCTCAGCACTACTCGTTCGCCACCCGATGTCGGGATGACCGAAACTCGAATATCCATCAAGTTCTGGCCTATCTTAATCCGGCTCTGGCCATCCTGCGGCAGCCTTCGCTCGGCGATATTAAGATTTGCCATAATTTTTAATCGTGACACGAGAGCTGCAATCTGGTCTTTCGGCAAAGTAAATATATCATGCAGCACGCCGTCAACCCGAAAGCGTATCCGAGCTTCATCTTCGTATGGTTCAATGTGAATATCACTGGCCCGGCTGTGTACCGCCTGGAAGAAGATTTTGTTGACTAATTTTATGACGGGTGCTTTGTTGGCAATATTGAGCAGGTCTTCGGCCTGGGTCCCGCCGCCGGCTCTATCAACGTCATTATGATTATCAGATGAGTCCTGAACATTGGGATTTTCATTATCGCTGCTGATACTTGAGCTCTGATAGTAGCAGCGACTTATAGCTTGTTCTATTTCAGAGGCGGGGCAGATAACCCGGCTGCATAGTTGGCCTAAGACGGTCATAATAGCATCATATGCTTCCACATTGAGCGGATCTGACAATGCAATTGCAACCTCGCCATTTTCCAGCATGATCGGAATAGCACATTGCTTCTTAAGAAACTCAAGCGGCAGCTTTCTTACGAGTTGCGGACTCAACTGCTCCGGCAGTATAGTCTTCAAATACAAATACTTTTTTGCAATTTGTGCGTCCAATTCTGTATCCACCAGTTGGCATCCTCGCGGCCAATAATTAATCGCCCAATTGTTAATGCTCGGTATTCTTTTTCTCGAGCTCTTCCAGTGCCGGCGCCATCTCTTGTTTCTTTTTCTCGGTTATCTGCTCCAAATCTTCCTGACTGCTCAAGATATGAGGTGTTATAAATATAAGCAGATTCGTTTTTTGCAGTTGGTCTTTCTTGTATTTAAACAAGCCACCAACCAAAGGAAGATCGCCCACCAGGGGAATTTTCTTCTCGATAGTGGTTTTGTCATCTCGAATAAGACCGCCGATTACGACTGTTGAACCGCTATTCATAGTAACAATAGTCTCCGCCTGTCTTTTGGCTGTTGTGGGCGTATCTGTAGAAGGGGCGGTAACATCCTCAATAAGTTTTGTAAACTCACTGTTGATTTCGAGTCTGACGAAGCCGCCCTGGCTGATGTGGGGGGTTATCTCCAAGCTAATTCCAACGTCTTTATATTCGAACGTTTTTATCACTGTGGGAGTAATAAAATCTGTAGTCTCTGTAATTCGCGATTGCGTAGTGAACGCCCTGTTTTCACCTACAATTATCTTCGCTTTATTGTGGTTGGAGGTTGTGATATGTGGTGTCGAAAGGATATTGACATCGCTCTGTTTCTGCAAAGCGTGCAAAATTGCTCCGATTCTCACGTCTGTTCCGGCTCCTTTCCACATACCAACGGCCAGGCCCTCGAGGTCTCCACCGGCAAAATCCACTCGTGGGCCGAAATTTGTTGACCCAAAAAATCGAACACTATTTGCCACAGCCTCATCGAGTGTAGCCCAGTCGATACCTATTTCCTGTAAGCTGTCTTCACTCACCTCCATAATGAGCATCTCAACTAAAACCTGCTCGCGCACTATATCTAGCTTTTGTATAATCTCGGCAATAACCTCAAAGTCCTGCGCTGAAGCGGTAATGATCAATGCGTTTGTACCTTCATCGGCAGTAACCTGAACGTTCTGGGCACCTTCGATTGCACCGGCAATTCGCATGTTTGCAAGGGCCCCTGTAAGGGATTGAGCAGTATCCGCTGCCTGTGCGTTTCTGAGGTAAACCACATGAACATTGTTTGTCCCGCGAGGCCGCTGAGTATCAAGCTGCTTTGCCAATCTCTCGATAGTATCGGTGTCCTGAGCATTTGCGACAACAATAAGAGAATTTGTTCTTACATCAGGCAGAATTTTTATGCCCGTCTCAATCGTCGGCGTGGTGCGACTACGCCCGGGCTGTGAAGAAACGACCTTGCTTTTGTCCATTATGCGGGTTATTTGCTCGCTGAGTACCTCTGCAGAAGCATAGCTCAATCCGATTAGGGTAACCTGCTCTTGCGAACCCGGCACGTCAAGGTTACGAATGATTTTGGCAATATGATGTATATTTGAAGATGTATCCGTAACCATAATCGAATTTGTTCGGGGGTAGGTTGCCATATGTAAGCCTGTAGCTAAAAGAGGCCTAATTATCTGACTCACTTCTGTAACATCAGCATACCTCAACGGAATAATCTGGGTGACAATAGAATCATTCTTTGGGATTTCCAAAGGGTTACTGCCAATGCGAACCTGTAAGTTTCGTTTTACAGCTTCTGCTCTCGGGACTATTTTTACAAGGTCTCCGGCACCACCCGGCACAGCAGCGTACCCCTGAACATCCAGAATAGACTCCAAAACCTCATAGATTTCACCAAGATGTATTTTTGTAGGTGACATCACCGTGACAGTGCCACGTATACTATCATCTATGATAAAATTAATACCGGTTATATCGCCAATAGTCTTGAGCATTACTCGAATATCAACCTGGTCAAAGTTTACATATATAAGCTCGTCAACCTTACCTGGCTCATCAAGTATAGGCAGATTTACAGGTGTCTCTGAATATGATTGCTCGGCAATTGGGATTGTGCTATCGCTCGGGGTTGAGATTCCGCCAAGAGAATAAACCCGCGTTTTCGCGGGCGCAGGAATTGTTCCCTCTTGGGCTGCAGTAACCTTTCTGGAAAGGCTTACTGGAGGTGTAGAATCTTGTTTGGCGTTGTCGAAGCTGGTATCCAAACTGAAGGCTGGAAATCCGAGCTTCGAGTTTCCAGGGCGAGCATCGATACGAGAATCGACAACCTTAGACAAAATTTGCTTCTCTTTGGTGCCAGGGCTGTCAGTTACCTGTGTCCCATTCTCTTGCCCGGGTGTAACACTTACAACTTCTGATTCAGACTGACAGCCTACAAAACCTAAGCAAAATATGCACATAAGGTAAAAGAAACCATCCAGCAGGACATGCTGTTTTCGCCTATCTGTCTTTGAGCTCTTTAACTCCATCTGTTTTCCTTACTCACTGATAGCTTCTGAGTTTTCTGCCATCTACCTTAACGGGAATGATAACGTCTTGTTTTCGTTACCCCGCAATAGCTCGATATTCGCAGCCGCCTGTGACCTTGCCTTCTTGAAAATTTGGTAAGCCTGTTGCTTGCTGGTCAATCGCTGTCCATTAACTGCACGAATGATGTCGCCGTTTTTTAAGCCAAGGTCTTCTGCTTCCCTTATGTTCTCTAAGCCTGTTATTTTAAGTCCTTCTACTTGGCCGTCGATCGTATAAGCTTCGATAACCGCCTTCGTCAACATTATCTCTATGTCATACCCGAGCTTAGCTCCAGCAGAAGTATGAAACTGAACTGGCGGATTAGTCTCAACTGCTTGGGCGGCATTATTTGATAAAGCTGCCTGAGTGTTGTCAGCGTCATGCTGTTTGGATTCTCTGGTACCAAGATCTAATATTTTTCTCTGACCCTTATGAAGCAGAACTACCACATCCTTCTCGATACTCTCGATACGGGCGGTTGCAACGGTATCACCGATCTTGTATAAGCTAAGTTCATTGGTCTTAATATCTTTTATGATTGCCCGGGAAATCTCCGGACTGCCGGCCACAGTACCAAGCAATACTATGCCGAGTTCTTCCTCGGCTGATAACGCCAAGTCAACGCCATTGTTACCCTGCAAAGATGTGTTTGTCTTTAATGATGAAGCGGAGTTGCCAAATATATCGTGCTCGACAATGGCTGAATAGTCTTCAACCGGAGTGTTCGGGAAGCTCGTCGGTTCAACTGTGGTTATATTTTCGGTACCAACTGCCGAGTCTGGCACGAAAATTTCACCCCTGTGCTGCGGCATCAGCAATATTGTGACGACTACATAACCCAGAATCAAGACCAGCACTAACTTAATAACAAACAAGGCCTTGTGTTTATACATTTGGCCACCTTTCTTTATCTAAACAGACCTACTTCACTGAAGAATCTATCGGCTTGTTGCCCCCCCGCATTTAAGACAGACTCCCTTCTTCGTTCTTCAATCCTTTTTAATTCTCCATTCCTTCCATATTTTCTATTTTCACAGAAATCTGGAGTGTGCGTCAAGGGGAAAAAATAAAAATTTACATCAGAAGATATGCCCAAAATGCTGTTCTCAATAACATAACAAGCATTTTTATAGGACTATGTAGTCGTTGCTGGGTCGCATGAATCATCACCCGAATCGTGCGCTTACGTAAACACAGGTGCCATCACGAGATAGCAAGCATTAGCCGATCCGTGGGATAAAATAGGCACTAATAGCGACCTGGTCCGGATAAGCAGCCAGCCAAGAATCAGACCCGAAAGAAATATAAGGACCGATATTATTTACCTCAAAACTGTGATATGAGCAATTGCAAAACAAGCAACCGACAGTACAAGTCCAACAAATCTTATCCGAGGAATTTGACCTACAGTGCAAGCTATGGTGATTAAGTTAAACCAAATCCTTATGGTAAAATTAATGCTAAATGTTTTTTGCAGAGAATTGCGGAAAGCAGGAATTGACACTTCAAAGAAAATGAAAGTGCAGTCTTAAAGAAAAGTGTCTAAAACATTATCATTTCATTATATATTTGGTATTGTTGTATAGAGCATAGTCAGGAGGGCTTGCTATGTGGTTAAGCACAGTAATTGAGGAATCCTAATTGATGAAAGGAACCATAGTATGAGTAAGGTGGAAATAACACGAACTAATTGTATGACTCGTCGTAGTTTCATGTCGGGTGCGGGCGCGGCTGCTCTTTCCTTTACGATTGTCAAACCCGGTAGTGTAAGAGCAGCAGGAACCAACTCTCGCATCGAGGTCGGTTGTATAGGCCTCGGTAATCGTGGGAAAATGATTGCCGGAATGTTAGAAAAGCATGGAGGGTATCAAATTACGGCTGTGGCGGATTATTTTGCTCACGTGGCCGAGGCCGCCGGGGAACAGCTTAAGGTTCCCAAAGCACGTCGGTTTTCCGGACTGTCCGGCTACAAAAAACTTATCAGCAGTAAAGTGGATGCAGTATTTCTGGAGACACCACCTTATTGTTTTGGCGAGCATGTGGAGGCAGCCGTGGAAGCTGGCTGCCATGTGTATATCGCTAAGCCTCTGGGATGTGATGTACCCGGGTGTCTAAAGATAGCCAGGATGGCTCGAAAAGCTACTGCAAATAAAAGGGTGTTTCTTGTGGACTTCCAAACCCGCACCGACCCATTTTATATTGAGGCCATCAAGCGAGTGCAAGAGGGTGTGATTGGCAGGGTTGGAATGCTAAGTTCGGAATATAATGATGAGAGTTTTCGCGACCCACCAAAAACGGCAAATATCAAAAGTCGGCTCCAGCATCTGATATGGGTCAATGACAATGAATTGGGCGGCAGTTATCTTGTGAATGCGGGTATCCATGCGATTGACGTTGCCTTGTGGATTGCCGGTCAGAGACCCGTCAGTGCCATGGGCAGTTCCCGAATTGTGCGAGGTGAGCCACATGGGGATTCTCATGATGTCTATTCGGTTACTTTTGAGTTTGCAGATGGGCTTATCCTCAACCATCGAGGGGAGCATCTGAAGAACCGCTCCGAGTTTCGCTGCGATTGCTTTGCGCAGGGCCGGGATGGATATCTTGAAACCGGCTATACGGGACGCGTCCGGATACTGGGCAATCGAGGCGGATACCGTGGAGGCGAAGTGATAAACCTCTATCCACGCGGAGCAGAGCGGAATATTGATACTTTTTATAAATGTGTCTCGAACGGTATCTATGAGAACTCGACGGTTGAAGCAAGTGTAAACGCTACCCTGACGACCATCCTGGGACGGGAAGCCGCGAAAAGAAACACCAAGCTCACTTGGGACGAGGTAATCCGAGAGAATAAAAAACTTGAAGTGAACCTGGCTGGCTTGAAAGTGTAAAGCGCCAAGAGTCAGCCTGCCCAACTACTCGTCGGACATGTTGGCGGCAGTAAGGACTTAGGTACTAATACTCCGTGAAATATGATTTGAGGAATTGTCATTCCGCACCCATTCGGCTTTGCTCAGGTTAGGCTTTGATGCGGAACCCAGAACATAGACACATCTGGATTCCTGCTTTCGCAGGAATGACATTCATCAATCGAGTTATCAACAGAACACTACATTACTTTTCCGATAACACTTTATGCATCGCTTCCATGGAGGACAGGTAGATTCCATTGGAATAGTTGGCCAACATTCGCATCGCTGCTACTTTATTTTTTGTGTATAGCCGGCAAGCAGCTTCTTCAAGCGGCTTCTGTAGAGCAAAAGCATCATCCTCGATTTCCTCAGTAAGAGTTTTTACCCGGCTAATTGTATTAGCAGAAGCACCATAAACCTTATTGTAAAAATTTGAGAACATCCAAAAGGCCTGGAGCGGGTCGGCCTGGAAAGGGCAACCGACTTTTTCATCAAAGGCGATTTTCGATGGTCTTTGTGACTCTAAGCAAAATCCTGCGGGGAATTTGGAAACACCGAAATGAAAAGGAATATAAAACGAAGTCCGAGGTGAAGCAAGGCAGGTCCAGTAAACAATGCCGATATCCAGAGGCATATTCCTGCGTAACTGAGCAACAAAACTGGTCTGGGTGGCTCCGCTGCAGATGGGGCAACCACTTTCCTGCGGACTTTTTAGGGGGGATAAGGATTGAGCCTTTGTCCCCTTATAGTCGTGGCGTAGAATCTGCATAATCTCAGATACACCTACCTTGCGTCTCGGCACGACCGAAAATGGCAGTTCCGGCCCGGGCGGAATCGGTTCGGCAGCAACATATCTAAGGCCGCTCCACCGACGGCCGAAGTTGGAAAAACTTGAAGCGGATTCGGGATTTGAATAAACAGCAGCAAAATCAAAAGGCCTGTTCCCTTTGGGATTATACCAGCCCCTCGATACGGCATATTTGATGATATCCTTCGAGGCCAGGAAGTTTTTCTTATCAGAGAGGTCAACCTGGTGTATTGTATATGTGTTGGCTACCATTGCCACTTGGTCATCGCCGACCCGTTGAGCCATCCAGTGCTTGCCGTTGATGACGCAGAAAAGCCATCCTTCGTCAGGGTCACAGATGATGTATGTCCGGCCGGAGTCGATGTAGCCGAAGCGTTCCACGAGCTTTCCAGCCAATAAGACACCTTCGCGGGCAGTTTTAGCTTGCTCAGCAACCAGGCGCCGCAGCATATAGCCTATCCCGCCATTAGTGATTTGGGGCTTGTCCTCTCGTGAAGGGCAGTTGTCCGATGTGACACTGACGCCCCATTCATTGATGTAGCTGTCGGAGAAAAGCATGCCCGGCATTTCAGACCAGATGTAAGCCCAGGTTTGCTCGACCTGAGCTAATCGGCCACCGTTAAATAGATTCTCTTTCTCTCCAGGTAGATGTTTTCTTCGTGGGATTTTGTGATGGTTTACAATTTGAGGAGGCCCATCATCCTCATTGTGGGCCATAATCACATATCCATCCACCGAAGCCTCCTTGCCTGCTACAATCGAAAAACATCCCTCGCATCGTGCTGCGAGTATTGTCAAGCTGAGCACAAATGCAGCGGCAACCGGCAATATCCTGCTAACAGTTTTTTTTGCAATCATATTCATTTCCTTATCAAATCAGCTAACTGTTTCAATAAATTATAGCTTTATAATTCACCTTCGCTCGAAGCCACAACCACCGCACAGGAGGCATCACCCGTAACGTTTACCACGCTGCGGCACATGTCCAATATACGTTCCACACCCATAATAAGGCCGATGCCCTCCAAGGGTACTCCGATACTTTTCAGTACGATTGCCAATGTAATTACACCTGCCATTGGCGTACCGGCGGTACCAATGGAGGCCAGGACAGTGGTAAGGACTATTGTCAGTTGTTGTGGTACGGTCAGACCCATACCATAAACCTGGGCAATAAAAACAGCGGATACTCCCTGGTAAAGAGCTGTACCGTCCATATTTATGGTGGCTCCTAATGGCAGTGCAAAGCTGGCAATTTGGCCGGGGACACCTAAATTTCTCTCAGTACATTCCATAGTGACGGGTAGAGTGGCTGAGCTCGATGCAGAGCTAAAGGCAATCAACTGGGCTGGACGAATTCCTCTGAAAAAAGTGCCGATTTTTTGTTTACTGAATATCTTTATTGCCGAAGAGTAAACAATCGTGACGTGAAGAATCAGCCCTACAATCACTACTAAGGAGTACTTAAGTAGAACAAATAAAATGCCTAATCCAAAATCGGCAACAACTGCTGAAATCAGGGCAAATACACCGTAAGGAGCGAGCTTTATAATAATATGGACCATTTGAATTATCAGCTCATTAATGCCCTCGAAGAAATTTATTACAGGCTGACTTCGTTCGGAGGGAATTAAACTAAGGCAAATCCCGGCCATTAAAGCAAGGAAGATAATCTGCAGCATCCTGCCTTCAACGAATGCTCGAATAGGATTTGTCGGCACAATGTTCAAGAGGATATCCGTGATTGTTGGTTTTTTCACGGTCGTATCAATTGGTGTTTCTTCTTCTTCGCTACTATTTTGGATTAGCTTTTTCCGCGCTTCCTCTGAAAGACCAACGCCGGGTTTCAAAGTATTCGCTAAGAATAAGCCGATGCTAATTGCAATGATTGTCGTACACAGATAATAAGCCACAGTCTTGGCACCAATACGCCCTAACTTCCTGATGTCATTGAGACTGGCTGTTCCCACTAATAGAGAAGCAAAGACCAGAGGTACAACAACCATACTAATTAATCTGATAAAAGCCGAACCAATGGGTTTGATATAGCTCAAGACAAAAGCTGAAAATCCCCACTGATTGGCGAGCACACCAAAAATTACTCCCGCCAACAACCCTATCAAAACTTTAGTGTACAATTGAAGTCTGGGCAATTTCATTGGTATTCTCGGTCATATAGTTTTAAGTTTAAGGAGATAATAATAAAGAGAGGGATAGAAGTCAAAGAATAATGCTCCAAAGATGCTCTACTACCCTGTTCGTGCATTTTATGTCGCGCTAACTTTGGGGGGTCTGGTCGTTTCATATTGTTCTTGGCCAAGGCTCCTCCAGGATAATCAACTTTGCTTCCATATTATGCTTTTTTCAAGTATAATAAAACCCGCCAGTTCGAGACACTTTATTAACGGAGTGTATGCCGGCATCCACCGGCAGGAGACAAATGATGGAATTTGCAAGGCTGACACTTACAATTGCTTTAGCGATAGTAGCTCCGGCAGGAAACTTAGTTAAGACCGGATTAGACAATGTCCCCGAATATAAGCAATTATTCGACGCCAGGCGCATTGGAATCATAACTAACCACACCGCTTACAACAGCAAAGGACAATACATATTGGATGTATTTCGCAATATCCCTAACGCGAAGGTCACGGCACTTTTTAGCCCGGAACATGGTATCTATGGTACCCAGGGAGCAGGAGAGGCAATCGAGGACGGGACAAATACGCGCTACAATCTTCCTGTTTACAGTCTGTATGGAAAGACACGTAAGCCCACCAAAGAGATGCTGAAGAATATCGATATTCTTGTCTTCGATGTACAGGATGTCGGAGCTCGCTTCTATACTTACATTTCCACTATGTCCCTAAGTATGGAGGCTGCAGCCGAATGCGGCAAACGCTTTGTCGTTTTGGACCGCCCAAATCCCATAAATGGCTTAAAAGTCGAGGGCAATATTCTCGAACCAAACTTTGTTAGCTTTGTCGGAATGCATCCTCTTCCTGTAAGACACGGCATGACCATTGGAGAGCTGGCAATTATGTTCAACGAACAAGGCTGGCTGAAAAATGGGGTCAGGGCCGACCTTGTCGTTGTACCTATGACGGGTTGGCGCCGCCGAATGTGGTACGACCGGACGAATCTATCGTTCATAAAGCCCTCCCCCAACATAGATAGCCTGCAGACTGCTGCCGTTTATCCCGGCCTGTGTCTCTTGGAGGGTACGAATATTTCGGAGGGCAGAGGTACCGAAATGCCATTTAGACAATTTGGCGCACCCTGGATTCATTCAAAAAGTCTCACTACGCGACTTAACCGGTTGAATCTGCCGGGTTTGCGATTTACGCCGACCAGCTTCACACCAACCAGCTCCAAATACCTGGGCCAAAAATGTCACGGCGTTAAAATCATCATAACTGACAGGGATTTGCTTGAACCGTACTATAGTGGGATTCTGATTATTAATGAGCTTTTCAGGATGTATCCGGACGCCTTCCAATGGAAGGCGAGACACTTCGACCATTTATCTGGGACTTCGTCAATACGCCAGGCCATTATAACCGGCTCATCGCTGGAAAGGCTCAGAAAAGACTGGCAGGCGGAGCTGAAATCGTTTCTGAAAATCCGAAAGAAATATCTGATGTACGCAGAATGAACATTATTAAAGCGTCAGCGTCACAATATATGAGGACCGTTGCCAGGTCATCTTATGCAGTTGTTTTGTTGTTCTCGCTCTTCGTAGGTGGGCAAGGCTCTTAGTTGTAAAACCAAAGCCAGTACGTTTAGACACTGGTAGGAATCATATGCCTGTTCAAATATACCTAAAAATAGCATAGATCGGTAATCTCATGAAAGGCTGTCTCCAGTCGTTTGTTCTGATATGATAGAGGACAAAGAAAGGAGATAGCCATGAAAAAAATATATCTAAATGTAGCATG
>Ga0315551_10000815_pt1 | contig 24459 bp, 20 predicted proteins | sample SalMarSW160290MG_FD_203678 | JGI IMG/M metagenome (GOLD analysis project Ga0315551, IMG submission 203678) | Salt marsh sediment microbial communities from the Plum Island Ecosystem LTER, Massachusetts, United States - Salt Marsh Sediment SW1602-90 ...
CAACCATGTTTTTCAACGACCCCATGTCTTTGTTTTTCAAGATCATCTTCCTTGGCGCCGCCTTTCTGGCTATCGCCAGCTCGTTTGGCATTACCTCACAGAAGATTGTCAATCACCGGGGAGAATACTTCGGGCTGATTCTATTGTCTACTGTCGGAATGATGTTCCTGTCGTCCTCAAATGAGCTGTTGTCGTTGTACATCGGGCTGGAATTGACCACGATTCCACTATTCGTCCTGGCTGCCTTTTTCAAGGACGACAAGCTCTCCGTTGAAGCGGGAATCAAGTATTTCGTGGTGGGAGCCTTTTCATCGGCCCTGTTACTGTATGGCATTTCGTTCCTGTATGGCCTGTCCGGCACCACGGACCTGGTCCAGTTAAAGATAAATCTGGCCATAACCCATCTTACCTTCAGGAACATCGGCCTTATTTTAGTCCTGTCAATTGTACTGCTGGCAGCCGGCATTGGCTTCAAACTGGCATTGCCGCCTTTCCACCAGTGGGTACCGGATGTATATGAAGGTTCTCCGACCCCGATAGCGGCCTTCTTGTCAGTGGGATCAAAAGCGGCCGGGCTGGTGGCTTTTGCTAAGATCTTTCTCAATGGTCTATCGGCCTTCCACGGGCCCGAGATGGCTCCCAACGACTGGGGAAAGCTGACCGGCCTGCTGGCTTGTCTGGCTATGATTGTGGGCAATGTACTCGCTATTCGCCAGAGCAATATCAAACGGATGCTGGCTTACTCCTCCATTGCCCAGGTGGGTTACATCATGATCGGGATGGTGGCCATGAGCGCGCTGGGGTTGGCCTCGGTCGGTTTTTACATCTTTGCGTACCTGTTTGCCAACATGGGCGCCTTTGGAATTGTGGCCTTTTTTGAGGATAAGACCGGCTCTTGTCAGATCGCAAGCTACAGTGGCTTATCAAAGACGTCGCCGACACTGGCTATTTCGCTAACTGTTTTTCTGCTGTCTCTAGCAGGCATTCCACCTTTGGCAGGCTTTTTGGCTAAATACTATGTCTTTGCCTCGGCTATCGATGCCGCCAGCAGTGACCCCTCGTATAGCTGGATGTACTGGCTGGTTGGTGTCGGCGTGGTCACAGCCGTCTTCTCACTATACTATTATGCCAACGTTATAAAGAACATGTACTTTGCAGCCGAACCTTCTTTATATAGGGTTGATTTTTCAGTGCCGGCAATATCAGTGATTGTGATTGGGCTTGTAGGCGTGTTCTTGTTTGGATTGTACCCGGAGCCGATACTGCGGTTTGCCTCCAGCATCCCGCTGTCATTCGGGTTTGTCCCACATTAACGTGATAAGAACACTTGACATTGACGTAATTGGCGGATACCATCTTCACATACAGTGTGAGTGGTGCCATTAAAAATGCCAAGCAATAATAACATAGTTACCATCATCAAACGGTATTTCATTTCCGGCGTTTTGGTCGTTGTCCCGCTTATTCTCACCTATATCGTACTGAGGTTTCTGTTTGAAGCCATCGACGGCATTCTGCAGCCCATCATCTACAGTGTTTTCGGATACTACGTCCCTGGCCTGGGGGTTCTTACTACCATCTTGATAATAATTTTAGCCGGCGTTTTAACTCGTAATATGATTGGCGCTAAGTTGTACAAAGTTGGTGACCGACTACTGGGGCGCATGCCGATTATCAGGACAATCTACTCAGCAGCCAAGCAACTACTTGAAGCAGTGACTATGCCGTCGACGAGGTCCTTTAAGGAGGTAGCACTGGTAGAGTATCCCCGCCGGGGAGCGTATGCACTTTGCTTTATTTCCAATCGAGTTGACATGGAGATTAACGGAGAGGTAAGAAAGTTTGCCTCGGTATTTGTTCCGTCCACACCCACGCCTCTATCCGGCATGGTGATCATAGTGCCGGTTGACGAGGTTATGCTCGTGAACATGACTGTGGAAGAAGGGGTCAAGTTCCTTGTTTCCGGCGGCGTGGCTTCCCCGGAATTGATAACACACAACTCCGATCAACTTAGAGGAAAACACAGAGAGGTAACAGGTGAAACTCGCTAATCTTTTAATGGAGCACCGCATCAACATCGATCTTCGTGCCCGTACTAAAGATGAAGCGGTGTTTGAACTATTGGGGATGATTAAAAGCGAAGGTGTTAGGTTCGATTACGACGCCGTGTTGCAATCAATCCGGGAACGGGAGGAAGTAGAAAATACCTCCTACGGTCGCGGCTTTGCTTTTCCGCATGCTCGCACCGACGCTGTCACAGAAATGTACATCCTCATTGGCGTATCAAAACAGGGACTTGAAGACAAGACGCTTGACCGTATCCCCGTGCACGTGGTCTGCCTTCTTTTGACGCCCTCAACTATTGCCAAACTCTACCTTCAGACGCTTTCAGGGCTGGCGGCCTTTGCCCGTATAGAGGGGACTTTGACAAGGATATTGTCAATCACAAACAAGAGGGACTTAATTAAGTTGATTTCCGACGCCAATGTCACTGTCGATAAGGAACTGATGGTCAAGGATGTGATGCGTCATGATGTCGTCACCGTAACTCCCGACGATACCCTCAAGGAGGTCGCCAACAAGATGTTTCGCAACCGCCTGTCGGCGCTGGCGGTGGTGGACGAAAAGGGCAGACTTCTCGGCGTTATCGGTGATCGTGACTTAATCAAAGCCGCCTTGCCCGACTACCAGGCGCTGATTTCAAACCTCAATTACTCTTTGGACGTCGAACCGTTTGAGGAGCTGTTGAAACGTGAGGATAAAATCAAAGTGTCCCAGTTGTTCCGGGAGGAGTACGAAGTGACCACGCCGGAGACGCGAATTGTGGAAGTGGCGGCAATGATGATTTTTAAGGACGTGAGAAGAGTTTTCGTCACTTCTGAAGACAATCTGGTTGGCGTACTGCTGCGCAAGGACATTGTTAATATGATTATAAGGGGCTGACAGTCAAGCCTGACTTATTTCTCATGGATACCGGAGCACATCGGAAGTCTTCATGACATCCCCTTCCCAAAAGTTTGACATTGACCCCTATCTCTACTTCATCCTGGGGCTGGCTTTTCTGGTCTGTCTGCCGGGATTGTACATGGGGATTTCTTCCGTTCTTCTTGCCCCCCACATTAATGTTGTCATCTTTGGCATCGCCATTTTCGGAGCGGCGTTTATCATCTCGTGGGCGGCTGAGGCGGCCCAGATTGACATCTCCGAATCATTGGCAGTCGCCATTCTGGCTCTACTGGCGGTACTACCGGAATATGCCGTCGACTTTGTCTTTACCTGGAAATCGGCCCATGACCCATCACAGGCTCACTTTGCAATCGCCAACATGACCGGCGCCAATCGCCTTCTGGTTGGTCTGGGGTGGCCGGTGGTTTTGCTTCTATACATTATGGCCAAAAAGAGAAAGGAGATAGTCCTGGATGAGACTCAGAGGGTCGAGATTTTCTACCTGGCCATGGCTACTCTGTACTCTTTTACCATTCCACTGAAAGGAAGCCTCAATCTTATCGACACTTTGATTCTGGTCTCTCTTTTTGCTCTGTATGCAAGGCGGGCAGCCAAGATGGAAACGGCGGAGCCGGAGCTGGTAGGGCCAGTTAAGATCGTAGCTAACATGAGCACTGTCGGGCGGCGCATCGTTACGGTTTTCATGTTTGTTTTTTCCGGCGCCGTCATTTTCTTTGTAGCCGAACCGTTTGCCATGTCCTTGGTCGATATGGGTCGACAGTTCGGGATAAGCGAGTTCTTGTTGGTGCAGTGGTTGGCGCCGATAGCCTCTGAGTCGCCCGAGTTTATTGTCGCCGCCACCTGGGCGATGCGGGGTGCCGCCGGCTCGGCTTTGAAGGCTCTTATCTCGTCGAAAATCAATCAGTGGACTCTCTTGGTTGGTACAATTCCACTGGTCTTTGCAATCTCAGGCGGCGTAGTAAGGCCGTTCATGTTAGACCGGCTGCAGGATCACGAGCTCCTGCTGACAGCGGCCCAGTCGTTGTTTGGGGTGGCGGTGCTGGTAAACCTGAGGCTCAGCCGCAGCAATGGACTGCTTTTGTTCATCTTGTTTGCCAGTCAATTAGTCATTGAAAAGATCAGGATGGAAGTTGCCATACTATATATTCTGCTGGCTGTAGTGTATCATATCAAGCACTGGCGGTATCTAATGCCGGCAGCGCGAATGGGGCTGGGAGTGAAAAAGGATTAGCCCGTCGTAGGACGGTTTACTTTTGTTTCTTCTCTCGAAACCCTATTCGGGGAAAGGGATTGACGATGGCGCTGGCAATATTGGTCAGGTGGGCATTAATTCTCTTGAGAAACCGGGCATAGAGAGCCAGCACAACCGCATCGCTCGTCGTCAGGGATTTGCTCTTATTCTCCCCGCAGATAATATCGTTAGCTATTTTGTCACTCTTCTTAGCCGTCGCGTCCTCAAGCTGCATGACGGAGTGCCCTAACTCCTTATCCTGATGGGACAATATTTGTATAACCTTCGGGAAGTGATCCCTGATGACATCTTCGATTTCGGTCAGTTCCTCCCCAAAGGGCCCAGCCTTCAGCCTGGCGGGGTGCTTCATGGCCAACTCGGCAATATTCTTGGTATAGTCACCGATGCGTTCGACATCGATCACGATTGAGACTAAAACCAACCCCGGAACGATATTCTGCGTTCCGGCAATTATCAGATGGGTTAGAACGTTACGTCGCACCTCACGTTCATACTTGTTTATCTTGCGGTCCGTTTGATGGATATCAAACGGAAGATCCGCTGTGTCCTTCTCGCGCAACGTTTCGCTCGAGGCCAGAAACATCTTGTGGTCGAATTCGAGCATGGTCAACGTCGTATGGAAAGCTGCATCGAGCAGATTCTCGGAACTAAACAACTCTTTGAATTTATTGAACATTTTTCTCCCCTATACTAACCCAGGAAAAATAAAATAGTCAACGGTATAATATAAAACACAACCACAATATACAACAGCGGAATCATTTTGGTTCTTTGAGTAACTTCGGACAGCTTCGTGGCCATCCAGATGGGGATTCGTTTGAGCGGCCAGAAGATAGCAATTCCATAGCTGTTGAAGATCAGGTGCGCAAAGGCCACGCTGACCGCTTCCGGGGAACCGATAGCAAACGAGGCCAGGAAGGCAGTTATGGTGGTTCCAATGTTGGCGCCGAGAGTGTACGGAAAGATTTGAGCCAGTGTTATAACACCAGCGCCAACCAGAGGGATAACAAGCGAGGTCGTGATGGATGACGATTGCACCAGAACCGTAAGGAGAATGCCAAGGATAAAACCGAGGACAGGCGTTCTGAAGATATACCGTTGAAAAAATTTCTCAACCCGCGCCAGGACTAATGATTTCAGAATCAGAACGAGGTAGCGCAGAGCGATAAACAGCAGCACTAAAGCCAGGACAATAGCAAGCCAGGCAGTGTTATCTATCAAATGTACTATCTCTTTGGCAACCGGTTTAGTAATAAACGCCAACGGAGAAGTGAACTTTAGACCTCCGAACCCGGCGAATAAATATTCGACATGTCTGGCCGTCCAGCCGATGAGGTCAAAATATATTTGGAGGGGAAGCAGGATAATGACGGAACAGATATTAAAGAAATCATGAACCGTTGAAGCGGCAAAGGCGCGCTTGAATTCATCTTTTCGGGAGATATGTGCCAACGAGACGATGGTGTTTGTAACAGAGGTGCCTATATTCGCTCCCATTACCATCGGGACTGCCGCCTCAAACGGCAACATTCCCGACCCGACCAAGCCGACAATAATAGATGTCGTGGTAGAAGAGGATTGAATCACCGCTGTCGCGAGAAGTCCGATAGAGACACCTATCAGAGGGTTTGAAGTCGTCTGAAAGAGAGTCGCCGCAAAGTCACTGCCCAGTAACTTGAACGCCGCCCCCAACAATGTTATCGAGAGAATAAAAAGATACAGCAAAACGGCAATTGCCGCCAGCTTCAGCAAAAGAAAATTAACGGGTCGAGTCAGGAAGCTGATCCGTCTAGCAGTATCAGGCTCTTCAGGCATACTAGGTTGCTCTCAACATTGGAGCCTCTCTCATAATTGGTCGCAAGTATATGTTTCCCCACTCAAACGGTCAAGCAAAATACAGATTCTTGTTAGGTTTATAGGTCAAATGCCCTGCCTGTCCTGAGCCTGATGAAGGACGTTTTGACGAATCAGAAAATGTCAAAACTGAAGGAGTTTTGACCTACTAACTTTCTGCCTTTGATAAGGGAAGTAGAAACCCACCGCAAGCGGTGGGCCACCCACTCGTAAGTGACTCTTGTGTGGTGTCTATGGTCGCTTGCCGGCGCTCGCCAGGACGTAGGCGTCGGTTCTGAAATACTTTGAAGCTACTTTGCGAACCGACTCAGCAGTAACCCGTGAGAGCTGTTTCAATAAGGTCTTATCATAATCCGGCTGGCGTCCCAGGTATTCATCAACGCCAAGGTAATACGCTTGGTTAATACGTGACAGCTTAGCGCTCATCAGATGCCCCCACATGTAGTTGCGCGCTCTATTCAACTCTCTGTGAGTAGGCCCATCCAGTTTCAACTTCTCAATCTGAAACACTATTCCGTCCAATGCCTTTTGATAGTTTTCCACAGAAGTGCCGATAGCGGCATAAAACCAGCCGAAGTCTTTGTCAATAACGGTGCTTGCCCCCACTGAGTAGGCCAGCCCCTGCTTTTCTCTAAGAGTGAGACCGAGTCGATTGGACAGAATTGACGTTGCGATGGCGAGTGAAATGGCTTCGTCGCTGGCGGCGCCGGGCGTGGGAGAGCCTAAGTACAGCATAATCTGCTCTTTTTCAAGGTCAGTATGAGCGCTGCGTATGTCGAGCACAGGCTCAGGACGGTCGGCTCGCTGAGAAACAAAACCAGTCTTTGACAGGCGTCCGAAGCTACTGTCGATCCACCCCAGTACTTCTTCCACACTTCTGCCGGTCGCAATAGAGAGGATGGTGTTATCGGGCGAATAGTATTGGGCGTGATGTTTCTTCAGGTCGGCAACGGTAATCGAGCTGATTGATGCTCTTGTTCCCATGATGCTTTTGGCATACGCCTTCCCCTCAAATAGGGTTTCATAAAAGAGATTACGGGCAACATCCCTCGTCGAGGAACTGCTCCGGGCCAGTATGCCCAGCATCACCCGGCGAACATTCTCAACCTCGACCGAATCAAACGCAGGATTCAACAACATCTCGGAAAAAAGGAGGAATCCCTTTTCGGCAAACTCGTCTATCGTTTCGAACTTCAAAAATGAAAACTGGTGGGTGGTATAGAGATCGTCATAGGGAATCCAGGGATTGTCATACAGGGTGACCTGCGCCCCTATCTTTGACAGATCGCGGGACAGTTCTTTAGCGTTGCGGGTGACGGTGCCCTTTTCGAGGCAGCGATTCACGAAGTCGGTTATCCCCGCTTTGTCTGGAGATTCATTGGCAGAGCGATTTTTGCCCAGTACATTCATGGCAAAGACCCGGCTGTCGGGACTGGACTTGATGATAACGGTCATTCCGTTGGCCAGCACCTCCCGGTGGTAAACAGCATTATCAACCAACTCAAAGGTGATAGAGTCGGTCTCAGGATATGTGATCTGATGGCCGGTTACCAAGTCGTACTCGGGAAAGGTGGCAGTGTCAAAATGGGTGATAACTTCCTCGGCTGACAGTCCTTGCGGAATATAGGGTTCCTTGCCGGTTTGGCCTACCGGCTTCACTATCGTGGCAACATAGTTGGGGTTAGAAAGCCATTGCTGTGCTGCACGCTGGCAGTCCGCCCAATGAACCTTTGCCAGTTGGTCGCCATAGCTTTCAATAAAGTCCCACCCGCACGATGCAATCCGAGAAGATATTATAAAACTGTAATAATGGAGCTTCTCAGTATTGTAGATCTCCTGGCAGCGGGCACTGGTCTTAATCCCCTCAATCGTTTCCGGATCGGCGACATATTGTCCTGCGGCTGAAAGCTGATTCAGCACAGTTGAGACGATAGTGTCACTGTTGTCGGGGTTGTCGGTGATTACATAAATGTCCAGTCGTGAAAACTCGCTGTAGGTTGCAAGATCAACACCGACCTCCGTCGCCAGCGGATCGACACCGCCGGTAAGAGCTTTCCTCAACGGTGAGACCTCGTCCATCGCGAGAAACCGGCTCAACAGGTCCATTGCCAAGTACGAAGTGTCACTGTGATAAGGCGCCGTAAAGGAGAAATTGATGTAGGTTGAGGTGACATTAGCCACGGTGTCAAAGACCTGTTGCCCGATCGGGCCAGCCTCGATTTTCCCGGCTGCTACCGGTTGTTTGCGAGGAGAGCTCCCTGCCTTGGTTGTGTCGGATTTTTCCGGTGGGTTTTCAAAATCGCCGAAGACAGAATCAATTATCTCCTTCATACGCGATGGGTCAAAATCGCCGATAACCAGAACCATCATATTCTGAGGGATGTAATACCGTTTCCAGTAGTCGATCACGGCCTCACGGGGGATGTTCTCGATGAACTCCTTGTACCCCAGCACCGGCCTGTCATAGTCGGTACCGGCATACGCCTTTTGGGCAAAGAACGCTTCAGCAGGGGCACCTGATGCGCCGGCGTCCCGGTTAATTTCTTCTATGACTACTTTTCGTTCCTTAGCAAGTTCGTCCTGCGGAAATACGGTGCTAAAAAGCATGTCTGCTTGAACCGTCAGGCCATATTCGATATACTGCTTCGGCAACAATACGAGGAATGCGGTTAGTTCTTTTCGAGTAAAAGCATTGAGATACCCGCCTAAGTCCTGAATCGAGGCGTCCAGCTCCTCGCGGCTCAGCGTGGCGGTTCCGTCAAAGAGCAGATGCTCCAAAAAGTGTGTTATCCCGTTTTCATACTTCGACTCATATTTGCTGCCGGACCTGACAAAGATAACACTGGCTACCATCGGGGAACTGTGGTTCTCCTTGAGAATGATTTCCATGCCGTTGTCCAGCCGATATAGGTCAGTATTGGCAGAAGCCGCAATAGGAAATACCAAAAATGAAACCAGAAAGATACCGGTTATAATTGCTTTATCTCTGATAGATTTCAAAAACATAACTTACTCCTTGTGAGAAGAAGAGACCACGTCGTCACGCCTCTCATTAATTAGTCACAATTAATGAATCATATTATACAGATTATACAGAATACTGCCGCCTGTCAACTCGGTGGTTTTGGATACTCATTCAACTGACTTCAAACGGATAAGCGGCACCAAACCATTAGCGTTGAGGCCGATCATATCGGTTCTATCCCGCTAACTCTTTTATTCTCTCATTGATATGTTTCCATATATCCGGCCAGGTTTTGTCAAAACCGGCCAGCTTGTATTCCGTGCGGGCACGTTTGAGCAGCTTAAGACCTGCAGATTCTCTTCCTTGAGCAATTTCAATCTCCCCCAAATCTTCGCACGACTGTCCGATGGCCGAATGGTTCTCAATTCGTTCCGCCCAGGCCAAAACCGGTCGCAGCCATTGGCCGGCTTTATCGTACTGACCAAGCTTGCGATAGGTCATGCCGACATGGTAATCAGCAAACAGTTTGGCCACTTCGTCGGAGACCCGCCAGTGATATTCACGTGCTTTGAGATAACACTCTAACGCAGAATCATACTGCTTCATATCGTAATAGGTACAGGCCATGTTGTTCCAGAGCGGTCCCAGCCAGCGTTCCTCTTCGCCCGCCTCGGCTGCCTCAATTCCCCGCCGTCCCCACTCAACTCGCTCCTCTGGTGTTTCGGCGACAATGGCGATCATGTGGGCGGCATCAACCGCCCTACCCCACATTCCGTTGACATGGCAGTAAGTGTACATCTTATCAAAAGTCTCTCGCGCCGTTTTCAGGTCGTTATCTTGCCACTCAAAGCGGCCTTTAACGCCCAAATAGCGCGACCAGCCCATCGGGTCGCTGTCGGTCGCTTTTCCCTTAGCTAATTCAAGCCATTTGCGGCCTTCTTCCTTTTCGTTCAGTATCAGGTGCATGCGTGCCACTTGCGCAAGCGCCTCCACCTCGACCGAGTTATTAAACTCTTGGCGGGCCTTGTCCACAGTTGCCTGATACTGCTCCAGCGCCGCCTTGTAGTCACGTGCCTGGAAGGTATCATCGGCCTGCCTTAGCAGCGAGTCGGCTGTTATCTCTTCGGGTGTCACTTTAACTCCTTTCTGTTGAACCTCGATAGCATGTGAAATAGAAAACAGAAACAACATTGTAGGTAAAAGTAATTTTGTACACATATTTCCTCCTTGGGGTTTTACGGAATATACTTAACATGATTAACATCTTCAACTTCTGCCAAGAGAATTTTCCTCACTTAATTCCATTTGACCATCGAGTTCAACTCTCTTATATTTCGAGCAAAAGAAAGGCAGGCGCCACGAGAGTGGCGCTTGAATGCGAGTTTTGCAAAGGACTATTTGATAAACGAACTATTATGCGTGCACTGATAACAGGAATTACCGGTCAGGACGGATCGTACCTTGCCGACTTTTTACTGGAAAAAGGATACGAAGTAATCGGCATGGTGCGTCGGGCCTCAACAGAGTCGTTTGAACGAATCGACCATATCAGAGAGAGGATCACGCTAGCGCAGGCAGACCTCTTGGACCAATTGTCAATCATCAATATCATCGATCAATACCGTCCCACCGAGGTTTTCAATCTGGCAGCCCAGTCGTTCGTGCCGACCAGTTGGGAGCAGCCGGTGCTGACCGGTGAGTTTAACGCCCTGGGCGTGACCAAGGTGCTGGAAGCGATCAAGCTGGTTGATAAAAAGATTCGCTTTTACCAGGCGTCATCGTCGGAGATGTTCGGCAAGGCGCGCGAGGTCCCGCAGGGCGAAAAGACACCGTTTTACCCCCGCTCTCCGTATGGCGTCGCCAAAGTGTACGGCCATTGGATCACAGTGAACTATCGAGAAAGTTATGGTATCCATGCCAGTTCTGGAATACTTTTCAATCACGAGTCGCCGCGACGAGGCCTTGAGTTCGTCACGCGCAAAATCAGCGATGGAGCGGCACGCATTAAGCTGGGTTTGGCTGATAAGCTGGCGTTGGGCAACCTTGATGCCAAGCGCGACTGGGGATTTGCCGGAGACTATGTCAAGGCGATGTGGCTTATGCTGCAGCAGGACAAACCTGACAACTATGTGATTGCCACCGGCCGAGCCCATTCTGTGGAAGAGTTTGTGAAAATAGCGTTCAATCACGTTGACCTGGATTACAAAAAATATGTGATCACCGATCCCAGATTTGTTCGTCCGGCCGAGGTCGACCTGCTGATGGGCGACGCCAGCCGTGCCAAGAAAAAACTTGGCTGGGAGCCAAAAGTTACGTTTGAAGAGCTGGTTAAGATGATGGTCGACGCCGACATCAAACGGCTCTCCACAAAATGACGCTATGCGCAACCCGACAGCTTTTATAACGGGCATGGCCGGCTTTGCCGGCTCCTACCTGGCTGAGGAGCTGCTTTCCAATGGGTATCGTGTCTACGGATCACTTTATCCTGACGAATCCACCGAGAATCTGGACTCGGTCATAAACCATGTAACTCTCATCAAACTGGATATTTTGGATGTCACGAAATGCTTGGGGGCAATTTCTTCCTTCAAACCGGACTATATCTTTCACCTGGCGGCGATTGCTTCTGTGGGGCAATCCTTTAATAATGAGCGCCTGACCTACCGGGTGAACTTTGAGGGAACGTTGAACGTGTTACAAGCAGCTTTGCAGTTACATAATATAAGACAAATGGTGCTTGTCAGCTCTGCCGACTGTTACGGCATATTTCGTCCCAAAAACAAAACCCTTACCGAAGACCAACCGCTTAATCCAATCTCTCCTTACGGAATTTCCAAGGCTGCCGCCGAACAGGCAAGCCTGTATTACTATAACCATTATCGCCTGCCCGTTGCGGTAGCGCGTTCGTTTAACCACAGCGGTCCGAGGCAGAACGAGAGTTTTGTGATTCCTTCCTTTGCCAAACAGATCGCCTTAATCGAGGCCGGTCTACAAAAGCCGGTCTTGCTGGTGGGTGACCTATCGGTCAAGAGGGATCTTTCCGATGTGCGGGACATTGTGCAAGGCTACCACCTGTTGGCTGAGAAAGGCAAAGCAGGCCGGGTGTACCTTTTTTGTTCGGGCCGGGCGGTGTCAATCCAACACGTGCTAGATAGTCTGTTGAGGCTCTCCACGAAAAGAATCAGGCTCAAAGTTGACAAGTCTCGCCTGCGGAAAAATGACATTCCAATTCTCAGGGGAGACAACCACCGAGCAGTTCAAGAACTCGGTTACCAAGCTCGATATAGCCTGCAGAAGACCCTTAAGGATACCCTGGATTACTGGAGAAGAAAAATTTTGAAGTCGCCTTTGATACGGTCCCAGTAACAATAGGGAGACGATTGAAATGGCAAGAGAAAATTTCGCCAAGGCAAAAACATACAGAGAATTGTTGGTCAAAATCAAAGACCGAAGCGCCCGAGTCGGGGTGGTTGGCCTCGGTTATGTCGGACTGCCACTTTCGATGGAGCTAGCCAAGGCAGGCTTTAGAGTTACCGGTTTTGACATTGTTAAAGAAAAGGTTAAGCTGCTCAATAGCGGACGTTCTGATATCGATGATATTCCCGACAACATCGTGAAGGACATGATCTTAAACGGTCGTTTCAAAGCGACCACGGACTTCGGGGAATTTGCCAGGATGGATACCATTTCCATCTGCGTGCCTACTCCTCTATCTAAGACCAAAGACCCTGATGTCAGCTACATCCTTGAGACGGTAAACCAGGTCAAGAAGTACCTGGAAAAAGGGACCTTAGTCGTGTTGGAGTCAACCACCTATCCGGGTACTACTGAGGATTTAATTCTCCCTCTGCTCGAGGAGACCGGCATGAAAGTGGGGCGGGATTTCTTCTTGGCTTTTTCCCCGGAACGGGTCGACCCGGGGAATACCAAGTACACGACGGAAAATACTCCTCGAGTGGTGGGGGGTATAACGCCTGCCTGCAGCCGCGTGGCCAAGTTGTTCTACGAGCAGTCGATTCCCCATATCTACTCTGTCTCATCCACTCGGGCGGCTGAGATGGTTAAGCTTCTGGAGAACACTTTTCGCTCGGTCAATATCGGCCTTGTCAACGAAGTGGCTCTGATGTGCGACCGCCTCCACCTGGACGTCTGGGAGATAATCGATGCCGCTGCCACCAAGCCGTTTGGCTTTATGCCGTTTTATCCCGGTCCCGGGCTGGGGGGACATTGCATCCCTATCGATCCGCACTACCTATCGTGGAAGCTGAAAACGCTGAATTACTACGCCCGTTTCATCGAGCTGGCCGGGGATATCAACAGCCACATGCCTGAGTACGTAGTGGATCGCATCACCGCTATGCTCAACCAACGTTTCGCTAAAGCGCTGAACAAATCGACCATCCTCGTCCTCGGAGTAGCGTACAAACCGGACATCAAGGATGTGCGAGAATCACCGGCCCTGGATGTCATCAAGCTTCTCGAAGACAAGGGAGTGAGGATTTACTATAACGACCCGTATGTTCCTGTAATTGACTGGAACCGATCGAAGCATAAATCACGCAAGCTGACCAAGAGCCTGGTTGAAAAAGCTGACGTGACCGTCATTCTCACCAACCACTCCTCGTACGACTACCAATGGATTGTCGACAATGCTCGTGCAGTCTTTGACACCCGCAACGCCACCAAAATGGTCAAGAGAAAACGCAACAAGGTTCAGATCCTCTGACGGTGTCTCCACCAATCACTTTCTGTACTCTTCCTTCAAAATAGCGTAGCGCAATTCGTCCAGCCAGAGGCCGTTTTGATTAATGCTTTTACGCAGCCTGCCCTCAAACGTGAACCCAACGTTCTCCAGCAGCCGAGCGGAGACAAGGTTGGGATGCATAACTCTGGCCCAGATGCGAACCAGCTTCAGCTCCTTAAAACCAAACCGCAGCATAAGGTGCAGCGCTTCTGCCGCATACCCTTTGCCCCAGTACCTTTTGGCCAGCCAGTAGCCCACTTCCGCATTCTGATCTCTCTGGTTAACACCCGCCAGGCCGACCATCCCTATAACTCTACCGGTAGCTTTGTATTCAATCCCCAGATGATATTCTCTCCCCTTCCTCATCTGTTGATGAGTGAGCTTAATAAAACGGAGGGCATCTTGTAACTTGTAGGGATGAGGCAAAAACGTATACCGGCTGATCTCTCTGTCTTTAGCATGCTCGTATATTGATTGCGCATCGGCTCTGGTGACTTTCCTGAGATTGACGTTGTCGCCTTCGATATGTATATCCATGGTGCTACCTCTGAATATTGTTGAGCTAATACACAACCAAGGCCTATGTCTGTCAAGTGAAAGTAGGCTCGATCCCTGTGATCGTGCTACACGAACACTATCCGAATGAATTGGCAGGTGCGCAAGGAGGCTGTGACAAAAGATAGAAACCGCACCTCGCGTAGGGTGGGGGCTTGTCTCCCGCCAATTGACGGCGGACGTAAAGCCCGCCGCTACGCAGAGTTGCAGATACTCCCTCCGGAATTGATGCTCCCCCTTCACGATGACACTGGACTTTTATCACAGCCTCGCAAGGCTCCTGCTCTACATGACTCACCACATCAAGTTGAAACCATCAAAAACACTCCAATTGACTATCCCTTCACACCACTGTATATTCGGTTCAATAAGTAAGGAGCAAGGCAATGAGACCGAAGAGTGTTAAGGCTGCGCGCGGCGTGAAATTATCATGTAAGGGGTGGCATCAAGAGGCCGCCCTGAGAATGCTCAACAATAACCTCGACCCGGAAGTTGCCGAGAAACCACAGGAGCTGATTGTCTACGGCGGCTCCGGCAAAGCAGCCCGCAACTGGGAGGCGTATGAAGCCATCGTCAGGTCGTTAAAGTCGCTGGAAAATGATGAAACCCTTTTGGTGCAGTCCGGAAAACCGGTGGGTATTTTCAAGACGCACGATTACGCGCCCCGCGTTCTGATAGCCAACTCCCATCTGGTACCGGCCTGGGCGACCTGGGAAAAGTTCCGTCAGCTTGAGAAACTGGGATTGATTATGTTTGGCCAGATGACCGCCGGAAGTTGGATCTACATCGGCACACAAGGAATTATTCAGGGCACATACGAAACGTTTGCAGCAGCAGGTACCAAGCATTTCAACGGCAATTTGAGCAGCCGATGGATTCTCACCGGCGGCATGGGTGGCATGGGCGGCGCGCAGCCGCTGGCCGGAACAATGGCTGAAGCGTCGATACTTGTGGTCGAAGTGGATGAGGCTCGCATCAACCGACGACTTAAGGCCGGCTTTTGCGATGTCAAAGTAAAGACGCTTGACAAGGCCTTGAAACTTGTCAAAGAGCATACTAAATCAAAAGAGCCGATCTCTATCGGGCTGGTTGGCAACTGTGCGGAGATTTTCCCGGAAATCTTTCGCCGGGGTATCATACCGGACATTGTAACTGACCAGACTTCCGCCCATGACGAGTTGAATGGATACATTCCTGAAGGATTGACTGTCACTGAAGCCGGTCGCCTGCGTAAAAAGGATCCTAAAGAGTACATCCGCCGCTCATACGAATCGATGGTCAAGCACTGTGACGCCATGATAAAATTTCAAAAAGCGGGCTCAGTAGTATTTGACTATGGCAATAACTTGCGCGGCCAGGCCAAAACGGGCGGTCTCAACAACGCCTTTGACTACCCCGGCTTTGTGCCGGCTTATATCCGCCCCCTCTTTTGCGAAGGGAAAGGGCCGTTCCGCTGGGCGGCGCTTTCCGGCGACCCGCAGGATATTCATGTGACGGACCAAATTATCTTTGAAGAGTTTGCCTATAACAAGCCGCTGGTGCGCTGGATAAAGATGGCGCAGGAGAAGGTACCGTTCCAGGGTCTTCCGTCCCGCATCTGCTGGTTGGGCTACGGCGAAAGAGCGAAATTCGGTGAGATCATTAATGATTACATAAAAAAGGGCAAAATCTCCGCACCGATTGTGATTGGCCGGGACCACCTCGATGGTGGAAGCGTGGCGTCCCCTTACCGCGAGACAGAAGGAATGCTTGACGGCTCCGATGCCATTGCCGACTGGCCGCTTCTCAACGGATTGCTTAATGCCGTTTCCGGGGCGAGCTGGGTCTCCGTTCATCATGGCGGCGGCGTCGGGATCGGTAATGCTATCCATGCTGGAATGGTGATTGTAGCCGACGGCACCAAAGAGACAGCTCTCCGCCTCAACCGGGTGCTGACCAACGATCCCGGCACTGGCGTTATGCGACATGTTGATGCCGGCTACAAAGAGGCCGTCAAGTTTGCCAAAAATCACAAAATAAAGATACCAATGATGAAAAAGTAGCTCTATATCGCAACCATTATGTAATGTAAGCTGTTCTGATACCATGCCTCCGGAAAAGAAGGCAACATTGTTGCTTAAGAATATCGGCCAGCTTGTCACGATGGCTGGTCCAGTTCCCCGTTTCAGAGACCAGATGAAAGATCTCGGTCTTATCGAAGACGGTGGGGTCGCTGTGGCTGGAGAGGAAATTCTCGCCGTTGGCAAGTCGGATGATGTAGAGGGTCGCACTCCGCTGGCCGAGGAGTGTACTGTCATCGATGTGGCCGGGGCGGTGGTCACCCCTGGGTTGATCGATCCGCACACTCATCCGGTTTTCTCTGTAACCCGAGAGAAGGAGTTCGAGATGCGCACGCAGGGGAAAAGTTACATGGAGATTGCCCAGTCCGGCGGGGGAATACGGGCCTCGGTGCGAGATCTTCGGACAACGCCCGCTGACATTCTGATGAACAAAACTAAGAAACGTCTCGACCGTATGATGCAGCATGGAATCACCACTATCGAGGCCAAGTCTGGGTACGGCCTGTCAACCGAATCGGAGGTAAAACAGCTCGAGGTTATCCGTATTTTGAACCAAGTGCATCCTGTTGACTTAGTACCGACATTCCTGGGGGCACATGAGGTGCCCGATGAATACCAGGATAAGCGAGATCGGTACATTGACCTTATTATTCACGAGATGCTACCGGTAGTGGTACACAACGGTCTGGCAGAATTCTCCGATGTATTTTGTGAAGAGGGAGTCTTCAACATCGAAGAATCGAGAAAGATCCAACTGGCGGCTTCCAAGGCCGGTCTGAAGCTCAAATTCCACGCCGATGAGATAAAGCCTACCGGCGGCGCCGAATTGGCCGCTTCTTTGAAGGCTGTTTCCGCCGATCACTTGGTGCACATTTCCGACGCTGGCGTCAAGGCGATGGCAAAGTCCGGCACGGCTGCCGTTTTGCTGCCCGGAACCACTTTCTCCCTAGGTGGGAAGCAGTACGCCCCGGCACGCAAGCTTATTGAGACCGGGGTAGTGGTGGCTCTTTCTACCGATTGCAACCCTGGCTCAAGCTATACCGAATCGCTGCCCTGTATCATATCTCTGGCGGCCCTCGAAATGAAGCTCACCGCTGCGGAGGCTATTTCCGCCGTGACTGCCAATGCTGCCTATGCCATCGATCGGGTTGGTAAAATCGGGCAGTTGCAACCGGGACTTCAAGGCGACCTTGTCATTTGGGACATGGCGGATTACAGAGAACTGCCCTATCACTATGCCGTCAATCTGACCAAGACCGTGGTGAAAAAGGGCAAGGTGGTTGTGAACAACTGAATGGTGTTAATGTTACAATACTGGATGCGGCTATGAAGATTTCGAAGCGAACCCTGTTGTCAATTCTGGGATTGGCTTTCCTCTTGTCAGCCAATTGTGGCGTCTACACGTTCAACCCCAAGGGCAAGTCCAACATAAGAACCATCGCCATTGAACGCTTTGAGAATCAAACACCTGAGTACGGGCTGGCTGATCAAATGAGTGATATCGTAATTGATGCTTTTATCGCTGACGGTAATCTGAAGGTTGTTTCACTGGAAAATGCCGATGCCGTTTTAAGTGGAATCATGACGCGCTATGAGAGGAAACCGTATAAGTTCGACCGCAACGACCAGGTAGAAAGTTACGAGGTCACTATGGATTTTGACATGGCCCTAAAGAATCCCAGGAACGGTTCCGAATTCTGGAAAGAGAAAATGACCCAGCAAGGGGTTTACAGTGTAGAAAGTGGGACCGAGGAAGACGCTCGGCAAGAGGCTATTAAGTTATTGGTTGAAGCCATTATTAACAAAACCACGAAAAGCTGGTAACGGATGTCATTGGATTGGGATGAGGATGCTTGTAGGAGATCATGTGTCCGGCTATCGTCTGTTGGGTCATCGAAATGGCAAACCATGATTCTTGACGCTAATTCTGTTGACAGGTGGTGACGATGTCACTATTATTAGATAGGAAACACCTATGAAACGCTACATCATAAAGGCTACCTTCATAGTTACAGTTCTTCTATTCGTGCTGGGGAGTCAACCTGGATGGGCCAAGGATATAAATTCTAAAGTCGGCACCAGCTCCTTTCCCTTTTTGAAGATAAATATCGGTGCCCGCGCTGTTGGCATGGGAGGGGCATTCACCGGGTTGGCCAACGATGAATCAGCTCTGTACTATAATCCCGCCGGGATTTCCTCTTATGAGGAGGATCGTTTTATTCTGGGTTATCACAACTACTTCGTGGATATGCAATCAGGATTTTTGGGCTACATACACCCGGTCCGTGAGGGCATGTTTCTTAGTGGTTGGATCAGTTATCTGAACTACGGCGAATTCATCCAGACCGACAGTTTCGGCACCATAACGGGCACGTTCGGTGGCGGGGATTTACTGGCGGCAGTATCTCTCTCCGTAAAACAGGGCTACAATCTCACGCTGGGCGGCACCGTCAAGTTGATCTATGAGCGGATTCAAGATTTCTCCGCTACTGGCTTTGCTGTTGATCTGGGAGTTAAGTACTCAGCTAATAGAGACCGACTTGGACTGGGGATGATGATCCAGAATCTGGGTAAGCAGCTTAGCGCCTTTGATGAGGAGAAGTATCGGTTGCCTTTGACGCTCCGTGGCGGTGTTTCACTCCGGCCTAGAGCCTTTCCACTAATTCTGGCTACAGATCTAATCATTCCTGTTGACAACGATGCGGTATTGGCCATTGGGACGGAGTATTATGAATTCAAGCCCTTTTATGCCAGGATTGGTTGGAACAGCTTCGGTTCTAATTTCCGCGGCGCCGATTCCGATGACAGTTGGGCCGGACTTTCTTTAGGTGTTGGTTTTGATATAAAAAAGATGCACCTTTCATATGCCTTCTCGCCCAGTGCTGATCTGGGCGAGAGTCACCGTGTAACCCTGACTGGCGGTTTGTAAGATGCGAATAAAAAAGCACATTCAATCCTGGCTGCTTATATCCGTGGGCATTTTTTCAGTTCTGATTGCCTGTTCGTCGTCGAGGATATCGAACCCGAAGTCGGTCGTGATAGCCATGTTCGGAGCGATGGAAAAAAACGATAAGGCGACTCTGGCTCACCTTTTAGACCTGGCCGAGTTAATGCGAGATTATGGTGAGGATTATGCTCTTCACTCAGACAGCCCTCGAGTTTTCACTAGTCCGGAGCAAATCCTTGATGATCTTACCGGTGACGGACTTACTAAACGTCGGTGGTTTTCGCTCCAAAGGATAATCAATGATGTTGACGTCATGGGTGAAACCGCTACCGTTGGAGTTACCTTTGTGGACAAGGAGCACTCCCGGGCGTATCTCACTAAATTCGGCTTGCACGTAGTTAACGGGAAGTGGAAGATACATAGCTTTAAGACAACTCAGAGCAGCCCCTGAAAACGTTCTCCTTTTTTCTCATACCTGTTGCAATAATCGGCCTAATTCATTTGGGTATACCAAGTAATCACCGGAGAAACAAAGAGGGGGGCTGGCTTGTTGTTTAATCAATCGAATCTGAGAAGAAGCCAAACGTCTCTTCTCATCTGAAATTCATAGTACCTGCAGAGAAGCTACCCCTAGGGGGCCATCGGGAGAGTATACTCAAAAGCCATGGGCTATACCGGCCATGTCATTAATGGAGCTATTGGTAATATAAACGAGACACTGCAGGGTAAGCTGTCTGAAGTAACAAAGTCTTTTGCTCTCTGAAGATCGTTTCGTATGTTGCGAACGAGACCACTTAAACCATTAACCCATAGTCCAGGGAGACCGACATGCGCAAGCTTGTTCTGCTCGTCAGCGTGGCAGGGACATTGTCCCTTTTATTTGTCTCACAAACGAAAGGTGGTGTGATACCGTCCTGGGAAGCGCCGTCAGGGAAGCTCGGCTTCTTCCCGATTTCCAATGAGATTTCCTTTTACAAAAACTATGATGACGTCGGCGAAGACCGTGGCCAGACCATGCAAATCGTCTCAATTAACTCCTTTAAGATTCTCACAACGTTTAACTTTGAATTCACCGGAGACTTTAACTGGCGATATTCCTATATCGATCCATATAATAGTTCACTGGGGAAAAACGACCATGATTACTACATTGAGCTTTCAGTAGTAAAACCGGTCACCAGCTTTTTCAGCCTGAATGTCCAGAGGATCATAGCGACCTTTGAGGAGGAATCGATCAACCAGTATGGATTCCGCCTGAGTTTCTGAGAGTGGACGGAGTCGAGAAACGAGCTGAACCTACATGCGACCAACCGAGTGCCCTGACGTGGCTTGACAAAACTCTGAAACATTGAGAACTGTTGCGCCGTTATAATAGATGTAACAGTTGATTTCCTGATACCGATATTTTATATTAGGTACACGGTTCTTTGACAGGTAGAGGCATAGCCTCCTTTTGCTGGCCTAGGTGAAGCCGGATTCTATCATATGGGGGTGAACTGGTTTCGACGGGTTTAGCGGGGGGTTGTTGGCGTGCCGGGGTTGTCTGGGTCCCCGTTAACAAACCGGGCAAAACACCAAATGGCGAATATAATTACGCCATAGCTGCCTAATTAATGGCAGCTCGTCGTACCTGACTTTCGCCTTCGGGGTTGGGATACGGCGCCGATAACAGAAGGCTCGGCTCTCAGACGCCTTTAATGAGAGCTTAAACAAAAAGGCTGGCCCTGCCGGTGGCCTGTTAGTCGGCAGCTGTCAGGGCGAGAAATAAAAGACTGACTACGCACGTAGAAGACGGCTTGACGTTACTCTCGGACGGGGGTTCGATTCCCCCCACCTCCACCAATATAAGTCATTACAATTCAATAGGTTATAGGCCGGACTGGGGTTTTATACCTCCGTCCCCTCCCTATATCTTTGAATAACTACCAATAACTTACGGTGACTGTGGTCACGATTTGGTCACAGTCCACGAGACAAAAACGTCGGTTGTGATAGTCCATTTGGTTGTTGTTTTGGATGACAGACTAGATCGTGGTGGAAAATCCCAGCCGCCGCTTTGTTCTGGCACGGGTACAAGGCCGGACTCACAGTGGTCACTCGCATCAAGCGGGCGATCGTCGACATCGCGTATGTTACACACCTCTCTGGGTGTTAACGGACACTGTGTTGAGATAACCGTTCACGTCAAGTTCCGAGAAACCTTTCCTCGCCGAACATCACAGATACTCAGGCTCAGACTCAGCACGGATCAGGATCATGCCAAGGAGGATGAGTGATACCATAAAGAAAGGGCGCCCGTATTCCCCCAGCACTAGGGTTACACCAAACAGTCCTCCGGCAATTGTCGAATAAACGTACGGCTTGAGTAGCCCGGATAGATTACACTCCAGCTTGAGCAATCTGATAGCGTAGACAATACTAATCAGACTTGACAAAGCGTATACAATAATCTGGAGCGCGAACATCACACTGAACTGTGTATTCAGAACCAGTTCCACTGCTACAATGAGTGCAGCGGCAGCGTAGCAGCAAATGAGAGCATTAATCAGTGTATCTACATTGTGAAATCTGTGTCGCTCATTTAGCAGCCGCCGGAACATAAACAGGACGTAAATTCCCAAAAGATTACCAACTGCGTGGAACCCGGTGATCAATTGTATGATACCGGAGCCGGATAGAGACATGGACTCAGCAAAGAAATCAACTGCAACTTTCGGCAGAATAACAATGACCGCATGCAGAATAGAGAGCCAGCCGGCCAACGTGTACAAGCTGACGCCGGTGCTAACCGCCTTATCTGTATTCATGATTCGCTCCTTTCCTGAATTTCGGGGATCTGATCAGGCACATACTCGAGAATGTCTCCTGGTTGGCAGTCGAGCTCACGGCAGATCGCATTAAGAGAGGTGAACCTCACACCTTTCAGCTTCCCTGTTTTAAACAGTGAAAGGGCTGTGAGTGAAATACAGATGCGGGTCGAGAGTTCGGTCAATGACATCTTTCTGCGAGCCAACATCACGTCTAGGTTTACTTGTATAGCCATGATTCCAAGATGCACAGAGATTTTAATTAGTCAAGCAATTATTTTAATTATTAATTAAAATTTTTAACTATAGATTAAGATTACCGAGATAGAAGCCTTCACTATAAGGGGGTTCAATCTTGGATCCCGCCACTTTAACAGTGGCCGAGGACATTGAATCGAAAACACTTGAGAGATGGACGCAAAAAAACGGTCACAATTTGGTCACAATACGGTGTAAGTCCTTGTGCCACAACGCGAGTCGGGGGTTCGATTCCCCCCACCTCCATAAATTATTATTTAGCTTGAGAAACCCACCATAAATGGTGGGCCACCCCAGCCAGTGCCTCAGGTTTCGATAGTTTGTGCCGCTTGACAATGTGGTTTAAGGTTGTACATTGGTCCTAGGCCCGAGGTAGAAACGCCAGTATTTCGACCTAGCATGGGACACAACTAAAAACTGGACGCAGATATCTGAGTGGTAGACCACTCAGGCTCTACGAAGGAGAATTCTAATGACCGAGCACCGCGCTTACCGAAGTGCCTGCTTAATGGCATCACTCGTAACCATAACCGTTGGTGTCATTATCGCAGGTGGCTGTGGATCGACTCAGCTTGTCAACCTCTGGAGGGATCCCTCTTATAAGGCGGCTCCGTTGCACAAAATCATGGTGGTCGCAATGCGCAAGAACCAGATCAGGCGTCGTATGTGGGAAGATGCATTCGTGGCGGCACTTGGCAAGCAGCAAGCCGGCATTCTAGCAGCGGCATCCTACCAACTCTTCCCTAATGAAGTTCCTGACACATTAGTTTTGGAGGAGAATCTGAGAGAACAGGGGTTCGAAGGTGTCCTAGTAGTTGCCAGGGTCGAGCGTGGTACGCTCACAAGCGAGATACCAGGCTACACAACTACTGAGCCCGTCACCAAATATAAGCGTAGGTGGAATACTTATGTAACCCGTTACGAAATCGTCTACCACCCAGGTTATACTGACACTGCAAGGGTAGTCAGTGTTCGTACAGATCTCTTGCTGGCACAGGAGGACGGCAGACTGGTGTGGTCGGCAACGAGCAAGTCGGTAGATCCTGCTTCCACTAAGCAGTTCAGGAAAGCCGTCGCCGATAAAGTGGTTGACCAGTTGGCGAAAGCACGTCTTATCCCCTAACTCGGCATCTGCTTCTTGGATATGGACCGGTTTCCAAACGGAGGCTAGGCAAACGCCTTGAGCGAAGCCAGACCTGCAGAACCGCCACAGTTTCTTTATGGAGTTGAGAAAGCGTCACAATTTGGTCACAATACGGTGTAACTCCTTGTGCCCCAAGGCGAGTCGGGGGTTCGACCCCCCACCTTTAAATTATTGTGCCACAATGATCGCGAAACGGCAAATGTCAAACGGAAAGGAGACACTCCATGGGAGACAAAGGCGGGAAAAAAGACAAGGATAAGAGTCGGAAACAGAAGAAAAGCAAAAAGGAACAAAAGGAAAAAAAGAAGCAAGATAAGCAACCGAAAAGGATTCCGTGAGAATAATCCGGAGCCGTCAAAAAACGGTCACAATTTGGTCACACTGCAGTGTAAGTCCTTGTGCCACAAAGCGAGTTGGGGGGTTCGATTCCCCCCACCTCCATTTGATATAATTCCCACTTATTTAACAGATTACACACTCCATAACAGGGGATATTTTCCCTATACCCCCCAATGCGATAACGTGGAATAATCCTCAATAGCCTGTTACAGCCATTACCTTGAGATTGTGCCACAGCTCCAAGGTTTCATCGCCCGACTATGACGACAATCATTACATAGTCTGAGTTTGCGTTTGAGGCTTGAAATTTCTATCTTGTGATTAGTTAATGAGATAGTGTTGCCCTGACAAGGAAATGAGGTAATCTGCCGATGGCGGTGGATGACAATGATCGGACAGAGTCGGTAGGTGGGTTCGGTGACGATTCCGACCGACCGCGGATCAAGAGGCTTGGCCATTTCAGGATAGACGCCACTCTCGGCTCCGGAGGGATGGGGACCATCTACCGTGCCTACGATGAGTCGATGAAGCGGCCAGTAGCCCTTAAAGTGCTCCATTCCTCTCTGG
>Ga0315551_10000819_pt1 | contig 24318 bp, 35 predicted proteins | sample SalMarSW160290MG_FD_203678 | JGI IMG/M metagenome (GOLD analysis project Ga0315551, IMG submission 203678) | Salt marsh sediment microbial communities from the Plum Island Ecosystem LTER, Massachusetts, United States - Salt Marsh Sediment SW1602-90 ...
GAAATGGAACCTGTTACTAAATGTCTCCAAGGAAACTCTTGAAGAATTGAGAGAGAAAGAGGAGGTTCGTTAGTCTATAGGTTGTTTGTGCTATAGCAGATGCTTTAGTTTCTGTTCGTCTTTTGTTATGTGGAAGGTTTTCAAACCTATTTTTCTGCTTGTTTCGACGAGTTTTTCATCGCCACTAATTAAAGCATCGTTTTTGTTGTGGATGCAAGTTGTGATTTGAAGCGCGTCGGCCTCGTATATGTGATGACTCATCAGTAGTTCCCATGTGTCGGTGAGAATTGGGGTGAGAAGCGGGATTACTTCCAAGGTTTTGAGACGACTAAGCTTCACAAGCTCGTCGGCAAAGTTGTTTAGGGTTACTCTGAACTCCTTTTCGGTTAGCCATCCTCTTCTGCGTTTTTCGTCAAGGGCGCCTAAGGCTTCTCCGATGTTCCACAGGGAAAAAGTTATGGTGAGTTCGCCCGTTTCGGCCTTATCAAAGAGTATGTCGGTTGTTTCAGTGCCTTGCTCTGACACGTATCGTTTTAGCATTACACTACTGTCGAGGTAGAGCTTCAGCAACTCTTTTTCGCCTCATTTCCCCTAAAATTTCCTCAGACGGCGGCCCTCTAAGCGGGGGTCTTGTGGCTTTAATTTCCTGTGAGCTGATTGTTCCTTTGGCCTTGATGCCGATCTTTCCGAACTCCGAAATGACTGCATCTTCTACAACTGCGTCTCGTAAGAGCTTTTCAACTTCGCTACTTAGTTTTCTCAGATTTCCATGTTTCTGAAATACTTGCTCTCTGAAGTTAATCCATACTGAATCATCCACGTATACGCTGACTTTAGTCAAACTCTTTACCTCTAAGGAGGTTTACTGGTGAAGTGGCTTTTAAGAGTTACTGTTATGCCACAGGCGGCATTGTTTAGACCAAGCTGATTCTGTGGCATCCAAAAGGAACGCTCTGCAGGTTTTGAAGGTTACTCTGAGTGTTAATGGGGGTTAGAGAAAAATGGACTCAGCGCTGGGCGAGTTTTGGTATTCTGATTATGCCCTCTACGCGGTCGAAGTCTTCATTGAATGTGAATATTTCTGTCACGTTGTTTGACTTCATGACGTCGATGGCTAAGGCGTCGTTGGTTTCGAGTTTTAAGTCGTCCCCAAGCTCGTTTGCGGCGAAGTAGGCTTCTTTGCTTACTCCTTGAACCGTTATATTGTCCAGCATGAGGAGACCGCGGATTACGTCGGTTAGCTTTTCCGGCGGCATGCCATGTTTCAGTATGTTAACTATTTCGGATACATGCACGATGGTTGTTATGGTTTGTTCTCTGCCTTGGGATACGTCCGTGATGATTTTTTTGGCTTGTTCCTTCATTTGTTTCTCTTTTAGGCTGAGCTGCTTTTTGGGTTTGTAATATGCGTAGATGAACACGTTAGCGTCTAGGAATTTCATGGATGTGCCTCGTAGAATTTCTTTTGAAATTCGTTCCAGCTTCCGATGGATTCCATGCCTATGTCGACCTTGTCAAAATTTTCGGTCAGATCTATCCGGCGTTTGGGAACTATTTTCAGATATCCTTTTCTCTTTATGACGTAAATCTCTCTGTTCTCGCCTATTTCGGCTTCACGCCAATCAGCTGGCAGAATGAGACGCCCCTGCAAATCCACTTTTTTGACTTCCACTCCAGTTTCCAACTTTTTCACCACGTAAACTACGTTGTCACCATTATATAATGATTTCTCCTTCGCTTTCTCAAAACAACAACATATCTCCCCTATCCGTAACGGAGGCGGTTTTCCTGAGCTTGAGAAGAGAAGACATTTTGTGTTTTGGACTTTATTATTTGTAGAAAGGTGCGGTAAGATAGCGCGCGATAAATTGCGCATGGTAATTTGATGGAAAAAGGTATAAAAAAGGGTATAAAACAGGATCTAAATCTCTAAAACTTTGGAATTTTGAAATTACAATAATCAACCATGGAAAAAAGTTACTAGTAACCGCCACTTTTAGACCCTATTCAAAAAACCGTTTCTCAAAGAATTAGCCTTCTTTTGTGTGAATACAACCGACCAGCGAATTAAAACAGCTTTCAACGGTTGAAAGCTAATAAAAAATTTATATAAAACCTGTGCACAGTTCGCGGAATTATGTATAGAACTTGTGCACAGTTTTAGAACGAAGCTTAAATTAATGTTAACGAAAAAACATGTTAAAAAAACTGAATTGGAACAAGTTTCAAGAATGGCGGTCTTGAACTCTTAGACTTATGCCGCTACGCATTCTAAATCGACCATTCAGTCGAAAATGGATTATTTCTCAATAGATTTTGAAAAATGAATATTGGCTCAAGCGCAAAAAATATTGTTATCTACATGATAACCTCAGTCGCTGCACTCATGAATTCTGACATCACTAAAGAAGAGTGTTCTTTATTTTATTTAAGAAAAAAGCGTGTCCGACCCAGGACTGGTGTCAACCGTGCCCATAAAATCATAGGTTGTCTGGTTTTCCCGAAGCAAAAAGAAATAGAAATAGTCGTCGTTGTTGTCATAGAAGTAGAAAGTTGCGTTTGTTATGGTGGTTCCATGTGGAAGCTGAAGTGGTGCCATGCAATCAACCCATGAATCAGTGTTGAGGGTCAATAGTCCCTGACCAGGAAGATATATGACATCGTCAGAATAATAGACTGGCACGAATGCATTATACCCCATTGAAATGTTGCATGCGGGTTCAAATCCGAAGCCTCGTTCGCCCTGCAGTCCCTGAGGACCCGTTGCGCCCGTAGCTCCTGGCGCGCGCGCGTAAAAACCCCAAAGTAAATAGCACTCGAAGCCAGAATAGCAATAACTATTCCAGCGATAAACTTACCCATAGTTATAGAAACTGCTGCCATTTTTCTCACTCCAAAACGCAATATTACCTGAATTGCTTTTAACAGCTTCCATCAGCCACAAATCACTTTTAAAAAAAGAAGAGGGAAAAAGGTTACGGGTGACATGGGAAAAATACCTAAAACGAACGAGGCTACCTCACCTCGGCTACCATAAAAGATACTTGTTAAAACGAATATGTAGCGCAATTGAGAGTTAGAAAAAAGTGAACCTATCTCTTTTTGCGTTTTCTGAAATACCACGTACATTCATAAGTCGTGTTTTTGCTGCATTGGATATATTGCGATTTAGAAATAGTCCTTTAAAAGCATGCTACAACCTATTTTAGCAGAGAAAGGAGAGGGCTTCATACGAAACTTTTCCACAGAAAAAGCAAAGCCGTAAAAAAATGGCGTTCAAGAGCCTGGAGCATCGACCCAAACAAAACCAACCTAATCATAATAGTCAAGAAGGATAAGCTCTCGCAGCATGTTCCCCCTTGGATGTACAGGAAATCCTTTCTGAAATTGTAGCCATTAATTAGTTTCAGAAAAGGTTTTTGTGGGCTTCATATTCAAAAGCTATAGTACGGGTTCGTAACAATTTTATTTCGAAGCACAAGACTCTACTTTCAGGTTTCCTTTATGCGAAGGTCCAAGATGGAAATGTACATTTCAACTCTTGAAGCATTAGCCTATTATGGGCCATTGAAACTTACAAGGGTCACTTACAAGGCCAAAATGAATTGTAGCCAACTTAAATCGATTCTAGCTGATTTAATTCAGAAGAAGCTGGTTGAAGAGAGGACACTTAAAAAGAACAAAGTTGTGTATGCGGCAACTCCGAAAGCAAGAACAGTTCTATCATATTTTGAGGAACTCAAAGAAATGCTTCCGATAACGGAAGATGCCACTCAACTATCGTTTTAAAATTTCAAGCAATTTGTCTCTAAAAAAGAGAGTTGGTTGTGGGAGACGTCTCCACGGCTAGCCGAGTGATAGAAGTGTTTATGACATAGAAATAGGAATTTACTGGATGATGTTAGGATGAATAAAATCGCGTACGTAAGCAGCTATCCTCCGCGAGAATGTGGGATAGCGACTTTCACAAAGAACTTGGTTGTCGCTGCAAATAAGCTTGGTGTTTTTAGGAACCCTCTGATTGTTGCGATGAATGAAAGGGAGACCATCTACAATTATGACAGATTTGTCAGATGCCAGATCAGAAGAGACTTTCCTGAAGATTATGTTGAAGCCGCTGCCTACGTCAATTCGTCCAAAGCAGATTTGCTTAATCTGCAACATGAGTTTGGTCTGTTTGGAGGAGAATGGGGAGAACACATCAACTTTTTTCTGGAGAAGCTCCAGAAACCCGTGGTTTCCACGCTCCACACGTTGTCTCCCAGTTTTGAACCTAAGGCTCAAGCAGTTTTGAAACAAATCGCAAAGCACAGCTCAAAGATAGTGACTATGACTAACACCGCCACACAAATACTTATGGCGTACGATGTTCCGCGTGATAAAATTGAAATCATCCAACATGGGTGTCCTGATGTTCCGTTTGTTGATAGCAATAAAGTAAAGCCTTCGCTGTTTGGCTTGAAAGGAAAAATCGTGTTGTCAACTTTTGGGCTTATAGGTCGAAGCAAAGGAATAGAGTATGTTATTAAAGCTCTACCGAAGGTTGTGGAAAAACAGCCTGAAATCATCTATCTGGTAATTGGGGAGACTCATCCCGAGGTGAGGAAGTTTGAAGGGGAGCGTTACCGCAAGTATCTTATCAAACTGGTTGATGCTCTGGGTCTTAATGAACATGTTAAGTTTCACAACCGCTTCCTCCTTGAACATGAACTAATCAAGTACCTTCAAGCGACAGACATTTATCTCTCGCCATACCCTGAACCGAATCAGATCAGTAGCGGTACACTTGTATATGCGATGGGAACTGGTAAAGCAATAATAGCTACGCCATACCTTCACGCCAAAGAGGCGCTGGCCGAGGGGCGGGGGCTTTTCTGCAAGTTTAGAGATCACAAATCTATTGCAGAGGGTATTAATCAACTCTTGGAGGATGAAGAACTGAGAAGAGACATTCAAAGAAAGGTTTACAGTTACAGCAGAAATTTTACTTGGCCAGTAGTGGCAAAGAGATATGCTGGGCTCTACAGGAGAATCTTAAACACTTGAAAGAGAATTTGCTTCAGCTACCGCCCATAAAGCTGGACTATTTGGTATCTATGACGGATGAAACTGGAATCGTCCAACACGCCAAGTTTGCCACGCCAAACAGAAGAGAAGGTTACACCACAGACGATAACGCCCGCGCTTTGATCGTGTGTACGAGACACAATGGGCTAAACGGGGGCTCGGAAACAGCGAAGCTTGCAGGTGTCTACTTGAGTTTTCTTTACCACATGCAAATGAAGGACGGCAGATTACACAATCTCTTGAGCTATGATCGCCGATTTCTCGACGATGCTGGCTCTGACGACAGCCTTGGTCGTGCGCTTTGGGCGAGTGGCTCCGTCATCAACTCCAATTTTGATGAAGAAAAAAAGTTGCTTGCCAAAGAGATTTTCGACAAAGCATTGCCACATGCTCTCAACTCTGGCTCGCCTAGGGCTAAAGCCTTCGCAGTCTTGGGTCTCAGCCAATATCACCGCACTTATCCGAAGGATCAGGCCCTTTCGCGGAGCATAATAGACCTCATCGAACAACTTCTAAAGATCTATGAGCAAGAATCTTCTGCTGACTGGCGCTGGTTTGAACCGTACATGACTTACTGCAACGGCAGACTTCCACAGGCTCTGTTTGAAGGGTACGAACGTATCAGAGACGAGGATTATCTTCAGGTGGCCAAGGATTCTTTCAATTTCATTCTGAAAGTTCAAATGAGCAATAGTATGTTCGTGCCCATAGGCAACAATGGCTGGTACAAAAAAGGTGGGCTAAGGGCGATGTATGACCAGCAGTCGGTAGAAACCTCATGTATGGTGGAGACCGCGTTGGCTGCTTTTCGGGCAACGCGTAACAGCCACTTCAGAACCGTAGCTCGAACCATATTCGCATGGTTTCTTGGAAAAAACAATCAGGGCTTAAGTGTTTACATTCCCAGTACAGGAGGTTGCTATGATGGAATAACTCCTGAGGGGTTGAACCTCAATCAGGGTGCAGAAGCCACCGTTACTTATCTTCTTGCCCGCTTAGACCTGGAAACGATAGTGAGCTGACTTTTTTTCATGGGTTTTCTTCACGTTTTAATGATAGGCAAGGTTTATTGAATATCTCACTATCAAAGGAAATGGGTTTTTGTGGATTTAGTTTATTTATTATTAATGCGTAAGAGTTATCGAAGGAGGCGAATATTTGTATGCTACTGGTTAAGCACATGATGCTAACAAACGTTATTACAGCGAGCCCAAACATGACTATTAAGGAAACTATCAAAACGTTATATGAGAAACACGTAGGCTGTGTTGTTTCGATTGATGAAGACAGGAAGTGTATAGGAATCTTCACCGAAAGAGACGCTATCAGAATCGTGGCTAAGAACGTTAAGTTGGACCAGCCCCTGGACAGGATAATGACAAAGAACGTCGTTACTATTCAAGAAGACTCTTCGATTAATGAGGTAAGAAAAGTAATATCTACGCATAGAATCAGACATCTGCCAGTGGTGAACCAAAAAGGCAAGCTCGTTGGTTTGCTATCTGTGAGAGACTTACTAGACCAGTTCTTCGGTTCAAGTTCTCAAATCTGCTAGCAGGAAACAAACGCGATGAAACGGTTTCACGGTAATCCTATTCTCAAGCCAATAGCGGAACACCCATGGGAATCCAGAATGGTATTCAACGCAGCCGCAATCTTCATGAACAAAAATATCCATATTCTCTACCGGGCGATGGGCAATGACGGCGTTTCTCGACTTGGATACGCGAGAACCTCGGATGGCTTTCAAATAGATGAGCGTTTGCCCCTACCCGTTTTCGAGCCAACCACCGAAATGGAGAGAAACGGATGCGAAGATCCAAGACTAACGCTTATCGATGACGAGTTGTTAATGACCTATACGGCGTTGGCTATGCGCGATCATTGGCAGGTTTATCAGATCTCTTTGACATCCATTGCAGCCGATGATTTTCTCGATAAGAACTGGCGCTGGAAAGATCGAGTTTTGCCTTTCAGAGGCATCCGAAACAAGGACGCAGTAGTCTTTCCACGGAAAATAAACAACAAGTACGTCATGCTCCATCGTTTTGACCCTGACATATGCGTTGCATATTCCGATGACTTGAAGCGTTGGTATGACATCAGATCCGTGATGGTCCCCCGACATGAGAGTTGGGACTCTTGGAAGGTAGGCGCGGCTGGAACTCCAATAGAACTCAACGAAGGGTGGCTGTGCATCTATCATGGTGTGAGCTATGAAAAGGTTTACTCTCTCGGAGTTGTTATGCTCGATAAGGACGAGCCCGAAAAAGTGTTGGCACGCTCAGAAGAACCGATCTTGAAACCTACCGAGGATTATGAACGCTACGGTAAAGTACCCAACGTGGTCTTCAGCTGTGGAAACGTTAAGGTTGACGGCGAAGTTCTGATCTACTACGGAGGAGCAGATAGCGTTTTATGTGTTGCAGCTTACGAACTCAATGAACTAATACCCAGAAAATAAAATATACATCTTGTAGGAACCATGCCGCGGGTCTCCCTAGGTAGCTGACAAAACATACTGCACCATCTTTCGCTCTGAAAAATGGTATAACATTAAAAATCGTTTAACATATTCTACCAACAGGAACCTACGTTTATAATAGACGGCGAGAGAACATAAAAAATTGGTTCTTTGACTTCATATTTCAATAGACGAGGAAAAGACGAACATAAGAAAAAAGAGAATTGGTTGTGGGAGACATCTCCACGGCTAGCCGAGTGTACCTCACCTCGGCCACAATTTGCACGCGTTTGGGCTTCCCCGTCGGTTAGAATTTTTTGTTACCACTACCCCGACACGGTGCTAGCTAGGCAGATCATTTAGAGCTAAAAAATAGCCGATTTTAGGAGCTACCATGAAGGTATAAAATCGAAATGCGCGCTGGTTTGTCCCGAAATTGAAATGTCAATCGAGGAGCTTGTCATATGGCAACCTAATTAGCTCCGATAAGGATAAAATTGGGTGAAAGTTCTTTAATGTGGATGAATGCAAAGTAGGTCTTGTCTACGATTGCTATCATTGGAGGTTAGATTATTAGGAAAAAGAAAGCGTTGTTCCTTACACTCTGGTTATATACTTTTCTTCTTTGGCTGTATATTGTTGCGAGAATAGTCATTGATCAAGTTCCGTTAAATAGCTTGTTCCTTGATGCTGTGCCGTTTTTCACGTTTATCGGACTTGGAATTATTGCTTTTGTTTTGAGCATGATATTCATGTATATGTTTCTCACTGAGAATTAGAATTAATAGCTGTTAAAGTGGTGTTATGTCAAGAAGAGAGCGGCACGCTAGAAAAGCTGTTCAGAACCCAGCGCCAAAACCTACTAAAATAAACGTTACCTTAATTTCGGGACAGGATGGGTGGGTCGTCAGCCTTAGGGCGCCAAGTCTTTCATGAGAGTAGTCCCATCGTGCTTAGCGCCGACTACTTTTTAGTTCTTTGCTTGTTTTTCCCGGTTATCTGCTGGATCATTTGGTGGTTTTGTGTTTGTGACTTGGTAGAGGGAAGCTTGCATGTTGGCTGAATCAGTTTATGAATTTTGGATTGTTTGGAGGATGGCGAGGACTCCGGCGTTTTTGGCTCTGTTTTCAAGATATTTTTCATCGAGTTTGTCAGCTTGTCTAACGAGTACGCTTTTTACGTCTTGTTCATCTGTTACTCCTCTGTCTGGACGTGCCAGTTTGGTTACAATGAAGTCTTCTGGGGAAACAAGCCATGCTGAAATGTTTTGGCTCAAGTTTGCTTTTCTTCTTCTTTTCAGTGTTTCTTTGTCAAAAACGATTCCATCGGGCTTTGTCCATAACTCCAACTCTATTTTCTCTTTTCGATCTTTCGCTAATATTAAGGGGTTACGAGGAGAACGGATGGTTGGTTCGAAATCTGCTGCCCTAAGTAGATTGAGGAGAAGATCAAACTTCGCTTTGGTTTTAACCGCAACTGCAAGGTCCAAGTCGACTGTCGTTCGGATTCTTCCGTAAAACGGCAGGGCGTAGCCGCCTATTATCATGTAATCGATTTTGTTTTCATCAAACAGCTTAATGATTTTCTGAAGAGTTCTTAATATTGCTGGCAATCATGTTCAACTCCAAGAAGATTTGGAATGGAGAATGACCATTCTCGATGAGCCTGTTAGCGTCCATTGCATCTTTAGCAGCGTGATCTAGGTCTTGTTTTCTTGCTCTGAGTATGTTGATGTTTAGCTTTTTGTAGGCGTCAAGAAACTCGTAGCCTAAAGAAGTAGTTATGATGTATTTCTTTGGTCTGCCTTTCTTTTGAATTGCGGCAGATTGTATCTTGATTAGCTGTTCTTCGTCCATTTTTCTTAATAGCGAAATGATGTTAGAAGTCTTCATTTTCAGCAAATGAACTATTTCTCTTACCCCGCAGTTTGATGATGTGGTGATTTCTAGAATTCTGGCTCGTTGTTCCAAAGACATTTTGTTTCCCTTTTGGAAACATATGGATGCAACTATTTAAATTTATACTTGGAGGCAAATCAGCCAGAATGCGCGCGCTGCGTTCTAAGATTTAGGTTGGGTTTTTTTGGGATAGTCTGTTTTCGAGGCGGGTGTAGGTTATTGTCTTCACGAACTTGCTTGCTGCTTTCCGTAGTTTTTCGTCTTCTGTTACTAGGATGGCTTTTGTGTTTTCGGCGGTTACGATGTATGAGGCATCATAGAATGTGAGCCGTTCTTTGTGGGCTATGCTGAGCGTGTGGGGGAAGTCTAATTTAGTGAAGTTAGTTGTTTGGATCACGTTTTTCATGGTTACTTCTTTGAGTATTGTGGCGACTTCTGCGGCGTCTTCCAGAGTTATTGTTTTCAGTAGCGTTGCAAGTTTCCAAAGGCTGTTGCAGGCTTCGTATATTGCAAGGTCTGTGGTGATTAGGTCTATGCGGAGGGCCTCGGCTATTAATCGTTTGCCGCTTCTGGTTACTAGTGGCAGGAGTGCTGATGCGTCAAGAAGACATTTCACCGCGTTTCCCTGTCCTCGCGCACGAGTTTGGCTACTAGTTGGGGATCCATTTTGTCGCTTAAACGTTCTCTTATTTGGTCCAGTTTTTCCTCAAGGTCTTTCAGTTCCAGTTCTACAAGATATTTATCAAGCAGCTTTCTCACTGTTTCGCTGACGTTAACGTTGTATTTTTCCAGCTTTTCCTTGATGCTCCTTGCAACTCTAACGGTGATAAGGCTCATTTGAAGCTCCGTATTACATGTTGTAATACAATCTTATAAAACTTGGGATTTCTGCAATAAATTCCTTAAGGAAGATAATTTTACTTCCTACCTGATTTCCCGCGGAGTTTCCAAGCCATTGAAAAACCTTGCATGCGCCTTGTGTCAGTAGAAGAAGAATCATCGCTCTTTATCGTCTTCTCCTTTCGCCCAAAACGCACGCGCGCTAATAATTGGACCCAAAACAAGTTGTTTTATTTCGTTAGTTTTAGGAATTCTTCTCTTGTCAGTCCAGCTTGTTGTATGATTGCGAGAAGCGTTCCTTTCTGGGTTGTCTCATGCCGCGGCACTGTGATCTTGTGTCTGCCGTCGGTTAGGTATATGTGGCTTCCTTTTTGATGGATTATTTTGAAGCCTGCTTTGTTTAGAATTTTCAGGAGTTTGCGATGTGATAGCGTTGGCAGTTTCTCAGACAGTTACTTCCACCAGCTCGCGTTTTCGTTTAAGCTGGTCTAGTTCTTCTGGAAACGCTTCCAAGTAGCCTTCTATGGCCTCGCGAATGTTGGCTATGGTTTGCTTTCGGTTTTTTCCCTGGCTGATGCAGCCTGGAAACTCAACAACTTGGGCTGAGTAGCCTTCGGCTTCTTCCCTGAGAATAGCGGTGAACTTTAAACCTTTTACTTCAACCATGGGCTCTCCCACTAATGTTTAGCGGTTTAAACGGATATAAACCTTCTTTGGCAAGAAACAAAAGTCGCTTAGCGTGCGCTGTCCTGAGCGGGCATTTTTCCGTTTATAATCTCAAGGCAATCATTAGTTTTTCGATGAGGTTCAAGATGATGTTGAATAGGCGGCGGAGGGGGCCGAGTGCCTTGAACATTTCGCGGAGGTTGCTGATGTCTGTTCTGTTGAATGTTTTCGTTAGTATTGCGGCTATAATGTAGGTTGGTGTGAAGATGGCTACGCCGATGATGAGTCGCGTGAGGCTCGTGAAGGAGTTGAGTTGGACGATGAGGACGTAGGTTAAGGCCGCGGCTGCGGCGGAGGATAGGAAGATTTTGGCTGATGATTTCCAATGTACGGTTACGTTGTAGCGTTTTTTTATGAAAATCAGCGATATGATGATGCCTGGGATGCCTACGGTTAGGGTTGTGATTATTAAGCCTAGGACGCCGTAGTTTGAGATGAGGATGAAGCCGAGGGGGAAGCCTAAGGCTGCGGTGATTATGACTATTATGAGGTTGAAGGTGGTTTGTCCTTGACCGTTTATGATGCTGCCGATGCTTAAGGTGCCCAGTATTGTGTATAGGTAGGTGATGGCGAGTAACGCGAGGAATAGGGGTGCTTCAGCGTATTTGTTTCCGAATAGCGTGGAGATGGCGGGTTGGGCGAGAGCCATGATCATGGCTGCGACGGGTACGACGAGGAGCGAGGCGTATTTTACTGATGTTTGGAAGACGTTTTTGAGGGTTTCTGGGTCTTTCTGGTGGTCTAGTTTGGAGAATGCGGGGAAGAGCATGGTGGTGACGGGTGCGGCGAAGAAGGTGATGAGGACGACGAAGTTTTGGGCTATGGCGTAGTTGCCGATGAGGGCGTTGTCTGAGACGTAAATGTACAGGAGAAAATTGTAGTATTGCGCTAGAAAGCCAGCTAGGATGGCTCCGATTGAGAGGGGCAGCCCGTATTTTAGCATGGTTTTTATGTTGTTGCCTATTTCCAGTTTGCTTCCGTCTGGGTTGAGTAGCTTCTTGTAGATTGTGAACATTAGCAGTATGCCGATTAGTCCGGCGAGGAGGGAGGCGACTGTGAAGCCGGTGATGGCTCCGTATGTGCCTAGACCGACGAGCACAAGTGCGATGATTAGTGCTGTTTTGATGATTGATTGGCTTACTTGCATGATGCTGTTGAGGTGCATTTTTTCGATGCCTGTGAAGGCGGCGGTTGCGGTGCTCACTAGAGCGCTTGTTAGGATGGTGAATGATGCTATTTGTAGGAGCGGGGCTATGAGGGGGCGGTTGAATACGGTTATGGCTAAGAAGTCTGATAGTAGAAAGCCGAGCAGTGAGAGCGCTATGCCCAGGGCGATTTCGAAGAGTAGCCCGGACATGAAGATGCTTCTTATGTTGGCGGTTTTGTTTTCGGCGTTGCTCTGGGCTGTGTAGCGTACCATGGCAGAGGTTACGCCCCAGTCTCGGAACAGGACGATCAGGTTTGGCGCTGTCAGGGCTATGGCGTATAAGCCGTAGTTTTCTTCGCCGAGGAGCAAGGCGATGAGTATGGTACCCACTGCTGAGATGACTGTGGAGGCGACTAATCCCCACATGACATGGAAACCGCCCTTAACAGAAACCTTAGCCATGTCCGCTGCTTTGCTCATACTGTTTCTTTCCCAGTGTTTCGTGTGAGTTTGTGATTTAAGTGATGTTAACGTAGAGGTGTTTATCGTTTTTGGTTAAAGCGCCATGATTCAGCTTAGGCAGTTTGCCTTCCCAGTTTAGCAGCATATTTATTCCCTAAGGTTTTTTCAGTTTTCAACAAGAAATAGTAGTCCTATACTGCTAAGCGCCGACTACTTCTATTTCAGTTTGCCTAGTGTTTTGGAGGAAATGAAAAGAATATTTCTGTGTTTGAAAGCAGGTTTATTTGTGTCTACAGGAGAGAAGAGTATGGAAGGGTGAGGTTTGAGAAGGCGGTTCCTGGCGGCGTTGCTGGTTGCTGTTGTTTTGCTTTTGGTTTTTTCCTTTCCATAAGAGCGGGGTTGTGGTTTTCCTTTTCATTTTTGTTGAGCAGGAGCGCTCAGGTAGATGCGGGAAGAGCAGGGGTGTCAGCGATCCTGGGTTTTGTTGTTTGTTAGCAGGGACTCGAAATCTTGGAGGTCGAATAAGAGATGTTGCTGTTTTGTTAGTTCTTCTTTTTCGTTGATTTTTTTTGCGATGATTGCGTAGTTTTCTTTTTTACGTTCCCATTTGAAATGTTGCGCTTTTGTTTTTAGGTTTTGGAGGATTCTTTGGCAGTCTTGTTTGTTGAGGTTGCTCCATTTTGTTTCTATGAATGTTGCGGTTTGTTTTTCTTCGTCGAGTGCGATGAGGTCTATTTCGGTGTTTTTGAACCACCATTTTCCAATGGAGGTGAAGGTGAATGTCAGTTTGTGGTTTGTTTTCATTTCGGTTAGGAATTCTGTTGTGACTTGTTCGAATATGTGACCTAAGTGGGTGTTGTAGTTTTGTTTGATTTTGTTTAGGACTGTTTCGCTGTTTCCTGCTTCGAGTTCGGTTTTGTTGGGAAAGACGTATTTAAACCAGAAGTTTAGGTAGTTGTCTGCTATGCTGTATTGTCTTTTTCTTGGTTTGGGTATTGTACCTATGGGTTGGGTTCTTTTTATGAAGCCTAAGTCTTCTAGTACGCTTGCGTATTTTGAGAGCATGCTTTTGTCTATGCTTGTTTTGTTGAGTATTTCGCCGTAGGTTTGGGCTTCTTGGGCGATTGCTTTCAGTATTATGTTGTAGTTGCGCGGTTCTCGGAGTTCTTCGCGGAGCAGGAATTCGGCTTCTTCGTACAGGAATTCGCCTTTGGTTAGGATTTTTTGTTGTACGTTTTGCCAGAAGCTGTTTTGGGGATTGAATTTTTTTATGTACGCGGGTACGCCGCCTAGGCAAGCGTAGACATGTATCAGCGTTTCGAGGTTGTAGTGTGGGAAGAATTGTTTTAGGTGGTGCATTTTGAGTGGTGTGAGTTTCCATTGGGCGGTTCTTCTTCCGTATAGTGGGCTTTTGTAGTTTAGCACTTCAGTTTCCATCATGGCGATGGATGAACCGAGTAGGATGAGCATGGTGGGCGTGTCTTTGAGGTTTTGGTCCCAGATTTTTTGGAAGATTGATGGTACTGCATGGTTTATTTCGATGAGGACTGGGAATTCGTCGATTATTATGATTGTGTGGGTGCTTTTGTTCCATTTTGTGAATTCGTTGAATAGTTCTATCCAGTAGTGGATGGCGAGTTTTGCGAAGCTTTCGTTTTGGAGGTAGAGGCTCATTTGCTGTTTTAGTTCTTGGATTAGTTCTGTTTCTGGTCGCTGGTCGGCGAGGAAGTAAATGTGGGGTTTGTTTTTTGAGAATTGCATTGTGAACTCGGTTTTTCCGACTCTGCGTCTTCCATATATGACGATTAGTTCAGCTGTTTTTGTTTTGTAATGTTCTTCTAAGAATTTGAGTTCTGTTTCCCTATCGGCAAATAGTTGAATCATAAGTATGATACTTATACTTCAACTATTTAAACTTATGTCGTTGTTCAATGTTGGCTAACACATAACGAGTTGTGCAAAGTACAAGCTAAGATTTTTTCAGCTTTCAACAAGAAGTAGTCGGGCACGAAAAAACAATTTGACGACTACTTCTTCCACTCCTGACTAAAGTTGTGATGCTCAAGGCACGTTTGAGAAAGGGCAACCGGGTTTAGTGCCCAGGCATGTACGCTGGCAGTTCAAGCTTGAAGCTAGTCAAGTTCTGAAGGTGATGGTTTGCCCAGTGGATGGGCGGCTTCGCTGGGAAACCTTCTACGCGAGAATGGACGAGAGTGGATACGTAACCGTTCCAAAGCTGATCCAAAAACTGCTCCTGAAAATTGCGCCCAACCAGCAGAGCCTGACCAGAGAAGCCGTGCCCGTACGACTTGAACCCGCATAGAATCAGCAGAGCTTGCAGTCTCTCTTGAGGGTTAGTCCAGTTTTGTGTACGCCTTTTTTCGGCCTTCCGCATGAGTGACGTAAATGGTCTTTTCGGCGTCATCAACATGGAATATTATCCTGAGTTTGCCGACTCTAATTCTGAAGGTTTTTTGCATACCCTTGATTTTTTCGACATCCATTTCTCTGAGGGTTAAGGGATAATCTTCCAGTTTAGCGATGCAGTCGACTAAGTTGTGCCGGAGGCTTTCGTCTTTCAGGCTGCTTAAGAAATTGTGAACTCTGCGGTGAGCTATGATTCTGTATTTAGGCACTCTTGAGTTCCTCGAGTGTCACGCAGTTACCGCGCTTCATTTCCTGAACTGAGCTTTCTATTTCTTTGGTTTTCTTTTTGCCGAGCGTAACCTCCGGGAGTGCTTTTATGATGACCTCTTCAACGGTTTCCTCGATTAATGACAGGCGCTCGTTTACTTTTTTGACTTCTTCATAGATCATTTCAAGCGTGACCTTGGTGCCCATTCTGCTTTCCCTGCGTATCCTTAAGTGGACGCTACTAATATGTTTTGACTCTATTTTGTAAGGTTGCGAGAGCGGTTTAGCGTGAAGGAGGGGGATTACGTTCGTTTGGTTCTGGTGGAGGTTTTTGAGAAGGGTGAGGACGGCGAGTGGGTTAAGAGGAGGGTGCAGTAGATGACTGCCACAAGGCACGGCTTGTTTAGGTCCGGGTTTATGCCTTGCGTGCGCTTTTGCTCTCCCTAATTTTTTCGATCCTACCCCCTCGTCTTTGAAGGCTTGCTTTAAGGCTGCTTTTTTGAAGGGAACGTTAATATGGGTTGGGGTTGAGTCTTTGTTTGTTTGGGATTGTCGCGGTGAGGCTTGTTGCGTCTGGAGAAGTGGGAGGTGAGCATGTGCCTTTAACAGGTTCTGTGAGTTTTAAGGCGGTGCTGCAGAAGGGAAACCGCGCCCAAGTGCCCAAGCTGGTACGGTGGAAGTTCAAGCTTGAGCAAGACCAAGTGCTGAAAGTTTCGGTGACTGCAGAGCCCCTCTACGGTTGGGAAAAGTTTTACGCTAGAATGGATAAGAGTGGACGCATAACCATACCGAAGCTAACGCTGAAACTGCTGGAGAACAGGGCTGACAAGCAAAACCTGACAGGGGCGGTTTTGGAAGTTGAGCTTTGTCCCGCATAAAAACTGAAAGTACCTATGCCTCTATAGCACGTGGTTTTTGAGGAAGTAGACTTATAGCTGTTTTAATATTGAATTTTGAGTCAAATGTCTCGGAACGGTTCTTTCTCTTGATGTGTCTATTTGGACCTGAATATTTTGAGCGTAGCCGTTGAACATCTGGAGTGGTATCGCCCTTTTTCTCTTCTCTGCACTCGCTAACTTCAACGGTGCCATCCCAGACGTTAATCTTAATGTCTCTTTCTTGAAACCTGGGAGGGGATCGTGGGAACTATTGGAGTAATATGGTTCTTGTATGAACTGACCATCCTGCCCCTTAATGCAGCGTACGGATCAGTAGTAGGGTTAGTCTTGGTGGCGCTACTTTCTTTCTTCGCCTTCCGTGCCTACCTTGAGAAAACCCCTGCTTAGCGCCACGTATTTTTGATTAAATTTTAATCCAACCAACCACGGAGACGTCTGGTTATGGTAACGTGGGATTGGGTGGAATACCTAACGTTACCCTGCTGTAGATTGGAAGTTGTCCGATGAGGTAGAGAAGTGTTATAGGGGATGCCTGATAAGCAATCTCCTGACAAGGTGGGTGCTAGACAATTGAAATTTATCAAGGTAATTTAAGCGAGAGAAGGCTGTACTATTGAGTTTGGTTTTAGACGTAGGGTGTGGTAAAAACAAACGTGGAACATTAGGGGTGGATGTTGAAAAAACTCCATTAGTTGACATAGTATGTGATGCCCATCATCTACCATTCATTGGTGAAGTCTTTGATGGATGCTATGCTTATTCCTTCCTTGAGCATGTCGATAATCCGATAAAAGTTCTAAAAGAAGTCAATCGAGTATTAAGATCTAAAGCATGGTTAAAAGTTCTGGTTCCTAGAGATTCAAGGGTACGGTCAGATTATGTAACATGCATAATTAGCCTTCATTTCAAACAACTTTTAATAGAATATAGAGCTATGAAATCTGGGGAGCATAAATGGCAATACTCCGACGAAAGTCTTATAGAAATACTCACTGCTAATGGCTTTGAAGTCAAAAAAGTAAACTATCCTGCTTATCCACTTATAACAGGTAGAAGGGTTGAAAAATTTCTCTCCAAACTGAAGATCGTTCGCCGTCCCCACCTAGTTATAAACGCCATAAAAAAAGGAAGCTTAAAGAAGTGAATTAAATAAATGCTGATTATTGAGAGAGCGTGCTTCTATGTATTTATAAGGTTGGGTTGGGGTTGGGGATTAAAATTTAATCCCCAACCACAGATGTCTAGATTCAGGTTTACATCAACATCTCAAACCTCTTCCCCCCTTTTAGGGCGAGCATGCATTTCTGCTCATCAAGATCGCACGCTGGTTTTTTGGGAAATGAAGAACGTTTGCAAATATTTCCAATTAATTCAACGCGAGCTTAGAAAAGGCTTATATTGGGTTTGGCTCTTTTCATGAAGAGAAATCAAGTCTAATTAGCAGGTAAATAATGAAAGGGGCGTCTTACATTATGGAGTTTTGTCCGAAATGTGGTTCCCGTCTCGAGCACAGAAAATCCAAAGTTGGCAAAGATTTCGAGCTGGTGCTTACATGCTCCAAATGTGAATATGAAAAACACGAGACAAGGAAAGTTAGACCGAAAGCAAGCAAGTTCATAAAGACTGATGCCCAGAAATCAGTAACAATAATAAGTAAAGAAGACCAAAAATTGCGGACTTTGCCCACTCTCAAAGTCGAATGCCCCAAATGTGGGAATAAATTGGTCTACGTTTGGCAAGTGCAGACGCGAGGTGGAGATGAAGCTTCAACTCAGTTCATGCGGTGCACAAAATGCGACCATACTTTCCGAGAATATACATAGTTCTCTACAGCTCAGAGACAGTAAAATTCGACCTACCCTTTCACCTGCTTTTTCTCAAGCATCACCCCTAAAACAAAGTACCTATGACCCCTCATACCTCCTTTGTTTTAGCCTGCCTGCCTGCCGTCGTCACGTTGGTTGGTTGGATTAAAATTTAATCCCCAACCCAACCCACACGCAAATTTCAGGACAGTATTGATGTTAGGTTTTTGCCTCTTTAAGTTCGTCAATTACCTTTTGGGTTTCCTCTTCTGAGGGATGCGTGATTGCGCCTTCAGGGCAGACGGGTTGGCAACCTCTGCAGAACACTATACATCTGTTCGGGTTTACTACAATTCTTTTTTCGCCATCCTTTTCCTCTACTCTAAAGGCACCAACATGGCAGAAATCAAAACATTTTCCACAAGAGATACACTTTTCATAGTCTATCTTCGGATCCCAAGGAATTTTACCACGGGGAACGCCGTCATATAATGTCTCGACCATTGCAATTACCTCCTCTTTATAGAAAACAAAAGATGTATAAGCTTTTTTCAAGAAGATAATTGAAGCAACACGCTTAAAGGAAGGAAGGAAATTAAAATTTAATCCCAAACAACCAGATTTAATTTACTCGGTTTGAAGAATGTTTAATAATTGTTTGAAAGGATTGATTTTTAATAAAGTGAGGCTCTTTGAAAAACGAAGATAAATCAGATGTTAACAAGTGGACTTCTGCTGACCACATTTCAACATACCTTTCTAGAACCAATTTACCTCACGCCGAAGAAATTAGAAACGCCGTACTGGAGCAGGTTCCCGCTAACGTCAAGCGTGTTCTCGACTTGGGGACAGGAGACGGAAGATTAATGGCGCTGGTTAAGCTTAAAAACCCGAAAGCTGAGGGCGTAGCCTTAGATTTCTCAGAACCAATGCTCAAGTTAGCCAGAGAACGCTTCGCAAAAGACAAACTTGTCAAAGTGGTAAAACATGACCTTAACGTTACTCTTCCCGCTGCTCAACTCGGCTGCTTCGACCTCATAATTTCTGGCTTGGCAATTCACCACGTAAATCATGAACGGAAAAAACAGCTCTACCAAGAAATATTCAATCTACTGAACCACAACGGCGTATTCTGCAATCTGGAGCACGTAGCTTCAGCCACAGAGTCTCTCCACCGCAAGTTCTTAACCGCAGTGGGCTTGACAACCATCACAGATGACCCATCAAACAAGCTGCTGGATGTTGAAACGCAACTTCGATGGCTCAGGGAACTCGGCTTCGAGGACGTTGACTGCATGTGGAAATGGCGTGAAGTCGCCATCCTGACAGGGCTCAAACCTTAACAAATGACATAAGTATTTTCATCTAAGGGGCTATAAACCGCCACAACCACCTACTTCTCAGTTTACGCTCGGGTTTAATCTGTATATGTAGGAAGGAAGGAAATTAAATTTTAATGCCGAACCCAACCCCTCTCCTACTCTCTAACTAACTCTCTAAAAAAACAAACAAATAAAAAATACACACAAAAATAGAAAGCTTATCGTTTGCGTTTCTTGAAGTAGCCCTAATTATCTTTCAGGCTTGTTAGTAATTTTTTAAACTAACGGATTGAGGTTAGATGAAAGTTTTTGTCCACCCTCTACCATCAGCAATAATTGGCAACATTCCCTCGATTGCATAAAGCCATGGTACACCGTCATCTTCACCATATTGGTAGACGGCTTTTGTAAATCCTGTTGCTTCATTGAATGAGGCATTTACAGATACAGGACGCACGAAAGCTGCTTTAGCAAGGACACCGATGTCAGAATCTGCTATTTGCTGAGGAATTGCCCAGAAACTATTGATGTATGCGATGTAATTTTCGCTCCATGTCTTGCCAGAATCATAAGATGTTGAAATTATCTGGTCTCCCTGAGTTATACCTGCCATATTCCACTCAAGCCATGTCACATTGTTGATATACTCTGCTTTCAGACGCCACTCGTATACTACATATTCGTATGCAACCGTAGGCTCTGCGATTGGGGTCGGTTCAGGAGTTGGTGTGGGTGTTGGAGAAGGAACATTGCTTTGGTTAGTAGATGTATAATAACTTAGGCTAACTGTAAAAACTATGGCTATCAAGGTTATCAAGATTGACCCACCTAATTTTTTGTCCAATTGCTTTCACTCTGTTTTGCTTGCACAGCCATCTGCCCATATATACCATGGGTTTCTGAAGAGAAAAACGTTTTTGTAAAGATTTCTTGACTCAAGAAGATTGTACTATCCATTTTCTAAGTCAAGATTTCTTGACTAACATTTTGAAGCTCAGTTCACACGCCTCTGTAGTGCATTGAAATTTAATGAAAAACCCCCTATCTCTGATAAGCGTAGCACTCGGAGCCATTACGCTTGGAGCATTAGCCCTCGTCTCAAGCGGCATGGTCCCAAGCGGCTCATTAACTAGCGACATCACATACGACAGCGTATTCTACATGGGCTTAGGTCCAGGAGGGATGGAACGCATGATCGTCTATCCAGCACTCATGTGGCTCGCTGGTTCGGCGGACACCTACTTACGGAGCGAGAAACACAAAAAAACCTTTTGTATTTGTCAAAGCGGGTTTTGTGTTGCGGAAGGTTTATGAGTATGACACGTGTCATATTTGTGCTTAACAGAGGAAAACAAATGAACAGGAGACTCTTCCACATCTCCCTCCTCGCAATGGCTTTTGGAATCCTGCTGCTCAGCCCCTTAACCGCGGTTTTTGCCGATTCACAATGGACTCTGACAGTGAGCGGAGACGTTACTAAACCTCTTACTCTAAACACGGCTGACCTTGCCGCGATGCCGACCACCACAGAGTACGCTGAGCTCCACTGCTACTACACACTCGTCGCCAGCGGAGACTGGACCGGCGTGAGGCTGGGACTCTTGCTCGAGCAAGCCGGATACAACCTGAAAGCAGTGTTCGTGGAATTTCACGCCTCAGACGGGTACCAAATTAGTCTCGAAACCCGGATAGCTATGCGAGACGATGTGATCGTAGCCTACCAGCTAAACGATCAGGCTTTACCTGAGGTGCTCCGCTTGGTGATTCCAGGGGCGAATGGTAACCTTTGGATAGCCATGATCACGTCAATAACCGTGAACGAGTCACCATCCTTAATCTCGCCGACAAACCCTGGAGCGATACCCACGCCGACACCGACACCGCTGACACCGACGCCACCTCCACCACAACCTTCGACACCACCGCCACAGCAACCGCCCATGTCACCCACGAATCAGACAGACACCCAGCCAACTGCTCCACCCGCAGCTAGTCAGCCAGTGCATCAAATTTCTTCGAACTCAGACGTTCCAGCGGAGTACGCGTATCCAGTGATTTTTGCAGCCATCGCAGCGACAGTGGCAGCCGCAGCCTACGTGATCCATGATCGCAGGAAGTAGCGCGCGTGCTATTCTCAAGAAGGCATGAATTTTTCTGATTAGTATCTGAAAGTTTGCGATATGCTTTAATAACCGAATTTATTCTTGTGTCACATGGTTGGGCTATGGCGCAAGATTTTAGAAATGAGAAATCGTTCTAATACTCTTGCTTATCCCAACCACAGCTTTACCATCTCTCAATCTTGTTTTTATAGCGCGCGCTACAGTCTATATGACAGTTATTTTTCCATATTTTCCAGTGGAAAGCTGCAACACATTTCTGAAAGTTTTAGCGTAACCATTCTCGATTTTGACTTTATTGCCAACCATAACCTGTTTAACCTGTTCATTCCACAGCGTTAAAGTTATTTTTCCTGTTTCATCTTTAAGCGTAGCATCTGCAACCATCAAAACTCGACCATACTTACTGCGTACCTCGCGGGCGTAAGACTTTTCCGTAACTTCTGCTTCAATGTTGATTTCACTGTCTCCATCTTTGATATCGCTTATATTCACTTTTTACACATCCCTCAAACAAACTCTTCCAGTCGCTGATAAGGATTCTCCCCTTCCCAAACATGAGCGCGCTAAAAATACATTAAGAAATAAAAGATTACTTTTTTGCTCTCTTTGCTCTTTCTTTGTTCATGTACTCTCTAACGGCTTCTACAAATTTCCATGTGAGAGACTTGTAACTTTCCCAGACAAACGTCTCTAAAACAAGTTTAATCACTTCCGAGTCATCTCTATAATTTTCATTCGCAAGAATATAGAGAGTTGCGGTTAAAAGCGAATCAGTTATTCCATTAATGGATTTCAGAGCAAGTGCGAAGTCTTTTTCACTCTGGATTTGTTGTTTTATCTCTTTGCCTGCAACATCAATTACAAGTCCATTTGCTAAAATCAATGCAAAAAGAGGTTTAATTTTGTATTGGCGACTTCTACGATTTGTAGAGGCGTCTTTCCGTTTATCGAGTAATGGTTTAAGCTCCTTAAGATGCTCGGAAAGTGTAACATTGGATATATCGGCTTTTTCATAGATTTCCTTATAGCTGTGCCATTGGTTATCAGTCAACACCTTAAGGATGTTCTGTCTATTCTCCAGTTTCGTTCTGGCTTGTCTCTTGTTTCTCATTAATTAACCCACACGCCATGTTTCTTTATGTTATATTGGGTTAATTAATTAACCCAATCTTAATATATATGCTTTGTTCCAAACAAAGCAGATGTAAAATGCGACCAGTAAGAACAATCCACGAAATTTTCACGCAAGAAGAGTTTGAGAGACTTCAAGCTGTGAAAGGAGAGAAAACTTGGCACGATTTCATAATGGAGCTTATTAAAAATGGCAAAACCAAACGAAACTGAGAATAAAGGAATAGATGACAGTACAAAGCGAAAGTTGCAGGATTCTCATTGGCAAGAGGGCTTAACATGGCGCAAGAAACAGATACAAATCATCGCACAGTTAAGACGTGACGGTATAGGCGAGAATGAAATTTTTAAAGAGTTGAAAAAGTGTGGATTAACAAATAATACAGCTAACAGGCTTATGGATGATGCCGAATATCTGGGTGATAGTGAAAAATCAGTTTTTGATATGACACCAGAAGAATACGAATCAGCAACAGAATACATGAAAAGAAAACAGCTTACTAAAGAATGCAAAAACTGCGGTAAGCCAATTAGAAGTGACTTGACTTTTTGCAGTGCATCATGCATTAAAGAATATAGAAGCAAAAAAGAAGAACATGCTGAAGAGATAAACAAACTGCGATGTAGGCGCCATCTATGACGTTGTTGCAAACGAGTTTCAACTGAACAATGCCGCCTTTCCAAGATTTAGAATTTCCGCCTTGGTTAGGCTTGCATCTGAAGAGATAACAAGGTTGATTTCGCAGCGCCAAAGGGAGGACCCTAAAGGAAGAGGAGAACGGCATGCCTAGGAGAAAAACCCACGAGGACATTAGCATCTTTTTCTTGGGAAAACCGTTTTCAAGCGTTAACAAAACGTTAGACTTGCCAGTCAAGGTTTTGGGCAGGTCTCACCGGAAACTGCTGCACACGATTCCAGAAAGCTTCCTAGTAGGCGTACTTTTGACGGGCGACATAGATGGAGGACTTTCAGGGGTGTTGCACGTCGTCGTTGACGCCGTTGACAGCGGCGTCAAGAAAGAAATAAAGAAATTAATTAGAAACAGAGGTGAAAAAGATTGCCAGAAAGAAAGAAAAAACGCAAGAAGAAAAAAGAACCGCAGTTCCTAGTGGACTATGACCTGCCGAAGGGCAAATGCAGAAGAGAATTCTACCGAAAACTGAAAGACCCTAAGTTAAAGGGGAAAAAATCAACCAACAGTGTAATATTATCAAACGACCTGAAAAAGGCAAAAGCCATACATAAGAAAGCATCACGCTGCGGTAAGTCCAACTTGTACAGAGTAAAGAAAATTTTGAAGGAGAGCTAGAGAAAAAGGGGAAGTGAAGGAGAAAAGGAGCAACAGACGCATTCTAAATGCTTCGATACTAAAAGTGATTTCTTGGCGGGTTGTGTCTTGGGCTGCTTTATTGATTCTGCTTGAGGAATGGGCGTTTCACGCGTCTCTTTTGGTAGCGGAGAGTACAGTGGCGTCGTATTCTGTCAGCTGTTGTGAGAGAGATAATGGGCTTTGCCGTTGACTGAAGCCGTCAGCTTCAAGACGCGTTTGCAGAAGGGCAACAGAGTCCAAGCGCCTAAGCCCATCCGCTGGCGGTTCAAGCTGGAAACCAGCCAAATTCTGAAGGTACCAGTCCACCTCGTGGACGTGCGTATGAGTTGGGAAACCTTTTACGGGAAAATGGATAAGAGCGGACGCATAACCATACCCAAACTGACCCTCAGCCTACTGCAAAGCAAAACAGACAACAACAAAACCTAACAGGCATAACCATGGAAGTACGCATAGAACCAGCATAAAA
>Ga0315551_10000820_pt1 | contig 24316 bp, 22 predicted proteins | sample SalMarSW160290MG_FD_203678 | JGI IMG/M metagenome (GOLD analysis project Ga0315551, IMG submission 203678) | Salt marsh sediment microbial communities from the Plum Island Ecosystem LTER, Massachusetts, United States - Salt Marsh Sediment SW1602-90 ...
TTTCATTGTCTTTTTTTAATATTCGTGTTATTTGTGTGATTCGTTGTTTCTCTTTTTCTATTTTTGAAATTTGATTTGTAATTTTGATATTTAATATTTGATTTTTACATTTTAGCGGGTTCGCCGCATGGTGTCTTTGTGGCGGAAGATAAAAATAAGGGTTGACATATTTCATTAATAACATATAAATATCGTACGTAAAAACATACAAAGAACCATAAAAAGGGGGAAATATGAAAAAGTTTTTATTTTTTGCATCTTTAGTCAGCATAGTAGTTGGTTTTCATGGTTGTAGCTCCGCCGAGAAAACAGGTGGAAATATTCATTTACAGGAAGGAAGATATGACAGAGCTATTGAACAATACAATAAAGCATTAAAGGAATCTCCTAACAGTTCCGATCTTTTTGTTGCAATAGCATCTGCCAACCTTATGAAAAAAAATTACAAAGAAGCAGTTACCTATCTTGAAAAAGCAGAAAAGATGAATGAAAAAGGAATTGAAGGGGATATTAAGCAATATGAAGGTTTGTTAAACACGAAATATCTAAAATGGCAGATATACTATAACGGAGCAGTAACCTATTTCGACGACAACCCGGAAAAAGCCGTTGAGCTGGCAAAAAAAAGCTTAAGCGAAACAGATCCGGAAAAAGTATCTCTCAGTTACAGCCTTCTGGGTGGGATGATGTTGAGCAGCGGAAAACCGGAAGAAGCAATAAAATACTACGAAGAGGCGATAAAAGCCAACAAAAACAATGTGGAAGCTTACATACACTTAGGTCACTACTACCTAACGCAAAAAAAGACAGATGATGCTCTTAAATACTTTAACGACGCCATAAAATTAGATTCGACTAAATCAGAAATTTATGAATTGATCGGTCAGGTATATCTGCTTAAAAAGGAGTATGGAACCGCTATAAAATCTCTGGAGAAAGCAATGTCTATTGTCGGTAGGAATCAGACAATTCTTTATAACCTCATGGTTGCAAATCACGATAGCAAGAATTATGATGAGGCAATAAAAAACGGAAAGGAAGTATTGGCGCTAAGTAACGTAAAACCGGCAGTACTTACCAACACTTATAACCTTTTAGGTCAGATCTACGAAAATAAGAAGGATTACAACAATGCTGTTGCCATAGTAAAAGAAGCGATAGATAAGGGTGTAAACAATTGCGACTCGTATTTCCTGTTAGCCGGGGCGTATAATAAATTAGGGAAAAAACAGGAATCCAACAGTTGGGCAAAAAAGTGGCAGGACTGCGAGAAAAATAAGTAATACTTCAGTCAACTTTAGACTCTAATAAGAATTAAAATTAAGGGGTAGGTGTAAACTTACTCCTTAATTTTTCATTCGACATTAAAATTTATTTCTCAGATATATTTCCAATCTTTTGTTGGATTCTTTTATTATCTCGAAAGTCTCTCTGCAGAACTTTATCTCTTTCCCTACAGGGTCCTCAATTATACGTTTTCTACTTTTTGTGTTAAAATTACGAAGGAACGCGATTTTGTTTTTACTCTCCGGGGAAAGTATTGTAACGTATCCTTTTTGTATGTCTTCCATAACAAGAATTAAATCCGCCCATTCTATTAAAAATTTTGTCAGTAACTTCGAAGTGTGTTCTGCCGGTAAGTTATTTTCCTCCAGAATCGTTCCGGCATCTTCGTATATCTCCGAACCGCTAACCGCCGTTATACCGGCTGAGCGAATATGTACTTTTTTCATATCTCCTGTTAAGTGTTTAAGTTGTATCTCTGCCATCGGGCTTCTGCACCGATTGGCCTGGCAAACAAAGAGAATGTTAAAATCGAGATTTTTCCCGAGTTTAATTTCCTGTCCGGTAGTTTTTTCTATTTCGCGAATAGAAATTTCGCCTTTTCGATATAGTATCATCGAGTTGTCCGAAATATCGAGAACGGTGGATGGCTTGCCGGAGCCTGATTCACCACTTATTATTCTATCGGCACCGAAATCAACTTCTTCAAGGTTTCTCGGAGTAAACCCACCCGAAATATTTGCACTCGTTGCGATAAGAGGTAATTTGTTTTTTCTTATAAAACTTCTCAACTCTCTATGCTTTGGAATTCTTATGCCGACTTTACCTTCTTTTGAGAGAACCCCGGGAGGGGAGTTTCTTTTGCCCTTAAAGATAAGGGTTATTCCCCCCGGGAGAAACTTTTCGAGTTTTTTATATACGGGTGGAATCTCCGCTACCAAGTTTTTTATGTCTTTTTTATCTCCGAGAAGTATGGGAAACGGCTTATCCAAAGGACGTTTCTTAAGCTCTCTTAATTTTTCCACGCAACCAGAGGACAGAAAACAGCCTATGCCGGGAACCGTGTCTGTAGGGAAGAGAAAAATTTCCGTTTTATTTTTGCTTATGTTCATCAAAATAAAAATGGTGCCGGTACAAAAGTCAGAATAAATATTATAAGGGAGATTATACCAATAATTTTATGTTTCCTGGACAACGGCGATATTCTATCGAGCGTCGGAGGATGTTTAAATCCGATTACCCAGAAAAGAGCGGACCAGACTATCCATCCTATCCAGAGAAAACTTAACAAAACCGCAATGCCGAAAACAACATATCCTATTATTCTATTTTTTTCTCCGATCAAAGCATATAAAATATGACCTCCGTCGAGCTGTCCGACAGGGAGAAGGTTTAACGCCGTTATAAAGTAACCAATCCATCCGGCAAAGGCGACAGGGTTTAACAATATGTCTTTACCTTCAGATAAATCGGGAAAATATAATTTTGTCAGCAATTTAATCAAGATTGAATCTCCAAGTATCATTCCTTGGTTTCCCGAGACATCTACTACTTTTGATAGTGAAAGCCCAATAAGGATGATGATTGTCGAAAAAATGAAACCCACGATAGGACCTGCTGCACCTATTTCGACCAGCGAGTTTTTATCTCTGATGGGAGATTTCATCTTAATCACAGCTCCGAAGGTTCCAAGCATATGCGGTGCCGGTATGAAGTAAGGCAGAGTGGCATCCACATTATTCCTTCTTGCCGTTATGTAATGTCCAAGTTCATGGCTGCCGAGTATCAGCATAATTGATATCGAGAAAGGTAGTCCCATTAAAAGATTGGTTATGGGAACCAGCGGATTAACGCCCTGCTGGTAAGTTCCTGCCATCAGCGTGGTCAAGAATGTCAGCATTAAAAGCAAAACATTTATCCATTTTTTAGATTCTCTTTTTTCCGGTTTTGGGAAAAAAGCCAGGCTTACACCATCTTCCGTTTTTTTAAAGCTGACGTTAAGATTAATAGAGTCTGCTTTTTCTTCGATGTAATTTAAGGCATCATCTTCGGAGATAGTAAAATTTCCCTCCCAAACAAGACAAAAATGTTCCATTTTAGAGTACTCTATATCCATTACTTCTTTAAGGAAGCTTTCTATCTCGTCGTGTAGATTTTTCATTACATTCTCTCCGGAGCTTTGACACCCAATAGCTTAAGGCCTTTTCTCATTACATTTCTTACCGCATTCGAAAGAAAAAGTCTGGGTTCTATCAAGTCTCTATCTCCGTCCAGAACTCTTATATTTTGATAGAAATTATGGTAAAGCTTGGAAATACCGAGTAGATAGTGGGTAACAAGATGTGATTCCTTTATTTTAGCGGCATCTTCCAGGGTTTCCGGAAATTCGGGTATCTTTTTTATTAAATTCCATTCTTCTTTACTATCAAGTCTGGAAAGATTTTCTTTTGAGTCTACGGAGTATCCTTTTTTTTCTGCAAGTTCGAGCAGAGAAGAAATTCTGGCGTGTCCATACTGTACATAATAAACAGGGTTTCTATCCGATTCCTCTTTTGCCAGTTCCAGGTCGAAATCCATAGGAACCGAAGATTTTCGAAGAAGATAGAAAAATCTGGCAGCATCCACTCCCACTTCGTCTATTAACTCATCTATTGTTACAAAAGTCCCCTGCCTTTTCGACATCTTCAAGGTCTCGTTTCCTCTTTTAAGCGTTACCCACTGAACGATTTTTACCTCGAGATTTTCAGCCGGGTATCCCAGAAGGCTGAGGCTTTTTTTAAGCTCAGGTACATGGTCCTGGTGGTCAGGACCAAGCAGGTCTATCAGAAGGTCATAACCCCTGTCAAACTTGAACCGGTGATAAGCGATATCGGGAACGATGTAAGTCCAGCTTCCGTCACTTCTCTGGAACACCCTTTCTCTGTTTCCGGGCATAAACCACAAAGCTCCTTCTCTTTTCGCAAGAGGATTGGGTTTTACTTTCTTCAAGTCCGAAATAACAGCATCAACCCTTCCATCTTCGATTATCTTAGACTCGCTAACCCACTCGTCAAAACCGATTCGCAACCTTTTAAGAGTTTTATCTATTGATTTCAAAATTTGTTCTCCGGCAAATTCTCCGTAATTTTTGATGTTCTTTTTCATTACTTCTTTTGCGATATGCTCGATATATTCACCCTGGTATGTATTCGGCGGATATTTCACCTCTTTTCCTTTCAATTCCTCGATTTTCAACTGTATCGATTCTCCCAGATTTTTTATCTGGTTTCCGCTGTCGTTGATATAGTATTCCCGGTCAACATCAAAGCCCTGAGATTCGAGGATTCTGGCCAAAGAGTCTCCGTAAGCGGCACCCCTGCCGTGAGCAACGGTTAAAGGTCCAGTTGGATTGGCAGAAACAAATTCAATCAGCACTCTCTTTCCTTTTCCCCAATTTCCATCGCCATATTTAGAAGCAATGGACTTGGTTAATTCTTTCAGCCACGACTCTTTTTTTACTCTAAAATTTACGAATCCTTTAATCTGGGATGCCGATTCGATTATTTCCGACTTGATTTTATCAGTTATTTCTTTAGCAATTTCTTTCGGATTTCTCTTTAATTTTTCCGCCAGAATAAAAGGGGCGTTTATACTGTAGTCCCCCATCTTTTCATCCGGAGGATGCTGAATATCGAAATCTACTTCTTCGTCGAATAATTTTTTAATTGTTTTTTTGACCACTTCTCTTATTTTAGTCCTCATCTTCAAAATCCTCTCTTTTTACATCGCCCCACAGTCGTTCAAGATTGTAATAAGCTCTCTGCTCTGGCTGAAAAACATGTATTACAAAATCGACAAAATCCATTAAAATCCACTTAGCCACTTCATAACCTTCTATGCTGTGAGCATATTTGCCCTTCTTTTTCAGTTCTTCGGAAATGGCATCTACAACCGTTCTTGATTGAATATCGGAATACGAAGTACAGATTATAAATATACCTGTCAAATCCGTTACTTCTCCCACATTCAGTTTAACAAGATTACGGCATTTTTTTTCTTTTATTTTTTCAATGACTATGTTGACCAGATTACTGTTGGCTTTCAATTAACCTCCTATCTGCTAATATTTTTTGGGGCAAAACTTCATGGTAATCTTTTCCGAGAAGAACCAGTACGTGAATGCAAAGATTGGAATCTATTACTGCTGAAGTTAATTCGACTTCAAGAGTTGAAGCAACAATTTTAGCCCATTCTTTTTCGGGCGATAGTCGATCTATCACCGCCGTTCTTTTTTGCTCTTCAGCCGTATTTGCATAATTTATAACATCAAATCCTTTCTTTCTAAGATAATCGCTTGTAATTCTGGCAAGATCCTGGACTCCACATCCGTTCAGCACCTCAATTTTTATATTCTTATAATTAACCGGATTGGCAATTTTGTAACCGAAAGAAAAAATATATATTCCGACAGATAATATTAAAATTAAAGTGAGTATTGGAAAGTGCTTTTTATTTTTCACTCTTTATTGTTGTTCCGGGAGGTACTTTTTTATTCGCGATACAAACAAAAGGTCCTACGGTGCAATCGGTTCCGATAACCGTATTGCCTCCGAGCACCGCATTAGGATAAATGACTGTATCCTGTCCCACTTCTACCTGCGGTTCTATTAATACAGTATCCGGCATTAAAATTGTTACGCCGTTTTCCATAAGAGATTCAATCTTTTTTCTTCTCATAATTTCAGTTATTTCAGCGAGATCTTTTCTTGTGTTAACACCCTTCAACTCCCATGATTTTTCGGTCTTAATTCCTCCGATTTTTCCTCCGTCTTTTCTTATAATAGCAATTACATCGGTCAGATAATACTCGCCCTGCGCATTATCCATGGTTAATTTTTTCAAAGCTTTGCGCAGATGTTTTATGGAAAATACGTAAACACCGCCGTTTACTTCTTTAATTTTCTTTTGAACAGCACTTGCATCTCTTTCTTCTACGATTTCAATTATTTCGTCTTTGTTTCTTATTATACGACCATAGCCGGTCGGGTCATTCGGACAGAAAGTCATCAATGTAGCATGGTAATTGTTTTTCTCATGATAATCAATTAATTTATCGACAGACTCTTTGCCGAGAAGGGGGGTATCCCCTGATAGAACAATAACGTTCCCTTCCGTATCTTCAATTTCGTTCAAAGCAATCGAAACTGCCGCTCCCGTACCATTCGGTACTTTTTGCAGAGCATAATTTATCCCGGGGAATTTGCCTTTCATTTCTTCACCTCTTTCGCCGTAAACCAGGGTGATAGACCCCGGGGAAAAACTCTTTGCCAGGTCAATTACCCACTCTATCATGGGTTTCCCCATTAAGTCATGGAGAACTTTGACCTTTTTTGATTTCATCCTTTTACCGATTCCAGCGGCGAGAATTACGATATGAAAAAGCATCACTTTTTATTTTTAATTTTTAAGTTTGGAATTGCAAGCTTTACGGCTTCCTCGATTCGGTTTACGAAGTGAAATTTAAGTCCTTTTTTATATTCTTCGGGAATCTCCACAAGGTCTTTTTCGTTATCCCTGGGAAGAATTATATTTTTTATACCTGCCATTTTTGCAGCAAGGACTTTTTCTTTTACCCCTCCTATCGGCAACACTTTCCCCCTGAGAGTTATTTCCCCTGTCATTCCCAAGTCCGGGGATACAGGTTTCTCGGAAAATATAGAGATAAGTGCAACCGATAGTGTAATACCAGCCGAAGGACCGTCTTTAGGTATTGCTCCTTCGGGTATATGTATGTGAATATCTTTATTGGTAAATCTTTCGGACTTGATATTGAATATTGAAGCGTTGGATTTAATGTAAGAAAGCGCCGCCTTCGCCGACTCCTTTAAAACTTCTCCCAGTTGACCAGTCAATAAAAGTTCCCCTTTCCCTTCCATTATTGTTGCCTCTACGAAATGGATTATTCCTCCCGCAGGAGTCCAGGCAAGACCGGTTGCGACTCCTACAGCTGGTTTCTCTTCTTTGGCTTCTCCCCGGAAACGAATTGGACCCAGATAATCCTCCAATGATTTTTCGTTTATTTTGAAAAACTTTCCTTCTTCCTTGGCAACCATTTTCGCCACTTTTCTGCAGACTTTTCCGATTTCTCTTTCAAGATTTCTGACGCCGGCTTCTCTCGTATAGTTATTTATTATTTTATTAATAACTCCGTCAGTAAATTCTATTTGTTTTTTATTCAAACCGTTTTCTTTAATCCTTCTCGGAACAAGATATTGAGTGGCAATTTTGAACTTATCCGGAGCCGTATAACCCGGCATACGGATTATTTCCATCCTGTCTAAAAGTGCAGGCGGTATGGTATCCGTTATATTTGCCGTGGTTATAAACATAATAGAAGAAAGGTCGAAAGCGACTTCCAAAAAATTATCCCTGAAAGTGTTGTTCTGCTCGGGGTCAAGAACCTCAAGCAGAGCCGATGCGGGGTCACCTCTGAAATCCGTCCCTATTTTATCCACTTCATCCAGCATAAAAATCGGATTTTTGGCTTTGAGTCTTTTCAGATGCTGGATTATTCGACCGGGAAGAGCTCCTATATATGTTCTTCTGTGACCTCTTATTTCGGCTTCATCGTGAACTCCTCCCAGAGAAAGCCGGGTAAATTTTCTGCCAAGAGCTCTGGCAATCGATTGTCCCACTGAAGTTTTCCCGACTCCCGGAGGTCCGACAAGACATATTATAGGACCTTTTGCGTCTTTCTTAAGTTTTCTTACCGAAAGAAATTCTATAATTCTCTCTTTCACATCTTGCAGATCATGATGGTCTTCATCAAGTATCTTTTCTGCTTCCTTTATATCCATATTATCTTTAGTTTTCTTTTGCCAGGGTAAGTCACATAGCCAGTCGAGATAATTTCTGATAACGTTATAGTCGGGAGAATGAGAAGGAATCATCTCCATTCGCTCGAGTTCGCTTTTTGCGGTTTCTTCCGCCTCCTCACTCATTTTAGACTTTTTTATTTTTTCTTTATATTCTTTAATCTGTATTGCTACCGCATCTTCTTCCCCCAACTCCTTCTTTATCTCTCTTAGCTGTTCCCGAAGTATTGCTTTTCTTTGACTTTCCGTCAGTTCCTTCTGAACCTTCCCCGATATTTCTCCCTGTACTTTCGCCCGCGCAAGATCATCCGACAATATATCTACCAGTCTTTCGTAACGTTTCTTTACATCTCTCATCTGAAGAAGTTCCTGTCTTGCGGCAAGATCGATTTTTAAATTTCCGCTAATAAAATCAGCAAGGTTTGAGGTATCGTCTATGTTAAGAGCGACTGTAGTTATTTCATCGGGAAGATATGGCGAGTAATCGACAAACTCTTTAAAAATGTTGAGGAGTTTGTTTTTAACCGGCTCTATTTCTTCCGCACTTACGGGAGAATCTTCAACTTTTTCGACCCTTGCCGAAATGTATGGTTCCTCCCTGATTATACTTTGAATTCTTATTCTTTTTAACCCCTGCGCAAGAACTCTTATGCTCCCATCGGGAACTTTTATCATTCTTATGATCGACCCCATCGTACCATACTCTTCGATATCCGCAGCAGAGGGATTTTCCGGTACTTTACTCAGAAAAACCCCTATAAGTTTATCCTTATTAAGGGCATCTTCTATCAGCCTTATATGATGTTCCTTTTCAACCGCGACAGGCAGAACCATTGCAGGAAATAAAACTATTTTTCTTAGAGGCAATATCGGTAATATTGGAGGAACTTGATATTCAAGTTCTTCTATAGTTGCTTTTTCGGTTTCTTGCATTTTTTCTCCTTATTCAATATCTATTATTCTCTCTTCCTCTTCGTTTATCTTTGGCAAAGTTATCTGAATGAAACCCTCCTCCTTTTCAACTACAGCTCTCCGGGGGTCCGTAGGATAAGGAAGATTGATTCTTCTTTCAAAAGTTCCGAAAGGAATTTCCATCGAGTAAAAACTTCTGTGTTCTTCCGCAAAAGGATCCTCTCTTTTACCCGATATAGTCAGGATATTCTTTTCAATGGTTATTTTTATATTTTCGGGCTTAACGCCTGCTGCTTCTACAATTATAACGAGAGAGTTTTCCTTCTCGAATATATTTACCAGAGGCCTCCATCCCCATTTATATGGTATGCCTCTCGTAGAATTCATAAAGTCGTCGAGGAGTAAATCCATATCTCTCTCAAATTTTTTTATTTCATCAAAAATATCACTCATCCTTCCCCCTTATAGTAATTTTCTCTCCTACCCGGGAGTCGAAGAAGGAAGCGGCATTCCCCCTATTCAAAGATACTTCCAGGGTCTTGAACCCACTATTTACAAGTGCGATAGGCTTGCCTTCACTACCTTCCGAGTATTTTTTTGATAAATTTCGAATTTTTATACCTTTTATTTCTACTTCTACACCGTCCGCGGATATTTGATTCTCTTTAATATTCGAAATAAGATTACCGAATTTATCTATATAGATTACTTCCCCTATTGTTTCATTGTTTTCTACCCTTGGAGCCGGTATGTTTATCTTAACGGGATTTGTTATCCGGTTTCCCAAATTCTCCTTTTCTTCTCCGGAAGCAAGCCTCGCGGAAACTTCAGCGAATACCTCCCTCCCATCGAACGTATTTGATTTCTTGCCGATTTCCTTCTTTATTTCAAATACTTCGGATAAAACAGGAGAAAGAACTCCGTTATCCGGTCCCACAAAAAAATGCCCATCTTTAAAAGAGAAGATAGCCTTTCTTTCGCTTCCTACTGTCGGGTCCACCACTACAAGATGAACGCTGCCAACCGGAAAATATCTATAGGATTCGCTTAAAATAAAAGAAGCACACATTATATCTCCGACCTCGAGTTCATTGACGATATCAACAAAGTTTACGGAAGGATTCACTTTTAGCATTACCCCTTTCATCATTGCCACATAAGGGTCACTTGTACCGAAATCCGTAATAAATGTAACTATTGGCATGTCTAAAATATATAAAGGAAAAAATAATACGCAAGGGCATAGAACCAGAAGAAACAATAACTACCCCAAATCACTGAGAGCACAAGACAATTCAAACATAGCCAGGTACGTAAAAATATTGTGTCCATATTAGTATATTTTTATTTACAGTATAAATATAACAAATAGGCTCGCCTGCCTGTACTTATGCGCGGCTAAAAGCCAATAAAAGCTTAACATATTCAATATCAATAGCTTATACTAAGAGAGCGCCCATCAAAAAGATTTTTATATAAGATTCAAATCCTTTAAATTTTACCGAAAAATAACACCCCTTACTCTAAAACCACATGCAAATAACCCAAAATATGTAACTTAAATTTTACGAAGACAACAAAAAACAACACACTCCAAGTGCCAAGTATATACAAATGAATAACTTAGTATTCTGGAACAAGTTTTGCAGTATGTAAATATGAGGTTACAAAAAATGTATATATTAATTGTCTTAATAATATCACAAGTAAAATCAAGCGGAACAGCGACTCTTAGTTTTATCTTTCCAAACTCGCAGGAAAAAGAAATGGTTGAAAAGATAGTAAAAATCAGAGAGCCGGTTGTGAAACTTGAAGGAGTAAAAGAAGAGAATGGCAATCTGGTCATTGATTTGTCTTCCCGTGAATCACTTGAATTAAGTGTTGTTGTTCTTTATGGTGACGGTGAAGCTAAAGATTTCCGCAGTGATTTAATTGACGGGTTCAAAAAAATAGAAGTCCCAATAGTTCTTAGTGGTCAAGGGGAAAAGGTAAGGTGGGTAAATATTTTATGGGAGAATGATGACCTGGTGGTTTGTAATGCTTCGAATGAAAATTTACCCGATTTGTCCAGCGTTTCCGCCGGACAATTCGCAAAAAATTAAGCCCACCTTACCCTTTCTTCCGGGTCTTTCTATCGTGTCTTTTTCTCATATTATTTAAAAAAGATTTTTAATTTTTGGTTTTGTTATTTATACAAATTTCGCCCTCATCTACTATTATACTTCCGGTCTCCTTGTTTCCGAAAACAAGTACGATTGTTCTTATGCGGAAAAAACAAGTTTTTTCTTGCTTCCCAACAATACCAAAAAATATTTAAATTACCCTTATTATCCTATTGACAAAACAAATATTCTCTTTATAATTATTATATTAAATATATATACAAGCTTAAGCCAAGAGGGGATTGCGATGAATAATGATTTAAAAAGAATAAAAGAAAGAATGGAAAGAGATCCAAATTCTCTTCTCTTTGCTCAATATGCAGACCTTTTAAGGAGAGAAGGAAAAATCGAAGAGGCAATAGGGGTTGCAGAAGAAGGCGTCAAGAAACACCCTGAGTACGCTACCGGCTTTTTGGTTCTGGGCAGATGTTACAATAAAAAAGGGGAAATGGAAAAAGCGGTAATTAACCTAGAAAAAGCTACAGATCTTGATAAACAAAGTATCATCGCATTACAGGAATTAAGTAAACTCTACATAAAATCAGGCGATAAAGAGAATGCCAGAAAAACGCTTAGAAAACAGCTTGAACTTGACCCCTTAGATAGAGAAGCTAAAAAATTATTGAGGGGAATAGAAGAAGAAAAGGCTAATGATAGTGTAGGAAGCCTTTCTTCTTTTTTTGAAGAGGAACTCAATAAAGAAGAAGAGATAGAAGAGGAAGAAGAGAAACAGAAAGAGGAAGAGGAAGAGGAAGAGGAAGAGAAAGAAGAAGAAGAAGAAGAAGAAGAAGAAGAAGAAGAAGAAGAAGAACTTTCCGAGGAAGAAGAACCTCTCGAAGTAAGCTCAGCAGATCTATCAGAAGAAGATGAGCTCCTTGAGACAGAAGAGGAAAAAGAAGAAATCGAAGAAGAGAAAGCTGAGCAACCCTATGAAGATATAAAAATCGAGAGTATATCAAGTGAGGAATTCGAAAAAGAAGAAGCAACAGAAGAAAAAGCTGAGAAAGAAGAGGAATTTTTGGGGGGTGAGGAAACAAGTCTAGAAGAGAAAGAAGAAGAAGAAGAAGAAGAAGAGATAGAAATCAAGGATACGGAGTGGGAAGATGAGACGGAAAGAGAAAAAGAAGAAATAGTAGAAGCAACAGAAGAAAAAGCTGAGAAAGAAGAGGAATTTTTGGGTTTTGAGGAAATAAGTCTAGAAGAGGAGAAAGAAGAAGAAGAGATAGAAATCAAGGATACGGAGTGGGAAGATGAGACGGAAAGAGAAAAAGAAGAAATAGTAGAAGCAGAAAAAATCGAAAAGAGCGAAACCAAAGATGAAGAATGGGAAGAAGAAGACTTACAACTTAAAGACGAAGAATGGGAAGATGAAGAAGAATCAGAAGCTGAGGGACAGACAAAAGGAGAAATAAATATTGGTGATTTTTTCGGTAAAAAATCATCGGAAGAAGAGGAAGAAGAAGAAATAACAGAAGAACCGTCAGCCATTAAAGACGAAGACGAAGCCGAAGAAGAAACGCCAGAAGAGGAATTTATTGAATTAGAAGAAGAATCGGAAGAAGAATTCGAAGAAGAAATGAAATTAACTGAAGAAGAAGCCGATACTTTTACCGCTGAGCCCATCATAGAGGAAAAGGAGAAAGAGCTTAACGTTGAAGAAAATCAAGAAAAACTTAAAGAGCTTGGAGAAATTTACGAGAGTCACGGGTTCAAAGAAAAAGCTATAAGAGTTTACGAAAAGCTTTATGAGATAAGCAAAAGCAATGAAATCAAAGAAAAAATAAAGCGAATTAAGGCATCTGAGAAAGAAGATATTTTAGATTTAGATAGTGAAGAAGGAGAAGGAGAAGGAGAAGAGAGTCTGTTTTCGGAATTAGAAGGTAAAGCCCCTATACAGATGGAAGAAGAAGATACCGAAAAAAAGAAAGAAGAGGAAGAGAGTGACGAAGAAGAAGTCGATGATAGTTTTCGCGATTGGATTGACGGCTTAGGTGGAGCATCAAGTGGATGATAGAATAGAAAAATTACAGGACCAATTTAAAGAAAAAAATATTGACAGCTTTCTCGTAACTTCCAAAGAAAATATTTTTTACTTAACGGGATTTACAGGTGATTCCGGTATACTTTTTATCGCTCCCAGGAAAGCTTTACTGATTACCGATTACCGCTTTCAGGGTGAGTTGGCTAGTAGCGTATGTAATGCTGAAGTTTGTCTTACCAAAAAGGGATATATAGATGAACTTTCGGCCCACCGCATTGCAAAAAGAAAAAGCAGAAGCGGATTCGAGGCTAAAAATATCAGTTATGAAATGTACTGGGAGTTAAGGAAAAAGTTAGACTGGCTAAAATTCAAAAGTTTCGATTCCTTCGTAGAAGACTTAAGAATAACGAAAACCAAAGAAGAAATAGATAAAATAAGAAAAGCCTGCAGAATATTGGATAAAGCGTTCGAAGATTCGGTAGCTTATATAAAAGAAGGCGTCAGCGAGCACGAAATCGCAACCGAGATTGAGTATAAGATGAGAAAATCCGGCGGCGAGAAACCCGCATTCGAAACAATTGTTGCATCGGGATACCGTTCTTCGATCCCACATGGAGTGGCAACAAGTAAAAAAATCAAGAAAGGCGAATTTATTACTATAGATTTTGGTACAACATACCAGGGTTACAGTTCCGACATCACAAGAACGGCTTTTCTGGGTAGTCCGACAAAGAGAGACACCCAGATGTACGAAACAGTATATAACGCACAAAAACTGGCCCTTGAATCGATAAAAGAAAATATGAAAACCAAAGAACTGGATAAAATAGCAAGGGATTTTATTTCCAAAAATGGTTTTGGAGAATACTTTTCCCACTCGTTAGGTCACGGGGTGGGATTAGGAGTACACGAGATGCCGGGTATTTCGAAAAAAGATAATCATCATTTAAAAAAAGGGATGGTTTTTACAATAGAACCGGGAATATATATACCTGATTACCAGGGTGTCAGAATCGAAGATACAATCGCTTTAGAAAACAGCAAACCAACTTTATTAACAAATTCAAAAAGGGAATTGATAGTTCTATAAATGGGTACTCTATCCGATATAGCAAAAGGGGTAATAATAAATCTTGAAGGTTCCATATACCAGATAGTAGAATTTCTTCATGTCAAGCCCGGTAAAGGGCACGCTTTTGTGAGAACAAAAATGAAAGATTTAAGAACCGGTGCTACTATTAGCAAAAATTTCAGAAACGGAGACAATTTTGATATTGTCTCCCTCGAAGAAAAAGAAGCTCAATTTTTATACAAAGACAAAAACCAATTTTATTTTATGGATCTCGGAACCTACGAACAACATCCGATCGATGAAAAATTGATTTCCGAGTCCATATTCTATTTAAAAGAAAACATGAAATGCAAACTAAGAATAGCGGAAAAAGAGATTCTCGGTATAAGCCTCCCGAACTCTGTTACGCTGAAAATAGCTTCTACGGATCCCGGATTAAGAGGTAATACAGCTCAGGGTGGTTCAAAGCCGGCTGTACTTGAAACCGGACTTAAAGTAAAAGTTCCTTTATTTCTTAAAGAGGGAGAAGAAATAGTCATAGATACAAGAACCGGTGAGTATATAGAAAGAAAATAGCAAGGAGGATTTATGGAAAAAGTCAGTGAAAGCATTGGATATGAGAAGCAACTAAAAGGTGGTGAAGTTTTATTCAAAGAAGGCGACGCAGGGGACGAGATGTATCTTATCAGATCCGGTAAGATTAAAATTGTGAAAGATCTGGAAGGTACAACCAAGACGCTTGCCATTATAGGAGAAGGCGAATTTTTCGGTGAGATGGCTCTTCTGGACAAGAGCCCGCGTTCTGCTTCCGCAATTGCCGAAACGGATGCAAGACTTATTATTGTTGATAGAGATGCGTTCTTAAGTTCTGTGAACAAAAATCCTTTTATTAAATATATTATCGAGACTTTGACGACCCGTTTGAGAAAAACAAATAATATGCTGAAATATTTCTCTGTTCCCAACGAAAAGATTCGATTCCTTTTATATATTAAAGACCGTTTATGCAAAAATAAAGAAGGAGATCTGGATACAAGATTGGATTCTGGCGGAAAGGAGATTGCAGATGTTACCGGTGTGCCTCTGGATAAGACAAAAGAGTACCTGAAAGAATTGAAGGAGTACAACATCGCAAATCTCGATGGGAATACCGTCGTAATAAAATCCCCCGAAAGGTTCGAAAAATACGAAGAGTATATTACACTGCAGGAAGAGTTTAAGAGAAGATAAGATTATAGCACGCAGATAAACGCAGATTGACAGGATTTATTATTATTGTTTAAGTAAATCCCATCCCCAAAACCCGGAAATTTAGACAGGATTAACAAGATTTACAGGATTTCATTAACTCGTAACCCGAAACCACAGATCACACAAAGCACACAAAAACCACAAAGATTTTTGTTGCTTAAAACCCAACCCACACCCCTGAATTAGCCACAGATTCACACTGATTTTTTTATTGTTTTTTTACACGAAACTCGTAACCCGAAACTACAGATCACACAAAGCACACAAAGACCACAAAGTTTATTTTTTTTGTTTTTCTAAGCTAACAGCCAAAAGCTAAAGGCTAATAGCCTATCTTTATAACATGTAGTACTTGTAGTTTTTTTTGGACAGGATTAACAGGATTTACTGGATTTTGTTTTTTATCTGCGTTCATCATTAATTGTCTCAAAGTCCGTATACGGGACGAGGACTCCGGGTATTTTGATTTCTCCTTTTTCCGTCTGACAGTTTTCCAGAAGCGATATCATGAGCCTCGGAGTGGCAACACCGGAACCGTTTAAGGTATGCACCGGTATCATCTTCCCTTCTACCCTGACCCGTATATCCGCCCTTTTCGCCTGAAAGTCTTCGAAATTACTTACAGAAGAAACTTCAAGCCACCTGTCCACACCCGGAGCGAATACTTCTATATCGTAAGTTTTGGCTGAGGCAAAGGATAAATCATCGTAAGGGAGTTGAATAACCCGGTAAGGAAGGTCTAATAGTTTCAAAACCTCCAGAGCTTCCAGAAGCATTTTTTCAAGCGTGTTATACGATTCCTCAGGCATTACAAAATTGACAAGTTCTACTTTATTGAACTGATGAACACGCAAAAGTCCTTTTGTTTCTTTTCCGTAAGAACCGGCTTCCCTTCTGAAGCAAGCAGTATAGCCGCAGTACTTAATCGGCAAATCCTCGGGCGTTAGAACTTTTCCGGATAGTATATTCGTAAGAGGAACTTCGGCTGTAGGATTAAGGAAAAGTCCGTCTTTATCAGTTATATACATGTCTTCTCTCATCTTTGGAAGCTGACCCGTGCTAAACATGGAATTTTCGTTCGCAAGAAAAGGAGGAAAAATTTCCGTGTATTGATGACGCTTGGTATGCAGGTCAAGCATAAAATTTAAAAGAGCCCTCTCTAATTTTGCACCTTTACCTTTGTATAGACTGAAATTGCTTCCGGCAATTTTCGCTGCAGCTCCAAAATCAAGAATGCCGAGAGATTCCCCCAATTCGATATGTGTTAAAGGCTTAAAATGTAATTTCTTTACACCGGTTGGTTTTATAATGTTAACAGGTTTATTTTTGACCGAGCTGTGAACAAGATTTGGAATCCAGGATATGAAATCATCGATTGCTTGTACTATTTCCTTTAAGTCTTTTTCCTCTCTCGTGAGTTTTTCTTTAAGAAACTCTAATTCCGTCAATAATTTGGAAGCATCGAGTTTATTCTTTTTTAATTCCCCTACTTTTTTACTTTTTTCGTTTCTTTCTCTTCGCAGTTCGTCGACGGAAGCTTGTAGAGCTTTTCTTTTATCATTCAACTTTTCGAAAAGTTCGAAATCGATATCAACGCCTTTATTTTTTGTGTTTCTCTTCAGTTCGTTCAGATTTTCTTCGATAAATTTTATATTATACATTTAAATACCTCAAATGGCTTAAAACCCTGTTTCGTATTTCATCCACATTCTCCGTTTCTCCTGTAATTTTTCCTTTTTCCATAACCTTCTTTGTCAATGCAATCATTTCATTTCCGCATTCACATCTTGGTTTAGTGTCTCTCGAGAATACGATTTTTCTACTTGCGCAACGACTACATTCCAATATTTCTTTTTCTCCGGAGACTTTTCCTTTTTTTGCCAATAATTTACCTTCGATTTCAACAATATCAAGGCTAAAGTTAATTGTGGGAGCGTTCGATAAGCTTGTTCCGATTCCATATCCCTCGACCCAGGGATTAAGGTTCTTTAAATTATTTTCATCCAAACCGCCCGAGACGAATATCCCGATATCGCCAAAACCGCGATTATCCAGTTCTTCTCTTGTTTCTCTTACTATCAAGGATAAGTCGCCTCTTCTCGAAGAAGGGGTATCTATTCTGACCGCGTTTAATTTATCTCTTAATTTTTCCGCAAGCCTGACTGCTTCGACTTTCTCGTCACCGAAAGTATCTACGAGCATTACTCTGGGAATACCTTCGGCAATTGCATTGTCGTAAGCAAGCGCGGCTTTTAACGTATCCCCTATAATAAGTATTACAGCATGAGGAATTGTGCCCTGCGGTTTTAATTGTAATCTTTCTGCGGATAAAACGGCAGAAACGCCGTCAACTCCTCCAATGTAAGCATATCTATCTACAACTGGAGTTATGGACGGGTGCATTCTTCTTGCTCCGAAGGATAGAACGGTTCTCCTCCCCGCAGCAATTTTACATCGGGCAGCTTTCGTCGATATGCCGGAAGCCTGGCATATATAACCGAGCAGAGGTGTTTCGAATCTCGCAAAATCCAGATACTTTCCCTTAATTGTAAGAACCGGCTCTTCTTCGAAAAATACACTGCCTTCCGGCAAAGCTTTGATATCTATTTTTTTATCCTTGAATAATTCTATTAGTTCGCTTAGCCCGGTAAATATTGCCCATTTGTAGTTATGGGGGAGTTTTTTTGCCCAAACTTCCGCTGTTACGTCAGGATTTTTCTTTTCCTTTTTTAGAATCTCTTCGGTTCGATGAAAATAAATATCGGTAGTTTTTCCGTCTAATATTTCTTTATGATTTGCGTGAATTTGCATAGATATTATTTAATTTCCTCTCTTCGAAACTATCAAGAAAGTTTTTTATGTCAAGGAGTTTTATCACTTCTTTTCTTTGCTTGTTCTATTAGTTCGACTATTGAAGTAAGTTTTGGTTTTGAATGTTCGAAAATATATGAAATCTCTTCTTCTTTGTAATTCTTCTTTAAAAATTCTTTAATTTTCAATTTTTCGAACCAGCAATCTGCTATCTTTCTGCACGGTAATCCGGTGTTTTCCTGACGGCAGTAATTAAAAGTAATCCAGTGTCCCAGTCTACGGCAATAAATCCGCTCTTTATCGTATTGATCCATATGTGTTAAAAAATGTTAAGAGAGCCGCAAGGATTACCTTGCGACTCTCTTAGAAATTACCATTTTCCTGTTTTTACTTCCTTTGGTTTCGGCAATCCTTCTATACCTTTAAGAGATTTTTTCATTTCCTCTTCAGGTAGAGGATAATCCTGGAGATTACCGGCAAGGTAATTTTGATAGCCCGTTAAATCCATTAGACCGTGTCCGCTCATATTAAAGAGTATGACCTTTTCTTTGCCTTCTTCTTTTGCTTTCTTGGCTTCCTGGATAACCACTGCAATGGCGTGACTGGTTTCGGGCGCGCAGATTATTCCTTCCGTACGCGCAAAGGTTATCGCTGACTCGTAACATTCCAGCTGGTGTACCGCTCTTGGTTTTAAGAGCCCTTCGACTATACCCTGAGAAACCAGAGGAGCCATTCCGTGGTACCGTAAACCCCCTGCGTGGATTGGAGGCGGTATGAAATCGTGGCCTAGTGAGTGCATGGGCAGCAGGGGTGTCATCTTTGCCGTATCACCATGGTCGTATGCGAAGGGAGCTCTTGTCATAGTCGGGCACGATGTAGGCTCGACGGGAATTATCTCTATTTGTTCTCCGTGTATTTTATCGTTAACAAACGGGAAAGCTGTCCCTGCGAAATTACTGCCTCCACCTGCACAACCTATCACGATATCTACTTTATTTTCCCCAGCTTTTTCAAGCTGTTTCTTCGCTTCAAGCCCGATAATGGTCTGATGTAGTAACACATGGTTCAGTACGCTTCCTAAGGAATATCTTGTTTTTCCGCCTTTATCAGTTACCGCTTCTTCGATTGCTTCGCTTATTGCGATACCGAGACTTCCCGGAGTATCAGGCATTTTTTCAAGTATATCACGTCCTGCTTTTGTTTCTGGGCTTGGACTTGCAACACAGGTTGCTCCCCAGGTCTGCATCATGGTTTTTCTATAAGGCTTCTGGTCAAAGCTAATTCTAACCATATAAACTTTACATTCAAGACCAATAATTGCGCAGGCAAATGCAAGAGCACTTCCCCACTGACCTGCACCAGTTTCGGTGGTCAGTTTTTCTATTCCGAATTTTTTGTTATACCATGCTTGAGCTACCGCAGTGTTGGGTTTGTGACTTCCCGGAGGTGAAACGCTTTCGTTTTTGTAATATATTCTTGCCGGAGTACCCAGATGTTCCTCCAAAGCCCTAGCCCTGTGCAGCGGTGTGGGTCTCCATTTATAAAGTATGTTCAGTATTTCTTCGGGAATATCTATCCATCTCTGCTGACTGACTTCCTGTTCTATAAGATTCATAGGAAAAACCGGGGCAAGCATTTCAGGTGTAACAGGGTTTCCGTCCGGACCAAGCGGCGGCTGCAAAGGACTGGGCAAATCGGCTGCAAGGTTATACCACTGTTTCGGAATTTCTTTTTCCGTTAAAACTGTTTTAATCTGCACAATAACCTCCTTTTTATTCTTTTGCACATAATGCTTTCTTTAATACGTATCCATTATATGAAAAAAGATGAAAAAAGTCAAGAAGGACGGTGAGCGGGAAGCAGATTAAAGGCTGACAGCTGACCGCAGACGGCTGACGGCAAAAGAAATAGAAAAAACAACAGAAATAATTGCACATGTAAAACATGTAGTAAATATAGAAACAAAAAAAATAAAAACTACACATTCTACATTTTCTACATGTAAAAAATGGAATGTGGGATGGGTTCAACATTAATATATTGACATTATAAGCTTATAGGGTTATAATATAAATATATTATGAATACCGTTAAGAAAAAACTTTATTCTGTATTATCCGGAGATCTGGTCGGTTCTTCCAAATTGGAAACGGAAGAAAGAAAAGAAATTCTTTCTGTTCTAAAAGATTCTTTTAAACTGATTAAGTCGATTTATCCGGAAGCGATTAAGTCTGCATTCGATGTTTACAGGGGTGACAGTTTTCAGGGTATACTTTCCGAACCTGCCGTTTCTCTTAGTTCGGCTATCATAATTAGAGCATACCTTCGCTATAAAATCAACCAGAAAGCGGATGCACGTATAGCGATCGGCATCGGAGGGATTGACTATCTGCCAAAACATATTACCGAAGGATACGGCGAAGCTTTTGTCGTTTCGGGAGAATTACTGGATAAAATGAAAAAGAGCAGATACAATTTACAGATCGAAACGCCATCGGAAGAAATTAATAAAGAACTAAAGGTCGAATTTATATTGCTTGATTTCCTGATATCCAAATGGTCTGCGGAGCAGGCTGAAGCGATAATAAAACACATGACTGGTCTAACCCAGGAGGAAATAGCAAAAAAATTGGGAATATCTCAACCTGCGGTTCATAAGCGCCTTGAAAACGCCGGTTTCTGGCTGATTGACCAGATGTGCGATAGATACGAAAAGCTTGTATCGAAATTATAATATATGAGTATTATATTAATAATTTATAACCGTATAAGGTTATAGAATGCTATAATGAACGGATACGATTTATTATTGCTTTCGCGGTTATTATCGGCTCATTTTCTCGCGGATTTTCTGTTCTTAAGTGAATCCTGGAAAAAAGAAGTATTTGATAGGAGCTGGAAATCATCCAGGCTCTATCTTCATAGTCTTATATCTGCCGGTATCATTTATCTCTGCTCCACCCTATTCAATGTACTATGGTTTCCCATAGTTGTTTTTATTTCCCGTGTTTTATTCGACGGTATAAAGTTCGGGAAAAGGGTTGAAGCGGAACAAATACTACTGAAGCAGCTATTCAAAATTTTCGTTTTAGTTATCTGTCTAATTTACTTCAAAAATTCGGGAGAAAGCTATAATGTTAAATTTTTCCTATCGCAAGAGCTAAGTTTTAAATTTTGGGTCCTCGCTTTTTCCTACATTACAATATTCTGGCCAGTTGGTTTTTTGATAGGACAGCTGACCGAGCAGTGGCGCGGACAAATCAAAAGTGAGTCTTTAGAAGGCTTAGGTAAAGCAGGTTTATGGATAGGCAGATTGGAGCGAATATTAATTTTGACTTTTGTTCTAATCAATAGATTCGAAGCGATTGGATTTTTGATTGCAGCAAAGTCGATTTTCAGATTCGGCGAAATCACAAATTCGGAAGACAGAAAAATTGCCGAATACATACTGATAGGCACTTTGCTCAGCGTAGTATTCGCGATATTCTTCGGGATATTCACCAAATGGTTGCTGTCAAAATCAATCTTAACTACCAGTATTTTTTAAATACGAAGAAAATATAAAAAGGAGTAAATGTCGAAAAGGAGCTTTTATGGGTTTATATAATAAAGTACTCGTTATATGCACAGGACTTTTACTGGTCATGTGCGAATCCGGCAATGTAAGACAGCAGGGTATCCGGGTCCCCGAAAGATACGGAGCCTCGGAATATTCCAAATTATCGGACGACGCAAAGAGAAGATTTTTATGGGAACATATGGGCTACAGCGAAGAGGATATTGAAGCTATCATAAAGGGTGAAGTTTTTTATGGCATGACCACCGAGCAGGCTGTACTGAGTTGGGGAAATCCGGACAACATCGAACAAAAAGAAGGTTCATGGGGAGTCGACGAAAAGTGGTTATACGGTATAGACTCTCAGGGAGAAAGTTTCAGATATCTACATTTTAAAAACGGAAGGTTGAATGACTGGAAAGATTAAAACACATTCGGCATCATTGAGTATTCAATATTAAAACGTTATCGCCTTTATTTCATTGAAAGTTCTGCTTATAAATCCTCCAATATACGATTTCGCGGTTTACGATTTCTGGATGAAGCCTCTCGGGTTGTTATACCTTTCAAGTCTTTTAAAAAAAGAAGGGCATCAGGTTCATTTATTGGATGCAACAAATCGTTTCGACTCTTACTTTAAAGACGTCAAAAGCGATTCCTTCGGCAGAGGAAAAATAAAATTTCGGAAAATCCCAAAACCGGAAGTTTTGAGAGAAGTTCCGGGAAATTTCAAAAGATACGGGTTACCCGCAAAAATAATAAGAGAAAGAATTAAGGACATCCATCCTGAAGTCGTGATGCTGACCTGCAGCATGACTTACTGGTATCCGGGACTGCTTGAAATAAAAGAAATTATAAAATCGCTTGATTATGAACCTATCTTAATTCTCGGAGGCATATATGCATCTCTTTTACCAGACCATGCAAAAAAGCTCGGTTTTGACAGGATTTACTCAAAAAAAGAAAATTATATCGAAGATATAGGACTCGAAATACCAAAAAATTTCAGCTGGTTTCCCCCACCCGATTATTCCCAATATTCCAAATTAAGTTATGCCTGTCTTGCAACTTCCATCGGGTGCCCTTTTAGCTGTCCCTACTGTGCTTCTCCTTATCTTTACGGTTCAAAACAAGACAAAGAGACAGAACAAATTGCAGAAGAAATTTTTTGCTTATATAAAAAGGGAATAAAAATATTCGTCTTTTACGACGACGCTCTTTTAATCCCGGAAGAAAGATTCATCAACCTGTGTGAAAAGATTAAAAAGAAAGAAATGGCAGTTTCTTTCTTTACTCCAAACGGGCTCCACTTAAGGTTCATTTCGAAAGATGTTGCCCGGGCAATGTACGAAACGGGATTTAAAGAACCAAGACTCTCCCTCGAAACAACTGACGAAAACATACAAAAAAAACTTTATACGAAAACTTCGAATTACGAATTTGTTAAAGCCGTAGAAAATCTTACTGGTACAGGATACAAAAAAAGGGACATCTATACCTATCTTCTTGCAGGAGCACCCGCCATCGATTTTGAGTCTGTAGAACAATCCATTCTTTATGTCGCAAAAATCGGAGTCAAAGTAACACTTGCGGAGTTTTCCCCAATACCGGGGACAAAAATGGAAGAGAAATTATCGGACCCTCTTTTGACAAACAATACCGTATACTATCAATATAAAAAGAAAGAAAAAGAAATGACAAAAGTAAAAAAATTAGCTAAAGAAGTGAATAGAAGTATCGCTTAGTTGGGTTTGTTGGGTTAGTTGAGTTTGTCGAGTTAAATAGTTACTTGTTCACTTTACTTGTAAATAAAATATCAAATATCAAAATGACATATAAAAATGCAAAATCAACTCTTTCTTACAACAAAATATTTAACCGAAAAAAGGGGTTTTCTATTGCCCCCAACACCCCACTTTTTCAACAACAAATAGCACAAATTACACAAATAAATTAAGAATAATATTCTTTATTGATGTAAAAAACAAAGTCTTTTTTTAATATTCGTGTTATTTGTGTAATTCGTTGTTTCTCTGTTTTTTTATTTTTGAATTTTATCAAATATTATCTATTATATTCCACCTGGCGATCCATTTACCCTGTCTATCGCCTGCGGGGTCGAATTTAACGTAATCCTTGGGCAGATATTTTTCTTTTATCGAGATATCAACTCCTATCGTTTCAAGTAGATACCCAAGGCGTGCCAACAAACTTTTATTCTGACATCTTACGGCATATTTTATCAATTTTTTTATTGATATATAGTCAAAGAGGTCATTTACAATTTCCCTAAACTTGACCAAATCCGGTCCATAATCGGTTTCTTCAAGGCAATCCAAAATTGCCTTTTCGGGTTCAGCCATCGTTACTCTACTTCCATCGATATTTAACTGGCAAAAACCGAAAAATTTATATGGTTTCAAAGTAATATAT
>Ga0315551_10000821_pt1 | contig 24261 bp, 24 predicted proteins | sample SalMarSW160290MG_FD_203678 | JGI IMG/M metagenome (GOLD analysis project Ga0315551, IMG submission 203678) | Salt marsh sediment microbial communities from the Plum Island Ecosystem LTER, Massachusetts, United States - Salt Marsh Sediment SW1602-90 ...
CTTAAAGCCTCTTCTCCCTGGCTGATAACTCCCGCTGCTTTCTGGTCTGCCTCCTTGACTTTCTCTTCGATAGATTCGAGCGAAAGGCCATGCGTTAAATCACGAATCATCACCAACAAGGTATTGACCTCATTCAGTTGATACCTGGGATCGCTTACTTCCACTCCTTTCTGAAAAGCTCTGGATAACAGATTTTCTGCTTTTTCAATTTTCTCGGATAAGTCAAGAATCATTTCTCGCATTTGGGATGCCACTTGAAAGGCCTGTGAACCTTCATCATGGCATTGGACACATACTCCCTTTTCGCTTGTGCCCAGCATCTCATCGGTGGGAGGATCGATGCGATGATTGCCATGACAGGCTTCGCATTCCGATACCTCCATCTCATCGAAGGCTCTCTTGTGCAGGCTCTCTGAGAACAATTTTCCAGGGCTGAGATGGCATTGACGGCAGACCTGAGCGATGGAAGTGACTTCAGGCGGTACGGCACCATGATTGCCGTGGCAGTCATTACAGACAGGCGCAGAAAGATCTTTCTTGTCGAAAAGAGCATGGGCATGGACGCTCTCTCTGTACTCTGTTTCCTGGGTTGTGGAGATTTTATAGCCCGCCATGTGTTCTTTATCCGAATGACAACGCCCGCATGTCTCAGGGATATTCCAGGGAAAAGTCCAAGATTTGGGATGCGTTCCTTTTTGAATTCCATGAACAGCGTGGCAATCCGTGCAGACAGCGACTTTCTGGTCTCCCTTTTTTAACAGCTGGCCATGCCAGCTGGTCCAGTAAAGGGAGAGCTGATCCACCCTAATTGAGGGATTGAAGCTTTTCATATAGTTCACATCAGCATGACAGGATGCACAGAATTTGGGGATATCTTTTCTTTCCGGTTTTCCTCTGAAGGTCTGGTCCTTGGCCAGATCTATATCTTCTTCCCGGGGATTTCCCCCATGACAGCTCTCGCAGCCCAACCCAACCTGATTGTGGATATCCAGGGGGAAAGCCTCCACAGGTTGAAGAAGCTCTTCCTCCAGTTCCTTATGGCAGGCGATACAACTGCTGGCCTGAGCAAAAAGGGAGGACGGGAGAAGGAAGAGGATGAAGAGAGAGGAAAGGAAGAGGACATTCTTTTTGATGTTTTTATGCGCCATCTTCTATCTCTACAATTTTAGATGTAAATAACTCAGGGCAGTCAGGACAATTATATACAAAAGAACCAAAAGCCCGAACAGAGAAAAGGCAGGACTCCTTTTCTCTCTGGAGACATTCCTGTCCAGGACAGGAATCAGCATCCAGACAAGACCACCTATCATAAACCCAAGAATGGCCAGCATCTCTCCCTCTAGAAAGAGCACATGGGCAGGAACCAGTTTCAAGGTGGTGAACATAAAAAGAAAATACCATTCTGGCTTGATATCCAGAGGCGTAGAGGCGAAGGGATCAGCCTTTTCCCCCACCTCCCAGGGAAAGAAAACACAGAGAACTCCGATGAGAGCGAGAATGAGAATCCATCCCAAAGAGTCCTTCAGGATAAAATCGGGGAAAAAAGAAATCTCTCTTACCTCTGACTCTTTAAGACCTACGGGCTTGCTCATCCCCAGAATCTGAACCAGAACCAGATGAATCCCCAATATTACGGCTGTCACAGCCGGAAGGACTGCCACATGAAACCAGAAAAAACGTGGTAAGGTTGCGCCGGAAACATTAGATCCTCCCAGGATGAAATGTTTGACCTTCTCTCCTATCCAGGGAAGCGTTCCCACGATATCTGTCCCCACTCTTGTAGCAAAGAAAGAAAGCTTATTCCAGGGAAGAAGGTATCCGCTGAACCCAAAAGCCAGAAACACAAGCAGCAAAAAGAATCCACTGATCCAGGTGAGCTCTCGTGGCTGCCGATAAGCCTTGAGAAAAAAGGTGCTGAACATATGGACAAAAATGGCTCCGATCAAAATGTTGGCACTCCAGCTGTGAACAGACCGAATCAGCCAGCCGAATTTGACCTGACTTATGATAAAATGAACACTTTCATAAGCTGAATCCACGGAAGGCGTGTAGTAGAGAAGGAGGAGAATGCCGGTTATAACCTGAATCACGAAGAGAAAAAGACATATCCCGCCAAAATAATACCACAGGGAATGCTTATGCACGGGAACCTTTTTCTTTCCGGCCAGCTCGGCCAGCTCTGACAGTTTAAAACGTGAGTCGAGATAGGAAAAAATATTCTTTAAAAAATTCCTCATTTCATGCTTTTTTGGAGACGATGATGTCTTCTCCTGAAACTTCCACATTATATGCTTCAAGAGGGGCCGGAGGAGGCCCGGAGATCACCTTTCCGCTCAGGTCGAATCTGCCGTTGTGGCAGGGACAAAGGATGGTCTCGGTTTCCTCTTCATAATGAACGGTGCAGGTTAGATGGGTACAGACAGCCGAAAAAGCGATTAACTCTCCTTCTTTGGTATTGATAAGAATTCCGGGCACATCCCCAAATTTAAATATTTTTGAGGAATTGGGCGCAAGTTCTCCCATTTTTGCGGCTTCGACCTGCCCTATCCGCGACTGGCTCTGTCCGGGCGGAATGATGTAGCGGATGACCGGATAAAGGAAAGTGACAATGGTTCCTATCAATCCACCGCCAAAAAGAAAATTGATGAAATTTCTTCTTTTCATTCGGTGTCTCAAGGTTAAGTATTTTTCTCGGATATGTCAAGATTAACTCTTCGAATGTGAAAACCTTTTTTTTAAAAAATATAAATCACACTAATTCTATAAAATTATGTTGAAATTATTCTTTTTTTTTTTTAGAATTACCAGTGATTATATATATTTTCTTATATTTAAGGAGTCCTATATGATCAGACTTTCTACAAAGGGCAGATACGGTACCCGCCTGATGCTCAATCTTGCCAACCACTACAACAACGGAAACGAAGCCATCATCCTCAGAAATGTCTCTGAAGACGAAGAAATCTCCATCCGCTATCTGGAACAAATCATCATTCCTCTCAAGATCGGCAAACTGGTCAAAAGCATCCGGGGCGCAGGTGGAGGATACACCTTAGCCCGCGATCCTTCCAAGATTAAACTCAGCGAAATCCTTCATTCCCTGGAAGGGGCATGCTGCTTGGTCGATTGTGTTGATGATGAGGATTACTGCAATCGCATTCCCATCTGTGCTCCCTTCGAAATCTGGAAGGAAGCGAGCTCACTCTTAAAAAATTACTTCGAAAACGTTTCCCTCCAGGACCTGATTGAAATCGAACAGAAAAAGAAAAAAAAGGCTAAAAAGAAGACATAATCCAAGCTCACAAAGACACTCCACCCAGAGCAAAGAATAAAAATCAGAAGGTCGTTTTTTCTCTTTAATCCACATTCCCCAACAAGATTGCATTCATTTACTCATTGCCCTTGCATCTTCTCTACGTTCCAGTTTGGTCTAATTCCGGCTTGTTTAAAATTACTACTTTATATGCTAATTTCGTTTTTTCCGATATTTTCTATAGAATCTACTTGACTTATAGAAAAAAATTTATAATATAGTGGGAAATAATAATATTATTATATAGATGAGTCCATATTCAAGGAGGTTCGAGTTGGCAAAGAAATCGAAGAAAAAGATGAAATTGCCGACATTCCAAGCACTTGGATTTATCGGGCTGCTCATTCTCCTTTTCGGAATCTTCTATGCGGCCAAGCCCGCCGCACAGGAAAAAGAAACAGAAACATGCGCAGTCTGCCACGAAGACTTGGTGAAAGCCTTTGCCTCGAAACCTCACTCCGTTCTCCAGGAGAACACCTGCTCTTCTTGTCATGGCGATCCGGAAAAACATCTGGAAGAAGGAGGCGGAGCCACCATCTTTGCGTTCAAGACAACGGACATTCCCAACCAGAAATCAGAAAAATGTCTCTCCTGTCATACAAAGTCCCATGCAAGGTTTCTAGCAAGCCCCCACGGAAAATCCTCCCTGGACTGCACCGACTGCCATGCTATGCACGCCAAAGAAACCAAACCCGCTCTGCTCAAGACGAGTGCCATTAAAACCTGTTTTGTGTGTCATGAGGACGTGTTCTCTCAATTTCAATTGAACGAAAGACACAGACTCCAAGAAGGGATCCTCGGCTGCACGACCTGCCACAACCCCCATGAGCCAGCATCCCGGGAACGGCTGGGGGGATTCAAGCATCAATCCTGCCTCCAGTGTCATACCGACAAGGGTGGCCCTTTTCTCTACGAGCACGGCGCATCGAGGATTGAAGGCTGCACAGCCTGTCATGAAGTCCACGGAAGCCCTAACCGGCACATGCTCACCCATCGTAGTGTCGCTGACCTGTGTTTCAGTTGCCATGCTGCTGCTCCTGCATGGCACAGCCGCTTCGATTCCTACACCACCAACTGCACTGTTTGCCACGCCACCATTCACGGCTCCAACCTCAGCAAAATTTTCTTGAAATAGGAGGGACAAAGTGCGAGGAAAAAAAGTTCTCTTGCTTTCTGTGATAATCGGTTTCGCCTTTTCAGCATCGTTTTCTCTCCGGGCTGAAGACACGGATGATTCATTTTACGGCAAATTCCTGTTCGGCTACCGCTTTGTCGACACCAGCGGAACCATAGAAAAATACAAAGAAGACTTCAACCTGGATGAAGGGGCAAGGCTGTTCAATTTCAGCCTGCATTACGCTCCCCAGGATGAAATGAAGAAATTCCTCGACCGCCTGGATATAAACGTCTACAACTTTGGCGGTGACCCATATGAAACTTTTGCCCTTTCCATTCAAAAATACGGAAAGTATAAATTTCAGTATGACCGCAGAAAATCCACCTATTTCTTCGCCGACCAACACCAGATAGGAAGTGGTACCCTCTACGACCATCATACTTTCGATTTTGAGCGAGTGGCAGACAGCGGATCTCTCAATATCCGGCTGGCAAATGAGGCCGATGTCTTCCTTAATTTCAATAGATACACCAAGAAAGGAGAAAGCGCGACTACCCTGGACATCAACAGGATTGAGTTCGAACTGGATAAACCCATCAGTGAAGATTTGAAAGAAGTCGCAGCCGGAATCAATGTCCATCTGGGGCGGTATGGCTTCCTCTATGAAGTGAAACTCCAGGATTATGAAAACTCAAACAGCCTTTTTCTGCCCGGATTCGCTGACGGCGGGCCAGGCGCAACGTATCCGTCGACCTTAAATTATTTCTATCTCGATCAACCTTATGATTTACAGACCGAATCCCACACTTTCAAATTCAATGCCAGACCTTTCAACAGCCTCCTGCTTTCAGGCTCTGCTGTGGTCAGCGATCAGAAGCTGGATCTCACCTATTCAGAGGATACGGACGGGATTAACTACCTGGGAAGGTTTTTCACCAGCAGTTTGAGCGGCAAAGGCCGTTTTGATCGCAAGATTTATCTCTATGATTTTGACCTGACTTATCTTTTATCTGACAAACTGGCTTTGATCGGTGCTGTCCGGTACCATGATTTCAACCAGGACAGCCGCCTCTCCTACGACGGCGAAGAAGAGCTCACGGAATTGAATTTCGACACCCTGGGTTTTGAGGGAGGACTTCAGTTTCAACTTTATCCGGATATGGCTCTGACCGTGGGATACCGGCACGAGGCCAGAGACCTGGAAGGCACAGAGACGGTCACCTACGAAGAGGAAAGCAAAAGAAACGGAGTTTTCGGCAATCTGAAATGGAAACCTGTCCGCGAGCTCAATCTGGCTATTGACTACCAGTATGGATCCTACGATGAGCCTTACACCCTTATTTCGCCTACCAGTTTCAACAGATTGAAAATTCTGGCCAGGGTGCGGGCCAGACAGTTCAGCGTCTCAGGCTCCTATCTCTGGCAGAAATCAAAGAGTGAAGTCTATGAAGACATCTGGAAATCATCGCAGAACCAACTAAGTCTCCGGGCCGGCTATCATACCCAGAAGGTGAATATCTTCGCCGGGTATTCACTCATCGATATCGAACATAAAGGTGACCGGACTGTGGCTTACCCTCCTTCCTGGAGCGGCCCTGGTGGCACATTCCTCTGGGAAATCTTCTATGAAGGTAAATCCAACCTCCTGGATGGTTCTTTACACCTCGATCTCTATGAGAACTGGTCGGTCGGTGCTTACGGAAGCAGCTACTGGAACAGCGGATTCTGGGAGATATCAAGGATAATGCTCAAAGGGTATGTGGAATACACATTCCACAACGGCTTGATCACTCAACTCGGATACCGTTATGTGGATTTTGAAGAAAAGAGTTCCGGTTTCAACGACTACCGGGCAAATATTGTTGAACTCTCTTTTGGCTATCGCTGGAAATAAGAGGAGGAGGACATGTTAAGAAGAAACCAAATTGCGGTGATTTTATTCGTCATCATCATATTCGCTCTGGTCTCAGTGGTTGCCAAATCCGACAGCAGAGTGGGAATTCTCTCCAAAAAATCACATGCCGAGAAACTCTGGAAGATGTCCGGCCATGCCCAGGCTTATGCCGAAGCCTTCACTCATTGGGACGAAGAGGGAGAAATCCCCACCTCTTGCGCCAAGTGCCACAGCACTCCCGGTTTCCAGGATTTCATCGCTGACGGCGAAGTCAACGCTCCGGCCCCTATCGGGACCTCAGTGGAATGTGAAGTTTGCCATACAGATCCAGAGCAAGGAGTTATCCGTGACCATACTTCTGTTGTCTTTCCTTCGGGTGTGCTGGTCGAAAACCTCGGCCCGGAAGCCCTTTGCATGGAGTGCCATCAGGGAAGAGCCTCCACCAGGAGCGTCGATGATGCCATCGCCGGAGCAGATGTTGATGACGACTCAGTGAGCCCATCGCTGAGTTTTGTCAATGTCCACTATTATGCGGCTGCAGCCAGCCAGTTTGGAACAGTTGCCAAGGGCGGATATGAGTATTCCGGAAAATCTTATGACGCGCGGTTTTCCCATGTCACCGGTTATAACGCCTGCATCACCTGTCATAACCCTCATTCGCTTGAAGTCGATCTTCAGGCCTGCAACACCTGCCACACCGGCGTTAAGGACACCAGGGATATCCGGTACTATGGTTCCTTCGTGGATTATGATGGTGATGGGAATATGGTGGAAGGGATCTTTTACGAGATCCAAACCTTAAAGGAAAAAATGTATGAATTTATGCGGAGCTATGCACGTAACGTAACAGGCTCTCCAATCGCCTACGACTCTCATACTTATCCCTATTTCTTCAACGACACGAACGATAACGGCGTGGCAGATCCCAACGAGGTGACCTTCCCTAATAGGTTCCTTTCCTTCACTCCCCGCCTGGTCAGAGCTACTTACAACTACCAGGTGGCACAGAAAGATCCTAACAGTTATGCCCACGGAGGAAAATACATCATCCAGCTCCTCTACGATTCCATGGAGGACCTGAACTCTGCACTCGATAGTCCCCTCCCCATGGCCGGGATGAACAGGGTTGACGAAGGACATTTCAACGGTTCGGCCGAGCCCTGGAGACACTGGGACGGGGAAGGAGAAGTTCCTGGTTCCTGTGCTAAATGTCACAGTGCTGAAGGCCTTCCCTATTTTCTTGATCACGGAGAAAATGTGGAGCAAGAAATCTCCAACGGTCTGCTCTGTACGACCTGCCACACCTCACCCCCTCTTGTCAGAAGAGTCGGTGCTGTCACTTTCCCTTCAGGAGTGAAGAAGGACCTGGGTGACAGCAGCAATATCTGCCTGAACTGCCATCAGGGCCGGGCTTCGAGACTCACCGTCGCGGAAGCGGTCAAACAACCGGGCCCCTATAATTTTATCAACATCCATTATTACCCCACAGCAGCTGTCCTTTTCGGTTCTGAGGTGCACGGTGGATTCGAGTTCGAAGGTAAAATCTACAGGGGAAGAGAAACATTCCCCAACCATAACGGCAAGTTCGACACCTGTGTAAAATGCCATATGGGGACAGAAAGCGATAAAAAACCCTACGATAACACAGGACAGATGCACAATGTCCAGAGCCCCGATCCTGAAGACTGCGTCTACTGCCATGGGCAGGATATTTCCCAGCCAAATCCTGGTGCAGACGCAACAAAATTCGAGTTCACCGGAATCCGACCTGGCTCCATCCCCGATTACGACGGAGACGGAAACATCTCAGAATCCATCCAGGACGAGATAAAAGGTCTGGAAGAGGCCCTTTATGCCCGGATGCAGGCTTATGCCGCAAACATCCTAGGAGCGCCCATTGTCTATGACTCCCTTACCTATCCTTACTTCTTCAACGACCTCAACGAAAACGGTGAAGTTGATCCCGGTGAAAACATCTATCCCAACGGATTCACATCTTTCAACTCAAGACTCCTGAAAGCCGCCTACAACTTTCAGTTGAGCAAAAAAGAGCCCTGTGGTTACATCCACAATTCTCATTATGTGGCCCAACTCCTGGTGGATTCCATAGAGCATTTACGCGGAGATATCAGCTCTTATACCTGGCGCTAGAATTTCAAAAGGCGAATAGTCCCTTTTCCTCTAGATTGAAAAAAATCAACAAGTTTTATATTTTATTCGTGGCTAATAAGAAGGTCGAATTGATATCCAGATGAAATCCTTGATCAAATTCTTCAGTTCCGTCAGACTGGCCATCGTCCTGCTGATCATCATCACCATCGCTTCCATAGTGGGGACTCTCATTCCCCAGCACAGAAGCCCAGCCGAATACCTTGACCAGTACGGCCAGTTGGCCAATCTCCTGATCAGGTTCGAGTTCACAACCCTCTACCATTCCTGGTGGTTTCTCGGCCTTCTGATTCTTTTTTCTCTAAACATTCTAGTCTGCACTCTCACCCGCCTCTCCCCTAAACTGCGGAGGGTCTTCCGTCCCTCATTGGATTTCGAAAAGAAATCTCTCCTGGTGTTGAAAGTCAACAAACGCATCAAAAAAAACAAGAACCTGGACCAAAGCCATGACGAGCTGAAGAAAGAATTGACATCCAGACATTACCGGATAAAAGAGAAAAAAAGAGATAATCAGGTTTTTTTCTCAGCAAGAAAGAGGATGTTAGGTCTTTTCGGGTCGGATCTCGTCCATCTCGGCCTTCTGATTATCCTTTTGGGAGGAATCATCAGCGGTGTTGGCGGCTTCGGAACCATTCTCCAGATCTCTAAAGGGCAAATTCTCCCAGTCCCCAGGGCAGACTTCGATCTGCGGCTGGATAAATTCGAGACAGAATACTATCCCAGCGGTGCTGTCAAAGACTGGAAAAGCACCCTCACCGTTATCGAAGAGGGTAAACAAGTCCTGACCAGAATCATCGAGGTCAACCATCCTCTCTCTTATAAAGGATATGTTTTTTACCAGAGCAGCTTCGGGTGGGACTGGAAGAATCCAACTCTCGAGATCTGGGCAAACAAGAATTCAGATCCCGGGTTCGTGAAAAAAATCGAGCTCAAAATCGGGGAAAAAGCCAGATTGAACGATGATGGCTTCGAAATCTCAGCCCTCCATTTCGTCCCCGATTTCGTCATCACCGAGAATAACCAAATCGCCACACGGTCTCTCGAGCCCAATAATCCAGCGGCATTTATCGAAGGCTGGCAGGGAGAGGAGAAAATCTTCTCTGGATGGATATTCGCCAAGTTTCCCGATGTTGACCGAATCCATTCCAGCAGAGAAACCGATCTAAAATTGGAACTTAAGGGTTTTAAAGGCAATCAATATTCAGGCATCCAGATGTCAAAAGATCCGGGCGTGAATTTCATCTGGCTGGGATGTTCTATCCTCATGATTGGACTCTTCGTGGCCTTTTATTGGCCCGCCAAAGAGATCAAGGTTATTCTGGAAGAGAGCCAGGGTAGAACCGAACTTATCGCAGGCGGATTGGCTCCTAAGAATAAGGAAGCTTTCGCATCTGAATTCAACTCACTCATGACAACCTTAGGGAGATCAAAATGACCGAATCCATACTCTTTCTCATCACCTTCATCCTCTATATCCTGGCCGCCCTCTTCTATTTTGGCTTTCTCTTCTCTAAAAAAGAAGGCACAGCCAAAACGGGCCTGAGTATTGCTTCTGTGGGATTCATCATCCACACGCTGGCCCTCATCTTGAGAACATTCGAAAGCGGTCATGCCCCTTTTACCAACATGTACGAGTCTCTTTCTTTTCTCGCCTGGTCCTCTGTTTTTGCTTATGTATTCGTCGAGATCAAGTACAAGGTTCGAAAAGCCGGGGCCTACCTCATGTTGATCGTAGTGGCGGTCATGGCTATTGCCTCCTCGCCGTTGATGCCCAAGGAAGCCACACCGCTGGTTCCCGCTCTCCAGAGTTACTGGCTATGGCTTCACGTTTCAGTCACCCTGTTCGGAGAGGCATTCTTTGCTGTGGCTTTTATCACCAGCATCATGTATCTTGTGGCTGACTCACGGGAGAAAGAGGGAAAAGCCAGAAAATCCGGCCTAACCTCAGAAAGGCTTGATTCCATCAGTTACAGATGTGTGGCTGTCGGGTTTCCCCTCTTTACCCTTGGAGGAATTGTCTTTGGCATGGTCTGGGCCTATAAAGCCTGGGGAAGTTACTGGAGCTGGGATCCCAAGGAAACCTGGAGCCTGATCACCTGGTTTGTCTTTGCCCTCTATCTCCATACTCGCATCGTGATGGGATGGAAAGGCCGCCGCTCAGCATTCGTCGCAATTATCGGCTTCCTGGCAGCCATGTTCACCTATTTTGGTGTCAACTACCTGATCACAGGCTTACATAGCTACGTATAAAAAAGAGCAACGTCAATAGCCTGTTGTTGAAAACTGCATGTCCTGTTCCCCGAACAGGCCGATATGGCCGCCTGCCAGACCTGCCATGCGGATTCTCATAAAGCCCAAAAAATTCTCTTTTTGGGCAAGGGCGGAAAGGGCATTCCTCATCCCATGCCCAACATCATGCTGGAAAAGAGCCTTAGCTGCAAGGGGTGGCCATATCGCCGGTTCCTATCCACCATCCTCGCCAAAGACCCTCCCACCCTCCTCTATGGGCTTCAGATGGACAGGAACCGGCGCCTCACTACCTAACTGGATGAAATATCTTTACTCATCACGGAAATGCTATTAAAGCCTGGAAAAAATATTGACAACCTCCATGCTATCACATAACATACGTCCCGAAAGGAAAGGAGGAAATGATGAAGAAGTGGCTACTCATTCTGATCGTTCTCGTATCATTCATACTCATCATTACCCTCTTCAGCCAGGAATTCACCTACGTGAGCGCTGGCAAGTGCAAAATCTGTCATAAGACGGAAAAACAGGGGAGGCAGCATCCCATCTGGGAAGAAAGCAAACATTCCCAATCCTTTCAAGCTTTGAGTACAGACAAGGCACAGGAAATCGCCCAAAGCAGCGGAATAGAAAATCCGCCGGAGAGCCCAGAATGCCTGAAATGCCACGGGCCGCTTTTTGAGAAAGCTCCCGAGCTCAAGGAAGAGGGAGTCACCTGCGAGGTCTGCCATGGTCCGGGAAGTGCCTACAAAAAATTAAGTATTATGAAGGACAGGGACCAGGCGGTTCAGAACGGGCTGGTGGTCTATGAATCTCAGGATGCCATCAAAAACCACTGTTTATCCTGCCATGAAATGGCCCATAACAAACCTTTCGACTTTACAGCAGCCTGGGATAAGATCAAACACCCGAGGCCGGAAGAAAAATAAGAACTTTCTCTAAATTGAAGTTCCCTTATGGAAACGGAGAGGGGCTTTTACTATCTATACTTCCTTGATTTCCTCTGCCTTCGCCTCAGGATGTTCGTGTTCGAACATATCGCGGGGCATTTTTCCTGTCAACCATGAGGGGTTCATGGGATAAACGTGGGGATTAAAGACTGTGGACCAGAGATGCCAGATAGCGATGGCCAGGGTGGCCAGAATAGCTTCATAGTAATGGACGACCAGGATCACATCCAAAACACCTTTTGGGAGAAATTGCACAAAATAATTGTCGAACCAGAGAAGGATCCCTGTAACGATCATGACTGCGGTTCCCCAGATAAGGGCCCAGTATTCGGCCTTCTCGATGTAGCTGAATTGCTTAAAAGTGGGTGTTTTCTTGGATAAACCCAGATTGAAGAGGATACGCTGGATGAAATCCCTGAAATCATAGAATTTCGGCATCATATCCTTGAAGAAGGTTCTCCCTCTGCGCGTAAAAAGGAAGAAAAAATGCCAGATAGTGACAAAAATCAGAACCACGGCAGCCACCCTGTGAATCACTCCCCTCAACTCAAAGCCGTGTTCCCAGCCAAAAAAGAGTTTGGTGAGCCAGGACTGATCGAACCGAAGAGCAAATCCGGTAATCACCAATACGATAAAACTCACGGTGAGCAAGGTATGCTGCCAGAGTTCTCCTATCCGCATCCTCCTCACTTGTGGCCTTTTGGTCACCAGGACAATCTGCCTTATGAGATCGATGATCCAATGGATAGCCATCAGGCCGATGATGATAATAATGGCGACGATATAGATGTTCTTGACAATTTCGGCAGCCTTGGTTTGCAGTCCTTCTCCACCTATTCTATGAATGGGAGTGGATGCCAAAGCTGCTGATATCCCCGGATGACATTCTCCACATGTTTTCTGAAGATTATCAGGATAAATCGAGGAGCTCGAATCGGTGCTGGGAAGAATCCTGTGTACTCCGTGACAGGACGCACAATTGGCTACATAGGGATCTCCTGCTTTGGTTTTCAGGCCGTGATAACTGTCGATAAAGGATGTCAAACGGCCTGGGGGCAGGCCATATTTTTCTGTAAGAGTGACAGACTCGTGGCAAGGCGCACAGGTTGCCTCCGCCACTCTGGCCTTTGACACAGGAGAGCGTGGATCACTTGGAGAAATGATCCCATGTTCTCCATGGCAGGTAGTACAGACTGGGGAATCTGTCTGTCCTCTGGCCACCAGTTGGCCATGAATTCCCTCCCAAAACTCTCTCTCTATTCCTTCATGACACTTCCCACAGGTCTTTGGAATATTGAAATGATTGATAGTGGATTCCGGATCTCCGGGAGACAATATTTTATGGGCTGTGCCGCCGGTGGAATGACAGTCGTTGCAGGTGGCGGCAACGTCGATCCCTTCATGTGTCGCCTTTCCGTGGACACTATTTTCATAGACTTGAATGGGATGTTCAATCAAAATCTGGTACTTTCTGGTAAGATTTACATCCTCATGGCATTTTCCGCAAGTTTGAGGAAGATTGGCCGGATTAGTTTTGGACAATTTCACCGATGAGGGAAGCACATCATGGTCTCCATGGCAATCTGCGCAGGTAGGGATATCCCCGCACTCTTCTGTGCTCATCCTTCCATGGAATCCGTACTGTTGCATGGCCTCTTCATGACAAGAACCGCATCCTTGGCACTCCACAGTGAAGCCCGGCTTTTCCTTGTGAGGAAGAGTATCTTTGTCAGTATGGCAATCGAGACAGGCGAATCCCTCATGGATGGAATGGGATAAATCCTCTTCGATGAGAGTATCGTGCTTCCCCTTTTCATGGCAGTCGAGGCAGGCTGAACTATCTATCTTCTCGTATTCCTCCTCTTCTTCCTGGGTGAGAGCAAAGGAAATCAGGATAAGACTGACCATAATCACAAAAATAATCTTGAAGGATTTAAGTCTTTTTCCAGAGGATAAGGCCATCATCCTTCTCCCTTCTTTTGTTTAAGTCCGGAGGCATCCCACGTATTATAGCCTCATCCCTGGCCATAGACAACAATTTCTCTAAATCTGTAAGCATTGCCATTCCCGTAATGAGTGAAGATATTTCATCCACTTAGGCAGTAAGGCGGCGGTTCCTGTTCATCTGAAGCCCATAAGCTTCCTTGATGGAATTGCCATGAACTGGTAGAATTCTTTTTCCATGATCCATGGATTCAACATCGTATAAAGGAAAATAAAATGATTATCGCTGAATTTGCCATTTTTCCCACCAGCGAAGGGATTTCTGTAAGTAAATATGTTAAGGAGGCCATAAAAGTTATCGAGGATTCAGGGTTGAATCATGAAACAGGTGGTATGGCGACTACCATCGAATCCCCAGACCTTCGAACCCTGTTCAAAGTGATTGTGAAGGCTCACAAGGCGATTGCTGACATGGGAGCGAGGAGAATCCATATAGACCTGCATGTGGATCACCGCCTGGACAGGGTCGCCTCTATCGAGTCGAAACTGAAAGCCATCGGTAAGAGATGAGAAAGCCTGCTCAAAGACAAGTTTAAGGTTCGAACGCCTTTAAATCGGTCTCCTCGATGATGCCGCCACCGACAACAACATCTCCGTCGTATAAGACCACAGACTGACCAGGTGTGATCGCCCTTTGGGGCTTTTCAAACTCCACTCGAGCCCTGTCTTCTTCCACAGGCTTTACGATTGCCTTCGCTTCTTTATGCTTGTACCGGATTTTTGCTTTGACAGTGAGAGGTTGAGTGATTTTCTCTGACGAGACCAGATGAACCTGGCTTGCTAGGAGATTTCTATGGAAAAGCTTCTCATTCGGGCCGACCACAATCTTGTTCTTGTCATGGTGGATCTTGATGACATAAAGAGGGTGTGGGGCAGCAATACCCATCCCTCTTCTTTGGCCGATGGTGTAGCGGGCAACTCCTCTATGCTGACCTATAATATGACCTTCGATATCCACAACAGGACCCGGTTGGAAGGCCTGAGGAATCCTTTCCTGGAGAAATCGGGCATAATCTTTATCCGGGATAAAGCAGATTTCCTGGCTTTCAGCTCTCTGGGCTACGGGAAGACCCATCTTGCGGGCCTTCTCTCTCACTTCCTTCTTTGTGAAATCACCAACCGGAAACAGCGTCCTGGAAAGCTGCTCCTGGGACAAAGGATAAAGGAAATAGGACTGATCCTTTTCTCTGTCTTTTCCCTTCTTGAGCAAATATCTCCTCTTTTGAGCATCGTATTCCACCCGGGCATGATGGCCTGTGGCCAGGAAATCCACGCCCAGTTTCTCTGCTCTGGCCATCAGGGATTTAAACTTCACGTGTTGATTACAACGGATACAGGGATTGGGTGTTCTGCCTCGAGCGTATTGCTCACAGAAATCGGTGATCACTTTCTCTTTAAAATCTTCCCTCAAATCAGCCACATAATGGGTAATGCCCAAGATGCTGGCCACACGGTTAGCGTCCTCGACGGCTTTCCAGCCGCAGCAGCTGCGCAGATTCTCTGAACCACAGTATTCTGGAGGTAGCGAGAAGAGGTTCATAGTCACTCCGATAACCTCGTATCCCTCTTCTTTGAGAAGGGCCGCTGCCACAGAGGAGTCCACACCTCCGCTCATGGCCACAACCACTTTCTTCGCCATTTTCTTACTGAATTTAGGATACCATTTTTTATCTTACATTGAAAAAATTTCGATTCAGCGACTAAGGTCTTTCCATGCCTGCATTCTCCGTTAACCTTTTTCTCTCTGTGGCTCTTTCTTCGTCTCTCACCGGGCAATCAATTTTCCTCTGAGCATACCCATTCCGCAGGTAAAAACGTATTCGCCCTCTTTTTCGGGAGTAAACTCTATAGGAGTGGTTTTGTAGGCAGGAAGGGGCTTTCTGATGTTGAAATCTCCGAAGACGATGGTATCCGAACAATCGGCTGTCTCATCCCGGTAGAAATTCAAACGCACCGGGATTCCCTTCTTGACCACGATCACGTCAGGATCATACCCGCCTTTGACCCGGATCATGACCTCCTGAAACCAGCTCTCCCTCAGAGCAGCTTGTGCAGTTTTTCTTCTTGAGAACAAAAAATACCAGTTGACGAAGATAATGAGGATCACTCCCACAACTGTAACGACAATCTTTACCAGCATGACCTTTCTCCTTTTAAGGACTCAACCTGGCCCGTCTTAGCCTGAGAGAGTTGGAAACCACCGAGACCGAGCTGAAAGCCATGGCAGCCGAAGCAAATATCGGATTCAACAGGATTCCGAAAAAGGGATAGAGCAAGCCGGCAGCTATGGGTATTCCAGCACTGTTGTAGAAAAAGGCCCAGAAAAGATTCTGTTTTATAATCTTGATGGTCTTTTTGCTCAGCTCGATGGCTGAGACAACACCGCGCAGATCATCCTTGATCAGGGTGATATCAGAAGCCTCAACAGCCACATCCGTTCCAGAGCCGATGGCAATCCCTATATCGGCCTGAGCAAGCGCCGGAGCATCGTTTATGCCATCACCCACCATGGCCACTTTCTTCCCCTCAGACTGAAGCTTTTTGATCTCATGGACCTTATCCTCTGGCAGGACTTCGGAGAGAACCCTCTCGATTCCGGCTTTCCTGGCAATGGCTTCTGCTGTTTTTCTGTTGTCTCCGGTCAGCATGACCACTTCCAGTCCCAGTTTTCTCAATTTTTCAACAGCCTGAAGAGAGTTCTCCTTCAATGTGTCAGCTACGGCAATCAAGCCAGCGGCCCGGCCATCAAGGGAGATAAAGACCGGAGTCTTTCCTTCGGCGGCCAGTTGTTCTGCTTTTTCTTCCAGATCTCCGATTTTGACTCCTCGATTTTCCATCAGCTTTTTGTTTCCAACAAGAATTTCTCTCCCATCAACCCGGGCTTCGATTCCATGTCCTTCAACAGCCCTGAAATCTTCAGGATCAGAAGGCTCGATCTTCTTTGCCTTTGCACTCCGTATGATTGCCTCCCCCAGAGGATGTTCTGAGGTCTTCTCGGCACTGGCTGCATACTCGAGGATTTCTTGCTCGGAAAGTGAATTCAAGGAAACGATATTGGTTACCTCCGGCTCCCCCTTTGTCAGTGTCCCTGTCTTATCAAACACGATGGTGTTTACCTTATGGGCTGTCTCCAGGCTCTCTCCTCCCTTGATCAAGATGCCGTTTTCTGCTCCTTTTCCTGTTCCCACCATAACAGCAGTTGGAGTGGCCAATCCGAGTGCACAAGGGCAGGCGATGATCATCACAGCCACAAAATTCAGCAAGGCAAAAGTCAAAGCCGGTTTTGGGCCAAAATTAAACCAAATGATAAAGGCAGCTATGGCAATCGAGATCACGATAGGAACGAAGTATCCGGCGATGATATCCGCCAGACGCTGGATGGGGGCCTTAGATCCCTGAGCATCCTGGACCAGCTTGATGATCTGGGCAAGGGCAGTATCTTTCCCCACTTTTGTGGCCTTGAATTGAAAACTTCCTGTTTTGTTGATGGTTGCTCCGATCACCTCATCCCCGGCTTCCTTCCTCATTGGCATGCTCTCACCGGTGATCATAGACTCATCCACAGCAGATTTTCCTCTGGTGACAACACCGTCAACAGGGATCTTCTCTCCTGGCCTGACCACGATCTCATCGCCGACCAGGACTTCTTCCACAGGAATATCCAGCTCCTTTCCATCTCTGATCACACGAGCTGTCTTGGGCTGAAGGCCGATCAGCTTCTTGATGGCTTCTGAAGTCTGTCCTTTGGCTCTTGCCTCCAGAAGCCTTCCGAAAAGGATCAAAACAATGATGATAGCAGAGGTATCAAAATAGACTTTAGGCTCGATGCCCGCTGTGGCAAAAAGAGAAGGAAAAACGGTTGCTACCACGCTGTAAAGATAGGCGGCAGAGGTTCCCACAGCAATCAGTGTGTTCATGTCCGCATTGCGGTGCTTGAAAGCACCCCAGGCTCCCCTATAAAACTGCCATCCGATCCAGAACTGGACAGGGGTGGCCAGAGCCCAGAGGACAAAGAAATTGCTCAGGAAATCAGGAATCCAGGGAAACCAGTGGGTGGAACTTCCTAAGAATATGATGACAGCCAGGGCTAATCCTATGAGGAATTTTCTCTTCAACCTCTTGTATTCCTTCTCACGGACGACCCTTTCCATATCTTCCAGTTCTTCTTCTGGAGGCACTTTGAGAACTTTGTATCCTGTCTGCTCTATGGTCTCTTTGATCTCTTCCAGGCTGGTCTCTGAAGGGATATATTCGATTTTGGCTTTTTCCGTGGCCAAATTGACAGCCGCTTTGGTCACTCCTCTCATCTGAAGAAGGGCTTTCTCGATATTCTGCACACAGCTTGCACAGCTCATCCCCACGATGGGAAGGTCAATTCTATCCTGTCTGGCTTCCTCTTTCTCTGCAGATGGCTTTGTCTTTTCCTCAGGATGATGCTCTCCTTCGTCGTCTTCTTCCTCCTCCCCTTCATCGGATTTTATGAAGGCTTCCGGAGCCTCATCGAATTTCTTCTTGCAGGCAAGGGAACAAAAATAATATTTTTCCCCCTTATATTCTGAAACGCCGGCCGCTTGGTTTTCTTTGACTTCCATGCCGCAAACGACATCTTTTGCCATTTTATCCTCCTTTTCCATATTCAAAGACTCTTAATGACCCGCTCCAACTTCTTCTGAACCTGTCGGGCAACCTCTAAAAGCTTGGGATTTTCCACCACCTTCATGGAAGCCACAGGATCGACGGCAACCACTTCCACCTCTCCTTGTGCAACTTCCTGAACAATCACGTTGCAGGGAAGCATGGTTCCTATCTTGTCTTCTGCCTGAAGCGCCTTATAAGCGAAAGACGGATTACAAGCCCCCAGAATCTTGTATTCCCGGAAATCCACATCCAGCTTCTTCTTCAATGTCTTCTTGACATCGATCTCTGTGAGAATGCCAAATCCTTCTTTTTTTAGCAATGCGGTGGTTCTTTCTATGACCTCGCTGAACGATCCTTTGGTTTTTTTACTGAAATAATAGCTCATTTTCACTCCTCAATATTTCCTGAATTTTCTCAACACATCAATAACTTCATCGATTTTCTTTGTCTTTTCTTCTTTATTTCCTTTAGCCAAAGATTCTCGAACACATCCCTTGAGGTGCCTTTTCAATATGTTCTCTTCCACGCTCTTCAGGGCTCCGACAATTGATGATATCTGGGTCAATATATCGATACAGTATCTCTTCTCCTCGATCATCTTCTGAATACCCCGTATCTGTCCTTCAATCCTTCTCAATCGAACAAGCTCCTCATCGTGAGTGGTCACTTGTTGGTTCATCGAAACCTCCTCTTTAATGGTTGAAGATATCTTTTAATATAGCATACCCCCCTAGAGTATGTCAAGTTATAAAAGTCAATCCGCCTAAGAGTATTAGGTCAACTCTTAGGGCTTTTCTCTTTTTTCCTGGTTGAAATCTTAAAAGGGACGTAGAGAGGGCAAAACCCGACCAAACTGGTGAGAAGAAAGATTACAGCAATAATGCCCAGAATGATCGCCGCTGTTCCTGAGATCTGGTTTGTAAAGTAGAGTACCGCGACCAGTATGGCCAGGAGAGTCCGGATAATCCGGTCCGCTGTTCCCATGTTCTTTTTCATCAAAAACCTCCTTGCTCAGATAATTTATTTAACTCATCAATAACTCTTGATGATGGCGAAGCCATAATGATAGGAAGCTGCAGCAAACACTCTTTCCTTTTTATACCATAACTATAATAATTATATAAATTCTTTTTTTATTCACTTCCAATCTGACTGGGGAAAAAACTTATTCTGTGCTCGGAAATATCTGGAATGGTCTGAGCGAGCGAGGAGGGCCCCGACCCGGCCTAACTCAGCTTTCTCGAACCTCTAAAAAAAGTGAAGCCGGCCTCCTGTTCGTTCGCTTTTCTTCTTTCATCAATTGTGTTAGAATTCTTTTGACAGGAACAGCAAGGAGTCAAAATGTCAGGGCATTCGAAATGGCATTCCATCAAGTATAAAAAATCCGCCCAGGATGCCAAGAGGGGAAAGATCTTCACCAAAATCATAAGAGAGATCGCTATGTCCGCCCGGTTGGGTGGAGGTGATCCGGATGCGAATCCCCGCCTGAGAAAAGCGGTTGCCGATGCCAAAGCTGTGAACATGCCTTCTGATAATATTAAAAGAGCCATCAAGAAAGGAACAGGAGAACTGGAAGGCACCACATATGAAGAATTCATTTATGAAGGATATGGTCCCGGTGGAGTTGCCATTTATGTGGAAGTCTTGTCCGATAACAAAAACAGGACAGTTTCAGAACTGAGGCATATTTTTACCAGAAACGGGGGGAATATCGGCGAGTCGGGCTGTGTCGCCTGGATGTTCAAGCGCAAGGGATACATCGTTGTCGAACAAGACAAAGCTTCAGAGGACAAGCTTCTGGACATCGTCCTGGAAGCAGGCGCAGAAGATTTAAGAGAAGATGGAAGCAATTATGAAATCTTCACCAAGCCCGAAGACTATGAGTCTGTGGTCGATGCTTTACAGAAACACAATATCGAATTGGCAGCCTCCAACCTCGGTTACATCCCTCGAAATTACGTGAAACTGGGAGGAAAGCAGGCTCAACAACTTCTGCGACTGATGGAAGAACTGGAAGACCATGACGATGTTCAGAATGTCTGGGCTAACTTCGACATCGACGAGGAAGAACTAGCCCAATACTCAGCTGAAAAATAGTTTTTATGCGGGTCCTTGGAATCGATCCCAGTATTCAATCCACAGGGTTTGGTATCATAGAATACTCCCAAGATGGATGTACTGTCCTCGGTTACGGGGTCATCAAGCCCCCACGCCGTCTCCTCTTCCATCAGAAAATCAATGAGATTAAAATCCGCTTGGAAGAACTGATAAAAACCCATGAGCCCGATGAGGTGGCCATCGAAAATCCTTTTTACGCCCAAAATATCAAAACAGCCATCACTCTCGGCCAGGTCAGGGGCGCAACCCTAGTGGCTGTGGCCAGCCACAATTGTTCTCTATACGAATACTCTGCCCTGGAAATCAAGAAAGCGGTCACGGGCTATGGCCAGGCAGATAAAAATCAGGTTAAAACGATGGTCAAAACTCTGCTCAACATTCAGGACGAGAAGCTCTCCACCGATGCTTCCGATGCTCTGGCTGCAGCATTCTGTCATATGAACTCAAAAATCTTCAAAGACAAGATCAACCAATCGGAGAAAGGCTCAGGTTAAAAAATGATCAGTTATCTTAAAGGAAACCTGATTCAAAAATCACCCAATCAAGTCACCCTCGATATCGGGGGCGTGGGCTACTGTGCCTGGATTCCCCTCTCCACTTACTTCAAGTTGGGGGATATTGACGAGAAGACCGAACTGTTTATCTATACCCACATGACCGACAATTCTCTGGCTCTCTATGGATTCTTCACTGAAGAGGAAAGGGATATTTTCTTAAAGCTGATAGGAATATCCGGGATCGGCCCCAAATTAGCTCTGAATGTTCTCTCTGGAATCGAAGTCTCCGACCTCGAACAAGCAATAAGGGAAAGTGATGTTGCCCGTATCTCCCTTGTCCCAGGCATCGGAAAAAAGACCGCCATGCGGATCGCATTGGAGCTTCAGGAAAAACTGGAAAAGAAAGAAAAAGTGCTGAGCAGCAAAGGCTTCCAGGAGAGAGAAGATCTCATCTCCACCCTGATGAACCTGGGGTTCAGACGGAAAGAAGTGGAAAAAAACGTGGATGAAACCATCAAAAAACTCACCCTGGAGGCGGAGTTTGAGCAACTTCTCAGAGAAAGCCTGAAGTCACTGGCAAAGATATGACGCCTATAAAGGGCTGGATTTGAAAGACACATGAAAAAAGGAATGAAAATGGAAACGGTTCTCACCCCTGTACGGACAAAAGAAGACCTTCTCTTCGAGGACAACCTGCGCCCCCGAACCTTCGATGAATTCGTGGGCCAAACAACCATCAAATCCAACCTCAAAATTTTCATCCAAGCAGCTAAAAAAAGAGAAGAACAACTGGACCATGTTCTCCTTTACGGCCCCCCGGGACTGGGAAAAACAAGCCTGGCTTACCTCATTGCCAAGGAGATGGGAGTGGGGATCAAACCTACTTCTGGACCGGTCATCGAGAGAACCGGCGATCTTTCCGCTATCCTCTCCAACCTCCAGGGAAAAGAAATTCTCTTTATCGATGAGATTCACCGGCTCCATCCTTCAGTGGAGGAAATCCTCTATTCCGCCATGGAGGATTTCAGCCTGGATCTCATCATCGGCCAGGGACCCAGTGCCAGAAGCCACAAACTGAAGCTAAAGAAATTCACTCTTGTGGGGGCTACCACGCGGGCGGGACGGATAACACCTCCTCTAAGAAGCCGTTTCGGCATCATCCACCGCCTCGACTATTATGAGAAGAAGGATCTCAAGAAGATCATCATGAGGTCGGCCTCGATTCTTAAAGTCAACATCGATGATGAAGGAGCCCAGCAGATTGCGCGCCGGGCAAGAGGAACTCCCCGAGTGGCCAACAGACTCCTGAGAAGAGTCAGAGATTATGCTGATGTGAAAGGCGAAGGCAAGATCACCGCCAGTCAAGCTAATCAGGCGCTGGATATGATGGAAGTGGACGCTCTCGGCCTGGATGAAGTGGACAGGAAAATCCTCCTGACCATCATCGAAAACTTCAACGGCGGGCCTGTCGGAATCAACACCATCGCGGCAGCTATCGATGAGGAGAAGGAGACCATTGAATCCATCTATGAACCATTTCTGATGCGCATCGGATTCCTGGAACGGACCACCCGTGGACGCAAGATCACACCGCAAGCGTACCAGCACCTGGGGCTTGGCTCTATATCCTCACAGAAAAAACTCTTCAAAGAGTAACACATTGGGGTCAGACCTTCATAAGTTTTATAATTTTAAAAATCAAAAAAAATAAAAGAGACAGAAAATAGGAAGCACATCCAGACTCCTTGATTCCATTTACTTTTTCATTACTGAAAAAAAGAAAAGAGGTTCGGCCGGAATTATTCAAACTATCAAGGTCTGCCCCCGATGCTGACAGAAGAATTCGATTATCATCTTCCCCCAGAGCTCATCGCCCAAATCCCGGCTCCTCGAAGAGATAAGTCACGGATGATGGTGCTTTATCGTCACACAGGCAAAATCATTCATTCTCTTTTCAGCGACTTTCCCTCTTATTTGAACAAAGGGGATGTTTTAGTCATCAACCAGACCAGGGTCATCCCTGCCAGGATATGGGGAACAAAAGCTGAAAAGGAGATTGACTTTTTGTTGTTGGAAGAAGTTGAAAGAGGGACGTGGGAAGTACTTTGTCGCCCTTCAAGAAAAGTAAAAGTCAACGATATCATCTTTTTTCCCTCAGGCCTCAAAGGCAAAGTGATCCAAGCAGAAGAGAGTGGGAAGCGGGTGATCCGGTTTTCCACTCAGGATGTGCTGAAGGAGCTAAGAAAAATAGGCTATGCTCCCCTCCCCCCTTACATCAAACGTAAAAAGAAAGACCAGAGGCTGAAAGAACTTGATCTCGAGCGCTATCAAACAGTTTATGCCAAAAAGGGACAGGCCATCGCCGCGCCCACGGCTGGACTCCACTTCACTCCCAAAATTCTTAAAAAAATCGAGCAGAAGGAAGTAGTACTCTGTCCCATCTCTCTTGATGTGGGACTGGCTACCTTCCAGCCAGTAAGGGTTGATAGGGTGGAAAACCACAATATGCTGGAAGAAACCTATTCTATAAGCCAGAACGCATCTGCCACCATAAATCGAGCTATGAAGAGGTTACACCCTGTTGTGGCTGTGGGCACAACCTCGGTCAGAGCCCTGGAGAGCGCCTTCCAGAAAGGGAGGCTCCGACCCGGAAAATCCTCCACCCGCCTTTTTATTTATCCTGGATACGAATTCAAGGTAGTAGACAGGCTCCTGACCAACTTTCATCTTCCCAAATCCACATTGTTGATGCTGGTTGCAGCCTTTGCCGGTCTTGATTTTATCAAACAGGCCTACGAGGAAGCTATCCGAAAAAGGTACAGGTTTTACAGCTACGGAGACTGCATGTTCATTATTTGACAAAATGACACTCTTATCATATATATTTCAATGATTTTTAAAGGAACAAGATATTCTTTGATGGCAGAGCAAAAAAAGAAAGGCTACGACGAGACCGACGAAAAATTAGAAAGCATCCTCCATCCCAGCACTCAGGCTAAAGCTTTCAAGATTACCCTGAAATTCGGCTATAAAATGACACCGGACTATGAAAAAGCGGTGGAACTGGCCAAGAAAAGTCTCACCTACAAAGAAGAGGGAAGCGGTGAATGGATAAGCCATTCAGCCACATATACCCCCGATGAGGTCGATGATCTTTTCCAACTTTTCAACCTCATCCACGACTGGGAAAAAACCGAGGTGCTGGTCAACCACAAAAGAATCCCTTACGGCCACCAGCTATGGCTCCCCCTGATGTGGTTCTATCGGATCAAATAAAAACCAGAAGCTTACCTTTTCTTTCTCAATATTTC